>Ga0335078_10005516_pt1 | contig 18691 bp, 19 predicted proteins | sample Lox_Sample_32_FD_206711 | JGI IMG/M metagenome (GOLD analysis project Ga0335078, IMG submission 206711) | Soil microbial communities from Loxahatchee National Wildlife Refuge, Florida, United States - Lox_Sample_3.2 | ecosystem: Environmental > Terrestrial > Soil > Wetlands | place: USA... | reverse complement strand
GAGGGCCCGAGCTGCCTCCCCCCGGTGAGCTTCGAATTCGGCCGGTCGGACCGCTTGATGACACCGGGGGCAGATGCCCGCCGTGCGCAGTTCCTCGAGTTCGTGAAGCTCGTTCTCAGCACGCGCGAGAACCCCGAGAGCCTGCGACTCGGCAGCCCGCGCCTCGGCCAGCCGTTCCTCGATACGGGAGAGGTGCTCCGGCGTCGGTGCGGTCGGCTCCTTCGTCGGTCCCTCGGCGAGGGACTCCTCGCTGAGACGCTTGGCTTCGGCGGCCTCGGCTCCCCGCAGCTCGACCGCTCGTGACGCGTCTGCGAGCCGTGTCTCGGCAGAGCGCACGACCGCCCGGCCCTCGGAAAGCGCCTGCAGCCGAAGGGAACTCTCTTCGAGGGCCTGGCGGAGCCGTCCGACCTCCCGTTCGGTCGCCACGACGCTCGCACGACGGGCCTCGAGCAAGGCGGCCTCGACCCGCGCCGCCTCCGACTCCGCGCGACGGCGGGCCAGCTCGTCCGTCCGCTCCCTCAGCGTCGCCAGAATTCCTTCGATCGCCCGCCGGTCGTTCGCCTGGTCCCGCTCGAGGCCCACCAGCTCGCGCTCGTCGGCATCGGCCCGACGCGCCGCCTGTTCGAGGTCCGCACGCGCGGTGCGGAGCCCGGCGACCGTACTCTCCCGAACACGGACCCCGGCTTCGAGCGTCAGTCGCTCGTTCCGCAGGGAGGCGGCGTCCGCGGTACCCGCTGCGGACTCCAACTCGAAGTGCTTCAGGCGGTCCGCTTCCGCGCGCCACGCCGCCGCGCTCCGGCGAAGGTCCGTGGCAAGTTCCTGGGCGTTCTCGGCCGCGGTCCGATAGCGCTCCACTCCGAGCGCCTTGCGGACGGTCTCGAGACGGTCTTGGGGGCGCGCGCCGAGGATGTCCCGCATCCGCTCCTGCGGCACGTAGACCGCCCACCTCCAGAGGTCGGAGTGCGCCTGGGGGCTCGGGTTGTCGGGGAATCCGAGAAGGTCGATCACCTGCTGGCGGAGCTCGGTCGCGGAGTACGACGTCTCGGCACCGTCGACCGTGAAGCGGATTCGCTCGGCCTCGAACGTCTCCTGGCCCTTGCGTCGAAGACGCCGGAACCGGCGGAAGATCTCGTACTCGTGCCCGCCACCCTCGAAGGCGACCGCCACCTCGGCCCGGGCCGCGCCGTGGCGCACGAGGTACGCCGCGTTCACCTCCGCGACCCCGAAGAGGGCCATCTCGATGGCGTAGAGAAGGCTCGTCTTTCCGGACCCGACATCCCCGGAGAGGAGCGTCGTGCCGCCTCCGAACTCGAGCTCGGCCGCTTCGTAACTGCGGATGTTCTGGACCCGAACCCGGCGCAGCTGCACGTCGCGCCCCTAGCTCCGGTCCGTTTCCCGGCGAACGCCCAGGGCCCTCCGGCCGCTGGCGAGTCGAGCGCTCGAGTAATCCTGTCGGGATTCTCCCTCGGTCTTCGGTTGACCCAGTTCGCGGAGCAGCTCCCGAACGCACCGCTCCCCCTCGGGTCCTTCGAGCCAGGTTCGGCCGGAGATCGTCGCGGCGAGGAGGCGTCGGACCTCTCCCGCCTCGATGTCCGACTCCGAGGTGACCGGGGTCTCCTCGGTCGGCGCGGGAGCGAGGTCGCGGACGTCCCAATGGACGGTTCCGGACCCCGGAGACCGCGCTCGTGCGACCTGGGTGAGCGCGAGGCTCGCGACCGTGCCGTCGGCGAGGGTCCCGTGGACGCGGGGGAACAGAAGGGCGCCGAGTTCGCCTTCCTCGGAGAGCCGGCGTTCGAGCTCGGCTCGGGCCTCATCGGCCGTCTTGCCCGAGACGTCGACATCGACCAGGTGGACCGCGGTCCGGGGGGCTGTGTCGATGAACTCCGGAGTCACACGCGAGCCGTCGACCGTCACGATCACGACCCCCTGGTGGGTGCGACCGGCCTGGCCGTTCTCGAGGTCGGTCCGACTGGTTCCAAAGACCGCCCCGGGGTTGACGAGGAGCCCCCCGCCCGGACCCTCCCCCGTGTAGGTGTAGTGAATGTGCCCGCCCGCGTAGTAGTCGCAACCCGCCGGGAGGTCCTCGCGACGGACCCCGTGGATGTGCTCGCGGAGGCTCGGCGGAAGGTACTCCTCGACCGCAGCGTGGAACTGGAAGATCTTGAATCCGGGCTCGGCCCGGAACGCCTCCGAGTCGGCCGCCCGGAAGTACTCCCGGTCGAGCCCGTGGGAGCGGCCCGAGATCCCCGCGATCCGGGCCCCGGTAGGGGCATCGACGAGGAACGGCAGGCTCCAGCGCGTTCCCTCGGCGCGGACCGCTTCGGGCGCGACCTTGAGAAAGACCCCGGCCTCGGCAAGGACGTCGAGCCAGCTCGTACGGTGGGCCAGGTAGTCGTGGGACCCGTAGATGACGTAGATCCGGCGCCCCTGGTCGACGAACTGCCGGAGGGCGGCGGCGACCGGGGCCACCTCGCCCGGGTCGGGCACGGGTGTGTGGAACAGGTCCCCCGAGATCAGCAGGAACTCCGCCTTCCGCTCCTCGGCCACGCGCAGAGCGGTGAGCAGGCTCTCCCGGAGCGCCGCACGGACCGCGGGGTCCCGCGGCCACGCGCCAACGTGCGCGTCCGCGAGGTGGGCGAAAACGAACCGGTCGGGCCCCATCCGCTACCCCTTCTTCGACAGGGAACCCGATGCGGGAGACGGGTTCGACACGGGGGTAGCGTCCTGGATCCTCTTGGTCATCGCCGCGAGCAACCCGGCTCCGGCGCCCATCGCCAGGATTCCGACGAGCAGCAGGTCGTCCCCGCCGCCGCTCGCACCCGGGGCCGGCGTACGCGGCGCCGGTGGGACGATGCGCGGCGGCGGGGCGGCAGCAGCGGGTACGGCCGGGGTCCGCATCAGCGCCAGGCGAGCCGCCTCGCTCGTCTGGAGCATCCCCTGCATCAGCGAAAACAGCTCGGTCGCCTCTTCCATCGTCATCTGGCGACTTCGAAGCCGGCCCACCAGGTAGGCGTATCGCGCGTTGCGCGAGCCGGCGCCCGAGGAGGGGGGCGCCTCACTGCCCGGGCCCTGGTCCGGCGTGTACATCGACCTCCCCAGACCACGTCGGCACTTGAAGAGTCGGTGGGTCCGACGTTCCACGGGCCGAGGCCGTTATAGGAGGCTACCCGTTCCTCGGGCGATGACCGCCTCCGATCCGACCCCGCCGACCGACAAGGACCGGCACCTTCACGTGCACCTCGCCGATGAACGGGCGTCGATCTACGACCTCATCACAGAGTACCTTCAGGCGTCGGGAAAGGCGCCCGACTGGTACTGGCGGACCGCCGGCCGACTCGAAGGGAACGATGCCGACAACCTCGAGGAGCTCCTGTCGAGCGCCTTCGAGGCCGGGGCGTTCATCTCCCACGACCACCCGGAGGACCTCGAGTTCGTCTGGGTCACCGAAGAGGAGTGCGAGAAGGAACGCCGCCGCGAAGAGCGTGGTGGCGAGAACGACGCCTCGCGCAAGGAACGCTCGAGCCTCAGCCACTACGCGTAGGCACCGGGCCGGCGGGTCGCCGTTCGACCCGCGAACCCGTCGTGGCCCGGCCCCGCGGTCCCCCCAAACCGCGGCTCTCTGACGGGACAGAGGGAGCCGACGTCGATTCTCCTGGTGGACGCCTTCGTCCTAGACGAGTCCCCGCGCGCGGGACCCCCCGCTCGCGATGGACGAGGGGCGCGGACCTAGACCCCGATCACCGAGTGGGCGACGATGAGGGCGATGAACAGGATGGAGATCGTGTTCACGACCTTGATGAGCGGGTTGATCGCGGGCCCCGCGGTGTCCTTGGTCGCGTCCCCGACCGTGTCGCCGACGACCGCGGCCTTGTGGGCCTCGGAACGCTTGCCGCCGAAGTGGCCGCTCTCGATGTATTTTTTGCCGTTATCCCACGCGGCGCCCCCGGTCGTCATCATCAGCGCGAGCGGGAACCCCGAGATGATCGTGCCCAGGAGCAGCCCCGCGAGGGCCAGCGGACCCAGGAGGAAGCCGACCGCGAGGGGCGTGACCACCGCGATGAGCGCGGGCACCGCCAGTTGCTGCAGGGCGGTCAGCGTCACGATATCGACACACTTGCCGTAGTCGGGTTTGCCCGTTCCGGCAAGGAGCCCCGCGATCTCGCGGAACTGACGGCGGATCTCGACGACCATCCGCTCGGCCGCGATCCCTACCGCGTTCATCAGGAACGACGTGAACAGGAACGGCAGCGCCGCGCCGATCACGAGCCCGGCAACGACGAGCGGGGTCGAGAGCGTGAGAAGGCCGGTGAAGTTCCCCCACGGCTGCCCCCAATCCTTGGCCGCCGCGAAGGTGTAGGCCGCGAAGAGGGCGAGGGCGGCGAGGACCGCGGACCCGATCGCGTACCCCTTGGTGATCGCCTTGGTCGTGTTGCCGACCGCGTCGAGCGGGTCGGTGATCGCCCGGGCCTCGTCGGGCAGCTTCGCCATCTCGGCGATGCCGCCCGCGTTGTCCGTGATCGGCCCGAACGCGTCGATCGAGATGATCATTCCGGTGACCGAGAGCATGCTCGCGGCCGCGAGCCCGATGCCGTACAGGCCGAAGTAACTGTCCGGACCGTGCGCGGAGGTGTACCCGTTGTACCACCCGACCGACGCGAACGCGATGAGGGTTCCTCCGACGAGCACCAGGGCGGGCATCCACGCGGACTCGAGACCGACCGACAGTCCGCTGATCACGGTCGTGCCGGCGCCGGCCTGGGACGCTTCGGCGATCTTGTGGACGGGCTTGTAACTCGCGCTCGTGTAGTAGTCGGTCACCACGACGATCAGGACCATGACGATCAGTCCGACCGCCGTCGCGATGAAGATCCCGATGTTGCCGTTCATGAAGTAGTAGGTCAGCAGGTACAGCCCGACCAGCCCGACCGCCGTGGTCGCCGCAAGGCCTTGGTAGAGGGCTCCCATGATCGAGCCGCCGCGACGCATCCGTACGAACAGGGTACCGACGATCGTCGCGATGATCGCCCACGCGCACACCAGCAGGGGGAAGAGCACGGCGTTCGGGAAGACCGTCCCGAGCGGGGAGGCTCCCGGAACGCCTTCGATGAGGTAGGCGAGCAGCATGGCGGCGAGCGCCGTCACCACGTACGTCTCGAACAGGTCCGCGGCCATTCCGGCGCAATCGCCGACATTGTCGCCGACGTTGTCCGCGATCACTCCGGGGTTCCGGGGGTCGTCCTCCGGGATCCCGGCTTCGACCTTCCCGACCAGGTCCGTGCCGACGTCCGCTCCCTTGGTGTAGATCCCGCCGCCCACCCGGGCGAACAGGCTCATCAGCGACGCTCCGAACAGGACGCCGACCATGTCGAGAACGTTGCCGCCGAATGCCCAATAGAATCCTACCAGCTCGAGCAGAGCGAGGCCCGCGACCGACATCCCCGTGACGCTGCCGCCACGGAAGGCGTAGCTCATGGTGGAACCGAGGTTCCCCTTCATCGCGTGGGCCGCGGTCCGCACGTTGGCCCGGATGCTCACGAGCATCCCTACCGCGCCCGCGAGCGCGCTACCGGCCACGCCGAAAATGAATCCCACGGCGAGGCGGGGCCCGTCCCCCGTGATCCCGAACGCGAACGCGATGATGACCGCCAGCACGGCGGCCGCGACGAAGACGAACGTGTACTCGCGACGCAGGAACGCGATCGCACCCTCCCGGATCGCCGCGGAGATCTCCCGCATCCGTTCGGTCCCTTCGTCCTCCCGCAGCACGAGGATGGTCTGCAGACCCGCGTACGCGAGTCCGACGAGCGCGGCCACGAAGATGAGCAGCTCCAGTTGCCCAGTCGATAGGTCCATAGGGTTTCCCTCGAAATCAGAGGCGTCTCAGGGGGGTCCGCAATTAAACTTTGCCGGCCGCGTTCGACCGAGGCGTTCGCCGGCCGGCGCTCAGTTCTATATGCCACCCCCGGCGTGTAGCAACGGTGCAGCCGACCGGGTCCGCAGATTCGGAGATGCGACGCTCTCGCGTGCCGTGCAAGGTCTGCGGTCGCCCGGTCGAGCTCGTTCGCATGCGCGACCATCTGAGATCGGAACATCAGGTCGGCTCCGCCGAGCTCGAGACGATGTACCTCGGCGCCCGGATCGACGCGCGCCGATCGCGCCGGTCCCACCGACCGTAGCCCTACGGGTCGAACTCGCGCTTTCGGACGCGCTCGGCGACGTACTCGAGAAATTCCGGTCGCGAGAGGGGGCGATTCTCCCGCGAGCCGCGCATCCGAAGGGCCACAGAGCCGTCCGCGACCTCCTTGTCCCCGAGCACGGCCACGTACGGCAGTCGCTCCACCTCCGCGGTGCGCACCCGCTTGGAGAGCGACTCCTCGGTTCCGGTAGCTTCCGCCCGCAGGCCCCGGGCCCGGAGCTCCTCGACCAGCCCGTGAGCCGCCGGTGCGTGCCGGTCGGTCACGGGAAGCACGCGCACCTGCACCGGAGCAAGCCAAGGAGGCAACCGACCTCCGACATGTTCGAGGAGGACCCCGAAGAACCGCTCCCACGTGCCGAGGATCGTTCGGTGCACCACGACCGGACGGTGGAGCTGGCCGTCCGGCCCCTGATACTCCAGTTCGAACCGGAGCGGCAACTGGTAGTCGAGCTGGATCGTCCCGGTCTGCCACGGGCGACCGAGAGAGTCCCGGATATGGAGGTCGATCTTCGGTCCGTAGAAGGCGCCCTCCCCGGGAGCGACCCGGTACTTCACTCCGGTCGACTTCAGCACGCGTTCGAGGGTCGCCTCGGCGCGGTCCCAGACCTCCTTCTCGCCGAGGAAGCGAGCGGGACGTGTCGATAGTTCGCAGTGCCAATCGAGCCGGAACGTCGCGAACGCCCGCTCGATCCATGCCAGCAGCGTCCGGACCTCCGGCTCGACCTGCTCCTCTGTGAGGAAGATGTGCGCATCGTCCTGGACGAATTCCCGCACGCGCGTGAGGCCGTGCAGGGTGCCGCTCGCTTCGAGCCGATGGAGTGGCGCGAACTCAGCGAGGCGCATCGGAAGCTCCCGGTAGCTGCGGGCGCGGGACCGGAAGATCAACATGGACCCGGGGCAGTTCATCGGCTTCCAGCCGAACGTTCGCCCCTCGACCTCGGTGAGGAACATGTTCTCCCGGTAGTGGTCCCAGTGGCCGCTCGTCTCGTAGACCGACTGGGCGAAGAGCAGCGGGGTCCGGATCTCGGCGTACCCGGCCGCCTCGAGGTGCTCGCGCACGAACCTCTCGAGTTCGTGGACCACGATCATTCCGTTCGGGAGCCAGATCGGGAACCCGGGGGCCTCCTCCACGAACGCGAACAGTTCGAGCTTGGCCCCCAGCGCCCGATGGTCGCGGGCCTCGGCCTCGGTCCGCATCTTGAGATAGGCGTCCAGTTGCGCACGGGTCGGGAATCCCACGCCCCGGATCCGCTGGAGGGCCGGTGCGGTCGGGTCTTCCGGAGTGATCGCGGAGAAGCCGAGGACGTGGACTCCCGCAAGCCACTCTGTGGACGGGACATGCGGCCCGCGGCAGAGGTCCGTGAACTCTCCGGTGTCGTAGACCGAGACGGTTTCCCCCTCGGGGATCTCCGCGATGTACCGGAGCTTGTGGGGATTCTCCGCGAAGAGGCGCTGCGCCTCCGCTTTGGTCAACTCGCGTCGGACGAACGGTGCGTGGGCCGCCACGTCCCGGACCATCGCCGCCCGCACGTGGTCGAGGTCGGTCGGAGTGAGCGGACGCACCTCGAAGTCGTAGTAGAACCCTTCCTCGGTCGGGGGCCCATGGGTCGGACGGGCGTCCGGGATCGTTTCGACCAGGGCCTTCGCCACCAAGTGAGCGGACGAGTGCTGCAAGATGTCCCGACCGGCTCGGTCCTCGAAAGATAGCGGCGCGAGCGACCCGTCCGACCGGAGCGGCGTGGCAAGATCCACCGGCGTGCCGTCCCAGGACGCAGCGAGCGCGGACTTCGCTGCTGCAGCGCTCCATCGCGCCAGCGCTGCTCCCGCCGACGTCCCGGCGGGAAACTCCTCCTGCCGGCCGTCGGGGAAGCGAATCCGGATCGAGGTACCTTCGGGCATGTTCTGGGTAAGAGCGAGCGACCCGTCCCCGCCCTAAAAAGGTTGGGCGGCTCGCGCTCGCTCTGTCGGGCCGGTCACGGCAGTAAGGACGTCGCGCGTAACGCACTCTCGAGCAACTTCCGCTCGATGTTCGCCATCGCTTCGGAGAGCGCCGACGGGCTGCGGTCGAGCCGTCGAGCGAGCTCGGTCAATGTGATCGCTCGCGGGACCGCGAAATATCCCGCCGCCATCGCCTGTGCCAGCAGTCGGTGCTGAGCCTCCGAGAGCATCGGAAGGTGGCTGCGAAGGGGTCGAGATCGAATGGAAACGACCTGCACATTGGGGTCGATCTTCCGGACGTAGCGTAGCACCACGGACGACTCGGAGCGTCGCGCCACGACCTCCCAGTCAAGAAAGCCTTCTCGGATGTGGAGCGGAAAGTGGATCGGGAGCCCCAGCTCCCGGTAGAGGTAGATGACCGGCGGATTTCGATACGTGATCCGGTAGAGACATCCGTCTCCCAGCTCGGCGAGGCTGTCGACCTTGACCACATCGGGGAGTCCTGCGATCTCGCGGGACCACACCCCCGCCGGCCGTCCGCTGATCCAGTAGTCGGAGACCGAGAGGTCCTTCGTGACGTCCGTCCGGTTGAGCACGTCGACGCTGACCTCTGGGTGGGTGGTGGTGAACGTGCCGACGCCGAACGACTTCGGGATCCGGATGCGGAGGGTTACGATCAGCAGGCGGTCGCCCGCGTCCGCCTCTCCCTTTCTCCGGAGGGCCCGAAACCGGTCGTGCGAATCGGCCGGTGGTCGCGACTGGCCCCGGTTCCGAACCCGGAGCGCGGTCCGATGGTGGGTGCCGGACGTCGCTCGCCGACGCGGCATCGCCTCGGCGGACCTGGTGGCCGAATATAACGAAGCGACCGGCTACTTCGGAGTGTCCGTTGCCGGCTCGGTCCATTCGCGAAGGGCGGACCTTCGGACCCCGGCAGCGCGTGCGAGCGCGTTCTTCGTTCCTTCCTTAGCAAGGCGGGGCGCGCCGGCAACGTCGATCTCCACATCCTTGCCGATCCCTCCGAGGGCCTTTCGCATGTCGTGAAGGTGCTCTCGGAACCCTGGGGTTTCGCTCTCGTCGCTCATGGTCCCACGTCCGAGAGCCGGACGGCGTAGAGAAAAACCTTGAGGTCGACACGAAGCGGGCATGGGCGGGTCCCGTCCGGAGGGTCCGCGACGCAGACCGACCGCCCGTGCGCTCAGCCCGCCCATTACTCATCATCGGTCAGCTGGTTCTTGGTTTCATCATCGCGCGCGGGAGATCCTCATTCGGACGCGGAAGCCTCGGGAAGCGGCTGTTCGTTCCAATGCTGAAGGATCTCATCAATGTGAAAAATTCCCCCCCTCGCGCGGGCCGTCGAGAGCCGTGCGACGTCGGAGGGGACGAACGAGCCATCGACCCACGTCGGCCCGCCCGCGGCGATCTGGGCCACGGTCGACCAATCGGGGTCGGTCTCCCGAGGAGAGACGATCACGTGATCCGGCCCTGCCGCTCGAACGATCCGCGCCAATTCGAGAGCGTCTTCCGTACCCCAGCTGGGGTCGGCAAGGGCGAGACGTCCGCCTTCGAACTCGAGTTCGAACACCAGTTCCGTCGAGAGGCGCCAGGCGCGCTTCAGCTGGCGAGGTCCGTTGAGGTACGCGCTGGAGAGGACCGCTCGGCGCGCCCCGGTCACCAGCACGTCGATCGCCTGGTCGGCGACGCGAACGCCGGCGTCGACCCAGATCGTGATGTCGCGAGCGATCTCCTGGAGGTAATCGAGCTGGGGGTCACCGTGCTCCACTCCGTCGAGGTCGACCAGGTAGAGCATCGAGTACGTCCCGGAAAGTCGATCGACGACATCGAACGGGTCGAAGGGGGCCCCGCCAGGGGCGCGGGCCACGACAGGGCCTTCCGGCCCCGGGACGCACACCTGCCCCCCGCGGAGGAGAAGACACGGGATCAACGTCGGGGGGCCGCTCGGGGGCGAAGGGGCTCCCGATGACCGCGGCGACTCGGGTCCGGCCATCGGGAGGGGGACCACGGGCGGGTTATTCGGTCTTCGCCCGCTCCCCCAGGCTCCGCGAAGGTCACCGGAGGCTTTTTGGTCCGCCATGAGGTCGTCCGGGTGCCAGGAGGTGGAGGGCAGCTGACGGTGGTCCGTGCCGGCGACGGCTGGCCGCTGAGGAAAGTCCCCTCTCCGGGAAACACGGGGTCGGGTGGGAACCCGACAGGCGAGAGTCTGAGCTCCGGAGCAGAAACGACACAGCCCGATGGGACGGTGAAGGCGTTGCGCCGGAGGATCCATCGGGATATGGTGAAACGGCCGACTCCCCGGGAGCAAGCCCTGACAGACGGGATGAAGCGTTTCCGAGACCGTCGAGGAGAGCGCGCAGTCGAATGCTGCCCGAAACGGAAAGGGGCTTACTACCACGACCTGGCCGGCCCGACAGGACACTGCCGGGCCGCCGGCCCGGAAGTTACGGTTTCCGGGCCGGAAACCGGCCGACGCTTCCCTCCTACCGGTCGGCCCTTCGCGAGCCCCGTCATGCGTCGAAGAGCCCCGAGGCACGGGATTATTATGCGGGATTTACTCCGGCGCTCATGAAGCGTCCCGCTACCCGAATACGGGACGAGCCTGCGACCGACTGGACGACCCTATCGAGCGACGTCGACGTTCGTCGGGTGGTGGAAGGCAACGGATGCTCGATCAATCTCTACCGTCTCGGATCGGGCACTCGGTTCGACCAGCACGGTCACACGTTCTCGGAACTGGGAGTGATGTTGGTCGGCGAAGGCTCGCTCCTGATCGTTGATCAGGAACGGGTCCTGGCGCCGGGGGACTCGTTCTTCATACCCGCCGGTACCCCCCACGGCTTCGAAGTCGGGTCGGGCGGCCCCGTCATGACGATGAACGTGAACGTGCCGCCGCTCCCCGGGACCGGCGGCCCCTCCCCCGATGAGATTCTCACGTGGGCGAAGAAGGCCGCCGGTCCTGTCGCCGGTGAAAAATGACCGGCCTACCGCGCTCGGCCAGCGGTTCCCTCGGGGGCGCGCCGTCCGAACGACCCGTCGGCCCGGCCTCTCCTCCGTCCCGAAAGGACGACCGGGTGGTCATCGTGAAGATGAAGACCCGCGCGTTCCCCAAGAACTGGGTCTCGTCGTTCAGCCGGCGGCATCCCGAACTCGAACTCCGGACCAAGAACCTCGTCGCGGTCGGCGAGGACGACTATGTGGGTGAGTTCGAGATCCACGGGGGGTCGACCGATTGGACGGAGGAGATCGCGGCTTCGGCCGACGTGATGGAGGTCGATCGCATCGAGGCGAGCGACGACCATGCCCGGTACCGGGTCCGGTACCATCACGCGCCGATGTTCCGGATCGCCTCGACCTTCCAGGTCCTTCTCCGGCTCCCGACGGTCATTCGGAACGGGTCGGTCACCGTCCAGATGATCGCGTGGCGGTCTCAGCTACGAGAGCTCGTGGGGGCCCTGCAGGAAGCCGGTGCCGACCCTCGCATCGTCGCGTTGGGTCCCGACGAGCCCACGTCCCCGCCTCAAGCCACGGTCGTGATGCTGACGCCGGTCCAACGGACGCTGTTCCGCCAGGCGCTCGCGACCGGGTACTTCGAGGTCCCTCGGCGGATCACGCTCACGCAACTCGCCGAGCGGGTGTCGCGGAGCAAGTCGTCCGTGTCGCGGACGCTCGCTGTGGTCGAGCGAAAGCTTGCCGAGAACGCCTCGTGGGCAGAGACCTAGGGCCGGGCGCGTCGAGCCCCTCGCAGCCGTTACTTCCGGCTCCGTCGGGACCGACCGCGCTTCCCGGCGGACTTCCGTCCCGAGACCTTTCGGGTCTCCCACGGATACGGTCGAGGAGAGGGTCGAGGGCGCCGATCGGGGCTGAAGGAGGCCGGTCGCTTCTCGAGGAACGCTCCCATTCCCTCCTGCTGGCCCGGCGTCTCGAAGAGGGAACCCCAGACCTGCCGTTCGTCGGCCAGCCCCCGGCTCCGTTCCGGGTCCGTGGAGTGGTTGACCAAGTACTTCGCGGCGGCGAGCGCTTCGGCCGACTTTCGAGCGAGGGTCTCCGCGAAGGCGATGGCCGCGGGGAGGACTTCGATGGACGGAACCACCTGGTCCACGAATCCGTCCGCGAGCGCCTGGGCCGCCCCGATGCGGTCGCCGGTCATGATCCACCGACGCGCACGGACCGGACCGATGATCCGGGGCAGACGCCGGGAACCGCCCCATCCCGGGATCACGCCGATGTTGATCTCGGGCTGGCCGAATTGGGCGTCGTCGCCCGCGAAGATGAAATCGCAGGCCTGTACCATCTCGCAACCGCCTCCGATGCAGTACCCTCGGACGGCGGCGATCACGGGGAACGGAGCCTGCTCCAGGAGATCGTAGAGGGATTGTCCCTTCTCCGAGTGCCGGGTCGCCTCGGCCCGGCTCATGGGGAGCATCTCGCGCACGTTCGCCCCGCCAGAGAACGCGCGGTCCCCGGAGCCCGTGATCACCAGAGCCCGTACCGAGCGATCGTCGCGAAGTTTGAGCACACAGGCCCGCAGTTCGTCGAGGAGCGGGGTGGTCAGGATGTTGAGGGGCGGATTGTGGAGCGTGAGCACGGTCACGTGTCCCCGGTCCTCGCGGAGCACCAGTGGAGCCGGTCCGCTCGGTCCGTCCGATTCGGCCGCCATGTGAATTCTACCGGCTCCGTGGTGTGTTCCGGGCGGGAGCGTTCCGGGTGCGCGACCCTCGCTCGCGTCCCGGAGGATGGGGCCGGCCCGCGTCATGGGCCGTGACCCACGCGGCAAAACGAGGCCACAGCTCCTGGTGCGCGCTCCGACTGGTCGAGAGACCGATGTGGCCCGAAGGGTGTTCGAACTTCTGGATCTCCTGCGAGCCGATGTGCGGGAGCACTCCTTCGGTCGACTCGGGCGGGACGAGGTTGTCCTTGAGACCCACGATGGTGGCGACCGGCATCGTGATCCGGCGGAGGTCGACCGGCGCGGAGTCGCCGTCCATTTGCCACGCCCCTTTCACCAGCAGGTTCCGCTGGTATCCTTTGTCGATGAACTCCGCATAGGTGGGCCCGGCCATCGGGATGCCGTCCATGTTCCACATCTCCATCCGAAGGAAGTTCTCGACGAACGGCCGATCGTCCAGCCGTTCGAGAAGGGTCTGGAATTTGAGGTAGTTCGTCCGCAGCGGGTCGAGCATGGAGAACGCCGAGTTGAAGAAATCCGCGGGGATCAGCCCGTACGACCGAGCGACCTTCCACGCGTCGAATCCCGGCGCCTTTGCCCAGACGTTCAGAAAGCTCGAATTCGTGTCGAAATCCAGCGGCGCGGCCATCAGGGAAAGGGTCCGGACGTTCTGCGGGTGGCGAGCCGTGTACATTGCGGAGAAGGCGCCGCCCATGCAGTAGCCGAGGACGTGGATCCGGTCGGTCTTCGCCTCCTTCTTGGTCGCCTCGACGGCGGCGTGGACGTAACCGTTGACGTAGTCGTGGATCCGGAGGTCCTGGTCGTGGACGTTCGGCGTGCCCCAATCGATCAGATACACGTCGAGCCCGCGTGCGAGCAAGCTCTCCACGACCGAAAGGCCCGGCTGGAGGTCCATGATGTATGGCTTGTTGATGAGAGCGTAAACGCAGAGTATCGGCGGCCGGTGACCGGAAGGGACCGACGGCGGCCGACGGTAGTGGAGCACCTGCATCCGACCATCGCGCAGGAGAACGTCGCTCGGGGTTTGCCCGACCTTCATCTTCGGCGGGAAGAGCGCGAGCTCCCACGCGCGCCGAAGCTTGGCCGCAAATTCCGCGAGTTCCCCCGGAAAGTCTCCGGGAACTTCCGGTGCGTTCGACGGCGGGTCCTTCGTCGCGCTCGTGGGTCCGGCCATGCGGCCGGGCGTCGGAAGCGCCGCGGCTTATAGCTCCGCGGAAAGAAGGTCGCTACGCCCGTTTTGCATTGAGGCGGGAGACCTGGTCCGACAGGTCCCGTACCGCCTGGTTCAATTCGCTGATCTCGCGACGGGTCGGGAGGCCGGTGACCCGACGGAAGAACTCGTCCGAGTCCTGGAGGTTCTTCTGAAGGTCGAGCGACGAATCGAGCGACTTCCCGAACGCCGAAACGAATCCCGGGCTCGTGAAGTAGAGGCGCGTGAGCTTCTGGAAGTTCTCAGTAAACTGCTTCGTCGCCTCATCCTGGGAACGGACGAACTCGTCGAACGACCGCTCGGGTTGCATCGCTTCGAGCAGACGTTGGCTGAGGTCGATCGTGAGCCCCGACCAGAGCTTCTGGACGAGTCCCAGCATCTCCTGGTTCCGCTCACTGACCGTCGCGTCGCCGGGAACGAGTGGCTTCACCCAGAGCTCGAACAGTTCCTTCTGGGGAGGAAAGCTCTGCTCGAACGCCTCGCGGACCCGGCGGCCGACCACTTCCGCCTGCCGGTTCCACTCTTCGAACCGGGCGCGAACGGAGGGAGTCTCGGTCTCCATCAACTTGGGGCGGCCGACCTCGGCGACGTTGGCGGCCCACGTGGCGTAGTTCTTCTGCTGCTCCTCGCCGAATCGACGGAGGAACTCGGTGACGGTCTCCCCGGTCTCCCGGGCGTACCGGGTCCACGTTTCGAACCCCGCTTCGAGGGGGTTCGGCTCGGGCGCCGGCAGCGCGGCACGGGAGGGCTTCACCGGTCGGTCGGACTTCGAATTCGCTCGCTTCGGGCTCTTGGGGCGTGGCATCTCCGTTTCCTCCGCTCGTTGGGGTACTCAGCGGCCTATCTTAGGTCGCTCGGGTCGACCGCTTCGGGGTCGGAGCCTCGGACTTCACCGGCACGTCGGCCCAGGTCGGGATCCCGCCGAACAGCGAGAAGCTCCGCTGCATCCGGTTGAGGAACGCCCACTGGCTCTCTCCCATCCGCGACAGTTCCTGGGTGGTGGCCACCGCTTGGTCGAAGGCTTCCTTACGGACGTTCTGGACCCACTCGAGGTACGTTTCGAGTTCCTTCAGGTAGAGCTCGGTCGCCTCGTTTACGGCCTTTCCGACTTGGTCCCACGCTTCGTTCATGGCATTCTTGTCTCCCTTGTTTTCTTCCATGTTTTCCTCCTCGGATCCGTTAGTTGAACTCTTCGCTCACGTCCTTGCGGGTCGCGCTCGACTTCTTTCGCGCGGCCCGCGAACCCTTCCGACCCGGAGCCCCTCCGACTCCGGGAGGAGCGCTCGAAGGGACGACCCGCACGGTCGGCAGGTGGTCGATTTGGCCCTTCACCCAGCGGTCCACCTCGGCCACCAGGTCGGGGGTCGACGTCCCGAAGGTGTTCCGCACGAACGAACGGGTCGCCTCCCAGGGTGAGGCGTAGATCTTCTGCAAGGCCTCGTACCGTTCGTAGGCCTCCCGCATCTGTTCCTGAACGGCCTGAGCAAAACCCTCGGTCGGGGCCCAGGGCGACGGTGCCTCCGGGTGATGCGACCCCGGCAGGATCACCAACACTTCGCGACCGGCGTACTCCGTGAGACCGCTTACTTGGCCGTTCGGTGAGACCCGGCGAGTGCCGATGATCTTCCCGTCCGACCCAATGTCAATCCTCATGGTTTCCTGTAATTGACACAACGATACACAATATATATTTAAGGACTGGCTAAAGGAATTGCACGAGGAGTGCGGGGCGTACGCACCGATGGCCGCGGGGCGCGACTGCGAGGGGGCGGTCCGTCTGACCGGAGCGCGTTGTGCGCGCATCTGCGGCGAGGTCCTAAAACCCTTGATTGCTTCCGAGCTTCGAACGGTCCATGTTCGAACGGATCCTTGTGGGATTTGATGGCTCGGTCCACTCCCGACGCGCGGTGCAGATCGCCGCCGAGATGGCGGGTCGGTTCGGTTCGATCCTCACGATCGCAATGGTCCGCCCTCCCACACGGGGCGAGGATTACGCCCGCCTCGAAGCGCTTGTGCCGCTCAGCGAGGACGGTCGCACGCTCACGGCGATGCTGGACGAGCTGAGAGAGCAGGCGATCGCTCGGGGCGTTCAGGTGGTCGAACCGGTCACCCTTCGCGGAGAGGTCCTGGAGTCGATGCTCGACTATCTGGGTCGAAACCCCCAGGACCTCGTGGTCGTTGGTTCTCGGGGGTTGACCCGCGGTCGACGCCTGTTGCTCGGCAGCGTATCGACCGGCCTGGTCAACTCGGCGCACTGCCCGGTGCTCGTGGTCCGTCCCGGCCCCGCCCATGCCGGGAAGGGCGCGGGGCACTCCGAAACGCCTCCGGCAAAGAGCGCGACCGGCGGCTTGGGTTAGTCCCGGAGTACGGACCTCCCGGCCGCGCGCCGGGAGAATGCCTTAAACCGTGCCTCCCTCTCCACCGTGGGATGTCGCTCCACGGCCGCGACGTGATCTCGATCCGGGATCTTTCCCGAGAGGAGATCGAGGAGGTGCTGGCCTCCGCGCGCAAGATGGTGCCCTACGCGGAGGGGAAGAAGATCATGCACCCGCTCGAGGACAAGATCGTCGCGATGGCGTTTTTCGAGCCCTCCACCCGCACGAGGCTCTCGTTCGAGGCAGCCGTCCAGCGCCTCGGAGGTAGTTGCGTCACCATCGCGGACGCGGCCGCGAGCTCAATGCGAAAGGGGGAGAGCCTCTACGACACCATCCGCATGCTTTCGGGATACGGGGAGGCGATCGTCATTCGACATCCGAACGAAGGCTCGGCTCGATTGGCCGCTCGTGCCTCCGACCGGCCCGTCATCAACGCAGGGGACGGCGCGGGCCAACACCCCACCCAGACCCTGCTCGACCTCGCCACGATGCAGGAGTCGTTCGACACTCTCACGGGCCTCAAGGTGGTCCTTCTCGGGGACCTCAAGTACGGGCGTACGGTCCACTCGCTCGCCCACGCCCTCGCGGTCTTCGGGAGCGAGATCGTCCTCACGTCTCCCCCATCCCTCGGACTCACCGAGGAGATCTCCGAACACCTGGAGCACCTCGGAGCGAAGATCTCGGTCGAGCCGGACGTTCACAAGGCGGTCCGAGACGCCGATGTGCTCTACGTGACCCGGATCCAGAAGGAACGGTTCCCCGATGAGGCGGACTACCGGAAGGTCGCGGGCTCGTACCGGATCGACGCATCGGTCCTGCGCGACGCCAAATCGCGCCTCATCGTGATGCATCCGCTTCCGCGGGCCGGCGAGATCGCGCCCGAGGTGGACGACACTCCGCACGCCGCATACTTCCGCCAGGCGTTCCTGGCGGTCCCGGTGCGGATGGCGCTCTTGAACGCGGTCCTCGGTACCGCGAAGAAGGGGGGATAGCCGTGGTCCGGGAGCTCAAGATCACCCCGATCAAGAACGGGACCGTGATCGACCACATCGCGAACGGCCTCGCTCTCGAGGTGCTGCGGATCATCAACGTCCAGTCGCTCGACAAGGACTCTACGGTCAGCGTCGCGATCCGGGTCCGGTCGGGGAAGCTCGGCTGGAAGGATATCGTCAAGGTCGAGAACATGGAGCTCTCCCCGCGCAAGGTCAACGCGATCGCGCTCGTCACTCCGCGCGCGACGATCTCCATCATCCGCGACTTCAAGGTCCAGGAGAAGCGCACGGTCGACCTGCCGGATCGGATCGTCGGAGTTCTGCGCTGTCCGAACCCGAACTGCATCACGAACCAGCCGGAACCGGTCGAGAGCGAGTTCGAGGTCACCGACCGGCGTCCGGTGGTCCTCACGTGCGCGTACTGCGAGCGACGGGTCGAGAGCTTCCTCAACCACCTCGCCTAGGCGGGAGGACGCCCGCGTGGAGCTCGCGTGGCTCGGCGCGTTTGCGGTCGTCTTCCTGGTGATCGGCGTCCTCGAGATCTTCGACCGGACCAGTTTTGCGCTCATCGCCCTCGCCGCGCGATCGCACCCGTTGCGGTCGTGGATGGGAGCGGCCGTCGCGTTCGTGGGCACGACCGCGATCTCGGTGACCGTGGGGACGGCCCTCGCCGACGTTCTCGGGCCGGCGCGGGTCGGCCTGTTGCGGGTCGTCGGCGGCGCGTTCCTCATCGCCTACGCCCTGTGGCTCTACTTCCACCCCGAGTCGGAGGACCCGGACCGGCTGCCCCGGACGCCGCGGTCGGCATTCCTGACGGCGTTAGTGACGATCTTCCTCCTCGAGCTCGGGGATACGACCATGATCTTCCAGATCGTCTTCGTCTCGGACTTTGGTTGGGCGATCGTCCTCGTCGCCGGCGCCCTCGCTCTGGTCACGGTGGCGGCATGGGACGCGTTCCTCGGCTCCCGCCTCGCGCACCGACTCGATCCGCACCTGCTCCACCGGGTGGTGGTCGCCGTCCTCCTGATCGTCGGCGCGGTGACGATCGCGTACGGCCTAGTTCCGGGGGCGTTCCCGACGCTCGCCCTTCTGCGTCCGATGGGGGTCTGGTAGCGGGGGCGGCAGGGGCGCACCGCCGTGCTCGCTCTGGGGGGCGCGCCGGTCGAGCTCGGGGATCCATGCCTCCCAGCCGGGTGGGATCGCGCTCCGATTCTCGGGTGCAGCGAGCCGTTCCACCAACTCGGTCGCGTCGTCCGGGAGGTGCCGTGCATGCGCCAT
>Ga0335078_10005515_pt1 | contig 18692 bp, 14 predicted proteins | sample Lox_Sample_32_FD_206711 | JGI IMG/M metagenome (GOLD analysis project Ga0335078, IMG submission 206711) | Soil microbial communities from Loxahatchee National Wildlife Refuge, Florida, United States - Lox_Sample_3.2 | ecosystem: Environmental > Terrestrial > Soil > Wetlands | place: USA... | reverse complement strand
GCCGATAGAGAGTCGCCCAGGGCATGCGCCTTTCCGCCGCAGCGCGCCAGAGTCCTTGCGAAAAGAGGCTTTGGCGCCGGCTGTCGGAAAGCCGGAGGCTTTCCGCAAGTCGGGGCGGCAGAGCCGCGTAGATCAGGCCACGATTTTTTCACACGTTCGGGAAGAGGGTGGCGCGAAGCGCCAAGTGAGGGGTCACGAAATACGTGGCGCTACTTATGAACTCGAGGACTTAGCTTATGCTTCATGGCCCTGACCCTAAAGTGACGCCGTTCGCGACGGACTCGGCCCCGCCGGTACGCGGGTACATTCATTTCCCGTCCGTTGTGGCTGACGCTTCGGTCCCGCCGACCACCGATTACCGGCTTCCGACAGCCCATCGGCGGCAGGCTGTCGTGCTGAGCCACGGTGCCGGATCCAATTGCAATGCGCCCTTACTCGTGGCGCTGGCGCGGGCTTTCGCTGCTGCCGGACTTACGGTACTGCGCTGCGACTTGCCTTATCGGCAGAAGCGCCCCCACGGCCCACCCCTGGGAAGTGCCGCCGAAGATCAGCAAGGATTGCGCAACGCCGTGATGGCTCTGAAGAATTTAACGCCCGAGCGGCCATTGGGGAGGATTTACCTCGGCGGGCACTCTTACGGCGGAAGGCAGGCAACCATGCTCGCGGCCACCGATGCGTGCGTGGCCGATGGTCTGCTACTCCTTTCCTATCCACTCCACCCGCCGAAAAAGCCGGAGCAACTTCGCACGGCGCACTTCCCCAAGGTGCGCACGCCGGCGATGTTTGTGCACGGCTCGCGCGATCCGTTCGGCTCGCTCGAAGAAATGAAATCGGCTCTGCAGTTGATCCCGGCGGTCACGTTCTTGATGACGGTGGAGGGCGCCGGACACGATCTTTCGCTCAAGGCATCCCGACCGGCAGCCCCATCCAGCCCGTCAGGCCCATCAGGCCCGTCGCGGCCAACAGACTCATTGCACCAGCAAAACGCCGATTATCTTCCGGGAAAAGTGGTGACGGCATTCTGCCAGTGGAGCGCCTCGCTCGGCTAAGTTCGAATTTCCAATTTCGAATTTCCAGTTTCCATTTTCGCTTTCGCATGTCCAATTTCGAATCTCCAATTTCGAATTTCCATTTTCCAACTTCGCGTCAGGCAAAAAGGCTTCGCAGGACGAAAAACACATTGGCCGGACGCTCGGCCAGTCGCCGCATATACCACGGAAACCAGAACGAGCCGTAGGCTACCAGCACGATCATCTGCTGGCCCGCTCGCACCAGCCGAAGCTGCTCGGCCCGTTGGATGCCGTAGAGCATTTGAAACTCGTAGGCGTCTCTGGGCAGGCCGATGGAGTTGGCCGCTTCCGTAAGGCGCCGAATGAGGACTACGTCGTGCGTGGCCAGCGCAATCCTGGCGTTGAGGCCCCGGAGCTTGGCCCCCATGAGCTGCCCCGCGAGTTTGAAAAAGTTCTCGTCCACATCCCGTTTGCGGGCAAAAGCGACGGATTCCGGTTCTTTGTAGGCACCCTTCACCAGGCGGATAGCCGGTTGGAGTGGAACGAGCGACTCCAGGTCCTTCTGGGTGCGATACAGGTAAGCCTGCAGGCAGAGGCCGACGTTGGGGCGAGCAATGCGGGCGCGGCGATAAAGGTCTAGCGTAGCGTCCACATACTCGCTGGCTTCCATGTCGATCCACACCACGCCCTGGCTGCCAGCGTGCTCGACGATCCGGGTGAGATTGGCATGGCAGACCTCCGGGCTGAGATCGAGGCCGAGTTGGGTTAACTTCACCGAGATTTCGGCGCGCAGGTTCATCATGCGGATGCGGTCCAGCACGTCGAGATAGTGGCGGGTGACGGCGTCAGCCTCAGCCGGATCGGCGATGTTCTCGCCCAGATGGGTGAAAACGCTGCCGATGCCGGTGTCCTGAAGCGTTCGCGCCGCAGCAATCGCGTCGTCCACCGTTTCGCCGGGCATGAAGCGCGAGACCGCACGCCGAACGAAACCGCGGCGGGTAGCCTGTTCGCGTAACCAGCGGCTTTGCGAGCCTGCCAGGAGCAGGCTCCTCATAAGAGCCATGGTCGTCTCCGGGACTGCGCTTCCACATTCGAATGAGTAAGAGCGATAGGATACCAGCGGTTGGCGGAAGTCGGAAGTCGAAACTATACCTGCTGTGATAAGTCGGTGCGTATGTCATTCCGAGTGTCAGATGGGCCGGGCTTATGTAGCACTCACAATGGCATATGCACTTATTGCTTGATTTCATTAGTCCAGTAACATGTGAACTAACCCCTCACCTGGCGCTTCGCGCCACCCTCTCCCATGGGAGAGGGCAGTAGTCTTGGGAGTACGGCCCTCCCGCATTTGAAGCTGTGAAAAAATCGTGGCCTGACTTTGCGGCTCTGCCGCCCCGACTTGCGGAAAGCCTCCGGCTTTCCGACAGCCGGCGCCAAAGCCTCTTTTCGCAAGGACTCTGGCGCGCTGCGGCGGAAAGGCGCAGCCTTTCCGTAAGTCAGCGCGGCAGAGCCGCAAGCCGAACGTCGATCTTTTCAGACCTTCATTGGGGGAGGGGGGACCGCGAAGCGGTGAGTGAGGGTAAATGCCGCCGCAATAAGTCACCGTAATTGCGTACACCAAGACTTAGTTTCGCCGGTATGTATAGAGACATGGGCTATGTTACTCCTTGACAAAGATAAGACTTATGATACATAATGAGCGGGTGAAATATGCGGCTCGTTATCCAGGAGGTTAACTTTGTCTCTGGTCAAGAAACCAACCATGACACCGCAGAAGATGGTGGCCAACCAAGCCAACGCGCACCTTTCTCAAGGGCCCAACACGCCCGAGGGTCGCGAGCGAATCCGCGAGGCCAATACCAGGCATGGCTTCTACTCACTTGCGGCGGACGAGGCCTTGCGCGCACTGGGCGAGGATCCGGACGATCTCAAGGCCCTAGTCCAGGATGTCATCGACACCTGGCACCCTGTTAACGGGTTCGAGACCCGGTTAGTGGTCCGGCTGGCGCGCGCCTTGTGGCGCTTGGAGCGCGACGACCATTGGCACGATAGCGTCGCGGTGCGGCAACTCCGACAACTGGACGAGAACGTCGAGAGGCTTATCCGCGAGGCCCAAGCGCAATTCCGGAAGAAGCAGGCCGCCCTGAAGCGGATGGTAGAGGCAGCCAAGAAAGAGGAGTTCGCGACCAGCCTCGACCAGTTCTCGGACTTTGCCGATGTATTCGGGGAAGAGCCCAAGGACAGGCCTTGGGAGATCTATGTGCTTCTGAATCGCCTGCTGAAGCCCGGCACTCCAGTCCGGGGCGCCGTTCCCGAAGGCTATAAGGGTCCCGAGGCCGAACCGGACTATCCGATTGCCGAAGATCATCACCGGACTCCGGTGCGGCGGGAATTGCGCGAGCGGCTGGAAGCGGAGATGGAGGTGCTCAAGGTAGCGCTCGGCCAGCAGATCGAGGAACTGCGGCACCAAGGAAGCGATCCCTACCTTCGTGACACCTTGAAGGCGCCCACTCATCCTCAAGCCGAGCTGATGCTGAGGGCGGAAAACTCCAGTTTTCGCAAGGTGGAACGCCTCACCACCCTGTTGCTTCACATTCGCCAAAGAGGCGCTTCGGCCTATACGCCGCACACAAAAAATGAAGGGATATCCCACGATGTTGATGAAAACAAAGGGCAAGGAAAAGCGGCAGCGGGGATATCCCACGATATTGATGAAAACACAGAGGTTAACGTTTGAGTCCCACGATCTCGATGAAAACAAAGAGTGTTAACGCAACCCACCCATTACCGACGGCCGATCTGGGGTGATTGAAAAGCCTCTTCTTCGACCGGCAATCCTCAATGCACAATTTCTGTCGGGTCCAATTTGGTGTTAACAGCACATGATTGTCCCGTTCCTGTGAGGCCAACTTTATGGGGGCTGCCGAAGGCACTGTCGGTCACACTGAGCGAAGCCGATGAGGTTGATGTTGGTGAATAAAGTGTTGACGTCGAAGCACCATTCGTGATAATTATTCACGTCTCATGCGAATCCGGCCTTCTCTCGTCGCCATTGCGTTGGCGTTCCTCGCCACGTTTTTGCTGTTGTATGGGATCCCGGGACTCATCGAATGGGAACTGGTCCGGCACGTCAATCCATTGTTCGCCTGCTTTGCCATAGGTGACTTTTTAGGCTGTGCCTTTCTTTATTTTGTCGGACTGCGACGAACCGCGGCACTCTTGTATTTTCTGGCCAGCGTGCTCGAGGCTTACCTTTTGTTGTCGCACCGAATCTCCAGTGCCTCGCTCATGTGGATCACGGACCTGCTGCCCGCCTTCGTTGCGGCAGTCGTGGTTGCTGGCCTGCAAGGGCCGGACGTACCCTTTCTGTTCGGCGGGCGTCGCTGGCGCCACTGATGCCCTGTCCGGAGCAATTGTTGACAACATTCACCCCGCCGTGCGCGCCTTCCCCTCCTACAGAAGGTCTGAAGAACTGCGAGGAGGAGTTCCAACACAGAGGCGGAGAGAAGAACTTGAGAAGCGTCTGAAGGAAACGGCATCTCTGCAAAATCTCTCTTTCCCTTTTCTGTGTTCCCTGCCTCTGGGTTTAGTCCTTTCACAGTCAGAGGGTTCAGACGCGACCCGCTTGAAACTGCCCCGGCGGGGGCATATGATTCTTCGTGAGCTGCGATCCGGGGGCCTATGGCAGAATAAGAGCCAAGGAGGCGTCGATTGAACTTGACCTGCTTGCGCAGCCGATCACGGATTTCTTACAAAGGAGTTATCCATGGACGATAGAATTGACCCATCTGAAATCACTCGGCGCGGCTTTCTTAAGTCGAGCTTTGCCGGAGCCGGCGTTGCCGCACTCAGCGGGATCACTTTCATTACTCGTCCCGAGCGCGTATTCGGAGCCAACGACCGCGTGCGTGTGGGGATCTGCGGCCTGCACGGGCGCGGTGAGGATCACATCCGGGAGTTCGTGCGCATCAATGACGCGGAAATCGCCGCCTTGTGCGACGTGGACGAAAACGTCCTCGACCAGCGTATGGCGCAAGTGGCGGGTATGAACCTGAAGCCGGCGCGCTATATCGACGTGCGCAAGCTTCTCGACGACAAATCCATCGACGCCATCTCCATTGCCACGCCCAACCATTGGCATTCGCTGATGGCCATCTGGGGATGCCAGGCGGGGAAAGACGTCTATTGTGAGAAGCCGTGCTCGCACAACTGGTGGGAGGGCCGGCAATTGGTACGCGCCGCCGCCAAGTACGATCGTATCGTCGCTCATGGCACGCAGAGCCGGTCGAGCCAAGGGATCCTGGCCGGGATGGAAGAGATGCGCAAGGGAACCATCGGCGATGTCTATCTTTCGCGCGGTCTCTGCTACAAGTGGCGCGATACCATCGGCCACGCCCAAGAAGAGCCGGTGCCGGCGGGCGTCCACTACGATCTATGGACTGGGCCGGCGCCGCTGAAGGGATTTACGCGCAACCGGTTCCACTACAATTGGCACTGGATCTGGGACACCGGCAATGGCGATATCGGCAACCAGGGCATTCACGAGATGGATGTCGCGCGCTGGGGACTGGGCGTGAAGTTTCCCAACCGGGTGTCGGCCGTCGGCGGTCACTTCATGTTTGACGACGACCAGCAGACGCCCAACACGCTCAATGTCGCTTTCGAATTCGATTCGGCGAGTGGTAAGCGCAAGATGCTGGAGTTCGAGGTGCGGCATTGGATGGTGAACCACGAAGCCGAGATCGGTACCTCGGCGTTTGGCTCCGAGGGTAGTATCCCACCCGCAGGTCTTGAGGCTGCGGCGTCCTCAGGTAAGGCGCATCCTAAGCTTGGCCCTGAGGCCGGCACCCACAACACGATCGGCAACATCTTTTACGGGTCCCAAGGCTACCTCGCTATGGATGGTTACGATGCCTATAAGACTTGGCTAGGCAAAGACCAGGCTCCTGGCCCGAGCGGCCACGGCAAGGAACATCACTTTGCCAACTTCGTGGAGTGCGTGCGCAGCCGGCGAAAGGAGGATCTGGCCGCGCCCATTGAGGAAGGGCACATCTCCTGCACGCTGGTCCACCTCGCCAACGCGTCTTACCGCCTGGGCCGCTCGCTGCGCTTCGACCCCGAGACTGAACAGGTGATCGACGACGACGAGGCCAATCGGCTGCTGCGCGACGGCGATCGTGGTTATCGCGAGCCCTACGTGATACCGGACGAAGTGTAAGGACGGTAGGGAGAAGACAGAAGGCAGTAGGCAGACGCTTGCAGTCGGGACGTCGCGAGGCTCGCTGCCTAGCCAGCCCTCGGCGAAGCAGCCACGCAGCCGTTGTCGAGACGGTCGGCAGCAGGTAGACACTATCAGTTGGAGCTGCTTACTGCCTACCAACAACTGCTTGCCGCTTGCCGCCTACTGCTTTCCGGCTACTGGTCTTCCGTCCTACCTACCCCCTGTGCTGCCGGACCCGCCACTCTCCCAGAAGAGTTCCTCGGCATTCCACAGTGTGTAAGGGTCGAGAACTGCCGCCCGGAAGTTTCCCAGGCCTTCCTTTGCTCCCACCAAAATGTCGGGACTGGCCAGGCTTACAATCGGCTCCTGCTCGGCGATCAGCGCCTGCACTCGATCGTAGAGACGCTTCCTCCGGGGATACGAAAGCATGGTCAGTTGCTGCTTCATCAGGCGATCGATCTCTGCTTCCCAGGGCGTGGCGGGCTTAGACTCGCCCACATGCCACACATGGGTGCCGCCGCTCGAGAGCCAGACGTTCATTTCCGGATTCGGATCGGCATCACCGCTTACCAAGCCCAGGACGCAGGCCTCGTAGTCGTACGATCGGAAGAGGCGGTCCAGCAAAGCGCGGAACTCGATGGGCACAATGTGTACCGTCATGCCAAGCTGGCTGAGGTCGTTCTCGATCAGCGTTGCCATCTCGTTGCGCTCGGTGTTTCCCGCGCTGGTGACAATGGTGAACTCCACCGCCTGGCCGCGCGCGTCCAATAGGGCGCCGTCGCCCTTCCAAGTGAATCCGGCAGAGCGCAGCAGTTCACGAGCGTGATCGAGCGACCTCGACGGGTGCGGAAGCTCGTCGTCCATCCAGAGCCGGTTGCCCGGGGTCACCGGCGACCACAGCGCGGCGCCGCGTCCGTGGTAGACCAAGCGCACGATGGCGGCGCGATCGACCGCCGCTGATACCGCCTGCCGGAATCGGCGATCGCGGAACCAGGCTTGCTTCGCGGCCACTTGCGGCAGGTCTTTCGCGCCCAGGTCGTTCTGGTTGAAGAAGAGAAAGTTGTATTCGAGCCCGGGGCCGAGGTCCTCAAGTCGATAGCCGCGCTCTTTCCGCTGCCTTTCCAGCACGCTAAAATTGTCGGAGCTCAGGCGGCTCACCATGTCGGTCTCGCCGCTCTCGAACCGCATCACCTGCGCGTCTTCGCTGGCCACAAACAAGAAAGTGATCTCATCCAAATAGGGCAGCCGGTCGCCCCGGCGGTCGAGTTTCCAGTAATAGGGATTGCGCTCCAGCACCAGCCGCTGCCCAGGCACGTAGCCCTTCAGGCGAAAGGGGCCTAGGCCCGCGATCTCGGCCGGCGCCGTAGAAAGCCCCCAAGTGTCACCCAGCTTTCCCTCCCGATAGGCTCTTTCCAGCAGGTGGCGTGGAAGAATAGCGAGGCCGTCGAACAGCCGTTCGGCCGCCGCGTAAGGCTGAGCGAGGTCAAAGCGGACCGTATCCGCATCGAGCTTCGTCACCAGGATAGGTGCGCCGCCGACCATCAGAAGATCACGCTGGGGCGAATTCACTTTCTCGTCGAGGTAGGCGCGGAAGGTGAATACCACGTCGTCGGCATCGAGCGGATGACCGTCGGAGAAGCGGAGGCCGCGGCGAAGCTTGAGCGTGTAACTGCGACCGTCTCGTGAAACGCTCCAGGATCGGGCCAAGGCAGGCTCCGTCTTGAGCGTCTGCCGGTTGATGTGGATTAAATCGGCGGTCATGCGGCCGATCACCTCGCGCGACGTGCTATCCACCGAGACCACCGGGTTCAGGGTCTTGGGCTCGGTGCGCTCCGCCACCACCAGTCCGCCACCGTAGCGACCCACTTCGCCGGCCGTGACCAGATCCTCTTCCGTTGCCGTCACCGGCTGCGGACGCGGTTCAACTTGTGCGCTGCTCGTCGCCGCCAGCAACAACGGCAGGATCAATGCTAGTCCTCGGTTCTTGGTCCTTAGTCCTTTGTCGTTCGTCATCGATCCTCCTGTGCCGCCAGCCATCAGCGGATCCGAACTTTTGTCCTGAGAGCTGACGGCTGATGGCTGACGACCGTCGTCATAGCGTCTCCTCGTGCAGCGAGTCTGCCAACTTGTGATATATCCAGAAGACCGGGACCAACGCAAGTCCCGGAAGGAACATCCACCAGTACGAAGCGAGCACCGAGTACTGCTGCAAGGTGGCGAGCATGTTGCCCCAGCTCGGCACGGGCTCACCCACTCCCAGTCCTAGAAACGATAGCGTCACCTCAGCCAGAATGAACTGAGGAACCAGGATCGCTGCCTGAGTCAGCATCACGCCGAGCGTCTGGGGCAGGATGTGGCGGCGCAGCAGATAGAAGCCGGAGGCGCCAAAGCTGCGCGCCGCCAGCACGTAGGTGCGTTCCTTTGCGCTCAACACCAAGCCGCGCACCAGCCGCGCCGGTCGAGCCCAACCCACGAGGCCGATCACGGAGATAAGCAGGAAGAACGCCTGTGCGGGGCTGATGTGCAGAGGCAGAAAGGCGCGAATGGCGAAGAGCAGGTAGAGCCACGGCAGGGCCAGAAAAAGCTCCGCGCCGCGCATGATGATCCCGTCCAGCCACCCGCCGCAGTAGCCTGCGCTTGCGCCCGCCAGAAGCCCCAGAGAAAGCGTGAGCGCCGCCGCCAGTAGTCCTGCCATGAGCGAGATGCGGCCCCCGTAAACCAGCCGCGAAAACTGATCTCGCCCGTAGGCGTCCGTACCCAGCAGAAAGATGCTTGCGGGCTCGTCAACGCCGAACAGCCGCCGGCCTCCGGAGCGAGAGCTAACCAGGAATTGGACGACGTAAGCTCGGCTGGAGTCCTCAACGTAGTGCCCCGAGCCCTCCGGCTGCTCGACAGATCGATAGACAAACGGCCGAAGGTGACTCCTTCCCCGCGCATCGATGAAATGGAGTCGCGTGGGAGGCGCGTATGGCAGATCGCGGTCCTGCGCCGCAAAGTCATACGGAGCCACGAAGTGCGCGGTCAACACCGCCCCGTGTAAGAGCGCGAGGACTCCGATCGACAGCCAGATGGTGCTGCGATTTCGCATTCTCTGTTTCGTCTTCCTAACCGATCTTCCTAACGGGCGCGAATCCTCGGGTCCACGGTATAGAGCAGCGCGTCCGCCACCAAGTTTCCCCCCACTAAGAAAGCCGCAGAGAACATGACGGCGCCGATCACCACGTACAGATCGCGGGCCAGAATCGCCTCCAGGAGCAGGGGGCCCATTCCGGGCCAGCCCATCACCACTTCCACCAGCAGGGACCCGCTGAGCAGCGCCGCTACTGAGAGACCGAAGAGCGACGCCAGCGGATTGGCCGCCGCCGGAAGCGCGTAGCCGAACAGCACCCGCCGGCGGGGGATGCCATGGGCCCGCGCCGCCTGGATAAACGGAGCCTGCAACACTTCCAACACGCTCGCGCGCACGTGCCGCACCAGGACGGGCAGAGCCCCCAACACCAGCGCCGCTACCGGCAGCGCCGCATGCAGAACGACGTCCTTGAGCTTTCCCGTGAGGTTGAGCTTGGCGAACCCAAGCGATACCATTCCGCCGGTAGGAAAGCGTCCGGTGCGGGCTGCCAGGGCCAGCAGGCCGAGGGCGAGCACCAGCTCCGGCACTCCCAACAGCAGCGATGTTCCACCGCCGATGAGCCGGTCGGCGATCCCGTGTGGACGGGCGGCGCTCGACAGGCCGGCCACAATGGCGATCAACCAAGCCAGCAGCATAGCCGTGCCGGCGAGCAGCAGCGTATTTCGAGCCCTGTCCCACAAAAGCGGGGCGACGCGAGCGTTGTAGGCCAGGGAAAGGCCCAGATCCCCCCTCGCCACCGATTTCAGCCAACGGACGTAGGTCACCGGCAGCGGCTGGTCCAATCCGGCCTGGGCGCGGAGGTCGGCTACGGTCTGCGCCGACACCTGCGGGTTCAGCCGCAGGTCCGTAAAGAAGTCTCCCGGAGCCAGCCGGAGAAAAATAAAAGTCAGCATCGAGACTCCGACCAGCAGCGCCGCACTATGAATCAGTCTGGTCACGACGTAACGCATCGCCGCGAAGCTCCTCTTAATCAACTCGCTTAGCGATCCGGCTTCGTCACGCTTCCCTTGGAAGCGCCGCTTCCAACGCCAGTCTCGCGCCGAGCAGCGCCTGCGTGTGCGGATGGCTCGGGCAACGGAAAAGCTCAGCCGTGCCGGCACGCTCCACGATCCGGCCTTGGTGCATCACCACCACTTCGTCGGCGACGCGCTCCACCAGGCTGAGATCGTGAGAAATGTACAGGTAGGTGAGCCGGTGAACGCCCTGCAGTTCCACCAGCAGATCGATGATCTCGGCCTGGATCGGCAGGTCGAGGCCGGTGAGCGCTTCGTCCAAAATAAGCAAGCTGGGTTGTAGCGCCAGTGCCCGCGCGATCGCCAGCCGTTGCCGCTGGCCGCCGCTGAATTCGAGCGGCGAACGCCGAGCCCAGGCGGCGCTCAGGCCAACTTGCTCCATCAGTTCCAAGGCGCGCCCGTGGCGCTCTGTACTGATGCCCAGGCTTCCGATATCCAGAGGCTCCCTCACCACTTCGGCGGCAGAGATGCGTGGGCTGAGGGCTTGGGTGGAGTCCTGAAAGATCAGTTGGATTTTCCGGCGGACTGGGGCTAGTTCCGGCCGCGGCACCTTCAGCAGGTTCCGGCCCGCGAGGAGTATTTCGCCTGCGTCAGGCTGCTCCAGCCGCGCCAAACACAAGGCGAGCGTCGACTTCCCGGCGCCTGACTCCCCGATCAGGGCTATCGTAGATCCGGCGGCGATGTCCAGGTCGACGTTGTCCAGAGCTTGAATGCCGAAGGTCTTTAGCCCGCGCCGGTGCTGGTAGCGTTTGCTCAGGCCCCTCACGCTCACCAACGGTTCTTGGTAGCGCGGGCTGCCCTTATCCGCACTCAGCTCAGGTTCCGCCCGCTGTGGCGCGGGCATCTGGTCTGCTTTCACATCAGGCAATGTCCGTGCTTTCACCGCATCTTCGCTTGCACTCTGCAAGACTGGGACGAGGCGTCGCGGCGCCAGCGGGCTGGTCGCCCGCGCTACCAGCAAGCTTTGGGTGTAAGCACTTTGTGGCTGCTGGAATACTTGCCCAAGAGCTCCCTGTTCCACGATCGCGCCGTGCCGCATCACCACGATCCGAGTTGCGAGTTTCGCCAGCACTCCCGGATCATGGCTGATCACCAGCAGCGCGATTCCCAGGCGCTCCTTCAGGTCACTCAGTAAGTCCAGGATCTCTGCCTGCGTGCCGAGGTCCAGTGACGACGTAGGCTCGTCGGCGACCACCAGGGCCGGCCGGCATGCCAGCGCCTGGGCGATGACCACCCGTTGCTGCTCGCCGCCGCTCAACTGATGGGGGTAGGAAGCGTAGATCCTGGATGCAGATTCGAATCCGACCTCGCTGAGCCGTGCCAGGGCCTCGCCACGGCACTCGCGCCAGCTTTCCCCCGTGTGCGCCCGGATCACCTCCGACACCTGGTCGCCGGCGCGCTTCACCGGACTCAGCATCATCGCGGGTTCCTGAAAAATCATCGAGATATCCGCGCCGCGCACCTTCTGGAGATCCCTCTCCCTGAGCTGGAACAGATGGCGTCCGAGAAACCGAATGGTGCCGATCACCCGCGCTGTCTTGGGCAGAATTCTCAGGATAGCGAGGGCCGTTGTCGTCTTCCCGCAGCCCGACTCGCCGAGCACTCCCAGCGAGTCGCCGGGCCCAAGCTCGAAGCTCACGCCGCTCACAGCGCGCCCCGTACCGCCTTCGGCCTCATAGTCCACGGTCAAGTCTTGCACTTGCAACAAGGGCAAGGCTGCCGTAGTCAGAGCCGTACATGATGTTGCAGTTCCCACATCAAGAATATCGGCTCAACCCCGCCCGAACTGTAGCGAACCGTCGCGGCCATCTGGAGTCCGGCGCCAGGTAGTGTGCAATCCGAGCAGACTTTGGTCGGAGAGGTAGTCGAGGCGATTCTTCACCCCGACTTGTTGGAACCGATGCATTGCAGAGTGACGAGTGGAAAAGTGCTGTGGATGAGGGTTGATTTGCTGACGGCGGGGAGCGTGGAACCGATGGAGGGATAGTCGCCCGAGGCGGGAACTCTCGCCCGTTATTGTACCTATGAAGGACGGCGCTACGCAGTTTCCAATATGTCGCCGACCGCGGCCGTCATTTTCCTCCACATGCTTTCTTCGGTCTCAAGCTGTTTACGGCCGGTCCGGGTGAGCTCGTAATATCGGGCGCGCCGGTTGTTTTCCGAGTTTCCCCAACTTGACTTGATCCAACCGCGGCGCTCGAGTCGATGCAGGGCGGGATAGAGCGAACCCTGTTTGATGCGCAACACGTCACTCGAAACCTGCTGAATGCGCTCGGAGACGGCCCACCCGTGCTGCGGTTCGAGGGCAAGAATCTTCAGGATCAGCAGATCGAGCGTTCCTTGCGGCAGGTCGATATTCTGGTTTGGCATCATCTCCCCTTTAGCTTCTACAAGGCGAGTGTACACCGGGTGTTCTTAGAAGTGCAAGGGGAAGGTTCCTAAATCGACCGCGTGAATTCTTCGATGGTCAACTCAGCCTGCGCGAGGATGGACTTCACGGTCTTTGGCGCCAGGTCGCCACCGTGCCCCGGGATAACGACGTGAAGGTGGAGCTTTGTATGGTGACGAAGATTGACCTGGCTTCCGGTTTGATGATGAATGTAAAATCCCTCTCTCAACAGAGCGCTTAGCACCCTCTTGGATGTGACGCGTGGCAGCCTGGGCATCAAACGACCACCGCAAGGCGGATCTGGGCAGTTTCCCGCTCCACTGGAACCGGCTCCCTAAGCTTCTTTAATCCCTCGATGTAGCAGCGGACTGCGTCCTTGGCCATCCGGCGAGCGTGTTCCAGGTTCCTTCCTTCGGTTACCAGCCCCGGCAATGCAGGCACCACCACCGTGTACCCGCCGTGCTCATTGGCTTCGAAGAATGCGGTATACTCATATATCGTTCCCTTGTGGTCCCTCATACCCCAGAGCCTACCACGGCCTCCGTCGCGAGGCAAACGCAACGCCACTGATGAGATGTGGGCAGGGCCCCACGCCTACGCATGTAATTCTTGCAACACCACCTGAATCCGTTGTGGCAAATCGCCATCTTGCGGGCCCGGGTGGACCGCCGGTCCCAGGCGAAAGCGCAGGACGCCATCGGGACGCAACGTCGCTTCTTTGTGCCGCCGCATGAACTGCTTCAGCTTCTCGGCGCTCACCGGGGCGTCGTGATGGAACTTCAGCCAAAGCTCATCCGCCTTGCGCTCGATGGATTGCACCAGCATGGCCTCGGCCACCGACTTCAGCAGGGCGTAGCGGAGCAGGTTCTCCACCGAAGGCGGAATGGGCCCGTAACGGTCCACCAGTTCCTGCTCGATGACGTCACGTTCGTCCTGGCCGGTGAGGCTGGAGATGCGCTTGTACATCCGCAGGCGCTGGCTCTCGTCGGTGATATAGCGATCGGGAATCTTGATGTCGAAGCCGAGGTTGAGCGTGGTTCGGACTTCCACTTTCGGCGCGTTGCCCTTTAACTCCTCCACTGCCTCCTCCAGCATCTTCAAATAAAGATCGAAGCCCACCGAGTTGAGATCGCCCGATTGCTCCGCACCCAGCAGGTTGCCGGCGCCGCGCAGTTCGAGGTCGAGCGCCGCAAGGCGGAATCCCGCGCCAAGATCGGAAAACTCCTTCAGCGCCGCGAGGCGACGTTGGGCGATAGGGGTCAGCGTCTCTTCCGAAGGGATGAGCAGGTACGCGTAGGCGCGGCGGTTCGATCGCCCCACGCGTCCGCGCAACTGGTAGAGATCGGCCAGCCCGAAGCGCTCCGCGTGATTCACCACGAGCGTGTTGGCGCGCGGAATATCGAGCCCGTTTTCGATGAGCACTGTGGATACGAGCACGTCGTACTCATCGCGGATAAACTTGAGCATCACCTTCTCCAGTTCACCCTCACTCATCTGGCCGTGGGCCACGCCGATGCGAGCCGTGGGAACCAGCTCTTGAATCCAGGCGGCCATCTTGAAGATGGTATCGACGCGATTGTGGACGAAGAACACCTGGCCCTGGCGCCGCATCTCTTCGAGGATCGACGACTGCACTATGCCCGGTCCGAAGGGCGCCACAACGGTCTGGATGGCAAGGCGTCCGCGGGGCGGCGTTTCGATCACCGAGAGATCGCGCAGCCCGCCCAGCGACATGTTGAGGGTGCGCGGGATGGGCGTGGCCGACATGGTGAGCACGTCCACGCTGGCCTTGAAGGTCTTCAATTTCTCCTTGGCAGCCACGCCGAAGCGCTGCTCCTCGTCCACCACCAATAGGCCGAGGTCGTGGAACTTCACGTCCTTGGAGAGCAACCGGTGCGTGCCGATGGCAATGTCCACGCGTCCCGCCTCGATTTCGGCTGCCATCTTCTTGTTCTCCGCCGGGCTGCGGAAGCGGCTGAGCATCTCGATGCGGACGGGGAACGCCGACAAGCGCTGGCGGAAAGTGTTGTAGTGCTGAAAGGCCAGGACGGTGGTCGGCGCCAGCACGGCCACCTGCTTCGCGTCCTGCACCACCTTAAACGCCGCGCGCATCGCCAATTCCGTCTTACCATAGCCGACGTCGCCGCACAGCAAGCGGTCCATGGGCTGCGGGCTTTCGAGGTCGCGCTTGATCTCCTTCAGCGCCGTCAATTGGTCCGGCGTTTCTTCGAACTCGAAGGCGCCTTCAAACTCGTTTTGCCAGGGCGTGTCGGGGCTGAAGGCAGTGCCGGCGCGCATCTTGCGCTCGGCGTAGATGCGCAGCAACTCTTCCGCCATGTCGCGCAGAGCGCGCTTGACGCGGGTCTTGGTGCGCGCCCAGGTGCCGCCGCCCAGCCGATCGAGCACGGGGCGGGCGCCGTCGCCGCCGGCGCGATACTTTTCCACCAGATCCAGGCGCTCCAGAGGCACGTAAAGCTTGGCATCCTCCTGGTATGTCAGCAGCATGAAATCGCGCGCGGCGCCCTCCACGGCGATCTGCCGCAAGCCGCGATAGAGCGCTACACCATGATCCACGTGCACCACGTAGTCGCCCACCTTGAGGTCGCTAAGGTCGGAAATGAAGCTTGCGGCCGACAAGCGCCCGCGCCGCGCCGGTGCGCTCCATGCAAACTCGCCGAACAGGTCGGCGTCGGAGATCAGGGCCAGACCGATATCGGGCAGGACCACGCCCTCATCGAGTTCCCCGCGCAGGATATTGACGAATGATGGCCGACGAAGCCCGGAACTCGAATCTCGGAACTCGCTCGACGGTTCATTGCCGATTGCCGATTTGCCGATTGCGGAAGGTCCGGATTCGGTGAGATCGCCAGTGGGCGCTGTTGGCTCGGCCGCGTGAGACGCCCCTTGATCGGCGACTGCCGATTGCCGATTCACGAGTGGAATGGCCGCCGGCTCAGCTATGGAGCTGCTCGGCCCCGGCGGCTTTTCCACACTGGGTGCCCCGACGGGCGCGGCAAGCATCGAAAATGGGATCTGGTATTCGTCCAGGATCTCGCGCAGGCGGTCGGCCTTGCCGTTAGTGGGCGGTACAAGGAGCACGTTCTCGCGCCGATCGAGACGGTTCCTCAGATCCGCCGCGAAGGCCTTCACGTCCCCATGGAACTTCGGCGCTGGTTCCGTTTGGAGTTGGTAGTCGGTGGTCGGCTGTCGGTTGTCGGTGGCGGAGATGGCGCTTTCTGTCTTCTCTTCTGACTTCTGACTTCTGGCTTCTGGCTTCTCTTCTCCCCTGGCTTCTGACTCCTCCTCCCCAGCAACAAACGACGGACCGCGGGCCACGGACAGTGCTCTCAAGTTGACTTGCGGGGCCTTCCCAACCATCTCCTCGAATTCCGTCTCGGTCAGCAGAATCTCCTCGAGGCGCGGCCGGGGCGGAACGATATCGCGAATCTCGTCGTGAGCAGCCTCCCAGCTTTGCAGCACGCCTGAGATCTGTTGCCCACGAGCCAGCCCTTCGTCCCAGATCACTACTGGCCGCGCAAAGAGCGCGAGTAAGGACTTCGGGTGTGGCACCACGAGCGGCGTGAAGAACTCCCAGCCCGGAAAGGGCACCGAGTACTCGTCCGCCCATTCCGGTTCGCCTGCGCGGGGTACCGGACTGCGCCGCGCCAGCACATTCACCAGGTCATGGAAGAGCTTGGGCGAGCGCGCGTTCTCCGCCAGAGGGAGCAACAGGGCTGACGCGACTTTCGTCTGCGAGCGCTGCGTGGCGGGATCGAAGGCGCGAAACGATTCGATCTGGTCGCCGAAAAACTCGATGCGGATGGGGTTGAGGGTGTCGGGGGGAAAAACATCGGCGATGCCGCCGCGCCAGGAGAATTGTCCCACTTCCACCACCGGCTCGGCGCGCTCGTACCCGATGGCCTCGAGGTGCTCGGCAAGATCGTCGAGGCTCACCTCGTCGCCCGGCTTCAACTCGAGCGCCAGCGAGCGGTAGAAGGAAGCGTCGCGGAAGCGTCCCAGCGCGGCGGTAACCGGCGCAATCAGCACCCGCGTTTCGCCGCGCGCGATTTTCCATAGAGCAATGGCGCGGCGCTCGGCGATCTCGGCGTGAGGCGAGCGGCCTTCGTAGGGTCCGCAATCAAATTCGGGCAAAACCCCGACGGCGATCTTCTGATCACCCAACCAGGCCAGGAACGTGGTGGCGGCGCGTGCCAGGCGGTCCGCGGACTCGTCATCCGAGGTCAGCACCAGCAGTGGCCGTGCGATCGCGTGGGCAAGGCCGGCCACCACCAGCGCCTTTGCTGTGGGATTCAACCCAGAAAGGGTCAGGGTCTCCTTGCTGGGTGGAGCGGCCTCATCGAGGAACCGCCATACCACCTGGAATGACGGGTGGGCGAGAACAGGATCGAGGAGTGAAGCAACTTTGGACATTCGTCCTGAAAAAAGGAGTCAGGAGTCAGAATGGAGAATAATGGAGAATAAGAATAGAAACCGGAGTCAGAGCCCGCATTGAACACGATGGATGGCGTCACTGGGGCGTTCTTCGTTCTGACTCCTGCCTCCTCCCTTCTGGTTCCTTCTGCTTTCCCACCGCGTCAATCAATGCTGAAGTTGAGAACCCCGGCACCACGGGAATGGACACGACCCGTCCCCCGGCCGCCTCCACCTCCGCCCGCCCTACAATCTCGTCCGGCGCCCAGTCGCCGCCCTTCACCAACACGTCCGGAGTCATGCGTGCGATGACCGCTTGCGGGGTAAGGTCGTCGAAGATGGTGACGTAATCCACTGCCCGCAATGCGGCCAGAACTTCGGCGCGCTCGGCTTCAGGAAAGACGGGACGGCTTGGCCCCTTCAGCGCCCGAACGCTCGCGTCGCTGTTCACGGCCACAATCAGGGCATCCCCGAGCGCGCGCGCCTCTGCCAGATAGCGGGTATGGCCAGGGTGAAGGATGTCGAAGCATCCGTTGGTGAAGACCGCGCGCTGGCCGCGCCGCTTCAGGTCATCGACCACCTGAAAAGCTCGCTCGAGCGGTAAGATTTTTCCAACGCCCATGATGCCGCCACCTGAAATGCCCCGGTTGCCGGCGGATCGACTTGCTCCACCAGCTTTCCCATTATTGTATCAGGTGCTCCGCCTGCCGAGGTACGATTGACGTTTGGCGCTGCGACGGTCTGACACGAATCGATGTGGCGATTGCCGATCCCGACTCGGACCCAAGCCAGCGGCAAGCCTAACGCAAAGAGACAGCCTCGTGAGCCGATCAGTAGCAGTTGAAGTCAGCGCCAATGGAGGAGGGAGGGGCCGGCAGAGCCGGCCCCCTTGAAACCGCGCTTTGGAGCGCGCCTGTTATGGTGTGGGCATTACCACCAGGTTCGTCTGCCTCCACTGCCGTTGGGACTCGAGGGTGGCGGCGTAGCAGTTCGTGCCCGCGCCCTGCACCATGAATTCGAAATTGTAGGCGACGGCGGGGCAGTTGACCAAGTTGCTGGGGAGAGGATCCACCGCGAAGTTCTCGTCCTGGGCCAGCAGTCCATTCCACGTGGTGGTGGGATCCGGACGATTCACGACGACGGTGGCACCCGCCGAGGCGGCGTCCGTCCCACGGTTGCCACTCAATTGGCAGTACAGCACGTGGCCTTCGGGGTCATAGGCGGTCAAGCTAAACGTGATCTTCTGGTCCGGCAGTTGGAGGATGCCGCACTCGGTGGGTTGGGGCTGCACGGCCGCCACGGATATTTCGGGCAGCGTATTAGCCACACGGACCACAGGCATCTCAAACGTGCCCACCAGGGCGCCAGTGGCGTCATAGCCGACGATCTGGAGAGCGTAGAACCCATCGGGCTTGTTAGCGCTGTTAAAGGTGAACTTGAGAGCGTGCTCCATCCAGTCTGCCTCCGGCTGGGTGTCGATGTTCTGGTAAAGCTTGGT
>Ga0335078_10005514_pt1 | contig 18694 bp, 12 predicted proteins | sample Lox_Sample_32_FD_206711 | JGI IMG/M metagenome (GOLD analysis project Ga0335078, IMG submission 206711) | Soil microbial communities from Loxahatchee National Wildlife Refuge, Florida, United States - Lox_Sample_3.2 | ecosystem: Environmental > Terrestrial > Soil > Wetlands | place: USA... | reverse complement strand
GGCCGCACGTATGGCATGCGGTCGAAAGAGCAGGCGCACGATTATCGATACTTCCCCGAGCCTGATTTATTGCCGTTGGTGGTGGATGAAAGATGGCAGGCACAGATTCGTGGCGGGCTACCGGAGCTTCCGGAGGCGCGACGCGAGCGGATGATCAGGGAATATGGGATCACGGCGGGAGATGCTTACGCGCTGACCGCGAGCCGCGCACTCGCGGATCAGTTTGAAGCGGCGGCGAAGGCGGCGAAGAATCCGAAGCGGGTCGCCAATCTGGTGCAGAGCGAACTGATGGGACGGCTGAAGGCACGCTCGCTGGAGTTGGAGCAGTCTCCGATTTCGATGGCAGGAGTGGCGGCTTCGGCGGATCTGGTTACGTCCGGAACGATCTCGGGAAAGATGCTGAAGGATCTGTACGATCTGAGCTTCGAGCGCGGCAAGGATTTCCCTGTTGTTTATGAAGAAGAGGGGCGGCCCGAGCAGTCGCGGGATACGTCGGCGCTCGAAAAATTGGCGGATGAGCTGATCGCGGCGAACCCGAAGCAAGTGGAGCAGTATCGCGCAGGAAAGAAGACCATGATTGGATTCTTTGTGGGGCAGATCATGAAGGCGTCGAAGGGACAGGCGAACCCGCAGCTGGCGAATGAAGTGATGGTGAAGAAGCTAGAGGCAAGTCAGAAGTAAGAAGGCAGATTGAAGAAGTTGAGGCGTTTTAGAAGGCGTGAGCGAGCCCCGTGGGGGAGATGCGGGAGCCTCCAGCCGAAATCCTGAGCGGGCGCAGCGAGTCGAAGGGTCGAATCAACCGCCTTGGCGGCCGCTTAGCCGCCAATCATCTTTCCCAAAATTTCTTTCAGGAGTTTTGCCGCGACCATGGCGGTTATCTGCGTGTGGTCTTGCGCGGGATTGAACTCCACGATATCGGCGCCCGCGATTCTTCCCGTGATGGCCTGAATGTGGGCGAGAGCTTCGCGCACCGACATGCCTCCGGGCTCGCGATGCGAGATACCGGGGGCGAAGGCGGGATCGAGCGCATCCATGTCGAAAGAAATGTAGACGGGGCCATCGACTTTCATGCGGTCGAGAGCGGGAAGGTGGCGCATCTCGATGACTTCGACTCCAAAGCGAGCGGCCTGCTCGCGCTGATGCGTTGTCGCCGTTCGAATGCCAACCTGAATCAGGCGCTTGGCGGCTTTGGCTTCCATGATGCGCGCGAATGGGCAGGCGTGCGATAGGCGATTGCCCTCCAATTCGTCGTAGAGATCAGGATGGGCGTCGAAATGAATGATGGTGAGGTCGGGGATGCGATGACCGAAGGCGCGGACGATAGGCAAGGTGACCGAATGATCGCCACCGAGACACACGGGGCGAAGATTGTGGTCGAGGAGTTCGCCGACCTTGAACTCGATTGCAGCAAACGGCTCTTCAAAAGTAAATTTCAGGTCGCCGGCATCGCAATACACACCTTCAGCGCTCAAGTCCACGCCAGTTTCCGTCGACGAATTGGAAGAGTCCGATCCAAACGCGACGCGGATGATGGGCGGAGCTCCGGCTGCTCCGCGGAGCCAGGAAGAGTTGGCGTCGAATGGAATACCGAGAATGACGGGAGTTCCAGGCTTGGCGGATTTGAGGTGGATGGTCATAAGTGCTCTCTGTTAACAAGGATAGATGGGGAAGTGATGGCGTGCGGTGATGGCGAGCACAGATGAAGCGCACGGTCCGAGGTTTACCACGGAAAACAGGGGGTGATTGGAGGGCGAATCCCGCACGGATGAAGGCTCATCCGTTATTCTATAAAGACATCTTATGTCGACGTCTACGCGGAATGCTTCCATCACTGAACAACGGGTTGCGGGCCCTGGCTTGGGGCGCGGGGAAAACTATGAGCGGGAGCACATTTTCAATCTTTTTCGGCTGTACGGCTATCTGGAAGCGGAGCTGAATCCATTGGGACTACTGCCGCCGCAACCGCATCCTGACCTTCAGTTCGACAACGAAATTGCGCGCGAGGCGCGGCGCATTTATTGCGGCAGCGTGGGAGTGGAATTCATGCACATCGCCGATCCGGACCGGCGGCGATGGATTCAGGAACGCATTGAAGCCGAGCCCGGCTCGGTCGACCAGGAGCGCGCGCTCGACCTGCTGGTGCGCGGCGATCTATTCGAGCAGACACTGCAGCAGCGATATCTCGGGACGAAACGTTTTTCGCTCGAAGGCAATACGTCATTGCTGCCCGCCGTTGACGAAATCCTCGATGTAGCCGGCGAGCATGGCACACTTGAACTTGTGATGGGAATGAGCCATCGTGGCCGGCTCAATGTGATCGTGCACATCGCGAGGCGTGCGGCTGAGCAGGTATTTGCGGAGTTCGAGGATGTCGATCCGCGCAGTGTATTGGGTTCGGGAGACGTGAAGTATCACATCGGCGCAACCGGCGAGTACGAAACGAAAAGCGGTAAGAAGATTCATATTCACCTGGCCTCGAACCCCAGTCACCTGGAGGCGGTGGATCCGGTGACGGTCGGCCGAACGCGCGCGAAGCAGGACCGTGCGGGCGAGGGCGGCAAGTGGAAGTATCTGCCGCTTCTGGTGCATGGTGATGCCGCATTCGCGGGCCAGGGGATCACGGCCGAGACCATTAACTACGCGGACCTATCGGGATACACGGTAGGTGGAACGATCCACGTGATCGTCAATAACCTGCTCGGGTTCACGACCAATGCGCGCGAGGAGCATTCCTCGCGGTTGTCGGCGCAGTTGGCGCGGAGGCAGGCGATTCCGATCTTTCACGTCAACGGAGAAGATGTAGATGCCGTACTGCGGGTGGTGCGGATCGCCACCGAGTACCGCTTCAAGTTTGGAAGCGACGTAGTGATCGACCTGATTGGGTATCGGCGACATGGCCATAGCGAGGTTGACGATCCCACGGTGACGCAGCCGCTGATGTACAAGGCCATCAAAGAGCATCGTCCGCTATTCGAAATTTATGCCAAGCGGATTGGCGTTGAGAATGTGGCGGAGCGGGCGCGGGAGATCAAAGGCGAGTTCGAAGCGGCGCAGAAAGCGGCTGGGCTGATTACCAAAAAACCATTGCTGCGGGACTTGCCGAAGTACTGGGACGATTACTTTGGCGGCCGTTACAGAGCCGAATACGACCGGCATACGGACGTGGCGCCCGAAGAATTGGCGGAATTGACGGAGCGCCTAACGACGTACCCCGAAGGATTTCACATCCATCCCAAGGTGAAAAAGCTGCTGGAGCAGCGTGCGGAGATGGGAGCGGGCAAAAAGCCACTCGATTACGGTATGGCCGAGGCTTTCGCGTTTGCCAGCCTGCTGAAACAAGGGATTCCGGTGCGGCTGACGGGCCAGGATTCACGACGCGGCACATTCAATCAGCGGCACTCGGTGCTGATCGATACCGAGAACGAAAGCGAATACGTTCCGCTGTGCAATATTGCGGCGGGGCAGGCGTCATGCCAGATCTACAATTCGCCGCTCTCGGAAGCGGGGGTCATGGGATTTGAATACGGCTATAGTCGCGATTATCCCGAGGCGCTCGTTCTTTGGGAGGCGCAGTTCGGAGACTTCGCCAACGTGGCGCAAGCCATCATCGATCAGTTCGTGAGCGCCGGAGAAGACAAGTGGGGATTACTCAGCGGGCTCGTCCTGTTACTGCCGCACGGATACGAAGGGCAAGGGCCCGAGCACTCGAGCGCGCGCATTGAGAGATTTTTGCAGCTGGCAGCGCGGGACAATTTTCAAATCTGCCAACCTTCGAATGCAGGACAATATTTTCATCTGCTGCGGCGGCAGGCGTTGCGCAACTGGAGGAAGCCGTTAGTCGTATTCACCCCGAAGAGCATGCTGCGGCATCCGGATGCGTTGTCTCCGGTGGAAGATTTGACGCGTCAACGCTTCCTCCCCGTGATTCCGGATACTGAAGCGAGCGATACGAAACGCATCCTGCTGTGCACAGGAAAGATCGGCCACGAACTTCGTGCGGAACGGCAGAAGCGACAGGACATGAACACGGCGATTGTCTTCGTCGAGCAGATGTATCCGTTTCCCGAAGCGGAAATAGCGACGGAATTCGAGCGCCACCAGACAGCTCGCGACATCGTCTGGGTGCAGGAAGAGCCATCCAACATGGGGGCACTGTTTTATATGGTGCCGCGGCTGCGAAGAATTGCGCGCGAAAAGCCCGTGCTCACCGTGAAGCGTTCGGGGAGCGCGAGCCCTTCAACGGGCTCGGCCAAGGCGCACGAAGTGGAGCAGAAGACGCTGCTGGCGCTGGCGTTTACCACGCAAGGCTAACAACCGCTATTCGCCTCTCGCTTTCCGCCAGTCAAAATTTCTTTGTGGCAGAAACAAAAAAGCCCAGCGCTCGCTGGGCTTTAATCTGCGCGACAAATTCCTATGGCCAGCGCTTGGCGGCTTCTTCCCAGCCCGCGGCCCGGGGTGCTGTATTCACCGCCTGGGCGACCGCGGCGGGAATACGAATCGGCTGCTGCGGAGGCGCTGTGGCCAGGGTTGGCTTCGGAGTTTCGACAGCTGGCTCTTTTTCCTCGGAAAGCAATGGGGCGGCGACGCGAAGGGCCTCGACTTCTTTCTCCAGCCGAGCCAGTTCCAGCTCTTTTTGTCTCAAAACTTCATACACATTTTTCATGCTTTGGCACCTTTTTCGGGGCGAAGAGCGATCAAGCGCAGAGTATGAGTTTTGGCCGCTAGTTGTCAAGGGAAACACACCTCGAAGGTCAACAGTTGTTCATAGCGTCAAAAGAATCGCGCAGGTCATTTCTTTGCGCGGAAACCTAGCGAAAGACCACAATCGCGACCAGCACTCCGAAGATAAGCACGAGAATGGCGAGAAGATTTACAGGGTTGGAGAGCCAGGATTCCTTGGAAGGCTGGGCATTGACGAGGAACGCGGGAAGATTCTCGTCGGCGCTCACAGCACCGTCTTCGGCAGAAGCGGATTCATCTTTTTTCGGTTGAATTCTGGCTTGGTCGGCCTCGCTTTGTTTCTTTTCGCAATCGAGACACAGAGCCCGGCCTTCGGAAATGGGGAAGCCGCAGGAAGAACATTTCTGAACGCGGCGCATGGCTTCAGGGACGACGGGCACGGGTGAGGTTTCAACGGCTTCTGTCTCAGAAACGGACAAAGCTGCATCTGTTTCGATTGCGGTCGGGCGAACTTGGGCTAGTGCAGGCTCGGCGGGCAGGGCTGAAATTTCCGCCTCGATCATGGGAATCGAAGAAATGGCGGCAGCGGCCACAGCCGCTCCGGCCGTGGTGCCGTCGGTAGCCTGAAGAACGGACTTCAAGATAGGACCGAGGGCCATAGATACAGGCGCTTTCTCTTGTGGGCTCGCATGAGGCATTTTGGCTGGTCGTGCGGGCGGAATGCCGCCGTGGCGCTGCTCGGCCAAATCGAGGGCGGTCAATGTGAGATCGGCCATGCGCTCGAGCGCAATCAGATCGCGCTCTTCAAAAGCATAGGGGTGGTCAGAGAAAAGTTCGAATAATCCTCTTACTTCGCCATTGCGGCGCAACATGGGCAGAACCACGATTGAAGCGATACCCAAAGCGCGGCAGGTCTCGAGGTTCACGCGTGGGTCAGTTTCGGCATTATCGCAACGCAAGAGCTGGCGGCGGGCGATACTCTCGCCGGTAAGGCCGGAACGAACCTGGAGGCGCGCGCCGACGGCAGGTGCGCAGGATCCGGCGCTGGCGCGACAGACCATCTCATCACCTTGAGGAAGAGCAAGGGCGGCTCCGGTCGCGCCGGTGATGTATTGCGCCCGCTCGACCAGAAGCTGAAGTGCGGCCTCGAGCTCCGACTCTTCAAGCCGACTTGTGTTTTGCTTTTCGTCGGCGGGAGCAGGCTGACTCGCGCCGGAACTCCCCTCAGGTAGAGAGAGGGCGGATGATTCGGTTGGCGCTGAAGCTTCGTCGCGTTGAGGAACTCCCGGCATGCGCGTGGTATTGATTCTCGACGTTGGCGCGGGCAGAGGTGAGGTGACACCGGTCCGCCACGGCATCAATAACCCGAGTCTCGCCGGGGAGACCCTAGCTGTCAAGGGTGGGAGGGGGTGTCGATGCGTGTGATGATTCCACAAACAAATGTCGGGATGGCAGGCCAACCATTGCCCGCGGGCCCGACATGGAGCCGATCTTGCGCGTTTTTCATGCCTTGTGCTCGGGAGACGGACGAGAATAGAAGCAACGACTACTCAGCCGCGGCGCAAATTTCGACTCGCCGCCGTTGTAAAGCGATTGTCGGTACCCGGAGCAGCGAGGCGTGGAAATTTCATCGCACTCACCGAACGCGGATTGCCAGGAACGACTAAGAATACCGGAGACTCTCAGGCGTTTCTGGCCTGAAATTCGTCGAACATGGATGCGAAAGCATCCTGGATCGCAAGGTTCAAGCCTACCGAATCACAGAGTTCGCTGTGTGCCATCTGATCGCGCTGAGTAAGTCGGAGCTGTTGCCTCCCGGAGACGTCCCGGGCAAGGCGGGTCACGATTGAAACGTAGTCGTCCTCATCTTGTGCTACCCAATGGCCCAGACCAGCGGCCCGTAAAATAGAGGCTGCCATTCTTCCTCCGGCCCAATTTCCCTCAATTGCGACCAAGGGAACTCCCATCCAGAGAGCGTCACAGGCGGTGGTACCGCTATTGAAGGGAATCGTGTCGAGGGCTATATCCAGGCGATCGTAGAGACGCATGTGGCGCTCGTGTCCGGGAATGAACGGTTCAAATTGAATTCTGCCGGCAGCAATGCCGTATTCACCGAGGCAGCGCAGAATTCGATCGTGGTGGCCGGAGCAATCATTCCTGCGATCCTCAAGCAAGAGCTTCGATTCCGGTAGGGCGTTCATGATTTTTGCCCATAGTGCCAATGTAGCTTCGCGAATTTTTATGTAACGGTTAAAGGATCCGAGCCAGATCGTATGGTCTGGCGCGGGCTGCCACGGCCCGAGAGGGAGAGACAGATCTCCGAAATAGCAGTTTCCGATTCTCGGCAACCTCCAGATGCGTTCGCAAAACTGGGCATCCATATAGGCCGGTGTGTCGTGATCCGCCAGGATCCAGTCCATCTCCGTCAACCCGGTTGTGCTCCAATAACCGATGTAGGAGACCTGCACGGGGGCGGCCCGATGGGCACATACTCCCAGGCGGCAATGGCGGGTGTGGCCAGTTGTGTCGACCAGGATGTCAATTTCGGAACCGCGAACCAACTCGGCGGCAGCCTTGTCCGACAAGTCGACGATCGGAACCACGCAATCGGCCAGCGAAATGATTCGCCTGGCTCGCGGCTCTTGCCGGATGAAAGAGGGAAACAGGGTTAGGTGAAATCGAGTGTGGTCAACCCCGCTAAGAAATGGCTCCAGGAACTCCGAAACGGAATGTTGTCCAATTTCTGCGGACAAAATTCCAAGACGCAATTTTCTCCCGGAACGTGGCGCGCGTATGAATGTGACCTTGCGCGCAGCGAGCCGTTCATCTTGGGTGAGAGCAGAACATTCCCATCTTTCTGCCAGCCGACGTTGTTCCTCGGGGGAAATATCGGCGATTGTTGCGTGATGGAAAAGAAGGTTGCTAAGTGCGTTTTTGAATGTGGGGCGAAGCTCGAGGGCTTTTTCCAGGCAGGACACCGCCTCTGTCAGTTTGTTTTGATGGCGCAGCACGTTCGCCAAGCCAAAGAAAGTATCCGGGTTGTCGGGCTCCAGTCGAAGCGACTCACGGTAACAGGCCATCGCCTCATCATCGCGTCCCAGATCGGCCAGGGTCATTCCCAGCGCGGTATAACAGATTGCGAAACGTGGATTAACGGAAAGAGCTTTGGCATATGCCAGCTGGGCAGGTTCGTGATCTCCCAGTTCGCGGTAAGCATTGCCGAGATTGTAGTATGCGTCGGCAAACCTCGGGTTGAGCGAGATCGCCGCCTGGTAGTGTTGGATGGCGGCCTGAAATGCTTTCTTGTCGGAAAGTGTGGTGGCGAGGTTGTAAATCGCTATGGCAAAGTCAGGCTGCAATGAGACCGCCGCAGAGAAGGCGGAGACTGCGCCCTCGAGGTCGTTCAATTTTCGCAGCACGTTGCCGAGATTGTTGTGTGCTTCCGCGAGCCGCGGGTTCAATCTGATCGCCTCGCGATAGCTTGCGGCTGCTGGATCGAACTGTTCCGTGGCCTCGAAGGCATGTCCGAGATTGAAATGACCCTCGGCCGAATCAGGTTCCAGAGAGAGAGCGTGTTTGCAGGATTCAATGGCCCGGTCAGGCTGCCCCAGCTTGAGCAGCACCACGCCTGAACGCAGATACGCTTCGAACAGTGCGCGGTCAATTTCACCAGCTTTGCGATAGCTCTCGGCCGCCCGATGCAGGTCACCAAGCTGTTCCAGCACTCGTGCCTTGTTCAAATGCGCCGAAGCAAAGTTCGGATTCAGAAATAGGGCAGAGTCGAAGCTGGCGAGCGCGTCTTGCAGTTTGCCGGTGCGATGGAACGTACTTCCCAGGCTGAGGTGAAATTCTGCAATCGCCGGATTGGACTTTATCGCCGCCTTAATAAGACGAGTCGCCTGTTCGTAATGGCCAGTCTGGAGCGCAACCGTCCCCAGCAAATGAAGAGCGTCGCCGTCCGAAGGGTGGCCTTGAAGAACGGCTTCATAAAGCGTGGCTGCCTCAAGCAGCTGACCTGCATGGTGCAGTTTCAGCCCCTCTTTTAATTGCTTCTCGACCGTTGCGACCGTGGACCTTTTCGAATGTTGCAATCTCTATCCCCGATCCGCAATGCCTCCTGAGATGTGTAGCAGTTCGAATGCCACGAAGATTAGAGCTCACTTAAGTATGGCGGAGTGCGGAGAGCCTGCTGGATGAGGCGACACACGCATGGCCCCATTCGCATTGACCGGCTCACCGCGAACGAGTATTCAGTGCGGTCAAGAGCATTGTCGGGAGATGGTCGTTCAGCAGCCTGGTTAGTGAGAGGCCCCGTCTTTGTGACGAAGCCATTCGATGAACATTTGCTCGCGCGGTTTGTCGTAGGCCATGAGCAGGTGGCGGATGCTGCGTCCACTGACGAAATGGCAGACCTCTTCGGCGAGGTTCTTGGCGTGGTCGCCGGCGCGTTCGAGCGATTGCGTCATGAAGATGATTTGCAGGCTGGCCCGGCGTTCGATGTTTTCGGGATTCTCGATGTGCCGCAGGAAAATCAGATTTCGCAGGCGATCCATTTCGGCGTCGGCGCGGAGAACTTCGATTGCCTTCTTGACATCGCGCTGCGAAAACGACTGGCCGACATCGGCAAGCATTTTTTCCAGGATGGTCGCCATTTGAGTGAGGTCGCGAGCATCCTGCGGATCGATGTGGCCTCCCGCCGCTTGGGCGCTGGTGGCAAAACTCAGAAGCAGATCGCCGATGCGCTCAAGACCGATCATCAATTTCATGCAGGCGAGCAGCTGGCCGGTTTCCGACTCCGGGACGCGGGTGATGGTCGAGGTAACGCCGGAATCAACTTCCATATCGATGGCGTCAAGGTCTTTCTCGCATTGCCGGATGGCGTTCAGGTGAGACATGGAACCAGTCGCGATTCCTTCAGCAGCAATGGCAGCGGCCTCTCGTGCCAGCTCGCACCCTTCGACGGTGCGCTTGACGAGATCAGGGTAGGAGGGATCCGGCGAAGGCGTCTTCACGCTGGCTGTACTCATGGACTGCACCACTTACAGGGCTTAGATGCCAATTCGGTTGATAAGAATCTAGCTCGCGCCTTGCTAGAGTTTGACACATATAGCCATGAAAATCATAGGTCTCAAGGTCGTGAAGCAGGTTAAAAGCTGGTGAATTTCGAGCAAGGAAGCGGGTCTTGCGCCCAGTCGGTTACGCCGGCTGGTGTTCGGAAAGGGGCAGGACAAATAGGAACGACGATCCGTGATTCAGCTCACTTTCGGCGCGAATCACGCCTCCGTGGGCGAGCATGATGTGCTTGGCGATGGCGAGACCGAGGCCGGTGCCACCGGACTCACGGGAGCGGGCCTTGTCGACTCGGTAGAAACGCTCGAAGAGACGTGGTAAATGCTCGGAAGAGATGCCGGGTCCGAAGTCCTGAACGAAAAACTCGATGCCATGAGTGGCCGCCCGGGCGCCCAGCACAATTTTTTTGCCGGAGGAGGCATACTTCAGGGCATTTTCGATGAGGTTGGAAAAGACCTGGTGCACCGCCTCGCGATCGGCACTGACGAGGGCATCGGGCGCGCTGTTCTCAACAATGATCTCAGCTCCATAGGAGCGCGCCACTTCGCGGAAGCTTTCGAGGGCATCCTGGAGAAGTTCTTCGGTATTCACTTCCTGAATATCGAAGCGCTGCTCGCCAGATTCGACGCGGGCGAGGGTGAGCAGATCCTCCGTGAGGCGCGACATGCGGGCGGCATTCTTGCGAATGATCTCGAGAAACTCGCGCACATGATTTTCCACGTTCGGGCTGTCGAGCAGGGTCTCGGTGTATCCCTGGATGGAGGTGAGGGGCGTGCGCAACTCGTGCGAGACGTTGGCGATGAAATCGCGGCGCGTTTTTTCCATGCGCTCGGTTTCAGTGAGGTCGCGCAGCACGGCGACGGCGCCACCGCTTGGCATAGGGGCGGCAGTTACGTCAAAAATGCGGCCGGGGACGATGGTGTTGGAGCGGGCAGTAGTGACCATGTGCTCCCGCGCCGCTTCCTGAATCGCGGAAAGAAAATCGGGATCGCGCACGCTATCGACAAGCGGGGCATTCAGGCGCGGGGAGCGGCGCAGCAGGCGATCCATGCCACGATTGGCCCACTGCACCCGGCCGTCAGAACCGATGGCAATGACGGCGTCCTGCATGCTGTTTAGTAGGGTTTCGAGTTCGTGCTGGCTTCTTTGCAGCCGTTCGAAACTTTCTTCGATGCGGCGCGTGGTTTTGTCGAGGGCGGCCGCGACCTGGCCGATCTCATCGGTCGAGGTGGAGGCGATTCTGGCAGTGAGATCTCCGGCAGCAACGCGGTCGGCAAAATGCACGATGCGCTGAAGGCGCCAGCCCAGATATTGCGCCGCTGCCGCGGCAATGAGGATCGCGATGGCAAAAGCGGTCAGCGAACCCCAGAACAGCGCGTGCGCAAGAGGTCGATCGGTGATTTCGATTTCGGGCAATGGATAGGCGAAGCGAACGGCGCCGCCGGCGACGGGCGCCGCCACGTAGAGGAACGGCACGCCAAGCGTTTCGCTTTTGCGCTCGTCGAGTCCGATGTTTCCCTGGAGCGCGGCTGCGAATTCCTTGCGCTGGGCGTGATTTTCCATCGTCTTCGGATCGGCTTCGGAGTCGGCCAGCACTTTGCCAGTGAGGTCGATCACGGTGGCGCGGGCGGCTGCCGCTTGGCCCTCCTGCGACGTGATCACAGCGAGGTCATGCTCGCGATCCGAGTCGACGCGGTGGGCGAACATCTTGGCCTTCTGCGTGAGGTCGCGTTCGATCTGCTGGCGCAGAGTGCTTTCCCAGACTTTGTGGACGGTCCACTGCAGCGTGATCGCGGTTACGGCGATCACGAGAACAAAAACAACCATCAACTTGAAGAAAATCCGACTTCTCAACGAGGAACCTCGAAGCGGTAGCCGGCGCCCCGGACCGTCTTCAAGTAGCGTGGGTTCTCGGGGTCTGGCTCGATCTTTTCGCGAATACGCCGTACGTATACGTCGACGGAACGCGGCGTGACGTAGGCCGTGTCACGCCAAACCGAGTCGAGCAACTGATCGCGCGTAAATACCCGGCCGGCGTGACGCATGAAGTAATCGAGAAGGCGGAATTCGGTCGCGGTCGTGGGCACCTGTTTCCCGCGAACCGTCAGCGTCATGGCCGCCGGATCGATATGGACCTCTTCGATCTTGGTGGGTAGAGGCGGCAAAGGACGCTCGAAGCGGCGCATGACGGCCTTGACACGAGCGACGAGTTCGCGAGGGCTGAAGGGCTTCGGAATATAGTCATCGCCGCCGAGTTCGAGACCGAGGATGCGGTCGGCCTCGCTGCTTTTCGCGGTAAGAAATATGACAGGTATGGATGCCAGCGAAACGGATTCCCGCACCTGACGGCAAAGTTCAAGGCCATCTTTTCCCGGCACCATGATGTCGAGCAGAAAGAGCGAGGGGCGCTGGCGCTCCGCGTCTGAGACAACAACATTGCCTGTGGAATAAAGTCGTACGTTGAAATTGGCCGCTTCCAGATGATGGCGGACCAGGCGAGAGATATCTGGATCGTCTTCCACCACAAAAATGGTAGGTTTCACAGCAACCATTGTAGCGGGGAAATGTAACAGTTACGTAACAATGAAAGCCCCGAGTTACGAGCCACAAGCCACCTGCTTTTTTGGGGTCCGGGGCGCGGCGTTAGCGCAGCTCCAGCCCGGCCTCGGCGGAGAAATCCATGGGCACAAACTCGCTGCGCAGGTATTTCGGGTAGGCGGCGGCGGCTATCATGGCGGCGTTATCGGTGGAGAGCGGCCTCGACGGAAAGAAGACGGGCAAGCCCTGCATCTCGGCTTCGCGCTGGAATGTTGTGCGGAGTTCGTGGTTTGCGGCCACGCCGCCGCTAACGAATAGAGTTCCGACGTCGTATTCGCGCGCGCCAGCGAGCGTTTTGCTGACGAGATCGGTGACCAGGGCGCGTTGGAAGGAAGCAACCAGGTCAAGAGTCTGCGGATCGCAGAGGCGGAGATAATCATCGAGCGAAAGCTGCTGGTTTGCACCGGTGAGTTCTGCGAAGGCTTGGCGTCGCTTCTCGATAGACGGTGCGAGATTCTCGGTTTCGACATAGCGGAGCACGGCAGTCTTGATTCCACTGTAGGAAAAATCGAAGTGGGGGCGGTCGTCATCGGTCTGATATGAATTTTTGTTCGCTATGTGGCGCCGGTCGCGGTGCTTGATCTGCGCAATCTGAAACTTGACGGCACGCGGGTCTCCGTGTGGAGCGAGCCGATCGATGGCTGGTCCTCCGGGATAGCCGAGGCCGAGCAGCTTGGCCACTTTGTCAAAGGCCTCGCCGGCAGCGTCGTCGCGAGTGCGACCGATATTCTCGTATGTCCAAAGATTGTCATGCGCTTGGGCAAGATAAAGATGCGTATGGCCGCCCGAGACGACGAGTGCGAGCACAGGGAATTGAATGTCAACTTCGCCGGTTTGGCGCTGCTGGAGCAGCACGGCGTGTACGTGGCCTTCGAGATGATTGATGGCAATCAAGGGCTTGTCGAGCGCGAAGGAAAGCGCCTTGGCGAAGCTGATGCCGACGAGCAATGCTCCAGCAAGGCCCGGGCCCTGCGTAACCGCGATGGCGTCGACGGATTGATAAGTGTGTCCGGCTTCGGCGAGCGCCTGGCGAACCACGGGCACAATTGCCCGCAGATGCTCGCGCGAAGCGAGTTCGGGAACAACGCCTCCGTATGGCTGGTGAGTGGCGATCTGCGACGCCACTACGTTCGAGAGAATCTGCTCGCCCGAGCGCACCACCGCCGCTCCGGTTTCATCACAGGAGCTTTCGATACCGAGGATGGTTGCGTCGGGCATAATAAGTTGGCGAGCAGCGAGTAACGTACCGAGAGCTACGAGTTCACACTTCCAGTTTAGATGATTCGTTCCGATGAACTTCGGCACATCGGGAATCTCGACCCCGAATCACGTGATTGCTCGATGCTCGCAGCCCGAGGCTCGCAACTGAATTCTGTGTCTATCGCAAAACAACACGCGACCAACATCGTGCGCGCGCTGCGCGAGCACGGTTACCAGGCCTACTTTAACGGAGGCTGCGTCCGCGACCTTCTGCTCAAACGCGAGCCGGCTGATTATGACGTGGCGACCGACGCTACTCCGCAACAGGTCATGCAGATCTTTCCGCAAACGTATGACGTGGGGGCGCAGTTCGGGGTGGTGTTGGTGCCTTCGCAGTTGCCGGCAGCCAGTGGCCAGTACTCAGTACCCGGTAGCCGGTACCCGGCCGACAGCACGCCAGTCGAGGTGGCTACTTTTCGTGCTGATATCGGCTACTCCGATGGCCGTCATCCCGACGAGGTACGGTTTACGAAGGATGCGCGGGAGGATGTGCAGCGACGCGACTTCACCATCAACGGCATGCTGTATGACCCGCTGACAGAAGAAGTCCTCGATTTCGTCGGAGGGCGTGCCGATCTCGAAGCTGGAATCATCCGGGCCATTGGCAATCCCGAGCGCCGCTTCACCGAAGACAAGCTGCGCATGCTGCGAGGCGCGCGTTTTGCCGCCCGCTTCGGCTATCAGATCGAGCCTGCGACGTTCTCTGCAATGCAAAAGCTCGCCCCGCAAATTCATCAGGTCTCGCACGAGCGTGTGCGCGATGAACTGACCAAAATGCTCACCGAGGGCCACGCCAAGCGGGCTTTCGAATTACTCGATGAGACTGGGCTGCTCGAGCAGGTGCTGCCAGAGATTTCGAAGATGAAAGGAGTCGAGCAGCCTCCGCAATACCATCCTGAAGGCGACGTTTTTGTGCATACGTTGCTCCTGCTCGACAAGCTTCCGGCGGGGTCTTCGAAAACGCTTGCATGGGGAGCGCTTCTTCATGACGTCGGCAAGCCGCCAACGTTCCGGGTTGCGCCGGATCGTATTCGCTTTGACGGGCACGTGGAAATCGGCGTGAAGATGGCCGCGGAAATTTGCCGCCGGTTGCGATTCTCGAACGAGGAGACGGATCAGATTCTCGCCCTGGTCGACAATCACATGCGCTTCGGCGATGTGCACCGGATGAAGGAATCGACTCTGAAGAGATTTCTGCGTCTGCCGAAGTTTGACGAGCATCTCGAATTGCACCGCATCGACTCGCTCTCGAGCCATGGCATTCTCGATGCATATAACTACCTTCGCGAACAGCAGCATTCGCTGCCGCCGGAGACGATTCGGCCCGTTCCGCTTGTAACGGGGCGCGATCTCATCGACGCTGGCTACGAGCCAGGGCCGAGATTTAGAGAGATTCTGGATGCGGTTGAAGACGCGCAGCTTGAAGGTCGAGTGACCTCCCGCGAAGCAGCTATGGACATGGTGGCGCGCGAGTTTCCGCTGTAGCCCGCAAAAAACTCTTGGTGCCTAACGACGTGATTGCCGTCTTCGGCTAACCTGTGCCAATTTGGCATTTACGAAAGCGCGTCGGACAATCGCTTTGATTTCGGGTTTGAAGATTTCAAGAAATAAGCGCAAGACCACTAACACCATCGACATGTCTTTCCCGGAAGCTGTTACGGGGTCAAGCAGTCTGGCCGTTTAAGGCTATGGAGGTAGGGTTCTGCGAGCGCACCATTGCTACCGAACTCTTGTATTCGCAATATTTTACGAAATCCGCTCCTTTAGAATGAATATTTTGCGAGCGACCCTCTATCGGCGGCAACTCAATCAAGGTAGAGTACTGAAAATAAGACACTTACTGATCCGACCGGGTCTAAGTCGTTATTTCTCAAAGACTTGCCGAGAATCGCTTCTTAAGTCTTTTATTTTCAAAGACCGCCCAGAGGGGCATAGTTTACGGAACAGTAAACAGCAGTTGCCTCTAAGAGCCATGTGCATTCGACATGTAACGGCTCAGAGCATCCTTCCAGTCGGGCATCCGAACTCCATACGCGTGCAGGCTCGCGGGCGACAAAACGGAATTCGCGGGGCGTCGCGCCGGACGCGGAAATTCTGCTGTTGTCACCGGCTTGACCCACGTCGAGAGCCCAGCGCTTTCCACGGCCTCCTTTGCGAATTCGTACCAGGTGCATTCGCCCGCGTTTGTGGCATGAACAATCCCGCGAGCTTGCTTTTGGCAAAGCCCGAGCAGTGCGGACGCAAGGTCCGGAGTGAACGTCGGCGCCCCGCGCTGATCGTTGACGACCGAAATCTCGGGGCGTGTTGCGGCGAGCTTCAGAATCGTCTCCGGGAAGCATTTGCCGCCATGGCCGAATAACCATGAGGTCCGCACGATGCAGACTCCGGGCAGCATTTCAAGCAGTCGCACTTCGGCCTGCGCCTTAGTGTCGCCGTAGACGTTGATAGGATTCCTCGCGTCACCGATCTCGTAGGGCGATTTCTTCGTCCCGTCGAAAACGTAGTCCGTGCTCAGGAAGACGAGACGGCAATGCGCCTGCCGCGCAGCATTGGCCACGTGGACCGCTCCCTCTGTATTGACCGCGAAAGCCAGTTCCCGGTTGGATTCGCAACCATCGACGTTGGTGTAGGCGGCCGACAGGATGATCCAGTCGGGGCGGGAATCGGAGACCACGCGGCTGACTTGCGTCTGGTCGCGAAGATCCGCGTCTTTCGATGTGAGCGCGGTTAGCTCCTCGCCCTTAAAAGCGCGGACGATCTCCTGGCCGAGCAGTCCGGAGGCTCCAAACAGAGTTACGCGCATGCCGACATTGTACTGATCCTAACCACCACTTCTCGAACGGATGAGCGGTGCGATCTGATCTCGCGCAGCTTCAGTGCTATCCTTAACAGCCATGAGCACTTCGCCGAGTCATGCCTTGCGCCAGGTAATTTCGGCTGACCAAATTCAAAAAAGAGTTCGCGAACTGGGACGCCAGATCTCCGACGACTATAAAGGCCGGTCGCTCATCGCGCTCGGCATCCTGGAAAACAGCTTCATGTTTATGGCCGACCTGGTGCGAGCGCTCGAGGTGCCGCTGATCTGCACCTTCATCAAGCCGCGCTACAAGCAGACCAGCCAGGGCGATGCTCCCATGCTGGAGATATTCTTCAGCCATGAACTGGCCATTGAAGGCCGTCATGTGCTGCTTGTGGAGGGCCTGGTGCATTCCGGCGTGACGACCGAGTTCCTGATGAGTGACCTGAAGGCGCGGGGCGCAGCCTCGGTGAAGCTTGTGACTCTGCTCGATCGCCAGTCAGCTCGGCGGGTTCCGTTGCAACCCGATTATTTTGGCTTCCTGGTGGATGATGCGTTCCTATGTGGGTACGGGCTGGGAAGCACTGAACAGACCGAGCGGAATCTGCCGTATCTGGCGGCCCGATAGCCACGAGTTGCGAGCCTCGATCAAACCTTGGCCGCTAGACCTGAGTTGCCAGCGACCTGAGCGGTGACCAGAGTGCGCCGAAGTGATTGCGCGTTTTTAATGGAAAAGGTCTAAAATAGGAGGCGCAGTCTTTGACCGGTATCCCAGGCCAGTCGAATTTCTGCCGGCAGCATCTAATATCCGGGTGGTGAAGCGGCCATTTGTAATTCCTCAGGGGAAGCGGCTGCATTTTGAGGAGTTTCTAGGTGAATTCAACAATCAAGACGGTACTTTTTTGGGCGGTAATTGTGGTTTCGGCCGTCCTGCTGTGGCAGGTCGTCCGCACGGGTACCACGGGGCCAAAAGAGAAGGAAATCGGTTTTTCGGAGTTCATGTCGCAGGTGGATGCCGGCAACGTCCACGACGTCACGTTTATTGGCCAGGAAGCCAAAGGCAAGCTCAAGAACGACCAGCTGTTCCACACCATCGTCCCAGCCAATTATCCGGATATGTACAAGAAGCTGAACGATAAGGATGTTCCTTACAGCTTCAAAGACATCAGCGGGGGTTCGTGGCCGAGCTGGATTCTCAATCTGGCGCCGTTGGTGCTGCTCGGGGCGCTGTGGTTCTTCATGATCCGCCAGATGCAAACGGGCGGAAATAAAGCGCTGTCGTTCGGCAAGAGCCGGGCACGGCTGCTTTCGATGCAGCAGAAAAAGATCACTTTCAAGGATGTTGCCGGCGTCGACGAAGCGAAGGAAGAGCTGCGCGAAATTATCGAATTTCTGCGGGAAGCGCAGAAGTTCCAAAAACTGGGCGGACGGATTCCCAAGGGCGTCCTGCTGGTAGGGCCTCCCGGAACTGGCAAGACGCTGTTGGCCCGGGCGGTTGCGGGCGAGGCGAACGTGCCGTTCTTCTCGATCTCGGGATCGGATTTTGTGGAGATGTTTGTGGGCGTGGGCGCAAGCCGCGTTCGCGATCTATTTGAGCAGGGCAAGAAAAACGCTCCCTGCATCATCTTCATCGACGAAATTGATGCGGTTGGCCGTCATCGCGGCGCCGGCTTGGGCGGCGGGCACGATGAACGCGAGCAGACACTCAACCAGTTGCTAGTTGAGATGGACGGTTTCGAATCAAACGAAGGTGTCATTCTGATGGCCGCGACCAACCGTCCGGATGTTTTGGATCCGGCGTTGCTGAGGCCCGGACGTTTCGATCGCCGCGTGGTCGTGAATCGTCCTGATGTGCGCGGACGCGAGGAAATCCTGCGCGTGCATACCCGCAAGATTCCTTTAGCAGACGATGTCGATCTTTCCGTCCTTGCTCGCGGGACACCTGGTTTCTCGGGTGCCGACCTGGCCAATATGGTGAACGAGGCCGCACTGGCTGCTGCCCGCCAGAACCGCAAGGCGGTGCTGCAATATGACTTCGAAGTCGCCAAAGATAAAGTCCTGATGGGCGTGGAGCGGAAGTCGCTCATCTTGTCGGATGAAGAAAAGAAGGTCACTGCCTACCACGAAGCCGGTCACGCGCTGGTTGCGGCGAAACTGCCGCACTCCGATCCGGTGCACAAAGTAACCATCATTCCTCGGGGCATGGCGCTCGGCCTGACCATGCAGTTGCCAATCGACGATCGTCACAACTACACGAAGGAATATCTGGAGACGATGATCGCAATCATG
>Ga0335078_10005513_pt1 | contig 18696 bp, 17 predicted proteins | sample Lox_Sample_32_FD_206711 | JGI IMG/M metagenome (GOLD analysis project Ga0335078, IMG submission 206711) | Soil microbial communities from Loxahatchee National Wildlife Refuge, Florida, United States - Lox_Sample_3.2 | ecosystem: Environmental > Terrestrial > Soil > Wetlands | place: USA... | reverse complement strand
GCCGCCGCGTGCGGTGGCGGGGGAGACCCGGTCCGCGGCCTCGTCGCCCCCCACGTCGTCGAGCAGCGTCAGGGGCGACGGGTGCTCGAGCGGGATGGGGGCCAGGTCGACGCGGACCTTGACCTCGCGGGCGGTGACCTCGGTGGCCGCCGCGCTGATGAGCCCGAGGAAGCGGTGCTCCACCCGCTCGCGCACCAGCGAGCTCGGGGCGCTCAGCACGAGCAGATCCCCGTCGAAGGCCTGGGGGACGAGCCCGGCCAGCCACGTGCGCCACGTTGCGTCCGTCACCTGGTCGCGCACGGCGTCGCCGCAGCGCTTCCACAGGTCGATGGTCTCACTCACCAGGTCCTCCGCCGTCCCGCTGCCGACTCTGTCCACAAGGAGGTCCACATCTGTGGAATTCCTCCGGGGTTGTCCGCCGGCCGCAGGTGACCGGCGCTGTGGTGGCCCCGGGGAAGGGGGACCCTGTCCCGGTGCTCGCCCTGGCAAGCACCGGCTCGTGGGCACGGTACACCGGCCGTCGCGGGGCTGCTAGTGGCCGTCACCCCAGGTGATGGGCCTGCACCTGCCTGCGAGCAGGCATGTTTCGGTTCCGATGACGAGCGGCGGGACGGGGTGTGGCGGTCCGCCCCCTGTCTGGTGGGTGCGGGGTGGCGCGCCTAGCATGGAAGCCCAGGCACTCGGGGCCGGTTCGGCTCGCACGGCGCCCTCCGATGGTGTCCGCCGATGCTGTGCCGCCCTCGAGCAAGGACGGAAGGACGTGAAGAGGACTTACCAGCCCAATACGCGCAAACGGGCCAAGAACCACGGATTCCGGCATCGGATGTCGACCCGGGCCGGCCGGGCCATCCTCCGGGCGCGCCGCCTCAAGGGCCGCCACCGCCTGTCGGCGTGAGCCCCTCGGGGCAGCCATGGTCTGGCGCATCCGGGACCGGGCCACCTTCGACCAACTCCGCCGGGCCGGCCGGCGCAGCAGGCGGGGAGAGGTGACCGTGACGTTCTGCACCGACCGTGACGAGGTTGCGCCCAGGGTGGCCTACGCCGTCGGTCGCCGGGTGGGCGGGGCCGTCGTGCGCAACCGGCTGCGTCGCCGCCTGCGGGCGGCGGTGGCCGAGATCGACGGGTCGCTGCGACCGGGTGCCTACCTGGTGGCGGCGGGTCCGCGGGCGGTGGAGCTCCCCTTCGAGGAATTGAAGGCAGACGTGACTGCAGCCATGAGATCGGCTTCCGAGGAGCGCCCCCGGTGACCGCGCTGGCACCCCCGCGCCTGGACCCGGCCCCCCCCTCGGCGGTGCGGCCCGGCGCCCGCCTGCTCCTGAGCCTTATCGGTCTCTACCAGGGGATTCGAGCCGGGAGACCCTCGCCCTGCCGCTTCCTGCCCACGTGCTCGGCCTACGCCGCCGAGGCGGTCGAACGCCACGGTGCGGGGCGCGGGACGTGGCTGGCGCTGCGGCGCGTGGCCCGCTGCCACCCCTGGGGCGGGCGGGGCGTGGACCCCGTCCCGGACTGAGGCCGACCGTGTCCGAGGTGACCCGATGATCCACGCCGCCTTCCTGGGCAGCACCGTCGGCCAGGTGTTCCAGCCCCTCTACGAGGCGCTGGCCTGGGTCATGGCGTTCTTCTACGCCCTCGTCCCCAACTTCGCGGTGGCCATCGCCCTGCTCACGGTGGCCGTGATGATCGTCACGGCGCCGCTCACGGTGAAGAGCACACGCTCCACCATCGCCATGCAGCGCCTCGCCCCCGAGCTCAAGAAGATCCAGCAGAAGTACAAGGGCGACCGGCAGACCCTCAACGAAGAGATGATGAAGCTCTACAAAGAGCACCACATCAATCCGGCTGGTGGCTGTCTCCCCATGCTCATCCAGCTTCCCGTCTTCGTCGTGCTCTACGGGGTTATCAGGGGTCTCACCAATACGGTCAAAGTCCACGGAAAAGTGGTTGCGCAACCCCGCTATATCTCGCACCACACGCGCCTCTATACGAACCTCGTGGCGGCCAACGGGCATATGAAGGCCTTCGGCCTCGACCTGGCCGGGACCCTGTTCTCGCACCACGCGTCCTGGGTGGGCGCCATCCCCTACGGCGCCATCGTCCTGGTGGCGATCGGCCTCCAATACTTCCAGATGCGCCAGCTCAACAGCAGGAATCCTGCCGCCGCCCAGGCCAATCCACAGATGCAGATGATGCAGCGGTATATGCCCATCATCTTTGCCGTCATTTACCTGCGGATCTCGGCCGGGGTGAACATCTATTTCGTGGTATCCAGCCTGTGCCGGATCGGTATCCAGGAGGCGATCTTCCGTTCCGGCATCCTCGAGCGCGCCCCCAAGGGCCGCCCCGGGGTGCTGCCCGGGCGCGACGGGACCACCGCGCCGCGCCGCTCGATCATGGAGCGGCTGGCCGACGCCCAGGCCCGGGCGCTCGAACAGCAGCGGGCCAGGCAGTCGGGCGCTCCCGCGCTGCAGGAAGGGCCGACAGCCCCGGCGGCCCCCGGCCGCTCCAGCCGGCCGTCTCGGCCGAGCGCAGGCGCCAAGCCGGGTGGTAGCGGCGCCAAGCCGGGCGGCACGGGAGGGCCCGGTGCGGGGCGACCGGGTTCGCCGACCAACGGCGCAACCCCGGGTGCGACGTCCTCAGGGGGGGCGCGGAACCCGAAGGCCGGGCCCCGTCCCACGGGCAAGGCCTCTGACAGTGGCGCGAGTTCGACAGCAGGTGGCAACGGCTCGAATGGCACCCCCCGGGCCCGCCCGGCGGCGTCCGGCGCCGGGAAGGGGTCCAACGGCAAGGCGGCTCCCAGCGACGCCGAGGATCACAAAGCCCCCGCCCACCCCCGCTCGGCCGGCAAGCGTCCGAGAAAGGCACGTTGAGACATGGAGTGGGTGGAGACCACGGGACGCACCATCGAGGAGGCCAAGGACGCCGCCCTCGACCAGCTGGGCGTGGACGACGCCGACGCGGAGTTCGTGGTGGTGAGCGAACCCAAGGCCGGTCTGTTCGGGCGCATGCGGGGCGAAGCCCGCGTCCGGGCCCGCGTGCGTCCCACCAGCCCCCGACCCAAGCGGACGAGGTCTCGACGGGGCGAACGCGAGGGAGCTGCCCGCCGATCGGGAGGCTCGGGCCGGGGCGGTGCCCGCACCACCACCACCGCAGCTCCGGTGGCACTCGCCCCCGGGGACGAATCTGACGCCGCCAACGGCAGCGCCGCCCGCACGGGATCGGGTACCCCCCGCCGGCGCCGGTCGCGGGGGGGCGGCTCCCGCCCGGCAGAGGGCGGCGCTGCGGCGGAGGGCGCCCCCGCCGAGGGCGGCATCATGGAGGCCGAGGGGGTGGCCGGCCCCCCTGGTCCGGCCAGGAGCACACGTTCGTCCAAGGCGGCGAAGGAGGAGACGGTGGTCGAGGATCTGTCGCTCGAGGAGCAGGTGGAGTCAGCGCGGGGGTTCATCGACGGGCTCATCAGCGAGCTCGGTCTGGAGGCCTCGGTGTCGACCCGCACGGTGGACGAGGAGACGGCTGAGGTCGTCGTCGACGGCCCCGAGCTCGGTGTGCTCATCGGCCCCGGCGGCGCCACGCTGGGAGCCCTGCAGGAGGTGGCCCGTACCTTCGTGCAGAAGCGCACCGGGGGCCAGAGCAGTCGGATCATGGTGGACGTGGCGGGCTACCGGGCCAAGCGGGCGGCGGCCCTGCAGCGCTTCACCCAGCAGATCGCCGAAGAGGTGCTGGCCTCGGGCTCGGAGCGGGCCCTCGAACCCATGTCGGCCTCGGATCGCAAGGTGGTCCACGACACGGTGAATGCCATCGAGGGCCTGGCCACGCGCTCCGAGGGCGAAGACCCCCGTCGCTACATCGTGATCTCGCCGGTGGCCTCGCCCACCGAGGACGAGCAGGTCGGCTGATCAAGCCGGCGCCGGGGCCGGTCGGCACCCGGTGGAGGAACGGCCCCGGCCGGCCGGCGGTGACATGGGCCCGGACGACGCTCCTCCTGCACTGATCGCCGTACTGGAGCGGGCCCGGGCCCTCGGCCTGCTCGGAGACCGGGCCCTCCCGGACCAGATCGGCCACGCCCTGGGCTTCGCGGCGGCCTACGAGGCGTCCCGGGCACCATCCCCGGGCCAGGCCGGTGCCGCTCCGCCGACCGGATCCGTGGCTGCACCTGCCGGATCACCGCAGCCTCGGCGGTGGATGGACCTGGGTTCGGGCGGTGGGATCCCCGGGTTGGTGCTGGCGCTCCGGTGGTCATCGGCCGCCTGCGTGCTCCTGGAGGCCTCCAGCCGCCGGGCCCGATTTCTGACCGAAGCGGTGGAGCTCCTGGGCATCGGTGACCGGGTGGGCGTCGTGGCGCTGCGGGCCGAGACAGCGGGGGCGGACCCTTCGCTGCGGGCGGGCATGGACCTGGTGGTGGCCAGGTCGTTCGGCCCACCGCCGGTGACCGCCGAGTGCGCCGCCCCCTTCCTCGAGCCGCCGTACGGCCTGCTGATCGTGTCGGAGCCCCCTCCGTCCCGGGCCGCCGAGGAGGAGGCAGGTGTGTCCGGCCCTGATCGGGGGGCCCCGGCCGGGCGGTGGCCGGCGGACGGCCTGGCGGTAATCGGCCTGGTCAGGGAGTTGGACTTCCGTCTCGACTATGGCTACCAGGTGTTGCGACAAACCCGGCCGTGCCCGGACCGGTTCCCTCGACGGCCGGGGATGGCGTCCAAGCGGCCTCTGTGGCGGACGCCGCCTCGGCGACCTCACCCTTGAGCACATCGATGTGATTCTCCCTGGTCACGGTGCCTGTTTGGCGTGTGTTCCACGTGAATCCTTACGGTGAAACACCCGCCGGGAATCGAGCAGAGGCGCCGACGTTCCACGTGCTACATTACGGTGAAACACCCCGGGAGGTCCCGGGGGCCGGTTCGCCGATCCGGGTGGGAGCCAACCCATGGCCAGCGATTTCGAGGAAGGCCTGCTCGTGGGCCTGCTCGTGGGTGAGGGGCACTTCGGTGGGGACGGCCGACAGCCCCACGTCACCCTTCGCATGCACGTCCGTCACGAAGCCCTGTTCCGCTGGTTGGAGCGCACCTACCCCGGCGGCAGGCTCTACGGCCCCTATCACCACGACGGCCGGCACTACTTCCAGTGGATGGCCCGGGGTGCCTACCTGCGGGACGAGATCGCTCCTCTCCTGCGTCGGCACCTCTCCCCCGAGCTCGACGCCTACAGCCACGACCGTCTCGAGACCATGCACGCCCGGTACCCAGGCCGGCTGGCCAGATCCCCGGCCACCGAGGAGGATGTGGCTCCGTCCGGGGCCGGGGAGATCGTCGACATCGGTGGCTGATCTGGGCGTGGCGCCGGCGGACGGCCGCATTCCCGGGGCTCCGACCGGCCCGCACCCGTCGAACGGGCCCCAAAAAGCAGCCGAAAACCGTGATCGAGGATTTCTGAGCCCTTGACCCTGACCGCGGGGATGGCGAGGATGGGGACCCGTGAGTCAGCACCGTTGGGAGGTCTGATCGTGCGCGTCCGCATACGAGGCAGGGACCACCGGGCTGGCCAGGGAAAACGCTGGCAAGATCCGGTACTGCCGACCGGATCCGACAGAGCGGACGACGAGGGGCCTGCATTGGAGGACGACGAAGGGATCGTGATCCTGGGACCGGCGAACGACCCTGTCTCGGTGGCCGATGCACTCTACGAGGACACCGGCCCGGAGGTCCCCCCGCAGGGGGCGGTCGCCCAGCCGGGCGCGGCAGCAACGGAGACCCCCGAGGCACCCGTCGCGGCACCCGTCGCAAACACCCCGGCCGGCGACGTGCAGGCCGGCCCACCCCCGGGAGCCACCGCTCCAGCCGGTGCGGACCCCCAGAGCCAGGTCATCGGCGTGGACGGGCCGCCCGGGCAGCACACGGAGGTGCCCGCCGCCGCACCACCGGCGCCGCGACCGGCGGGCGACATCCTCCGGCCCGTGGACTGGTCGGAGGTGCCGGCGGTGTCCGAGGAGGGGTCGGGTGCCTACGTCCCCCGGGCCGTGCCGCGCATCCTGGCCGTGGCCAACCAGAAGGGTGGCGTGGGCAAGACCACGACGGCCGTGAACCTCGGCGCCGGCCTGGCCGAGCTGGGGTTCCGGGTACTCGTGGTGGACCTCGATCCCCAGGGCAACGCCACCACCGGCCTCGGCATCGACGGCCACTCCTTCGAGCTCTCCATGTACGACGTGGTCATGCGGGACGCCAAGCTCGAGGATGCCGTCGTCCCCACCAGCATGAAGAACCTCTTCGTGGCTCCGGCCACCATCGACCTGGCCGGCGCCGAGATCGAGCTCGTGCCCACGTTCAGCCGGGAGCTGAAGCTGCGCCGGGCGCTGGAGTCGGTGGCCGACGACTTCGACTACGTCCTCATCGACTGCCCGCCCTCGCTGGGCCTGATCACCGTGAACGGGCTGGCGGCCGCCCATGAGGTGCTCGTTCCCATCCAGTGCGAGTACTACGCCCTGGAAGGTCTGGGCCAGCTCTTGCGCAACGTCCACCTCGTGCAGTCGAACCTCAACGAGCAGCTCGAAGTGTCCACCATCGTCCTCACCATGTACGACGGCCGCACCAAGCTGGCCGAGCAGGTGGCCGACGAGGTCCGGTCCCACTTCGGGAGCAAGGTCTGTCGCAACGTGATCCCCCGCACGGTGCGGATCTCGGAGGCTCCGTCCTTCGGTCAGCCCATCACCACGTTCGATCCCAGCTCGAGGGGGGCCATCGCCTATCGGGAGCTCGCCAAGGAGGTCAGTGGTGTCGCGTCGTAGCGGACTGGGCAAGGGTCTCGGGGCGCTCATCCCCACCGAGACCAGGGACCGGGCCTCGGTCCTGCGGGTCGTGCCCATGACCAGCATCCGGCCCAATCCGCTGCAGCCGCGCACGCGGTTCGACGAGGAGGCCATGAGCAGCCTGGCCTCCTCCATCCGGGAGGTCGGGGTGCTCCAACCCATCCTGGTGCGGGAGATCGGCGACGACGAGTACGAGCTCATCGCCGGTGAGCGGCGGTGGCGGGCGGCCCGGCGGGCCGGGCTGCAAACCATGCCCGTGCTGGTGCAGAGCACGACCGACGTCCACAGCCTCGAACAGGCGCTGGTGGAGAACCTGCACCGGGAGGACCTCAACCCCCTGGAGGAGGCGAGCGCCTTCCAGCAGCTCGTGGACGAGTTCGGCTACACCCACGAGCAGGTCGCCTCCCGGGTGGGCAAGAGCCGCACGGTGGTGACCAACACCCTGCGCCTGCTCCAGCTCCCCGCCGGTGTGCAGCGGGCGGTCGCCGACGGGGTTCTGTCGGCCGGCCACGCCCGGGCGCTGCTCGGAACTCCCGACCGCAACTTCCAGGAGGAGATGGCCAAGCGCGTGGTGGCAGAAGGTCTCACCGTGCGCTCGGTCGAGGACGCCGTCCGGCGCCACGCCGCCGGGGAGGACACCGAGGCCGCCGTCCCGCAGGGCAGCACGAACGGCACCGGATCGCCGGCCGGCGACGAGCTCCAGGCGGGCCCGGGCACGGCCCCCGGGGTGGGCGTGCGCCGGCGCTTGCCGGCGCCGGGTGTGCTCGAGCTCGAGGAGCTGCTCTCCACGCTCCTCAACACCAGGGTCAAGGTCGAGATGGGGGCCAAGCGCGGTCGGGTGGTCATCGACTTCGCCACCCTCGAGGACCTCGAGCGAATCTACAAGCTCATGGTGGGTGGTAGCGGGTCCTGAGGGCGGGGCCCCGGTCGCCGACCCCGGCAGCCTCGGGTCCGGGGCGGCCAGGAACACCCCCTGACCAGGGAGAACGACGGTTTCCGTCCTAACCCTTCAGCGCATGTCCAGCTGGTCCACACCCTGTGCATGACCCTGTGGACAACGTCCACGCCGGTCAGGTCACGGGCGTGGCGGCCCAGGCCACCAGGGCCTGGGCCAGCGCATCGGCCAGGGCGGCGCTGTGCCGCACCACCAGGGCCGGGGGCCCGATCTCGCACACGACGGCGGGCATGCGGGTCTCCCGCAGCACGGCCAGCGCCATGCCCTGCACGCCACCGGCCGGCACCCCCAGGGCGGCCACCGCCAGGGCATGGACCAGCTCGGCCAGGTGCTTCCCCCCCGCCGACTCATACCGGTAGCCCGAATAGTAGGCGACTGAACACTGTGAGTGCTTGGAATCCAGCCTGAGCCCCAGGAAGACGTCGACGCCGGCGGCGTTGGCCGCGGTGGCCTGGGCCGAGGGGTCGGGGTGCAGGATGGGCACCACCTGGGCCCCGGTGACGGTGAGGCGCCGCCGCACGGCCCGGACCAGGACGTCGAGCCCGCCCTCCTGGCCGATGGCGACGCGCCGGCCGAGGAGCGTGCGGGGGGATCGTCGCAGCCGATCACGGTCGCGCACCGTGCTCACCAGCTCGGGCTCGTCGTGGCGGGGGGTCACCCGGCGCAGCTCCAGGAAGGTGGTGGCCCCCAGGATGCCGTCGACGGGCAGACCGGTGTTGCGCTGGAAGTCGCCCAGGGCGGTGGAGGTGAGGGGGCCGAAGATGCCGTCGACACGCCCGGTGTCGAACCCGAGCGCCGACAGGCGCCGCTGGAGGTCGGCCACGTCGTCGCCGCGCAGCATGGGCCGGCGCAGGTAGAGGAAGCGGTCGCCCAGGCGCAGGCCGGCTTCGACCAGCGCCGACCACGTCTGCGGGCCGCACACCCCGTCGACGCGCAGCCCCCGGCGGTACTGGAAGGCCTCCACCGCCGCCTTGGTGCCGGTGCCGTAGAGGCCCTCGGGGTCCGGGGCCGTCGGCAGCTCGAGCCTGGCCAGCCGGCCCTGGAGGTCGGCGACCGCAGCCCCCCGGGCTCCGGGCCCGAGGGGCAGGGATGCCCCGCCGATTACAGGTACGCCTGCAGCTCCTGCAGGAGCTGGGCCTTGCCCCGGGCCCCGATGATGCGGACCTCGGGCTCCCCCTCCTTGAACAGGAGCAGAGTCGGGATGCTCATCACCTCGTAGCGGCGCGTGACGTCCAGGTTCTCGTCGATGTTCAGCTTGGCCACCGAGATCTTGCCCTCGTGCTCGGCGGCGAGCTCCTCCAGGACGGGGGCGATCATCTTGCACGGACCGCACCACTCGGCCCAGAAGTCCACCAGCACGGGCGTGTCGGCGGCCTTGACATGCTCGTCAAAGGTAGCGTCGCTCAGGGTCGTGATCCCCTCGCTCATCGTTCGGTCCTCCTCCGGCGCCGACCCCGGCGCCACGTGTGCGATCGAGTGCTCCAACGCCGGCACCGGGTGCGGCATTCCCGCCACGAGGCGCTCACGGTGCGCTCAGTGGGCCTCGAGCCACCGCTCGGCGTCCAGGGCGGCCATGCAGCCCGAGCCGGCGGCAGTGACCGCCTGCCGGTAGGTGTGATCCTGGACGTCGCCGCAGGCGAAGACGCCGTCCACGTTGGTGCGGGTGCCCACGGTGGTGACGATGTAGCCGGCCTCGTCCGTGGCGAGCTGGCCGGCGAAGACGTCGGTGTTGGGGGCGTGGCCGATGGCCACGAACACGCCCTGGGCCTCGAGCACGCTCTCCTCGCCGCTCACCACGTTGCGCAGGCGCACGCCGGCGGCCTTGTGCTCGCCCAGGACCTCGGTGACCACGCTGTCCCAGCGGAAGTCGATCTTGTCGTTGGCGAAGGCCCGGTCCTGCATGATCTTCGAGGCCCGGAGCTCCTTGCGCCGGTGCACCACGGTGACGCGTTCGCCGAAACGGGTGAGGAAGAGGGCCTCCTCCACCGCCGAGTCCCCGCCCCCCACCACCACGATCTTCTGGTCCCGGAAGAAGAAGCCGTCGCAGGTGGCGCAGGTCGAAAGGCCGTGCCCCAGCAGGCGGGCCTCGCCGGGCACTCCCAGCATGATCGACCGCGCCCCGGTGGCCACCACCAGGACCCGGGCCAGGATGTCGGGCTCGCCCTCGCCCTCGGCGGTCCACACCCCGAAGGGCGAGGCCGACAGGTCCACGCGCCGGGCCCGGCCGCTCACGAAGCCGGCACCGAAGCGCGCCGCCTGGGCGCGGAAGCTGCCCATGAGCTCGGGGCCGAGGATCCCGTCGACGAACCCCGGGTAGTTCTCGACCTCGGTGGTGAGCATGAGCTGGCCGCCGGGCTGGTCGCTCGTGGAGGACGGCTCGCCCTCCACCACGAGCGGCGCCAGGTTGGCCCGCGCCGTGTAGATGGCCGCCGTGAGGCCGGCCGGCCCCGACCCCAGGATGACGACGTCGCGGGTCTCGGGCACCTCAGCGCTCCTCGACGCCGCCGGTGCGCTTGGACCAGGCGAAGGCGCCCCCGGCGACGAGGAGGCCACCGAGCACGGTGTCCGACGCCCACACCCGCCCGCCGAAGGCGTACACGTCCAGCAGCCGGACCAGCAGGATCAGGCCCAGGACGGCCAGGACCAGCGCCATGGTGGCGGCGATGAGCCCGAAGACGACGCCCCGCGCCGCCAGGGTGAGGGGCCGCACGACGCGGTCCGACAGCGTTCCCACCACGTCCTCGATGGTGTCGGCCACGCGGGCGGGCCATTCGGCCTCGATCGAGCCGGGGGCGGGTGCACCCTCGGCGGGCGCCGCCGCAGGGCTCGTGGCCTGGTCTTCCATGGGAGCGAGGTTAGTCGGCGCCCCTGTCGTCGCGACCGGACGCGCCCGCCCCGGCGCAGCTCAGCCGGGGGCGGTGACGAAGCACACGCCGACCGAGCCCGGCCCGGCGTGGGCCCCCACCACGGGCCCGAGCTCACCGACGACGAGCTCGTGCACCGGCGAGGCCCGCCGCACGATGCCGAGCACGTCCTCGATGTCGGGGGCGACGCCGTTGGCCACGCCCAGCCAGGCGACGGGACCGGCGTCGAGCGCCTTGCCCGCCAGATACTGCAGGGCCCGCGAGCGGGTGCGCTGCTTGGACTCCACCTCCACCACCCCGTCGCGTACCTCGATCACCGGCTTGATCGACAGCAGCGACCCCATCAGGTGGGCCGCCCCCCCGATGCGCCCGCCGCGCTTGAGGTAGTCGAGGCTGTCGACCACCCCGTAGACGTGGGTGCGGCTGCTCAGGTCGGCCACGGCCGCCGCCGCCTCGTCGAGACCGGCCCCGCCGCGGGCCAGGTCCACGGCCGCCAGGACGAGCAGTCCCTGGCCCAGGGTCACGCTCAGGGTGTCGACCACCCGCACGTCGATGCGGTCGGCCACCGACGCCGCCGCCGTGCGGGCGGCCTGGTAGGTGGCCGAGAGCCGCGACGAGATCGTCACGCACAGCACGCCGTCGTGGCCGGCGTCGGCGGCCCCCACGAAGGCCTCCTGGAAGGCCCCCGGAGACGGTGCGGCGGTCTCGGGCATGTCGGGGCCGGTGACCACGCGGTCCCAGAACTCCTTGGTGGACAGCTCCTCGCGGTCCACGAACTCCTCGGCGCCGAAGCGGATGGTGAGGGGCACGATACGGACGCCGTGCTCCTCGGCGGTGCTCGGCAGCAGGTCGCAGGCGCTGTCGGTGACCACCTGGATGCTCGCCATCGGTCCTCCCTCGCGGGGTGCTCGGCGTGCCGGCACGACGCCCGCACCCCGGCGCCGGGGCCCGCTCCCCTCGGGCCGAGTCTGCTACAGGGGAGCGCCCCCGTGGGGCGGGGCCCCGGGGTCCGGTGGCTTCGTCGGCCCCAGCCGGGTGGGGCGCCGTGGCGGGCGCCCGGCCGGTGGCAGCGGTTCGGGCCGGGGCGGACCGGGGTGCCGGGCCCGACCGCCGAAGCGTCCCCCCCCGGTGCCCGGGGTGCCCGGTGCCGGCGCGGCCCGCTCCCGAGGCGGCCCCCCGCCGCCCCGGCGCCGCCGGGTCAGCTCGGCCAGGCCGGCGGCGGCGGCCAGATAGGCCACCACGCCGGCGCCGGCGCCGAGCGCCACCCGGCCCAGGAGGGCCACGGTGGAGGTGGCGCCCGAGACGTTCACCCCCAGGACGGCGGCCACCACGAGGGCGACGGTGGACAGCAGGACGCGCAGCAGCGGCCGGCCCACGAGGTCGCCGCCGAGGCCCTGGACCCGCCCCCGCACGTAGGCCAGGGCGGCCACGGCCGCCAGCGTGTAGGCCAGGCTGATCGACAGGGCGATGCCCCGGACGCCGAAGCGCCCCGCCAGCACCACGGCCAGGACGATGTTGGCCCCGTTCTCGAGGCAGTAGAGCCAGAAGGCCGAGCGCAGGTCCTGGACCGACTGCAGGACGCGCACCGCGTAGAGAAAGACGCAGAAGCCGGGGAGGCCGAGCGCCAGCATGGCCAGGGACTGGGACGTGGCCGCCGTGCCCCCGGCGGCGTCGCCGTGGCTCAGCACCAGGGCCACGAGCTGCTTGGCCAGCACGACCTCGCCGGCGGCGGCGGGGACCACGATGGCCAGCATCGAGCGCAGCCCCGTGGCCATGCGACGGCGGAAGCCCGCCAGGTCCCCCGTGGCCCACCGGGTGGTCAACTCCGGCACCGTGGCGCTCATGATGGACACGGCCACGATGCCGTAGGGGAGCTGGAAGAAGATGTAGGCGTAGGTGTAGGCCGTGACCGCCCCGGGGCCCACCTTGCCCGACAGGGTGAGTACCACGATCAGGGCCACCTGGTTGGCCGCCACCAGCCCGAAGGTCCAACCCGACAGGCGCAGGATGGTGCGCACGGCGTCGTGGTGGAAGTCCGGGCGCCACCGCAGGTGCAGGCCCGCCCGCCGCAGGCTCGGCACCATGAGGGCGGCCTGCAGCACCACCCCGGCGGTGGTCCCCAGGCCGAGCAGCAGCAGCCGGCCCTGGTCGTGGGCCACGCTGCCCACCCCGGCGTCGTGCACCGTGGTCCCGAACACCACCAGCACCGCCACCAGCACCACGTTGTTGGCGATGGGGGTGAACATGGGCGCGCCGAAGCGGCGGCGCGAGTTGAGCAGCGCCGTGCCCAGGGAGATGAACCCGTAACAGGTGAGCTGGGGGACGAAGAGCCACAGCAGGTCGGTGGCGACATGGCGCTGCTGGGCCGCTCCGCGCGCCGCGTCGAACGCCGTCGTGGCCCGGATGAGGAGGGGCGCCAGGGCCAGGAAGGCCACGGAGGCCACGGCGATGACGATGGTGGTCACCGTCACCACCGCCGAGATGGCGTCCCACGCCTCCTCGTCGCTGCGGGTCGTGAGGCGCTCCACGAACACCGGGACGAAGGTGGCCGACAGCACGCCGCCGAGCACCACGTCCTGGATGATGTTGGGCATGGTGTTGGCCAGGTTGTAGGCGTCACCCAGCCCCGCCGTCCCGAGCGCGTAGGCGGCGGCGAAGATGCGCGCCAGGCCGGTGAGACGCGACAGCGTGGTGCCGACGGCCATCACCGCGGTGGCCCGCCCGAAGGCGGCGTTCTCGGCGCGGCGCTCGGCTCCGGTGCGCCCCGTCGGCGTCGGGGCGCCCGCAGCGTCGCCCCGGCCCGGCTCGCGGGGAGGCTCGCTCATGCCCGGCTCCCGCCGCCGGCCGCACTGTGGGCGCCGCGCCGGGCCCAGCGCGCCCGCCACAGGGTGCGGGCCCACCATGCCACCAGGACCGCCGCCGCCACCGCCGACAGGGCGATGGCCACCGCCGAGGTGGACAGCGAGCGGACGGTGAGCTCGCCACCGGCCAGGACGAGTCCGGGGCGGGGACTCGCCACCGACACGTCGATACGGAAGTCCCCGGCGGTGCGGGCCCGCATGCTCACGTAGACGGTGTCGGTGGGACGGTCGAGCGTGCACAGCGCCGAGAAGCTCGACCGGCCCGGGGTGGTGGTGACCTGCGGCTGCCGGCACAGCGCGCCCGGAGCCTGCTGGGCGGCGGCCGGGAACCGGAGCTTGTCGCTGGTGAGGCTGACGGTGACGGTCACCGGGTAGGGCGTGCCCCGCACCAGGGTGATGGGCACGTTGGCCGCGCTGGCGGTCAGGCGGATGGTGTCGGTGCGCACCGACAGCAGGTGGAGTTGGTCGTCGAGGGCGGTGGTGAACCCCCGGAGGGCCGCCGCCTGCTGGCGGGTCGTGAGGGTCCGGGCCTCCGCCGCCAGCACCAGGTCGTCGAGCCCGGTGGCCACGGCGGCCCCCCGGGCCGAGCCGCCCGCCGCGCTCTCGAAGCCCTGGACGCGGCCCCGCGCCGCCCGCAGGGCCCGGGCGGGCACCGACGCCGCACCCGGGGCCAGCGGTCGCCGGGTGTCGGCCTGGCCGTCCTCGCCCACGGGCACCTGGGCGAAGAGCTGGTCGAGCGTCACCGGCTGGACGACGGGGTTGGCGCGCAGGCCCGACAGCAGGGCGGTGACGAAGGAGGCCCCGGGGGCCCAGCCGATGGGCGCCGCCGCCACGAGGCCCCGGGTGGCCGGCGCTCCCTGCGGACCGAGGAGGTTGGGCGCCTCGTCGTAGACGAGCGACAGATCGGCCAGCAGCTGCTCGGCGGCCAGCGCAGGGTCCCGGCCCTCGGCCGCCACCAGGTGGGCGCCGAGCGTGGGGTCGGCGACGGCGGCGGTGACGGCGGCCCCTCGGCCCGCGGTCAGGGTGAAGGGCTGCGTGGTGGTGAGGGGCCCGGTCGGGCCGCCCACGGCGGAGGCCGGCACCACCACGTGGGGGTCCTGGGGGGCGAGCAGGTCGATGGTGGCCTGGTCCAGCGCCGACGCCGCCACCCAGGTGCCGGTGGTGGCCCGCACCGCCACCGCCGGCGTGGCCAGCACCTCGCCCCCCCGGCGCAGCTGGGTGCTCACCTCGTCGGCCAGGCCCGCATCGACCAGGGCCGTGGGGTCGACGGGGACGAAGGACGACGACAGCGTCTCGTGGCCCGCCTCGGCCGCCAGGGCCGCCACCGCCGCCACGGAACGGCTGTGACCGGCGGCCGCCAGCGCCTGCAGGGTGGCGGGGTCGGGCTCGACGGTGAGCGGCACGGCGGGGGTCCCCGCCAGCTCGCCCACCAGCCCGTCGAAGCGCGCCACCGCCCCCGCCCCGGGCGGCGTCGGGCGCCCCCTGGACCCGGCCACGGGGGCGGCCAGGGCGAGGGGGACGACCAGGGCGAAGCGCAGGGGCTGGGCGTGGAGCGAGGGGTCGTCGTAGACGAGGTAGGTCACGAGCTGGGCCGAGGATCCCGCCCCCGCGCCGGCCACGGTGACCGCGACGGGGTACACCCCGGCGCACCCGCCGGTGCGACACCCGAGGTGGGCGGTCCAGTCCCCCGGGCCGGGCGGGGCACTGTCCCCGGCCACCGGGATCGTCAGTGCGGTCACACCCTGGGCATCGGTGGCCAGCGTCCCGAGCGCCAGGGCGGGCGACTGGGCGAGCACGCCCCCGAGGCCGTGTCCCGAGAGGGTCTCGGTGAACCCCGAGCGGGTGGTGAGGGCGTCGTAGACCGTCACGGTCAGGTGCAGACCGGCGCGCGGCGCTGTCCCGGTGACCCGCAGCCCCAGGGTGAGGTCCTGGTGGCCGGGGTCGGGCCCCACCCAGGGCGACTGCCGCACCAGCGTGAGTCCCAGGGCGTCGCCCGAGGAGGCCGATGCCACCGCCGGCGGGACGGCACCCCCTGCCGGACCCGACCACATCGGGCCGAGCACCAACACGACCAGGGTCGCCAGGGCGGCGGCCCCGGCCGCGCCGCGGGCCGCCGGGGACGACGTCGTCGGCGGGACCCGAGAGGTGCGGTGGGGAGGCCGGCGGGTGCGGTCACCGCCGCGTGCGGGAGCGATGCTCGCCTCGGTCGGGTCCACCTCGGCGAGGCAGCCTACCGGTCCCACCGGCCCGGCCCGTGGCCGGCCGTCGCTCGCGGTTAGAGGCCGAAGGACGCGGCCCGCAGGGCGTCGAGGGCCTCGGGGGTGCCCTCGGGCTCGACCCCGGCGGCGGCCCCACGCCCGCTCAGCAGCAGCACGAGCTCGCCCGGGTCGCCGCGCACGGTGAGGAGCGGGGCGCCGGCCCGGGCGTGGAGCACCTCGCCGTCGGGCCGCACCAGGTCGAGCCCGGCGGCCCCGAGGGGCCGGGTCATGAGCTTGGCACCCCGGCGCAAGGCGTCCCACAGGTCGTCGGCCAGCACCCCGCTGCCCGACTCGGGCCGGGGGGTGCGGTCCCCCCCGCCGCGCCGCACGTCCTCGTGGTGCACGAAGTACTCCACGGTGTTGATGACGCGGTCGAAGGGTGCCGTCCACGGGGGTGGCCCCCGGCGCACCCGCGCCACCAGGTCCTCGTAGGTATGGGCGGCTTTGGCCCGGGCGGTGATGCGGGCCGTGAGGGCGGCCGCCACGCCGCCGAGCACGAGGCCCGGACCGGCCAGGGGCTGGCGCTCGCGCACGACGAGGTGGGCGGCCAGGTCGGCGGTGCGCCAGCCCTCGCACAACGTGGGGGCGTCGGGGCCGACCGACAGGAAGAGGTCGCACAGGGCGTGGCGCTCGGCACGCGAGGAGGGCACCACCGTCATCGGCGCCGGACGCTACGGCCCCGGCGTGCGCCGGTCAACGCGCGGCCGCCGGGGCGCACCGGGGCCGGCACTACCCTCGCAGGGTGGTTCCCGCCAAGTTCCGACCCCTCGTCGACGCCACCGCCGCCCTGGCGCAGCGCTTCGCGGCGGCGGGGTACCACCTCTACCTGGTGGGGGGGTCGGTGCGCGACGCCTTCCTCGAGCACGCCGCCGCCCTGCCCCCCGACATCGACCTGACCACCGAGGCCCGTCCCGACGAGGTGCAGCGCATCGTGGACGGCTGGGCCGACGCCGTGTGGCTCCAGGGCAAGCGCTTCGGCACCGTGGGGGCGGCGCACGCCGGGGTGCGCTACGAGATCACCACCCACCGTGCCGACGTGTACCACCGCGACTCGCGCAAGCCCGAGGTGACCTTCGGCGACTCCATCGAGGTCGACCTGTCCCGGCGGGACTTCACCGTCAACGCCCTGGCCCTGCGCCTGGGCGACCTCGAGCTCATCGACCCGTTCGGGGGGCTCGCCGACCTGGCCGCCCACCGGCTGCGGACGCCCCAGGCCGCCGAGATCTCGTTCTCCGACGACCCCCTGCGCATGGTGCGCGCCGCGCGCTTCGTGGCCGGGCTCGAGCTCGAGCCCGACGCCGCCCTGGTGGCGGCGGTGCGCGCCATGCACGACCGCATGGCCATCGTCTCGGCCGAGCGCGTCCGGGACGAGCTCGACAAGCTGCTGGTGGTGCCGCGCCCCTCGCCGGGCCTGTGGTTCCTGGTCGACACCGGCCTGGCCGGGGAGTTCCTGCCCGAGCTGCCCGCCCTGGCCCTCGAGCAGGATCCCATCCACCGCCACAAGGACGTCCTCGCCCACACCCTGGCCGTAGTGGACAAGACGGGCCCGGACCGGCTCCTGCGCCTGGCCGCCCTGTTGCACGACATCGGCAAGCCCCGCACCCGTCAGTTCGGTGCCGACGGGGTCACCTTCCGTCATCACGAGGTGGTGGGGGCACGCATGGCCCGGACCCGCATGACGGCCCTGCACTACTCCCACGACGACATCGAGGTGGTGGTGACGCTGGTGGAGCTGCACCTGCGCTTCCACACCTACCGCCTGGGCTGGACCGACCGGGCCGTGCGCCGCTACGTGCGCGACGCCGGGCCCCTCCTGGAGCGCCTCAACGAGCTGACCCGCTGCGACTGCACCACCCGCAACGCCGCCAAGGCGCGTGCCCTGGGCCAGCGCATGGACGAGCTCGTGCAGCGCATCGAGGAGCTCCGCCTCCAGCAGGAGCTCGACGACCTGCGCCCCGAGCTCAACGGCAACCAGATCATGGAGCACCTGGGGCTGACGCCGGGCCGGACCGTGGGCGAGGCGGTGGCCTTCCTGACCGACCTGCGCCTGGACGAGGGGATCCTGGGCGAGCAGGAGGTGCGCCGCCGCCTCGACGCCTGGTGGGCGGCGCGTGCCGGCGCGCCGGGCTGCGCCGGGGAGGCCTGAGCCCGGCTCAGTCGGCGGGCCAGGTCCCGGGGTCGTCGCCGGCGGCGAAGGCCTCGACCAGGCGGTGGGCCTCGTCGTCGTGGTACTGGACGGGCGGCGACTTCATGAAGTACGCCGACGGCCCGAGCAGCGGCCCCCCGACGCCCCGGTCGAGGGCGAGCTTGGCGCAGCGCACGGCGTCGATGATCACGCCGGCCGAGTTGGGCGAGTCCCACACCTCGAGCTTGAGCTCGAGGTTGAGGGGCACGTCCCCGAAGTTGCGCCCCTCCATGCGGATGTAGGCCCACTTGCGGTCGTCGAGCCAGGGCACGTGGTCCGAGGGGCCGATGTGCACGTCCTCGGCATCGAGCACGGCGTGCTCGACCTGGCTGGTCACGGCCTGGGTCTTGGAGATCTTCTTGGACTGCAGCCGCTGGCGCTCGAGCATGTTCATGAAGTCCATGTTCCCGCCGAAGTTGAGCTGGTAGGTCCGGTCGAGGGCGAGGCCGCGGTCCTCGAAGAGCCGGGTGAGGACCCGGTGGACGATGGTCGAGCCCACCTGGCTCTTGATGTCGTCGCCGATGATGGGGATGCCGGCGTCGCGGAACCGGCGCGCCCACGCCGGGTCGCTGGCGATGAACACGGGGATGGCGTTCACGAAGGCCACGCCGGCGTCGAGACAGGCCTGGGCGTAGTGGCGCTGGGCCTCCTCCGAGCCCACCGGCAGGTAGCTCACGAGCACGTCGGCGCCTGCGGCGCGCAGGGCGGCCGCCACGTCCACGGGCTCGGCGGGGGACTCCTCCACCGTGGCCCGGTAGTACTCGCCGAGCCCGTCGAAGGTCG
>Ga0335078_10005512_pt1 | contig 18697 bp, 21 predicted proteins | sample Lox_Sample_32_FD_206711 | JGI IMG/M metagenome (GOLD analysis project Ga0335078, IMG submission 206711) | Soil microbial communities from Loxahatchee National Wildlife Refuge, Florida, United States - Lox_Sample_3.2 | ecosystem: Environmental > Terrestrial > Soil > Wetlands | place: USA... | reverse complement strand
TCAGCAATCTCGGCATGTTCGGCGTCGACGCGTTCAACGCGATCATCGTCGCGCCGCAAGCGGCGATACTCGCGGTGGCCCGCATCGCGGATCGCGTGGTCCCGGTCAACGGAGCCCCCGCAATCCGCCCCATGCTTACGCTGACTCTCTCGAGCGACCACCGCGTCGCCGACGGCGCTCAGGCCGCAAGGTTCTTGAAGGACCTCGCCGAGGCGCTCGCCCAGCCGCAGGTATGAGCTTTCAAAGCTTAGAAGACATCCTTCAAGGCGCAGCGAGTCCCGTGGAATTGCTGCGGAACTCGCAGATCGGCCCGTACGCTTTTCCGGTCGTTCGCCACGAGTTCACCAACTGGCGTGACGAGCAGCGTTCCTGGCGAGAGACCTGCGCGCTTTTCGATCAGTCCCATCACATGACGGACCTTTATATCGAGGGTCCGGACGCGCTGAAGGTCCTCTCGGACCTGGGCGTCAATTCATTCAAGAACTTCAAGGTTAACCAGGCGAAGCAATTCGTCGCGTGCAATCACGATGGCTACGTGATCGGCGATGCGATTTTGTTCTACCTGGATGAGAACCGCTTCAACCTGGTGGGACGCCCGCCCGCCGAGAACTGGGTGCAGTACAACGTGGAGACCGGCGGATACGATGCGCGGGTGGAGCGTGACGAGCGCTCCGCTGCGAATCAGGGCCGGCGCAAAACCTTCCGTTATCAGGTTCAGGGGCCGAACGCTCTGCGCGTGATGGAGAAGGCGATCGGCAGGGCGACGCCGGATATCCGCTTCTTCAATATGGAGACGATCGCCATCGCCGGCCACCCGGTGCACGCTCTTCGGCACGGAATGGTCGGGCAGCCCGGATGGGAATTGTTCGGTCCTTGGGACTCCGGCGAAGCGGTTCGCGATGCGATTCTCGCGGCAGGACAGGAATTCGGGATCAAGCAAGTCGGGGCAAGGACCTATCCGACTACCTGTCTCGAATCCGGCTGGATTCCTTCGCCCATGCCCGCGATTTACACCGGAGACCAGATGAAGCCATACCGGCAATGGCTGAAGCCCACGAGTTATGAAGCGATGGCTTCGCTCGGCGGCAGTTTCCATTCCGGAGACATCTCCGATTACTATTTGACGCCGTACGAGCTTGGGTATGGACCCTTCGTCAAATTCGACCATGATTTTGTCGGGAGCGCGGCGCTCGAAAAGATGGCGGCGAATCCGAAACGCAAGAAAGTCACCCTAGTCTGGAATGGCGACGACGTGGAGCATGCGCTTGGCTCGCTGTTCCACGGCCGCGACGATCCCGCCAAATTCATCGACCTGCCCCTCGCCAACTACGCGTCGCTTCCTTACGACAAGGTTTTGCGACATGGCAAACAGATCGGCCTGTCGACCTACACCGGCTACACCTACAATGAACGCGCGATGGTGTCGCTCGCCGTGGTTGATATCGAGCACAGCGAGCCTGGAGCTCAGGTCACCGTTGTTTGGGGCGAGGACGGGCGAGGATCGTCGAAGCCGACCGTCGAGCGGCACGCGCAACGCGAGGTCCGGGCCACCGTGGCCGCCGCGCCGTACGCGGAAGTGGCGCGGGTGGCGTATCGTCCGCACTGAGGGGAGTCGAATGGCATACATTTTCCACGAAAACGATCTGCCCAAGCTTGTATCCGTGGTCCCGGGACGCGAACGCACGTTCTTCGTCAACCAGGAATTGGCCAGTACCGACGAGATGCTCGCAGGCGTGATGCATTACGCTAAAGGCGCTTCATCGCCCTATCATTACCACGTCAATTGCGAGCATTTTTACTTCATCATCGAAGGCAAGGCGATTGTCGATACGCCGGAGGGTTCTCACGACGTCGGCCCCGGCGATCTCGTGTTTATTCCGGCCGAGGCCAAGCATCGGCTACGCGCGCCGGAAACGCCTCTGTTTTATTTCGAATTCCAGGCGCCGAATCGATTCAAGACCACGATCCTCGACGGCACGCCGGACGATCTGCGCTGGAATCGCGTCGACGGCCGCGTGTGGGTTCAAACCTAAATGACCACGACTTTCATCGACACCAACACGCTCCCGCGCATCGAAACTTCGCAAGGCGAGTTCACCGAAATCTTGAATAGCGCGCTTGCGGGGGCCAACAACGTTCTTGGCACGCTGCGTTGGCTCGACTCAGGCGAAGAATTTCGCGCCGAGCCCAACGGCAAGCACCAGTTGATTTACCTGATGGAAGGGTCGGGCGTCATTCAGCTCGAGGGCAAGGACTACGACGTCTCTAAAGGCGGCGGAGTTTATTTGGGGCCGGAGGAGCGCGCATCGATCCGCGCCGGCCATGGTTCGCTGAAGTTGTTCCACCTAGAAGTAAATCAGATCCCGCGGTAGCAAAACCCTTACACGGGTGAACTGGCTGAAATCCACCATGTGGATGCAATCCACCGGCGCTCGCCGTGTAACCGACTTCAACAAAATACGCCGTTTGGCGTGTAGCGCACCCTCCTAGCAGCCGCCCAGAAATCCTGCACTTAACAACCGGACTAGTGGCACCTCAGTTGCACTCTTTCAGTGTGGAGTCTGTGATGTTGAAGATCTTCGCATTGCGAGCGTCGCTGATTCTAGTAGGCTTTACCGCTGCCGCGCGGGGGGACGTCACGTTACTGCTCGAAGAGCCTTACGGCAATTTTGGCGGCATGAACCCAACGGGCCATGCGGCGGTTTACTTTCCGCGCATTTGCGCCGCTTCACCTGCGGTTTTGCGGCGCTGCCGGCCGGGAGAAACGGGCGCGGTCATCAGCCGCTATCACCGCGTCGGAGGGTACGACTGGCTAGCGATTCCGCTGGTTCCTTATCTTTACGCAGTGGAGCAACGGGAGGATATCCCCACGTCGGCCACGCGAGAGGAAGTCGCGAGCCTTCGAGACGGATACCGCAGGCGTCATCTCGAGGACGTCGTGCCGGATGCCGCCGACGGCGCCACGCCGGAAGGGGACTGGACGCAACTAGTAGGCGAGGCCTATGACCGCACGCTTTACGGATTCACGATCGAAACCACGGAGCAGCAAGACGACGCGCTGATCGAGCGGTTGAACTCCGCGCCAAATCAAGTCCGGTTCCATTTGTTGTTTCGCAACTGCGCGGATTTTGTTCGTAACGTCATCGACTATTACTACCCGAGAGCAGTGCATCGAAGCTTTACGACAGACGTGGGGATCATGACGCCCAAGCAAGCGGCGAAGAGCCTGGTGCACTACAGCCGGAAGCATCCGGATCTTGAGTTTTCGACATTCATTATCCCGCAGGTCGCCGGGGACACGCCGCGAAGCAGTCCGGTGAAGGGCGTGCTTGAGTCGCTGATCAAATCGAAAAAATACGCGGTTCCGGTGGTGGCGCTGGCGGCGTTCCATCCCTATGTAGGCGCGCCGCTGGTGATCGCGTGCCTCCACGGATCGGGTTTCGATCCGGAGAAAGTCGCCAAGGAAGACGAGGGGCCCGGCATGCGGTCCAGTATCATGACCAGGGCGCAACAGGCCGGACGGGAAGATCGCTAACTCAAGCGCGTTGTGACAAACTAAAATCGTGAAACGCGGTTTTTGCATGGCCGTGGCCGCTGTAGTGGCGGCAGCCGCATCGCTGGGACAAGCGCCCCCCGCCGGACAGGGGCCAGCCGCGCCCTCGCCCGCACTGCCCAAACCGCAGCCGCCTTCGCTGCGGGAGCTGAGCGCATCCTTCGAGCAGCTTGCCGGGCGCGTGCGTCCCGCTGTTGTGCAGATTTTCTCGACTGGGTACGCTGCGGCGGATGATAGCGGCGACAGCGCGAACACCGCCCTGTTGTCGAAGGAGACTAGCACGGGCTCCGGGGTTATTCTTACGCAGGATGGCTACATCGTCACTAACAATCACGTGGTGGAGAACGCCCGCAAGGTGCAAGTAAAGCTGCCGACGCGCGGCACGCGGACGCAAGGGATGACGCTCGCGGCGAAAGTGGTGGGAGTGGATCGCGAGACGGATCTGGCGGTGCTGAAGATCGAAACAAAGAACCTCGCGACCCTCGCCTTCGGCGATTCAAACCAGCTTCGCCAAGGCCAGTTGGTGATGGCGTTCGGGAATCCCTTTGGACTGGAAGGTTCGGCGTCGACCGGTGTGGTCAGCTCCACTGCGCGTCAACTGAAGACTGACGACCCGATGAGCTATATCCAAACCGACGCACCCATCAATCCGGGAAATAGCGGCGGCCCGTTGGTGGACGCCGAGGGCCGGGTGGTCGGCATCAACACCATGATCTACACGCGCAGCGGCGGAAGCGAGGGGATCGGCTTCGCGATTCCGAGCAACGTGGTCAGGATGGTCTACAACCAAATCCGGAAGGACGGCCACGTGCATCGCGGGCACATAGGCGTGGGCGTTCAGAGCATCACTCCAACTCTGGCCAAGGGTTTAGGGTTGGCTCGGGATTGGGGCGTGGTGGTCAGCGATCTTGAAGATGGCGGCGCCGCGGAGGCGGCCGGGGTGAAGATCGGCGATATCGTCGAATCGCTCAATGGGAAGAATATCGAGGACGCCAGCCAGATGGAAAACGCCATCTACCGGCTTCCGCTAACTGAGACGGTGCAGCTGGCGCTGTTGCGCGACGGCAAGGTGCTTAGCGTGAACGTGCCGGTGCACGAGCGCGAGGACGATCCGCAGCGCTTCGCGGACATGGTCAATCCCGAAGACAACTTGATCCCCAAACTGGGCATCCTGGCGATCGCGCTGGATGACAAGATCACGGGTATGCTGCCGGAATTGCGGCACGGATACGGTCTGGTGGTTGCGGCGCGCGCGGCGCTGGCGCCTTATTCCGGCGGCGAACTGGAAACCGGTGACGTGATTTACGAAGTCAACCGCAATCCCGCGCTGAGCGTGAAGGGTGTGCGCATGCTGCTCGACGATATGAAGTCGGGAGATGCCGTGGTGCTGCAACTAGAGCGAAGCGGCCATCTAATGTATCTCGCGCTCGAGCTCGAATGAAGCTCGTCGCGCTTTTGCTGCTGGCGCTACCGGTGTGTGCGCAGACCATCACTGAGGCTCGGCTCGTGGCCGTGCGCGTGACCGGCAATCGCCAGATCCCCACAGACAAAATCCTGGCCATCGCAGGCCTTAAGACTGGCGAAGTTGTTTCCAAAGCCGATATCGATGCTGCGCGCGAACGCCTAGTGGCGACGGCGGCATTTGAGACGGTCGGCTACGAATACAAATTGGCCGAGGGCGGCAAGGGTTTCGAAATGACCTTCGAAGTCCATGAGATCGACATCACCTATCCGTATCGCTTCGAACGGCTGCCCGTCGCGGATGAGGCGCTGCGCGAAGCGTTGCGCGCGCAGGAGCCGCTATGGGGCGATCGGATCCCGATTACCGCGGTGGATAGGTACGTGGACACGATCGTCCAGTCCGGTGTGAACATGGCAGTGACGTGGAAGGTGGATGAGTCGCCCCCGTCTCCAACGACAATCGTGTTCCTGCCCGCGGCGCCGCTTCAGAATATCGCCCAGGTTGAGTTCGAGGGCAACGATGCGCTGGCCTCTGGCGTGCTACGGAAGGCGATCAACGCAGTCGCGATCGGGGTTCCGTACACGGAAGCGGCGATGCGGGACCGTCTGGATATCGCGATCCGGCCTTTGTACGACGCGTGCGGGCGCATTCGCGTGGCGTTTCCGAAGATTGTGGCCGTGAAGGCGGAGAAACTTGACGGACTGGAGGTGACCGTGACCGTCGACGAAGGGCCGGTGTACCGGCTGGGCGAGATTCACTTTACCGGCGTCGGGGACTCGGAGGCTGCGCAGCTTGCGAGAGCCGCGGATTTGGCGGGGGGCGAAACAGCCAACTTCGATGCGGTAAAGGCCGCCGCCGGCCGAGCGGAAAAGAAGTATCGCGGGAACGGGTATCTGCACGTCAGCTCGCGCATGGAGCGCGACGTTCATGATGAAGATCGCACGGTGAATGTAACGATTGCGCTGGCGCTAGGCCCGCAATATCGATTCGGGAAGTTGACGATCAAAGGCCTCGATGTGGTGACGGAGCCCGAAATTCGCAAGGCGTGGGGTTCGATGGAAGGAAGGCCGTACCAGCCCGAATACGCGGATCAATTTCTCGACCGGCTGCGCGCGGACAAGGTGTTCGAGAATCTGGGCAAGACGTCGGCCGAGCCGCACATCGACGAGGAAACGAAAATCGTAGACGTCACGCTCACCTTCAGCCCGGCGCCGAAGTCCAGTTCACACTGAACCGGATTCTATTCTTAATTTATTAGTTGACATCGGCGTCCCGCCGGGGCATAATCGGGCTAACTCTTAATTCCTTAGGAGGAGAGAGAGCAAGTTGCCCCGTCCGAAATCGACCAGCCTCACCGAAGCGGAACTGCGCCTCATGGAAGTGATCTGGGACAAAGGCCGCGCGACAGTCGCCGAGGTCGCCGCGGCTTTGCCCAAGGATCTCGGCCTGGCTTACAACACGGTTCTGACGACGCTGCGGATTCTCGAAGACAAGGGCTACCTGAAGCACACCAAGCCCAAGGAGGGCCGGGCGTTCGTCTACCGCGCGGTGGTGAGCCGGGAGCAGGCCAGCCGCAGCGCGGTGCGGAATCTGTTGCGGCGGTTCTTCGGGAACTCGGCCGAGGCGCTGGTGCTGAATCTTCTTGAGGACGAAGAGCTGAGCGAGCGGGATCTGGCTCGCGTGAAGGAGCTGTTGAAGGACGACGCTACGGAAGGAGATCCGCAATGACGATCGCCGGTGAAGTTTTTCTAGCGGTGTTGAATAGCCTGTGGCAGGCGGCGATCGTCGCTGGGTTAGTGTGGCTCGCGCTTCGATTCCTTCGAGGAATTAACGCCGCGACGCGCTATGCCGTCTGGTGGGCCGCGTTGGCTGTGGTCATCGCGCTTCCCGTCGCGCCGTCCGTGATTGCCTGGTCGCGTGCCCGAATGCGGCAGGCGCAATTGACCACGCAGGCGCCGCGCGCCACGGCTCCGCTGACGCAACCGTTGATCGAAGACACTCCCGCGATCGTGACTCTGCCCGAAGAGCGAGCGTCGCGCTGGCCGTTGTGGATCGCCGGTTTGTGGACGGCGCTGTGTCTGTACCGGTTGTGGCAGATCGGACGAAGTTATTGGTATTTGCGCGGCGTGAAAGCGCGAGCCAAATCGGCCGGCGCCTCGGTTCAGCCCTTGCCGCGGTTGAAGAGACGGGCTCGGCTGCTGATCTCGAGGGATGTCGCTTCGCCAATGGCCGTTGGGTTTCTGCATCCGGCGGTAATTCTTCCTGAGTCGCTGCCCGGAGAGCTGGAGCCCAGCGAGATGGAACATATTCTGCTGCATGAGTCCGCGCATCTCGCGCGGAGTGACGATTGGAGCAACCTGCTGGCTCGCTTGTTGGGCGCGGCGCTGGCTCCTCATCCGGTAGCGTGGTGGATCTTGCGGCAGATCGAGCGCGAGCGGGAAATCGCCTGCGATGACTGGGTGGTGGCTCGCGTGGGCTCGGCGAGGCCGTACGCGCGAAGCCTCGCGCGGATGTCTGAGCTGCGTTGGTCGCGAAAGGCAGCGCCTGGGATCGAGCAGGGGGAAGCGCTCGCCTCGGGAATTCTCGGCGGCGGTTCCCGTTTGGGCGAAAGGATTGAGGCGCTGCTGAAACGCCAGCTTCAGACACCGGTGCGGATATCGCGGTTTCGTGTTGCCGTAAGCGCAGGGGCCTTGTGTGCTTGTTGCGCCGCCACTGCATTCGCCCCGAGAATGGTAGCTTTTGCGCAAGAGCGGCCCGCGTTTGAGGTCGCCTCTGTAAGACCTACGCCCCCTGGCCCGCCAAACCCGGGCAGAGCGCGGCTGTCGGACGGAACAACCGTGCAGCAACGAAGCTCGGGCACGTTCAGCTATTCGGATCAGGCCCTGCAAGAGTACGTCAAGTTCGCGTACGGTCTAAAGAATTACCAGTTGGTGCAGCCGCGGGGGAATTTACAGCAGTTCGAGCCTCTCCGGCAGTTCTACGACATCGACGCGAAAGCCAGCGGACCGGTGACCGACCAGCAGGCGCGGCTGATGTTCCAGACGCTCCTGGAGGTTCGCTTCAAGCTGAAGCTCCATCGTGAGACCAAAGAAATGGAAGTTTGGGCCCTGGTGGTAACAAAAGGAGGGCCGAAATTCCACGAAGGAGCGAACGACGGAACGGTCGCTGGAGCCCATCTTTCGCCGAACGGGATCGCCTGGCACAACATCTCAATGGATTACCTGGCGGAGTGGATCACCCCCTTTCCTTCACTTGGCCGCGTGGTGATCGATCGAACCGGCCTCTCCGGTCTATACGACTTGACGTTGAGTTTCGAGAATCCCGCAAATGGTGATGATCCGGTGGCGCTCAAGAGGGGGTTGAGAGATGGGCTCGATGCGTCCATCTTCACGTCCTTGCAAGACATCGGGCTCAAGCTGGAATCGGCGAAGGCGCCAATTGACTATTATTCGGTCGACCATGTGGAGCCGCCGGATGCGAACTGAGGAATTGCTTGCGTTGGGAGTCTTCGGGCGGCAATCGCGCCTCGGCGAACGCATTGCAATGCTACTCGAAGCCACACGCGAGCTTTCGCCACGAATATCTCGGCTGCGGTTGGCAGTCAGCGGCATCGCGTTGTTGGGGTGTGCTATCGTCAGCGCTCTCGCGCCTCGATTGGTCGCATTCGCGCAGACGCAGAGATTCGACGTTGCCTCAGTTAGACCGAACAAGTCCGGTGAGCGCAAATCGGGCTTCTCCGGGCCAGGCGGGCGCTTCGTTGCGACGAACGTAAGCGCACAGATCGTGCTTATCAACGCCTATCAAGTATTTCCATTCCAGATCTCCGGGGCGCCCGGCTGGTTCCCGGCGGACCGGTTCGACGTCGAAGCCAAGACGGAGGGCAATCCTTCGAAGGAACAGATCAAGCCAATGCTCCAGTCTCTGCTGGCGGACCGGTTCAAGTTGCAATTGCATCGCGAGGTTAAGACCATGCCGGCCTACGAACTGGTCATCGCCAAAACCGGGATCAAATTCAAGGAGGGCAAGTGTGTAGGCGACCCGAGCCCGATCAATGCTTGTGGCGGTTCCTTCGGAGGACCCAGGGGCCGGTTCATTGCGAAGGAGGCTGGAATCGACGAACTGGCGAGCTTGCTATCCAGCTTGCTGAGCCGGTCGTAATCAACAAGACCGGGCTTAAACAGAATTACGACTTGGAGATGCACTGGACGCCGGATGAGGCGACGGTGCGCGGACCTGGCGACCCCGCGGATCCGCCGCTGAACGGGAACCTTCCCACTATCTTCACCGCGCTTCAGGAGCAGCTTGGCTTGGAGTTGAAGTCCACGAAGGCCCCGGTCGAAATGCTCGTAATCGACCACGCGGAGAAGCCAGAGCCCAATTGAGGGAGCCTTTCGGACCCGATGGTATCCTGAAGCGTAGTGGCTTCACCCCTGAATTTTCACCTGGAACAGTACGAAGGACCGCTGGACCTGCTCCTGGATCTGATACGCAAACAGGAGATTAACATCTACGATATCCCCATCGCGCGCATCACCCAGCAATATCTCGAGTACATGCAGCGGGCGACGGAGATGAACATCGAGCTCAGCTCGGAATTCGTATATATGGCCGCGACGTTGATCCACATCAAGTCGCGGATGCTGCTGCCAAGAGATCCCGAGCTCGATAAGCTGCTGCCGGAGGAAGATCCGCGCAAGGAGCTGGTGGATCGCCTGCTCGAGCGCGAGCGTTTTAAAAGCGCCGCCGAAATGTTGCAGGAAAAGCGCGTTTTCGAAGAAGCCGCGTGGACCAATGCGCAAATCGCGCAATTCCGCGCGGAGGCCGGCGAGCCTGAGCTTGCTGTCACGGTTTTCGATTTGGTCAAGACGTTTCAGGCCGTGCTCGAACGATCCAAGCACCGTCCGATTTACGAGGTCAACAACGAGGAAGTCAGCGTTCCGGACATGCTTCGCTACCTCCATAAGTTCTTCGGGCGGGAGACCGAGGTCTCCGCGCGCGAATTATTCGAGCGCCAGCGCAGCCGCCGCGCGATGATCTGCCTTTTTCTTGCGGTGCTGGAGCTCGTGAAGCTACAAGCTCTGGGTCTCACGCAGACCGGCGCATTCGCCGAGATCGGCTTGAAGCGGCTTAGAGGATTCGAGGCGGCGTTCGGCGCGGATGGCAACATGGCCACCGTCGAAGAAGGTTATCGCTGAGACGAACGTATCGCTGAAAAAGGGTATCTTCGAATGACGAGGGGACACACGGATCGTGGATGAATTGGAAGTGACGCAGGCCGAGAGCGAATCGCCTGCATCCCAGACCGAATGGGTGGAGGAGCGGCCCGCTGAGGACGAAGACTCGCGGCTGAAGGCGATCCTGGAAGCGATCGTTTATGTGACGGATGAGCCACTATCGGCGCAGCAGATGGCAGCCGCGCTTTCGCATCCTCTCGACAAGGTCAAGCGGATTCTGGAGGATCTGGTGGAAGAGTACGCCAAGCCGGAACGCGGCTTGAGCATTCGCGAGGTCGCCGGCGGCTACAAGATGTCCACCAAGCCGGAGCATCATGAGGCCGTCCGCGCGTTCGTGAAGAAACTGACGCCGCCGTTGAAGCTTTCTCTCGCGGCTTTGGAGACGCTCGCGGTGATCGCTTACAAGCAACCTGTGACCGCGCCTGAGATCATGGACATCCGAGGCGTGCAGGGCGCCGGCGTGTTGAAGACGCTGCTCGACCGTAAACTGATCACGGAGGGCGGACGCAAAAAGGTGGTCGGCCAGCCGATTCTTTACAAAACCACCAAAGAGTTCCTGGTTCAGTTCGGACTCAAGAGTCTGAATGAGCTTCCGACCATCAAGGAGTTCGAAGAACTGGGAAGGATGGAGCTGGTCGAAGAACGGACCGCCGAGGAAGCGCAGGTCGAGTCCGAACATGCCGCGGCCGAATCGGCGCCTCAGGAATCGGCCGCTCTTGACGAGCCCGAATCAGAACAGGCATCTTCGGAATCCAACCCCGCCGAAGATGCCGGAGAGCCCCCCGCGCAAAGCGAATAGGCGCAGCGGACAAATTTCCACATGGAGGAGCGGCTCCAGAAGATCCTTTCCCAGGCTGGTATCGCCAGCCGACGCAAGGCCGAAGAACTAATCGTTCAAGGCCGCGTCTCGGTCAACGGCGCGACCGTGGACACACTCGGTTCGAAAGCCGATCTGGAACATGACCATATCAAGGTTGACGGCAAGTTGTTGCGTCCGGCGAAACGGCATGTTTATATCGCTTTGCACAAACCCAAGGGCTGCGTGACCACGACCGCCGATCCGGAGGGCCGCGAGACCGTGATGCATCTGCTTCGCGGAGTTCGGGACCGGGTGTTTCCCGTCGGACGGCTCGACTATAACAGCGAAGGGTTACTTCTGTTCACAAATGACGGCGAGTTCGCGCATCGTATTACCGCGCCGGAAAGCCACGTCAAGAAGACGTACGTGGTGAAGGTGAACGGAGCGCTAACCGAGGAACAAGAACGTCAGTTCCGAGAAGGCATTCCGATGCACGGACGCAGAACCTCGCCGGCCGAACTAAAGATGATCAAGCCCGGCGCGAACCCGTGGTACGAGGTGCGCATTGTAGAGGGGCGCCAAAACCAGATCCGCATCATGTTTAAGCACCTCGGCAAGCTGGTGGAGAAGCTGCGCCGCGTAAAAATCGCTTTCTTGGAATTGGATCTCCCGCCCGGACGATACCGGCTGCTCACCGCGAAAGAAATTGAGCGCTTCCGCAAGCTGCTCAAGATCGACGCGAACGGGGCGGGGAAGTGAAAGCGCCTTTCCCATGGCGTTATCAGCGGCCGAATTCAGGAAGATCGGGCTGACGGTTTCCATCGTCCTTATTGGACTTAATGGACGCGCATTTGCCGACAACCCCAGCCGTCCTGCTCTAGCGACGCCGGGTAAGAAGCCGTCGGTCAAGATTCTCTACGGCGGGGCGATTCTAAGCGGGCGAACGTTTGTATTTCCCACCCGAGCCGGGCTGTTGACCCTCTCCTCTTGGCAACTAAAGAACGACGGCTCCGAGCCTTTGCCTATCGGGTCAGCAGTCCACCTCTACTTTTCCGCTTCGGTAGGGGGAAGCGCGCGGCCATCAATCTGGGAGCAGCTCGCCAGCACGGACCCGGACCGGCGTTTCCAGCGGAGTTTCTCTGGAGATCACACGCAGCGATGCGCCCGGGCGAGACGTGGGATCTCCCGGACTTCGAGAACAATGGCGCCGGGCTCGTACGTTCCGTCAAGGGCAAGCTGGTGGTCTCGGCGGGAGCCGACACTCTAGCCGAGGCAATCTTCCTAATACGCCCCGTGAATTAGAGCGGCGGGCGCTCGCAAGCGATTCTAATGGTGAAGGCCTAACCGCCGCTTGAGCCATCGGGCGACGTCCGGCCCGAACTCGGGAGCAAGATTGGCCAGGCCACTGCCGGCAACGTTGGTCGCCCAATTTACGGCCCCCACCGACGCGGTTCTGCTGACCGGCGGATAGTATGCGTTCGAGAGAGCCGCGCTCATCGCGCATCCCAGCACATTGGCCCAATTGAAGCTGGCGTCCCCAGCATCGGTTCGTGTTACCACCGAACGGCTTATCGAGTAACCGATGCGCCCCCAAATACCGCGGGCATGTCCCCGCCGCACGTAACGCGTGTTCTCATGCAGAGCCGATGCGAGCACAAAATCGGCGAAGAAATTCTGGCTGATGTTGTCTCCCAGGGCGGCGCCGAAGCGTTTGGGAAAGGCATCCTTACGCCAGAAATGCCTTCCATAGAGCGGAGCCGAATGTGTCAACTGCGAGACCGTCGCATCGAGCCCAGCCGCGACGGGCGTCATAGGGCCTACTGTCTCAGTTAGGAACAACGTCCATTTTTCAGATACGGACGGCGGCGTCTCTGTTGAGGGATCCTGCGCTGACTGCCCTTTCGCGCACACGAAGGGCAGGATGACTAAGAGTGAGTACCACAAGCGCCGGCGAATCTTCTCTTGCCGTGTCAGACGCAGTTGACAGCCCCTTCTTCATCATTCCGCGTAGCGGGTTGCCCCGCAAGAAGCCGGTGTTCCACGGCATCGGTGGCGTACGTTGAAGTAAGTGGTTCCCCCGATCGGAATGGGACTGCGGTACGCTGGCGTGCCGCCCGTTTTTCCTGCATGCTTGAGCTTCGCGACATTCGCCGCGAAGCGCATAAACCCCTTCAGGGTCACGAGAAGCAATGAACGAGAGAAGAAAGGAGCCCAGAATCGACGTGGACACTCCAGCGATCATGACGCCGCTGGCCGCGGTTGCCGTTCGCCTGAAAGGTCAGGTGATCAATGTGTCGACGAACGGGCTCAAAGTCAGGGTGTGTGAACAGATGGAGCGCGATCCGCGGGTCGGAGACGTCTACAGGATTCTTAGCAGTCGCGATCGAATGCTTTGCGAAGTCAATCATTGCCGGCCGGGCAGCGGTGGAACCGAGATCGGCTTCAAGATCCTGCACTGGAGCGAGGCCGGCGAACTGAAGCAAATCGTCAAAGCGAACTAAGGAACAACGCTCAGATCCAAGTACCCTTTGACTGCCGCGTACTAAACAGGACCCCTGCTCCAATTCAAACCGCAAGCACTATTGATTCAACTTCGCGGAAACCGCAGAATGAGGCCATGAAAAAAGGATTTGAATCCCAATCCCGAATCGAAGAGATGGTGACCGTAACGGCGCTGGGGGGCGAGCAAGCCATTTTCAAGGCTCGATTCGTCGATCAGTCGTCGGAAGGGATGCAGATCAAATTGAATTCCGGCCTGGAAGTCGGAAGCCTGCTGAAACTCGAGTTCGGCGACGATCTAATGATGACGGAGGTGAGTCGCTGCGAGCCCGATGAAGGCGGATTCAGCGCGGGTCTTTCGATCCTCTCTTGTCTTCAGAAATCCGAGCTGGAACGGCTTCGCCGTGAGGCCGTGGCTGGGCCCGCCAGCGAAGCCTAGGCGGCCGCGCTAGCGGCGCTTGCCCGACACCTGCGCCCGCCTTTCGGCCTCGGGCAGGCGGAGACTCACGCCCTGCGGCAAGAGCGCCGCCAGGTTTCGTTCATCGACGATCACAAGCTGCCGTTCAGGTTCCGGTTGGCCGGTCTCGCCGCTCCCCTCCCCTGGTTGCGCCGCCTTGAAGCGCAGAAGGGCAGCACGGATTCTCTCCGCCTGATCGCTCATGAGAATGTCCTCTGTGCTAAGGACTATCGGCTGAGACTTTGGATTGCCGCAGAGTCGTAGAGACAAATTCGCGGGTCCCTAAACCCTCCGCGCCTGACAGTCGCCGATGCTCGGCGTGGCCCAGTTACTCAGCTTTGGCGGCCTTCTTGGCCTTGGGTTGAGCCTTCCGTTTCGCGGCCCATCTTTGGCGCATTCGCTCCGCGGCTGCGGCGCGTTGCGCGGCGCTGAAATGGCGCTTCTTTCTCGCGGGCGCTGGCGGAGCAACGGCGCCGGCGGCTGCCAGCGGGTTCTTTGGCGGCCGTCCCCTCCGCTTCACCGTTCCCTGCAGGGCGGCGATTGCCGCGTTCAATTTGTCTCGTTCTGCAATCAGCAGCGCGACGATTTGGTCAGTGGGCATAAAATGCGATGGTAGCATCCATTTGCGGGCCGGACCAACGTGCCGTCGCTCCGCCGGATAACTGACGCACTTCGACCGGAGTTGAACGCCGGAGGCGATCCGCCGCCTTTGGATTGAGTATCTTGCACGGCTCCTGGTTTGGCACGGTACCTGCCATGCATGCGGAGAGTCGATCCAAAGGATTTACGTTACATGCTTCAGAGCCTGCTCATTTCGAACAGCCGCGACGCGGCTGAACTAATTGCCCGAGCAATTCGCCAATCCGGCCATATCAATCTGGCGCAGGTCTTCTGTCCACCGCCCACGCACTATCAGCTCTCGCGAGCCCTCAGCACGCAGATGCTCGATGTGGTGTTTGTCGAAACGACGTTTGCCGGGACAAGTGACGCGGAGCAAGTCCGAATTCTGTGCGATGAGATCAAGGACAGAGCATGCAGAACCGCGATCATTGGTTTCTCGACGGAGCCCAGGGAGGCTAGAAGCAAGATCACCTCTCACGCTTTGAAATGGCCGCTTTCGAGCGCCAATCTTTGCTCAACGGTTCGGCAGGCCGTCCGGGAAACATCTCGCGGCTCGCTAGAGAACTTATTTTCCGTCATTCCGGCGAAGGGAGGATCCGGAGGCACGACGATAACGGTCAATCTCGCCTGCCAGCTCGCCACCACCCTCGGCAGGAGCGTTCTCGTCGCCGAGGCGGACCTCCGGTCCGGCACGATATCGGACTGGCTCGGCACAAAACCAGCGCAATCGATCGCGCAGTCCTTGGCGTGCGCCGATGATTGCTTATCGCTGATCTGGCCGCGTCATGTCTCCTCCAAGTACGGCGTCGACTGGATGCTCGCAGACCGAGACCGTAATGGCTTCCGGCCGTTCTGGGGCGATTACCGTCACCTGCTGAGCTTTGCGTCAGCCCGATACGACTGCCTGCTCGTCGATTTGCCGGACACGATCGACGAAGAGGCCGCCGAGGTAGCGCTGCTATCCCACACCACATTCGTTGTGACCACGCCGGAAATGCTGTCATTGGAATTGGCGGGTCAGAGGATTGAGGAGCTCGAATTCTTTGGAGTGCCGAGGTCGCGGGTGCAAGTGCTGGTGAATCGAGTACAGCGCGGGGACATTGTTTCCCCGAATGAGATCCAACGCAGGTTGGGCTGCGAAATCGGCGGCTTGATCCCGAACGATTACCCTGCGGTTCACAGATCGATTTTCGAGGAGACATTCGTAAGCACCGGGACGAAGCTGGGGCGTGCGTACTGCACTCTGGCGCGAAGTATCGCGGGTGAGCCGGAAACTACGGAGCCCCCGCGTACTCTTTCGATGTTCGGCTTCCTGACCTCTCCGAGACGGTCCGCTGTTCGCGCAGGAACGGCCTAGCCCCATGGCCAAATCTTTGAACATTAACCCCGGACGCGGTACAGCATCTCGCCCGCATGGGGCACGACAAACCAGCCCTGCTTCGCCCAGGTTTCGGGGTCGACGGTCGCTGGGTCGCGATAACCGAGATTGAGCACGCCGCATTCGGATTCCGAAATGCCGGTGGCGAGCGTCACTTGAATTCGCGGGGTTTCCACGCCTGAAGACGCATCGTACGTGCCTTTGCCCTTGAGGTGCGTCGAGTGCGCGAGGATGCCGCCGGGATAATTCCTGAACCGGTCCCACTGCTTTACAAAGTAATCGCGGCAATGGTAGCCGATCTCGCGGATCAAATGTCCGTGAACCTCACTGGCTTCGCGGATGTGCGGCGCGTAAAGAACAACCTCCCCGCTGTCGGCGATCATCGGCTCGGTCTTGTACATGCCTTTCGCTCCGGTCCAAAGGTCGGTGTACATCCCGGGAATAATTGAGAGCACGCGCGGCACGGGGCGGTCAAGCCAGACAATGTGCCGGCGTGATGATAGCGCCGCAGCTTCGGTCCAGGTTTCGATGGTGGGTCCGCAAAAGATCCCAGCGACGCCATCCGAAGTAACCACCGGAGCGACCAGCGAGTGTGGAACGGGCACCAACTCTGCCGCGCGATGGATCACGGCACGCACCAGCGTTTCGCGCGTGCCGACAATTTCGTAACTGGTCAGCAAAGCCCCCAGCCAGTGCGTCAGGTTGATCAGCTCCGCGCCGCCGATGCCGGGAAAGAAATACTTCGCTCCGCCCGAGAACCCAGCGACCTCGTGCGGGAACACCGGGCCGCAGATCAGGATGTGGTCGTAATTCAGAATCAGCCGGTTGAGCTTGACCGGGACAGATTCGCGCAGCAATCCGCCGGTTAGTTGCTCTATTTCGTCCGCGGGGATCTCGCCAAGCTGCGCGAATGCCGAGGGATCGTCCCAGCGGTGATTGAAGATGTGGTGTTTCCCGGATTGCTCATTCGCCACCGGCCGCCCGATCAGTTGAGATAGTTGCGAGGCGCTCATCGGCGCGTGCGTGCCAAGTGCGACTAGAAAATCGAGAGAGCGGACTCGCGGGCCGAGCTCGGATTCCAAGATGCTGAACAGCATCGGCATCGGCATGGTGCGGGTTCCGTCGGGAATGAGGACCAGAACCCGCGCGCCATCGATAGGAAGCTGCGCTAGACCGCTCGTGGCGATCTGTTGGATTTCGTCTTCGGTTAGATAACCATCGTCCAGGCCACGCCCGACGATGGTTAGAGGCGGAGATCCGATGGCAGCCACGTACGGTGTCCGCCTTCACTATACCGCCTGACTTTAGAGTTAGGAAACTTACGAACGCGGCACGGCTTTGCCGTACACGTCGATTTCACCCACGTCGATCCAGCCGCCAGCTCCATGGCCGCTTCCGGGTGTCAGATCGGCGAAACCGATCTCGTCGACCTTGCTCAGATCCGGATTTGCAACAAAATCACCTTTGGTCTGGACCTTGTCCGGGTCGAGACGGATCCAGCGAACATCGGAGATAGCGAATTCGCTTACCAAGTAATCCGCGCGAGCTTCATCGGCGTGGTTACCAACCAGCAGAGTTCCATCGGCCAGCTTGATCACCGGACGAACTTGGTGGAAACCAGAAACCTTCACCACCCACTTGATGCGCGCCAAACCGGTCAGGTCCGCGTAATTGGATTTGTCCTTCAACGTGACGGCCGATGCGCCGGGGCAGAGACCGGTCCACAGGTGGATCGGATCGCCATCCCGTCCGCTGCCGGTCACTAACACGTCCGTCGGTTTCACGCCGTAAACCTTCCACTCCAGATTCGAATTGGAGACGTCTTCGGGCGCGAACGGATGCTCCGCGCCGGTCGAGTTCTTCCACTCTTCTTTGAGCACCAGGACAGGACGCGCCGGAATTCCTTTCCCGCCGCCCTTCCCTCTTCCGCCGCCTTTGCCCTGACCGCCGCCGGGCGCCGGTTCCTGCGCCAGCGAACTGAAAACAGCGGCGCTCAATGCAACGCCCAAGAGCACGAAGAACTTGAAGCTGTGTTTGCGCACGGTTGCCTCCTGAATGGCTCCAGGAAGTATATCACTCTGGATAATAGCCCTCGCGCGCCCGGACTTTGCTGCCTCTCACGCCGCGAATCTGCACGCCGATGGGACGCCATGCATGATCGTCAGCCGCCGCGGGCTGGAAGACCAGCAGATAGCCGTGCGCGAGATCTTCCGACACCTTTTCGAAAACCGCGCCGATTTCGCTCGAATCCTTGATGGCGAAAGACTCGCCGCCGGTGGCTTTCGAGAGATCCGACAGTTGCTTGAGATAAGCCGGACTGGCGAGCGCTTCGCCCTCGGCGATGGTGTGAACAGGCACCCCAGTGGCCTTCGCGCGGAGAATCGCGGTGTCGGTGATCAGTGTGCTTGAATTGTCGTTGCCATCCGTGAACACAACGATCACCTTCTTGCCGGGCCGGCCCGATAGGTCGCGAGCCACGCGCGCCAGGGCATCGTAAAGAGCCGTCTCGCCCAGCGCTTTCGTGCTGAGCACGGCCCGCTTGGCTTGATCCATATCGGTGGTGAACGGCTGAAGCTCGGTCACCGATCGATTGAAGCTGTACACGGCAACAGAGTCGATCGGACGAAGATCGCCGATGAGCTTGAGAGCCGCGCTTTTCAATGCTGGAAGCGCCAAGCTCATGCTGCCGGTGGT
>Ga0335078_10005511_pt1 | contig 18697 bp, 15 predicted proteins | sample Lox_Sample_32_FD_206711 | JGI IMG/M metagenome (GOLD analysis project Ga0335078, IMG submission 206711) | Soil microbial communities from Loxahatchee National Wildlife Refuge, Florida, United States - Lox_Sample_3.2 | ecosystem: Environmental > Terrestrial > Soil > Wetlands | place: USA... | reverse complement strand
GGGCTGCGGTACTTCGGCCAGCCCGGCTGGGCGGAGGTGTTCCAGGCCTTCGACCGGTACCCGGACCGGGACTGGGCCGCCGAGTTCGCCGGCTCGCCGATCTGCGAGGAGTACGTCACCCGGCCGCGGCTGCTCAGTGCCGGACCGGCCGGGCCGAAGGCGGCCGGCACCCCGGCGCCGGTGCGGCGAGGGCGGCTGCGGCAGGCGGGCACGCTGTGCCGCCGCTACGCGCGGGTGATCGCCGCCGACCGGGGCTACCTGGCGTTCATGGGCCTGCTGCCGGTCATGCTCGGCGCGCTGATCCGCGCCGTGCCCGCCGAGCAGGGGCTGGGCGGCACCGCCGGCAGCAACAAGTACGCCGAGGAACTGCTGCTGATGCTGGTCATCTGCGTGTGCCTCGCCGGGGCGGCCAGCTCGGTCCGCGAGCTGGTCAAGGAACGCCCGATCTACGTGCGGGAACGCGCGGCCGGGCTCTCGTCCGGCGCCTACCTGTGCTCCAAGCTGGCCGTGCTGGGCGTCATCAGCGTCGTGCAGGCGGTGATCCTGATGGCCATCGGGCTGGCCCGCCGGCCGATGCCCGGCCACGGTGCGTTCCTGCTCGGCGCCCCGCTGCCGGAACTGGTGCTCGGCATCACCGTGCTCAGCCTCGCGTCGATGTGCCTGGGCCTGCTGGTCTCCGCCATGGTCGACACCTCGGAGAAGGCCATGCCGTTCCTGGTGCTGCTGACCGCGGCCCAGGTCATCCTGTCCGGCGGCATCCTGTCGCTGAGCACAACGCCGGGGGTCGGGCAGCTCGCCTGGCTGGCCCCGTCCCGCTGGGGCTTCGCCGCGGTCGCCGCCACCACCGATCTGACCCGCATCGCACCCCAGGCCCAGGATCTGACGGCCGACCCGCTGTGGACCCATCAGGCCGGCACCTGGCTGGCGGACATGGCGGCGATGATCGGCCTGTCGGTAATTTTCGTGATCATCGCCTGGTGGCGCCTCAACCGGCTCAGCCCCGGCCGCCGCCACCGCTGACCCGACAGGACCCGCCGCCCACCGGCACCCCATGATCGGGGCTGGAACTGCAGCACCATGTGCGGAAAACGAGCCCCGATCAGCGGCGGGGCGGGCGCGCGGGCTAGATCCGGCGCCAGGCTTCGGTGAGGACCTCGCGCAGGATCCGCTCGATCTCGTCGAAGTGCTCCTGGCCGCAGATCAGCGGCGGCGCGAGCTGGATCACCGGGTCGCCGCGGTCGTCGGCGCGGCAGACCAGCCCGGCGTCGAACAGGGCCGTGGACAGGAAGCCGCGCAGCAGCCGCTCGGACTCCTCCTCGCTGAACGTCTCCCGGGTGTCCCGGTCCTTCACCATCTCGATGCCGTAGAAGTAGCCGTCGCCGCGGATGTCCCCGACGATCGGCAGGTCGTACAGCTTCTCCAGGGTGGCGCGGAAGCCGGCCTCGCATCCCCGCACATTGGCGAGCAGGTCTTCCTTCTCGAAGATGTCCAGGTTGGCCAGGGCTACCGCGGCCGACACCGGGTGGCCGGCGAACGTGACGCCGTGCAGGAACGTCGCCGCGCCGCGGGTGAACGGCTCCATGATCGCGTCCCGCACGAGCATGCCGCCCAGCGGCGAGTACCCCGACGTGGCGCCCTTGGCGAAGGTGATGATGTCCGGCTGGTAGCCGTACCGGGCCGAGCCGAAGTAGTGCCCGAGCCGCCCGAACGCGCAGATCACCTCGTCTGACACCAGCAGCACGCCGTAGGTGTCGCAGATCTCCCTGACCCGGGCGAAGTACCCGGGCGGCGGCGGGAAGCAGCCGCCGGAGTTCTGCACCGGCTCCAGGAACACCGCCGCCACCGACTCCGGGCCCTCCCGCAGGATCGCCCGCTCGATCTCGTCGGCGGCCCACCGGCCGAACCCGGTCAGGTCGTCGGCGACGAAATCGGGAGCGCGGTAGAAGTTCGTGTTCGGCACGCGGACCCCGCCCGGCGGCAGCGGCTCGAACGGATACTTGATGTCGGCGAGCCCGGTGATGGCCAGCGCGCCCATCGACGTGCCGTGATAGGCGATGTCGCGGCTGAGCACCTTGTACCGTTCCGGCTGGCCGCACAGTTTGTAGTACTGCTTGGCCAGCTTCCAGGCGGATTCCACCGCCTCCGATCCGCTGGTGGTGAAGAACACCCGGTTCAGGTCGCCGGGCGCCAGGTCGGCGAGCCGCTCCGCCAGTTCGATCGCCTGCGGGTGCGCGTACGACCACAGCGGGAAGTAGGCCAGCTCGGACGCCTGGCGCCGGGCGGCGTCGGCGATCTCGGTGCGGCCGTGCCCCACCTGCGAGACGAACAGCCCGGACAGGCCGTCCAGGTAGCGCCGGCCGTGGTTGTCGAAGACGTACGGCCCGGAGCCGCGCACGATCACCGGGACGTCGTTGTCGGAGTAGGCGGACATCCGGGTGAAGTGCATCCAGAGGTTGCGCCGCGCCGTGTGCTGCAACTCGGCGTTGCTGTCGAGTGGGCTGTTCATCGTGTCCCCCATGAGTAGGTCTGCTTGCGCAGCTTCAGGTATACAAAAGTCTCGGTGCTCGTCACCGACGGCACGGCGCGGACCCGGCTGAGGATCTCCAGCAGGTGGTCGTCGTCCTCGCAGACGACCTCGAGCAGCATGTCAAAAGATCCGGCCGTGATCACCACGTAGTCGATCTCATCGATGTCGGCGAGCTGGTCGGCGACCTCCTCCAGGTCGCCGTCGCACTTGACCGCGATCATGGTCTGCCGCCGAAAGCCCAGGGTCAGGGGATCGGTGACCGCCACGATCTGCATCACGCCGCCGTCGAGCAGTCGCTGCACCCGCTGCCGCACCGCGGCCTCGGACAGTCCCACGGCCTTGCCGACCGCTGCGTAGGACCGCCGGCCGTCCTGTTGCAGCTGCTCGATGATCCGCTTGGAGATGTCATCGAGCATGGTGGTGGGCGCCGACGCCACCCTCGGGCCGTGTGCCATGAGGTCGCCTCCCTGTGATCGCATCATGTGTGACATTCGCGCGTTGTGTCAACTAAATCCGTAGTTGGATGCAAAGATAGCCACTGAATCACTTGTGTGGGCGGCTAATTTTTGTCAAGGTCGTGAGTTGGGGCCGCACCGTACGCCCCTCTCGCCGCAGGAGGCTAACCATGACCGAGCTGAAGAACTTCGTCGCTGGCAAGTTCGCCGATACCCGTGAGGGCCGCACCAGCGACGTCATCGACCCCGCCACCGGCGAGGCCTACGCGCAGGCCCCGGTTTCCTCGGCGGAGGATGTCGACGCCGCGCTGCGCGCCGCCGCCGAGGCCTTCGGGACCTGGCGGGACACCACGCCCGCGGAACGCAGCGTGGCCCTGCTCAAGATCGCCGACGCGGTCGAGGCGCGCGCCGATGAGATCGTCGCGGCCGAGTGCCGCAACACCGGCAAGCCGGTCGCGCTGACGATGAGCGAGGAGATCCCGCCGATCGTCGACCAGCTCCGGTTCTTCGCCGGCGCGGCCCGGGTCCTGGAGGGCCTGTCCGCGGGCGAGTACATGCGCGATCACACCTCGTTCGTCCGGCGCGAGCCGGTCGGGGTGTGCGCGCAGGTCACACCCTGGAACTACCCGCTGATGATGGCGATCTGGAAGATCGCCCCGGCGCTGGCGGCCGGCAACGCGATCGTGCTGAAGCCGTCCGACACCACCCCGGTCAGCACCGTCATGCTGGCCGAGATCGCGGCCGAGTTCCTGCCGCCTGGGGTGTTCAACGTCATCTGCGGCGACCGCGACACCGGGCGTGCGCTGGTGGCGCACGACATCCCGCAGATGGTGTCGATCACCGGATCGGTGCGGGCCGGGCGGGAGGTGGCCGTCGCGGCCGCGAACGACCTCAAGCGCGTGCACCTGGAACTCGGGGGCAAGGCCCCCGTCATCGTGTTCGATGATGCGGACATCTCCGCCGCGGCGGAAGGGATCGCCGGCGCGGGTTACTTCAACGCCGGGCAGGACTGCACGGCGGCGACCCGCGTGCTGGCCGGCCCCGGCATCGCGGCGGACCTCACCGCCGCGCTGGCCGAGCAGGCACGCGGCACCAAGGTCGGCCCGGACGTCGCGGACGCCGACTACGGCCCGCTGAACAACGCCAGCCAGCTCTCCCGGGTCGAGGGCTTCGTCGCGCGGGCACCGGAGCACGCCCAGGTTGTGACCGGCGGCGAGCGGATCGGCGGCCGGGGCTACTTCTACGCCCCGACTGTCGTGTCTGGCCTGACCCAGCAGGACGAGATGATCCAGGACGAGATCTTCGGCCCGGTGATCACCGTGCAGCGGTTCAGCGAGGAGGAGCAGGCCATCGCGTGGGCCAACGGTGTCCAGTACGGGCTGGCCTCCAGCGTGTGGACCAGGGACCACGGCCGCGCGATGCGGATGGCCCGGCGGCTCGACTTCGGCGCCGTCTGGATTAACACGCACATCCCGATTGTGGCCGAGATGCCGCACGGCGGCTTCAAGCATTCCGGCTACGGCAAGGACCTGTCCATGTACGGCCTGGAGGACTACACCCGCGTGAAGCACGTCATGAGCTACATCGGCGAGTGACCGCGCCGCCCTGGCCGGCCCAGGGCGGCGCCGGGGTGTCCGCCGGTGTCCTTGTGCCCCGCCGTCACGTCATCGTTCAGGCGCTGACGGGGGCGCCCCCCAGGGGCATCGGCATGAAGGAGTAAGGGGTGGGCGGACGGGGCGGCGGGGGCGGCTCGGGCGGCATGAGGAGCACGCAGCCCCATGTCCCGTCGGGCCGCTGATAGCAAAGGCTGCGCCCATCCTGGCAGCAGACGTAATTGGCCCCCCCGGGCGGGCACTCGGAGTACCCCTGGCCGCATCGTCCCAGATCCACACCGCCTTGTGGGTCGTTGGCCATCGGGATGAGGGGAACGCCGCCGGCCGGCCCGGCGAAGGCGCCACCACCCGGTGGCGTGGCCCGGTAATGCCCCAGCGCCGGTCCTATGGCATGCTGGGCTGACAGCTTGGGGGTTCGCACGGCAGTCTCCTTCGTCCATGCGCGGATTGAATAAGGTCCGGGGATAATCACGTCACACATATAAGCTGCCGCATGATAAATATCAGCTTATGCAGAAAGCCCCCAGATAGCGGCAGGTGCGGGGCGGGCATGAACGAGTCGCGAATATCGTGATATATGCATCCGGTATTCCCATATAGCGCTGAAGCCATTTTTTCAACGGCCTGCCGCCTTGTCAAGGCTCGTTCACCCGCTGCGCCGGTGCCGCGGCCAGCCGGCCGCCAGATGTTCATGAGCTCGCGTAATGACCGCGAGTGGGGGACCCTTGTCCTCGTCGCCGCCGGCGGCGCGGGCCGGCGGAGGCTCGGAAGCGGGCAGGCGGTGCGCTGCCACTGAGCCAGATCGTACCATCAGCCTGTGACGCAGGCCACAGCCTGCGCCCGCGGCGCGGGACCGACGAGGGGGGACGAGGCGCGATGATGGCGAAGGGCCGGGCCAGCAGAGGGGCCGCAGGGAAGACAGGGGCCGCCCGGGGCCGGGCGGTCGCGTCCCTGGCCGGGGCCCGGCCAGAGCCGTTCTGGACCAGCCAGCCGGGCGCCCCGGCTCCCGCGCCCGCGCTGACCGGCGCGATCCAGGCCGACCTGGCCGTGGTCGGCGGGGGGTTTTCCGGGCTGTGGACGGCGCTGCTGGCCCGCGAGCGCGACCCGTCGGCGGACGTCGTGCTGATCGAGGCGGGCACCGCCGGGTGGGCCGCGTCCGGCCGGAACGGCGGGTTCTGCTCGGCCAGCCTCACCCACGGCATCGGCAACGGGCTGGCCCGGTTCCCCGGCGAGATGCCGCTGCTGGAAAAGCTCGGCGCGCAGAACCTCGCCGAGATCGGGCACACGGTCGCCGCGCGCGGCATCGAGTGCGACTTCTCGCTGGCCGGCGAGCTGACCGTGGCCACCCGGCCGTGGCAGCTCGCGGATGTGGACGCCGAGGCCGAGGCGGCCCGCCGGCTCGGCCACGACGTGACCGGCCTGGATGCGGCCGGGGTACGCCGTGAGCTCGATTCCCCCGCGTTCCTGGGCGGCGCCTGGTACCGCGACACCTGCGCCATGGTCGACCCCGCGCGGCTGGCCCGCGGGCTGCGCCGGGCCTGCCTGGACGCCGGCGTGCGGCTGTATGAGAACACCCGGGTCAGCGCGATCCGCGACGAGGGCACGGCGCTGGCGCTGACCACCCCCTACGGCCGGGTGCGGGCCCGGCAGGCCGCGCTGGCCACCGGCGCCTGCCCGCCGCTGCTGCGCCGGATCGGGCCCTTCTTCCTGCCCATCTACGACTACGTGCTGGTCACCGAGCCGCTGTCCGCCGCTCAGCTGGCCTCCCTGGGGTGGCGGCACCGGCAGGGCGCCGCGGACGCCGGGAACCAGTTCCACTACTTCCGGCTCACCGCCGGCAACCGGGTCCTGTGGGGCGGCTATGACGCGGTCTACTTCAACGGCGGCCGGCTCAGCGCCGCGCACGACCAGCGGCCGGAGACGTTCGCGCGCCTCGCCGAGCATTTCTTCACCACGTTCCCGCAGCTGGAGGATGTGGCGTTCGAGCACGCCTGGGGCGGCGCCATCGACACCTGCAGCCGCTTCTTCGCCTTCTACGGGACCGCGTACGCGGGCCGTATCGGCTACGCCTGCGGCCACACCGGCCTCGGCGTCGGCGCGAGCCGGTTCGCCGCCAACGTCGTGCTGGACCTGCTGTCCGGGCTGCGCACCGAGCGGACCGAGCTGGCGATGGTCCGGTCGCGGCCGGTGCCGTTCCCGCCGGAGCCGGTCCGCTCGGCGGTGGTCCAGCTCACCCGGGCCTCGCTGGCGCGCGCCGACCGCGACGGCGGACGGCGGAACCTCTGGCTGCGCACCCTGAACCGGTTCGGCCTGGGATTTGACTCCTGAACACCGGCGCCCGCCCGGCCCGGGACGCCGCCCTTCTGGTCAGGGCCGGGCTCCTGGTCAGGGCCGCGCGCCGGGATTCTTCAGCGGTAAGCCCCGAGGCTGCGGCGGAACGTTCACCGGCGCATGAAACGATCTCGTCGAGGCACAGTGCTTTTCGGCTGGCGCTGATCGGCGGGCGAGCGAAGGAGGAGACATGTCACAGACGCCGCTGCGGGAGCGGAAGGCGTGGCAGGCATTGCAGCGCCATTACGAAGAGATCGCGGGACGGCACCTGCGTGACCTCTTCGCCGAGGACCCGGGGCGCGGGGAGCGGCTCACCGCGGAGGCGGCCGGCATCTTCCTCGACTACTCCAAGAACCGGGTCACCGACGAGACCATGCGGCTGCTGGCCGAACTGGCCACCGAATCCGGGGTGCCCGAGCACCGCGACGCGATGTTCCGCGGCGAGCACATCAACGTCTCGGAGAACCGGGCCGTGCTGCACGTCGCGCTGCGGATGCCGGCCGGCCAGGCGCTGGTCGTCGACGGCGCGGACGTGGTCGCGGAGGTGCACGAGGTGCTCGGGCGGATGCGGGTGTTCGCGGACCGGGTCCGGTCGGGGGAGTGGACCGGCTACACCGGCAAGCGGATCCGCAACGTGGTCAACGTTGGCATCGGCGGTTCCGACCTCGGGCCCGTGATGGCGTACGAGGCGCTGCGGCACTACACCGACCGCGACATGACCTTCCGGTTCGTCTCCAACGTCGACTCCACCGACTTCGTGGAGGCGACCCGCGACCTCGCCGCCGACGAGACGCTGTTCATCATCTCCTCCAAGACGTTCGGCACCCAGGAGACCCTCACCAACGCGGCCTCCGCCCGCGACTGGGTGGTGTCCGCGCTGGGCGACGAGGCCGCGGTGGCCAGGCACTTCGTGGCGGTCTCCACCAACGCCGAGCGGGTCCGCGACTTCGGCATCGACACCGCGAACATGTTCGGGTTCTGGGACTGGGTCGGCGGCCGGTACTCGATGGACTCCGCGATCGGCCTGTCCACGATGGTGGCGCTGGGCCCGGACCAGTTCGGTGAGCTGCTCGCGGGGTTCCACGCGATGGACGAGCATTTCCGCACCGCGCCGCTAGGAGCCAACCTGCCGGTCCTGATGGGCCTGCTGGCCGTGTGGTACCGCGACTTCTTCGGCGCCCAGACGGTCGGCGTGATGCCCTACGACCAGTACCTCAAGCGGTTTCCCGCCTACCTGCAGCAGCTCACCATGGAATCCAACGGGAAGCACGTCACGCTGGGCGGGCGGCACGTGGACTACGACACCGGCGCGATCTACTGGGGCGAGCCGGGCACCAACGGGCAGCACAGCTTCTACCAGCTCATCCACCAGGGCACCACGCTGATCCCGGTGGACCTGATCGGGTTCGGCAAGACGCTCAACCCGCTGCGGGACCACCACGACCTGCTGTCCTCGAACGTGTTCGCGCAGGCCCAGGCGCTGGCGTTCGGCAAGACCGAGGCCGAGGTGCGCGCCGAGGGCACGCCGGAGGCCGTGGTGCCGCACCGCGTGATGGAGGGCAACCGGCCCACCAGCACGCTGCTGGCCGAGATCCTCACCCCGCGGCTGCTCGGCTCGCTGATCGCGCTGTATGAGCACAGCGTGTTCACCCAGGGCGCCATCTGGGACATCGACTCCTTCGACCAGTGGGGTGTAGAGCTGGGCAAGGTACTCGCCCAGCAGATCATCCCGGAACTGGAAAGCGCCGCCGAGCCGGACCTGCACCACGACTCGTCCACCAACGCCCTGATCCGCCGCTACCGCTCGCTCAAGAACCGCTGACCACGAAACGGGGAGGCTGACCTTCCATGCCAACTGACAAGCCGATGCAGCTGGGAATGATCGGGCTCGGCCGGATGGGCGCGAACCTGGTCCGCCGGCTGATGCGGGACGGTCACCGCTGCGTCGTCTACGACATCAACGCCGAGGCGGTCAAAGGACTGGAATCGGAGGGCGCGCAGGGCTCGGCCGACCTGGCCGCGTTCGTGGGCCTGCTGGACAAGCCGCGGGCCCTGTGGCTGATGGTGCCGGCCGGCATCGTGCAGCCGACGCTGGACCAGCTCCGCCCGCTGCTGGAGCCCGACGACATCATCATCGACGGCGGCAACTCCTACTACCGCGACGACATCATCCGGGCCAGGGCGCTCAAGCCGGACGGCATCCATTACATCGACTGCGGCACCAGCGGCGGGGTGTGGGGCCTGGAACGCGGTTTCTGCCTGATGATCGGCGGCGAGGATGAGCCGGTCGCCCGGCTGGATCCGATCTTCGCCACGATCGCGCCGGGCAAGGGCGACGCGACGGCGACGCCCGGCCGCAGCGATGAGCGCAGCACCGCGGCCGAGGGCTACCTGCACTGCGGGCCATCCGGGGCGGGGCACTTCGTCAAGATGGTGCACAACGGCATCGAGTACGGCATGATGGCCGCGATCGCCGAGGGCCTGAGCATCATCGAGCACGCCGACGCGGGCAAGCACATGGACGAGATCGACGCGGAGACCACGCCGCTGCGCGACCCGTGGGCCTACCAGTACACGGTCGACGTCGGCGAGGTCGCCGAGCTGTGGCGGCGCGGCTCGGTCATCAGCTCCTGGCTGATCGACCTGACCGCGGACGCGTTCGCCCGGTCACGGGACCTGAGCGACTACACCGGGCGGGTGTCGGATTCCGGCGAGGGCCGGTGGACCGTCCAGGCGGCCATCGACACGGGTGTCCCGGTCGGCGCGATCACCGCGGCCCTGTTCGAGCGGTTCGAGTCGCGCGGCGACGGCGTGCTCACCGGCAAGGTGCTGTCCGCCATGCGGTCCGGGTTCGGCGGGCACCAGGAGAAGAAGGCGGACTGACCCGATGACCGACACAACGGGGCCGCGGCCGGCCCGGCGCGGGCACGGCGGGCGCGGCCCGCGGCCGGACAACCACGTCATCGTGCTGTTCGGGGCCACCGGCGACCTGGCCAAGCGCAAGCTGCTGCCGGGGCTGTTCCACCTGGCCGCGGCGGGGCTGATGCCGGATCGCTACTGCATCATCGGGTCGGCCCCGGCGAAGGCCGCGCTGACCGACGAGGAGTTCCGCGAGCACGCCCGCCAGGCGGCCGCGCAGTTCGGCACCAGCAAGCCCGAGGGCGCGGCCTGGGACGCGTTCGCGGCGAACCTGGCGTTCGGCGCCGCCGATCCGGGCGCCAGCGAGCCGCTGGCCCAGGCGGTCGCCGCGGCCGGGCAGGCGATCGGCGGGAACCCGCGCCGGATGTTCCACCTCGCGGTCCCGCCCGCGGCGTTCGAATCGGTGGTCGCGGAGATCGGTGCCATGGGCCTGGCATCCGGCTCGCGCGTCATCGTGGAGAAGCCGTTCGGCCACGACCTGGCGTCCGCGCAAGACCTGAACGCCAAGCTGCACGCGGTGTTCGACGAGTCGCAGATCTTCCGCATCGACCACTTCCTCGGTAAGGAATCGGTCGACAACATCCTGGCCCTGCGGTTCGCCAACGGGCTGTTCGAGCCGGTCTGGAACCGGCAGCACGTCCGCTACGTGCAGATCGACGTGCCGGAGACCCTGTCCATCGAGGGCCGCGTGACCTTCTACGACAAGACCGGCGCCTACCGCGACATGGTGGTCACGCACCTGTTCCAGGTGCTGGGCTTCGTAGCCATGGAACCGCCGTCGTCACTGGACGCCACGGCGCTGCGCGCGGAGAAGGCCAAGGTCTACGACGACTTGCGGCCGATCGACGTGCGGCACGTCGTCCGCGGCCAGTACGAGGGCTACCGCGGCGAGCCCGGCGTGCCGCCGGACTCCGATTGCGAGACGCTGGTCGCCGTCCGCGCCGAGATCGACAACTGGCGCTGGGCCGGGGTCCCGTTCTTTCTGCGGTCGGGAAAGAGCATGGGCGCGGGCCGGCAGGTGGTGACGCTCGGTTTCCACGAGCCGCCGCTGAAGCTGTTCAAGATCGACCGCGCGAACGCGCCGAGCGGCGCCCACAACGAGCTGGTGATCGATTTCGCCGACCCCGGCTCGATCACCACCCGGTTCCTGGCCAAAGAGCCTGGCCTGGAGATGGACCTGGGGCTGGGCACGATGGTCTTCCGCTACCAGGACTCCTTCACCACGGCCAACGCGCTGGAGGGGTATGAGCACCTGATCCTGCTGGCCATGCTCGGTGACCAGTCCCTGTTCACCAGTTCGGCCGGCATCGAGAGGCTGTGGGCGATCTCCGAGCCGCTGCTGCGGGACCCGCCGCCGGTGCAGCCGTACGCGAAGGGGTCGTGGGGCCCGCAGCCGGCCATCGGGCACCTGATCCTGCCGTTCCGCTGGCACCTGCCCCATCAATGACCGGGCGGGCCCGGGGAAAACCGGGTTGAGTTTCCCGTTCCGGATACGGATACCGGAAACTCAACCCGGACCACCGGTCCCCGGATGGCGGAGTGCGCAGATGGCGCGGCGGCCGCCGGATGCTCGCGCCACGCGCCGCCGGACACCCCCGGGGCCACGTCTACGCTGCTGAGAGTGCACATCGTGTCGTTCCTGACCCGGAACGTCCCTTCCCTTTCCGACGGCGGAGATACCGATGCCCCTTGACCCGGCCACCGCAAGCAGCCTGAAAGAGGCGCTCGCCACGGTGGTTGTCATACCCGTGACCCCGATGCGCCCCGACGGCAGCCCCGAATGGGGCACCTACGCGGACCTGATCCGGCGCGTGACCGGCGCCGGGATCGCCGTCATCACGCCGAACGGCAACACCGGTGAGTTCTACGCGCTGACCCCGGCCGAGGCGCGGCGGGCCGCCGAGATCGCCGGGCAGGCCGCCCGGGACCAGGCCGCGTCCGGCGTGCGGGCCCGGGTGCTGGCCGGGGTCGGGCACGACACGGCCAGCGCGGCCGCGGCGGCCCGGCACGCGCAGCAGGCCGGCGCCGAGATGATCATGATCCACCAGCCGGTGCACCCCTACCAGTCCGGCACCGGCTGGGTGGCCTATCACCAGCAGATCGCGGACGCGGTCCCGGACCTGGGCGTCGTCCTGTACATCCGCAGCGAGCGGGTCACCGGCGCGCAGATCCGCGAGCTCGGCGAGCGGTGCGCGAACGTGATCGGCGTCAAGTACGGGGTCAAGGACGCCGCGCAGTTCGCCGCGGTGGCCCGGGACGGCGGGCTGGACCGGTTCACCTGGATCGCCGGGCTGGCCGAGCCGTACGCCCCCGGCTACTGGGCCTACGGGGCGCGCGGCTTCACCTCCGGGCTGGCCAACGTCAGCCCGTCGCTGTCGCTGTCCATGCTGGGCGCGCTGCGCGCCGGGGACACGGCCGGGGCGATGGAGGTCTGGGAACTGATCCGCCCGTTCGAGGACCTGCGCGCGGCCGGTGGCTCCGCGGACAACGTCAGCGTGGTCAAGGAGGCCCTGGCGCAGCTCGGCCTGTGCGGCCGGGATGTGCGGCCGCCCAGCCGGGCCCTGCCCAAGGAGCAGGCCGCGGAGGTCACTTCGATCCTGGAGTCCTGGAGCCTGGGGGTACGCCGATGACCCGGACGCCCGAGCAGCTCCGCAGCCACGGCTGGTTCGGCAGCGAGCGGATGGCGGGGCTGCGGTCCTTCAGCCACCGGTCGCGGATGCGCCAGCTCGGTATCTCGGCCGAGGAACACCTCGGCAAGCCGATCATCGCGATCCTCAACACGTGGTCGGAGATGAACCCGTGCCACATGCACCTGCGCGAACGCGCCGCGCAGGTCAAGCGGGGGGTGCTGGAGGCCGGCGGGTTCCCGGTGGAGTTCCCGGTCGCCACGCTGTCCGAGACGTTCCAGAAGCCGACCCCGATGATGTACCGGAATCTGCTGGCCATGGACACCGAGGAGCTGCTGCGCTCCTACCCGGCGGACGGCGCGGTGCTCATGGGCGGGTGCGACAAGACCACGCCCGCCCTGCTGATGGGCGCGGCCAGCGCGGGCATCCCGGCGATCTACGTGCCGGCCGGGCCGATGCTCACCGGCCGGTACCGGGGCCGGCAGGTCGGGAGCGGCACCGACATGTGGAAGTTCTGGGACGACGCGCGGGCCGGCCTGGTCGGCGAGTGCGAGATGGCTGACCTGGAAGGCGGCATCGCCCGCTCACCCGGGCACTGCATGACGATGGGCACCGCCTCCACCATGACCTCGGCGGCGGAGGCCCTGGGCATGACGCTGCCCGGTGCCGCGTCGATCCCCGCCGTCGACGCGGCGCACTACCGGATGGCCGCGGCCAGCGGGCAGCGGATCGTGCGGATGGTGTGGGAGGACCTGACCCCGGCGCAGATCCTCACCCGGGAGGCGTTCGAGGACGCCGCGGCCACCGTGCTGGCCCTGGGCGGCTCGACCAACGCGCTGATCCACCTGATCGCGATGGCCGGCCGGGCCCGGGTCAGCCTGACGCTGGACGACTTCGACGCGATCTCCCGCCGGGTCCCGGTGCTGGCCAACATCCGGCCCAGCGGGACGCACCTGATGGAGGACTTCTACTACGCGGGCGGCCTGCCCGCGCTGCTGGCCCGGCTGGCCACCGTGCCCGGCGCGCTGCACCCCGGCCGCCGCACGGCCGGCGGCGGCACGTTCGGCGAGCAGATCGCCGGCGCGGCCGTCTACGACGAAGACGTGATCCGCCCGCCGGACCACGCGCTGTCCGCCGAGGGCGGGGTGGCCGTGCTGCGGGGCAACCTGGCCCCGGACGGCGCGGTCATCAAGCACGTCGCCGCCGAGCCGCGGCTGCTGAAGCACACCGGCCCGGCCGTGGTGTTCGATTCCTACCCGGAGATGCAGCGGCGGATCAACGACCCGGCGCTGAACGTGACCGCCGACTCGGTGCTCGTGCTGCGCAACGCGGGCCCGAAGGGCGGGCCCGGCATGCCGGAGTACGGGATGCTGCCGATCCCGGACTACCTGCTGGCGCAGGGAGTGCGCGACATGGTGCGGATCTCCGACGCCCGGATGAGCGGGACCAGCTACGGCGCGTGCGTGCTGCACGTCGCGCCGGAGGCGTTCACCGGCGGGCCGCTCGCCCTGGTCCGCACCGGCGACCTGATCACCCTCGACGCCGCCGCCCGCGAGCTGCGCCTGGAGGTGCCCGACACCGAGCTCGCCGGGCGCCGGGCGGGCTGGCGGGCACCCGGGCCGAAGTTCGAGCGGGGCTACGGCGTGTTGTTCACCGAGCAGATCACCCAGGCCAACGAGGGCTGCGACTTCGCGTTCCTGGCCCGGCACGGCCACAGTCCCGACCCGGAGCCGGACCCGCAATGAGATAGCGAACCCAGGCACGGGCCGGCGTCGTCAGATGGTGAGCAGCCGACGATCGGGAGAGGGACCGATGATTCAGGGGTTCAACCCGCGGACCGGGAAGCCGGCCGGCCAGCCGGTCGCGGAGACGTCCGGAGCCGAGGTCGACGCGGCCGTGGCGGCGGCCTCCGCGGCGCTGCCGGCGTGGGCCGGGGGGAGCGACACCGGCCGCGCGCGGGCCCTGGACGCGGTGGCCGGCGCGCTCGACGCCCGCGCCGGTGAGCTCGTCCCGCTGGCGGATGAGGAGACCGCGCTGGGGGAGACCCGGCTGGCCGGGGAGGTGGCCCGCACCACCGGGCAGCTCCGGCTGTTCGCCGGGGTGCTCCGGGACGGGAGCTACCACGGCGCGGCGGCCAGCCCAGCGGCCGGCGGCATCGCGGAAATCCGGCGGATCAGCCACCCGGTCGGGCCGGTCGCGGTGTTCGCCGCGTCCAACTTCCCGTTCGCGTTCTCGGTGGCCGGCGGGGACACCGCCTCGGCCCTGGCGGCGGGGTGCCCGGTGATCGTGAAGGCGCACGAGGGGCACCCCGGCACCTCGGCGGCGACCGCGCGGATCGTCGCCGGGGCCCTGGCCGGGGCGGGCGCCCCGGCCGGCACGTTCGGCCTGGTGCACGGGGTCGACGCGGGCCTGCGGCTGCTCACCCACCCGGCCATCAGCGCGGCCGGGTTCACCGGCTCCACCCGGGGCGGCCTGGAGCTGGCCCGGATCTGCGCCGGGCGGGACGTGCCGATCCCGTTCTACGGCGAGCTGGGCGCGGTCAACCCGGTCGTCGTGCTGCCCGGCGCGGCCGCCCGGGACCCCGCCGGGATCGCGTCCGGGTACGCCGGCTCGCTGACCCTGGGCGCCGGCCAGTTCTGCACCAACCCGGGCCTGCTGTTCGTGCCCGACGACGAGATGGCGCTGCCCGCCGCGATCGCCGACGCGGTCGGCGCCTCCAGCGGCGGCCCGATGCTGTCCGGGCGGATCTACCAGGGCTACGAGGCGGCGCTGGCCGAGGTCGAGGCGCACCCGGCGGTGACCGCGGTGGCCGCCGGGACGACCGGGGAGGGCCCGTGGGGCGCGACGCCGCGGCTGTTCAGCACCACGCTGAAGGAGTTCGCCGCCGACCTCGCCGTGCTGGCCAGGGAACGGTTCGGGCCGGCCGGGCTGATGATCAGCTACCCGTCGCCCGATGACCTGCTGCCGGTGCTGGCCGCGCTGGAGGGCAACCTCGTCGGCTCGGTGCACGGCGACGCCGATTCCGCGGCCGACCTGGCCGCCGCGCGGCGGGTCATCGCCGTCTTCGAGCGGACCGTCGGCCGCATCGTGTGGAACGGCTGGCCCATCGGCGTGGCCGTGAACGCGGCGCAGCACCACGGCGGCCCGTGGCCGGCCACGACCGTGCCCGCCTACACCTCGGTCGGCTCGGCGGCCATCCGCCGCTGGCTGGTGCCGGTGGCCTACCAGAACATGCCGGCCGGGCTGCTGCCGCCCGGCCTGGCCGCACCGGCCGCGCAGGCCGGGCTGGCCGGGCTGGCAGGCTGAGGCGGTGCCGGTCCCGGCGTACCTGTACCCGTGGGACGTGGACGGGGACCCGGCCGCCGCGGACCGGATCGCCGGCCTCGGCGTCACCGAGGTGTCCCTGGCCGCCGCCTCCGGCGGGCCATGATCCGCCAGGACAAGTCCCTGCTCCGAGTCACGCCCTTCTCCTGGGGCCCCGTCGCCACCGGCGGATTCCCGGCCCGCCTCGCGGGATAGCCCGAGCCCGGGCACCCCCGCAGCATAAAGTTGGCAATCTATGCCACTGTTCAGCGTTACGGTGCGAGAGCATTCCTACACCGGGAGCTTCTACAGCGACGTCGTTGAGGCCGAGTCGGCCCGTGACGCGCTGAGGGTGGCCGCGGCGCGTGCCGTGCTGCGGCAGATGCCCGCGACTGGGCGGGTCCCCGGTCCCGGCCGGAACCTGACGGCGGCCGGCAGCGAGGTCCCGCCCCTGCGCGCCGGGCCGGCGGTCGGCCGCGCCGCGCCGCTGACGGCGCGCGGCGAGGACGCGGCGCCGGGAGCCGGAGCCGGGACATGGGCCGGGTCCCCCGGGGAGGCGCCTCCCGGGCTCACTGGCGAGGTGATGCCCGCGTCCGGCGGGGGGGCTCCGCTCGGGCTCCCCCGCGAGGTACTGTCCGCATCCCGGCAGGCACCGCCCAGGCTTCCCGGCGACGTCGTGCCCGCGGCCGGGGAGGCGCCGTCCGGGGAGGCGCCGTCCCGGCTCCCCGGCGAGGACCCGGCCGTGCCCGGTGCGGAGGTGCCGCCCGTGCCCGGCGATGACATGCCCGCGCCCGCCGGTGAGGTGGTGCCCGCTCCCGCCGGGGAGGGACCGCCCCCAGCTGGGGAGCCAGCCGCCCCCGGGGCGCCTGGCCCGGTGCTGCCGCCCGCCCTCGTCACGCCACGCGGTTTCAGCGTCGTGATCCGCGAGCAAGCGGGAGCCGGGCCTGTCTACAGCGACACCGTGCAGGCCGGATCGGCCGCCGAAGCGCTGGAAGCGGCCGCCGCGCAGGCCGCGGCGCCCCAGCCGGCCGGTCCCGAGGCGTGGGCCGACCCCGAGGGCCGGCCCCGGTGCCCCGATGTCTGGATCTACTCCCTGCTGCACTGTGAGCGCCCGGCCGGGCACGAGCCGCCGCACGAGGCGACCGCGCGCGGCTACGGGCGTGTGGTCCGGTGGGTGCGTGATGCCCGCGGTATCGCGGAGGCCGCGCCCCGCCCGGGCGCCGGCACCCGCGCCGTTCCGCCGGCCGTTCCCCCGGCCGGCCCTCAGCCCCTCGCGGAAGGGCCATTCGGCTCTACGTAAGGACTCGCGGAGGGGCCGTTCGGCTCTACGTAAGGATCTGCGCGGCTGGCACGCTTTGGGGGATCTGACAGCCGCATAGGTTGGGGGCAGCACGTGGCCGCGGTGATGCCCGGGGTGGGCTGTGCAGGGCGGGTCGCGCGGGTAGCGGGCGGCTCGCCGGAGGCGGGGCAGGAGGCGTGCGGGATCACGCTGGGCGTCGAGGAAGAGTTCGTGCTGCTGGACCCGTCCAGCGGGGCCGCGGTGCCGGCCGGCCCGGGAGTCGTCGGGCTGCTGGACGGCGAACCGGGGGTCCAGCGCGAACTGATGCGGTTCCAGGTGGAGACGGGCACCATCGTCTGCACCAGCCTGGACGATGTCGCCGGCGAGCTGGTACGGCTGCGCCGGCTCGTCTCCGACGCCGCGGCGCATCTCGGCTGTTACCTGGTCGCGTCGGGAATCGCGCCGTTCCACGCGCCCGGGCTGGGCGCCGTCAGCGACAAGCCGCGGTATCAGCGGCTGGCGGAACGATTCGGCCCGTTAGTCGCCGGCGTGGGCGGCACCTGCGGCTGCCACGTCCACGTCGGGGTGCCCTCGCGGGACCTCGGCGTGCAGGTGCTGGCGCGGCTGCGGCCCTGGCTGGCCACGCTGCTCGCGCTCACCGTGAACTCACCGATCGCGGGCGGCCGCGACACGGCGTGGTCGAGCTGGCGGTACCCGCTGTGGTCGCGCTGGCCGACGGCGGCGCCGCCCGCGGTCTGGCCGGATGCCGCTGCATACGACGCGGCCATCCACCGCCTCATCGGCCAGGGTGCGGCGCTGGACGAGCGGAGCGTGTACCTGTTCGCGCGGCTCTCGCCCCGTTACCCCACGGTGGAGTTGCGGATCGCGGACGTATGCCTCGACGTCGGCACCGCGGTGCTGCTGGCCGGCCTGGCCCGCGCCCTGGTGGCGACGGCCCTGGCCGAGGCGCGCCGGGGGGCGCACCTGGCCGCGCCGCCGGACCGGTGGGTCGGCGCGGCAATCGGCGCGGCGGCGCGGCACGGCCTTGCCGGGCCCGGTATCGACCCGTTCACCGGGCGTTACGTGGATCCGCGCGGCCTGCGGTCCCGCCTGGTCGACCACGTCAACTCCGCGCTCAGCGATCACGGTGACGACGCGACCATCGCCGGGCTGCTGCACTGGCTCGACGACCAGGGCACCGGGGCCGAGCGGCAGCGGGCGCTGTTCGCCCGCGCCGCCTCCGCATCAGAGTTCGTCGCGGCGCTCGCCCACGCGACGCTGGCCGCCCGCGAGCCGATGGTGCGCGTTCCATGATCGGGGCCGGTCTTCCGCAGCGGCTGCGGAAGACCGGCCCCGATCGGCTCACCCGGGGGTTAGGGGGCGGAGGTGAGCTGGTAGGTAATGGTGGAGGTGTAGGTGCCGGCGTAGGCGTTGGCGGGGACGTTGAGCCACCAGCTGGCGGGGTGGGTGGCGCCGATGCTGATGGAGCCCATGCCGGTGTTGGCGGAGGTGTCGTAGATCTTGTAGGTGGCCGGTGCGGAGGCGGCGGTGGTGAGGTTGACCGGGTAGGTGGTGGTGTTGGTGGGGGTCGTGCAGGTGGAGCCGGTGTAGCAGGCGGCGTCCGGTGCGGTGGTGGCTGATTC
>Ga0335078_10005509_pt1 | contig 18701 bp, 18 predicted proteins | sample Lox_Sample_32_FD_206711 | JGI IMG/M metagenome (GOLD analysis project Ga0335078, IMG submission 206711) | Soil microbial communities from Loxahatchee National Wildlife Refuge, Florida, United States - Lox_Sample_3.2 | ecosystem: Environmental > Terrestrial > Soil > Wetlands | place: USA... | reverse complement strand
CGCGGCGGGCCCTGGAGGTCATCAGCACCTGGGCCGGCTACGACGTCTACTTCGTCGAGACCCCGCTGTGGGCCGACGACGTCGACGGGTACGCCGAGCTGGCCCGCACCTCGCCGATCCCGATCGCGGCCGGGGAGTGGCTCGCCACCCGGTTCGAGTTCCGCGAGCTGGCCGAGCGCGGGTGCCTGCACGTGCTGCAGCCCGATGTGGGCCGGGTCGGCGGCCTGACCGAGGCCCGCCGGGTGGCCCGGCTCGGCCAGGACCACGGCCTGAGGGTGATCCCGCACTCGTGGAAGACGGGCCTCACCGTCGCGGCCACCGCTCACCTGGCCGCGGTCACGCCGAACATGCCGTTCTTCGAGTACGTCCCGATGAAGATGGCCGAGTCCGCGCTGCGGCGCGACCTGCTCCGCAGCGGTCCCGACGTCGCCGACGGCCGGCTGGTGCTGCCCGGCGGGCCCGGTCTTGGCGTCGAGCTTGACCGCGAGGCGCTGGCCCGCTTCGAGCGCGCCGCGGCCGCCCGCTGGCCGGGCTAGCCGGCCTCAGCCCAGCTCGAGGCCGAGGCCCGCGGCCACGCGGGTGACGTGCGCGATCGCGCGGGCCGCGTCGTCGGGGCCGAGGTGCTCCACGAACAGCGTGGCGGGCTGCGGCAGCAGCTGGCGGCAGACCTCGAGCATCGCGGCCAGGTCCAGCAGGCCTTCGCCCGGCACGGCCTCGGCGATGTGCAGCACCAGGTCGGGCTGGACCACCACGTCCTTGACGTGGGCGGCCGGCGCCAGCCGGGGCCCGAGCACCTCGGCCGCGTGCCGGATCGCGGCGCCGGAGTCGTAGACCGCCGGGAGGCTGCCGAGGAAGTTCACCGGGTCGAAGTTCACCCGCACCCACGGCGAGTCCACCTCGTCCAGGATCAGGCGGACAGTCTCCGGCGTGTCCAGCGTGGTCAGGCAGTGCGCCTCCACGGCCAGGACCGTGCCGGCGTCGGCGGCGCGGCCGGCCAGCTCGGTGAGGCTGGCCACGAGCAGGTCACGGCTCTGCTGCGAATGGTTCTCGCGCGCCGGGCCGTAGGGATGGTCGGGGTGGTGCGAGCCGCAGCCGGTTACCACCATGCCGGCGCCGAGGAACGAGGCCGTGCGCAGGAACTCCCCGACCGCGTCGACGCTCTGCCGGCGGCGGGCGCCATCCTGGCTCACCAGAGTGGGCCGGAGCCCAGCGTACTGGCCGATTTTCAGATTTTCGTCGCGCAGGACCGCGGCCAGCCGCCGGCCGCGGGGACCGCGCAAAGCGGCGGGCGGGACACCGAAGTGCGTGAGCAGGGCGCTGACGCCCAGGCCCCGGATCCGGGCGGCCAGGTCCGGCGTCAGGTCATCGGGGTCGGCGGGCAGCAGGCCCTGGGCCAGGCCCAGCCGCAGCGCGGTCACGGGCCGGCCACGTGCGGCTGCGTCCAGACCACGGCGCCGTTGAGGTCGGGCCCGCGGAACGCGGCCACGAACAGCACGGCGTCGGCCACCTCGCCCGGGCGCTGGAACCGGCCCGTGGGCGCCGACGCGAGCCGCTCGGCGATCACCTCGCCGGCGGTGCGGCCCTCGGCGGCGGCGATCCTGGCCCCGACGCCCGGCCACATCGCGCCCTCGACATCGCCGGGGTACACGATCGTGGTGCTGATCCCGTCCGGGCCCCAGCGGACCGCGGCGGACCGGGACAGGTGGTTCAGGGCGGCCTTGCTGGCCCCGTAGGCGGGGACCATCAGGCGCCCGTGCTCGGCCGCTTCCGAGCTGATCGTGATGAACTTGCCGCGGCAGCCGGTGGCGGGTGACGGCTCCTGGGCCAGCATCGCGCCGGCGGCCGCCTGCATGAGCAGCAGCGGCCCTTCCACGTTGACCGCGAACGTGCGGCGCCAGGTGTCCAGCGAGGTCTGGTCCAGCGTCTCGACCTCGACGACGCCCGCGTTGTTCACCACCGCGTCGAGCCGGCCGTGCCGCTCGTGCGTGCCCCGCACGAGCCGGCCGACGCCGGCCGGGTCGCTGACGTCCGCGGCCACGGCCGTGGCCCGGCCGGGACCGAGGCCGGCCGCGGTGGCCTCGGCCCCGGCCGGGCTGATGTCCGCGACCACCACGTGCGCGCCGGCCCCGGCCAGGCGCTGGCAGATGGTGGCGCCGATGCCGCCGCCCCCGCCGGTCACGATCACGACCTGGCCGGCCAGGTCCCGGTCAACCGGGTCTGCTGCGGTCACGGGCAGCGCGGCTCAGTAGATCTTGGCGCGCAGCCCGCCGTCCACGACGATATCGATGCCGGAGAGGTACGTGGCTTCGTCGGAGGCGAGGAACACGGCCACGTTGGCCACGTCGCGCGGCTCGGCGAACCGGCCCAGCGGGTACTTGTCGGTGATCGCCTTGCGGGACGCGGCCGGGTCGGGCTGGTAGTCGAAGAACTCCTTAAGCAGCGGGGTCTCGATGTCGCCCGGGCAGATCGTGTTGACCCGGATGTTGTCCGGCCCCAGGGACGCGGCCAGCGACCGGCACATGGCCCGCAGCCCGCCCTTGGTCGCGCCGTAGGCGGGCAGGTCCGGGTCCCCGGTGATGCCCAGCAGCGAGGCGGTGATCACGATCGAGCCGCCGCCCCTGGCCCGCAGCAGCGGCACGGCGGCCTTGATGCCGAGGTAGGCGCCGCGCAGGTTGGTCCCGTGCAGCCGGTCCCACTCACTCTCCGGCGTGTCCTCCAGCTGGGCCATGTACTGGATCCCGGCGTTGGCGTGCAGCACGTCGAGCCCGCCGTAGGTATCCACGGCCGCCTGGGTCATCTGCTGGTTGCCCTCGGCGGTGGAGATGTCCGCCGTTACCCCGATGGCCGTCCCGCCGCTGCCGGTGATGGCGGCGGCCGTGCGGGCGGCCGTCCCCTCCTTGACGTCCACGCAGACGACCGAGGCCCCGTCCTCGCCGAACCGCTTGGCCGAGGCCTCGCCGACCCCCTGGCCCGCGCCGGTGACGATCACTACCTTGCCTTCGACTCTCACGCTCGCCTCCCTGTCATCTGATCGGCGTCACCTGATCGGCTGGCCGCCGTCGTCGAAGCCCCGTATCGGCGTGCTGGTGGTGAACCCGATGAGCCTGGTCTCCGCGGTCAGGGACTCCCCCGGCGGGAGCTCACGCGCGTGCCCGGCGGCCATCGCCTCGTCCAGCGCCGAGGGGTAGCCCGTCCACGGCTCCACGGCCACGCAGCGGATCCCCCGCCAGCCGCCGTCCACGAGCCAGACCCAGACGCACCGGAACAGGTCGTGCGGGAACGTCATGCCGAAGCCGGACTGCCACTGCGCATCCCAGACGGCCAGCCAGCCGTCGTCCAGGTCGGTGGCGTAGTGCATGTCCCAGGTGCCGCCAGGTTCCTGGGCCAGCTCGGTGAGCTCGGCCATCGGCCACGGGTAGGTGGCACCGGAGGCCCCGAGCCGGTCGTCCGGCCACGAGTCCTGGATTACCCCGGTCCGGGCCGGGATCTGGATCGTGGTCGCCGGGCCGACCGGGAGCCCGGGATGGACGCCCCAGATGAACGGGAACGGGGCCGTGCCGATGTTCGTGAGGCGGTGCCGCATCCGCACGAACGGCTCGCCGGGCGCCAGGCTCATCGTCCGCTCGATGCGGAACGGCGTGATCACGCCCTCCCGGGTGAACGTGACCTCGGTCGCGCTCACCTGCTGTGCGGTCCAGGGCATCGACCAGGCCTCGCCCAGGTAGGGCAGTTCCTCGCCGCCGACCACGCACGGGGCCCCGGTGGGCACGCACTCGTCGATCCCGCCGGTCCACCAGTTGTCGACGTTGGCGCCGAACACCGGCTGGCGGACCTCGGTGCGCGGGTGGTGGTAGAGCAGGTCCCGGTCGGCGGGCTTGAAGATCAGCTGGTGCACCTTGGCCCCGACCTGGGGCAGGACCGCCACCCGGAGGAGATCGTTCTCCAGCACGCAGGCCTGGAATCCGCGGTAGGACCAGTCGAAGGAGATAACGGTGCCGCGCACGGATCAGCTCCCTGCCAGCTGAATGGATCAGGAACCCTCTGGAGGTGTGAATCTCATTAAATGAGACTTATTGGATTCAATAATAGAGACAAGCTAGAATGTCCGTTACCGCCCTGTCAAGGTCCGCGATCGGCGAGGAGGCTGCCGGGTGAAGATCACGGATGTCCGGGCGACGACGGTCGCTATCCCACTTGACCAGCATCTCCGTTACGCCCAGGGTGTGCATCCCGGTCGCCTGATCCGGACCCTGGTCGAGGTCGACACCGACGAGGGCATCACCGGGCTGGGCGAGATCGGCGGCAGCGGCGCCTCCAGCGACGCGCTGATCGCCGCGCTGCGGGACCGGGTCAGCGGGCACGACCCGTTCCGCCCGGAGAAGCTGCGCTGGTCCGCCTATAACCCGGTGGAGGGTGCGTTCTACGAGGATCTGTCCCAGGGCTTCGCGGCCATCGAGTTCGCCTGCCTGGACATCCAGGGCAAGGCGCTCGGCCGGCCCGTGCACGAGCTGCTCGGCGGGGCGATCAGGGACCGGGTCGAGTTCTGCGCCTACCTGTTCTTCCAGTACCCGACCGACAGCCGGCCCCCGGTCGCCTCCCCGGAGGAGATGACCGAGCACGCCCGCCAGGTGACGGAGGAGTACGGGTTCAGGACGATCAAGATCAAGGGCGGGGTGTTCCGCCCCGCGCACGAGGTCGCGGTGATGGAGGCGCTGCGCGCGGCCTTTCCCGACTACCAGCTGCGGCTGGACCCGAACTCGAACTGGTCGGTCGAGGAATCGATCAGGTTCGCCAGGCCACTGGAGCAGGTCGGCCTGGAGTACTACGAGGACCCGTGCTGGGGGCACGCCGGGATGGCCCGGCTGAAGAAGGCCACCTGGCTGCCGCTGGCCACCAACACCTACGTGACCAAGCTCGACCACATCCCGCAGGCGGTGGCCATGGAGTCGGTCGACGTGGTGCTCAGCGACCCGCACTTCTTCGGCGGGATCAGGCCCGCGGTCACCGCCGCCACGGTCTGCGGCACGTTCGGCCTCGGCGTGGGCATGCACTCCAGCGGCGAATGCGGGATCTCCCTGGCGGCGATGCTGCACGCCGCGGCCGTCATGCCGGAGCTCGCGTTCGCCGCGGACGCCCACTACCACTACATGAAGGACGACGTGATCGTGGGCGGCAAGCTGGAGTGCCGGGACGGCTCGTTCGCCGTGCCGGCCGGGCCCGGCCTCGGCGTGGAGCTCGACCCGGACCGGGTGGCCAGGTACCGGGAGCTCTACGAGCGCGACGGCGGCTACGCCTACATCGGCGACCCGGCGCGGCCCGGCTGGACCCCGATGATCCCCGAGCAGGACTGGCCCGCGTGATGACCGGGGCGGTGCGCGACGCCGTGGCCGAGGTCACCGTGCTGGCCGCCGGCATCGATCATCCCGAGGCCGTGACCTGGTGGGGCGGCGCGGTCTGGTGCGGGACCGAGGCGGGCGAGCTGGTCCGCGTCGACCCGGCCACCGGGGAGGTCCGGGTGGTGGCCGAGACCGGCGGCTTCCTGCTGGCGCTGGCCTTTGACGCGGACGGGTACTGCTACGCCTGCGACATGGGGCAGGGCCGGATCCTGCGGATCGGGCCGGACGGCACGTTCGAGACCGTCGCGGACAGCGTGGCGGGCCGCCGGCTCGTCTCCCCGAACTACCTGGTCTTCCGCTCGGACGGCACGCTGTACGTGACCGAGTCCGGCTCGGGCTGGGAGGCGGACGACGGCTACCTGTTCCGGATCAGGCCCGGCGGCGGCGCCGAGGTGGTCAGCGAGGAGTCCCGCGGCTTCCCGAACGGCCTGGCCCTGTCGGCCGACGAGCGGACGTTGTACGTGGTGGAGTCGCGCTGGCCCGGCGTGGTCACCTACGAGCTGGACGGCGACACGACCGGGCCGCGGCGGGAGTTCCTGCACCTGCCCAGGACCGTGCCCGACGGCCTGGCGTTCGACGCCTCGGGCGCGCTGTACGTGGCCTGCTGGCGGCCGGACCGCGTGTACCGGCTGGCCGCGGGCAGCACGGAGCCCGAGATCTACCTGGACGACTGGACCGCCGAGTACCTGAACAGCCCCACCAACCTGTGCTTCGGCGGGGACGGCCTGGCCACCATGTACCTGGCCGGGCTGAGCGGCTACTGCATCAGCCAGGTCGCCGCCGAGGTGCCCGGGCAGCCCTTGGCCTACCCGCAGGTCGCGCGGGCCGGCGAGGCGTGATGCTCTCCGCCGAGACGCTGGACGCCGCCCGCCGCCGCGGGGACGATCTGCTGGAGCGGGCCGGCATCGTCGTCACCGGCGACGAGCGGCAGGCCATGGACGTGGCCGATTTCGGCCTGGACGACTTCGCCCGGACCGGGCTCATCGAGGTCGTCTACGTCAACAACCAGTGGTACTGCGCGAAGGAGCTGCTGCTCGCGCCGGGCCAGACCTGCCCCGAGCACCGGCACCCGCCGGTGGGGGACGAGCACGGGAAGCAGGAGACGTTCCGGTGCCGCTGGGGCCGGGTGTTCCTGTACGTGGCCGGCGAGCCGGACCGGTCACCCCGGTGCCAGCCGCCCGCGGGCAGCGAGCCGTACTACACGGTGTGGCACGAGATCGAGCTGAGCCCCGGCGGCCAGCACACGATCCCGCCGGACACGCTGCACTGGTTCCAGGCCGGCCCGGACGGGGCCGTGGTGTCAGAGTTCTCCTCGGCCAGCCTGGATGAGACCGACGTATTCACCGACCCGCGCATCACCTGGGATCCGCAGTAACGTACGCGGGCCGGGCTAGTGGGGCAGCCACGACACCGGATGGCCCGCCTTGAGCCGGTCGAGGTCGATCTCGAAGCCGATCCCCGGGGCCATCGGGGCCCGGACGCAGCCGTCGCGGCCCACGCCAGGCTCCACGCTGATCGGGTTGGTCAGCACCATGGACTCGTAGTAGCTGCTGTTGCGGACCGCGGCGGCGAGATGGATGTTGGGCAGGCCGCCGCCGTGCACCTCGGCCGTCATCTGGTGGGCGTCGGCCAGGTGAGCCACGCGCATCGACCCGGTGATGCCGCGGAAATCCGAGCCGGTGCGCACCATGTCGGCCGCTCCGGCGTGGATGAACTCGGCGGCGATGTAGTGACACCCGTCGGCGGTCTCCGGCGCCAGTACCGGAATGTCGAGCGAGTCGCACAGCTTGCGGTACGCCGAGATGCTGAACTCGCGCATCGGCTCCTCGAACCACCGGTAGCCCGCTGCCTCGCAGGCCCGCCCGACGTAAAGCGATTCGTACGGGCTGAAGCCGGCCGAGCCGTCGTACATCAGGTCGATGCCGTCGCCCACGTGATCACGGACGGCCTGGCAGAGCGCGGCATCCTCGCGGGCCCGGCCCCAGGCGTGCAGCTTGACCGCCCGGAAGCCGTACTCCAGGCACTGGTCGATCACGTCGAGGTACTCGGCCGTGGTGGCGAACGTCGCGGTGCTGGCGTAGGCGGGGACCGCCTCGGCGTACCCGCCGAGCAACTGGTGCAGCGGCAGGCCGGCCGCCTGGCCGGTGATGTCCCACAGCGCGATGTCCGCGGCGCCGAGCATGTAGATCGGCAGCTCCTCGATCCGGTCGAGCTCCCAGATCTGGTGCCAGATCAGCTCCTTGCGCAGCGGATCCTGGCCGATCAGCAGCGGGGCCAGGCAACGGCCGATAACGTCCTGGGCGATCGGGCCGCGGTCGACGTACGAGTACCCGTCGAGGCCCTCGTCGGTCACGATGCGCAGCCAGGTGATGATCTCCTCCGCCGGGCTGCCCGGCAGGCCGTCCCGCCACAGCCACGATGCGGTCACGGGCTCCCTGGTCGTGTACGACTCCACGGCCACGATCTTCACGCGGTGCCTCCTCGCGATGGCGGGTCAACCGGCCCCAGGCCGGCGCCGGTCTCTTCCAGGGCGGTGGCGATCTGGCTCAGCACCCCGGCGGGCAGCGGCTGCGATCCGGCCCCGGCCCAGCCGGCCAACTGCTTGACCGTTCTCGCGCCGAGAATCGCGGCCGAGACGCCCGGCCAGCTCAGCACCCAGCCGCTGGCCAGCTCGGCCAGGCTGAGCCCGAGCTGGCCAGCCAGCCCGCCGAGCCGGCCCACGAGTTCCAGGCACCGGCTCAGCTGCGGCTCGGTGAACACCTCGGTGCGCTCCAGCCGGACGTCACGGGCGGCGAGGGCGGCGACCCGCTCGCGGGTGAAGCTGCCCGCGAGCATGCCGGACTCCAGCGGGCTGTAGGCGAGCACGGTCGTGCCGTGCTCGGCGCACCACGGGATGACGTCCTCCGCCGCCGACCGCCGGAGCATGGAGAACGGCGGCTGCAGCGTGTCCACGTGCCGGATCGCCTCGCACCGGTCCAGCAGCGCGGTGTCGAAGTTGGACACGCCGATCCAGCGGGTCAGGCCCGCGTCGGCCAGGCCCGCCATCGCGGACCAGGACTCCTCGACCGGTGTCCCGCCGATCTCCGGCCAGTGGATCTGCAGCAGGTCGACCTCGCTGACGCCCAGCCGGCGCAGCGACTCCTCGCACTCCCGGCGGATGCTCTGCGGGGTGAGGACCTCCCAGGATGGCTCGTCCGGGTCGCCCCAGACCACCCCGCACTTCGTGAAGATCATCGGCCGGTCGGGCGCGGGCAGGGCGCGGACGACGTCGCCGACCAGCGTCTCGGCGTGGCCGAGGCCGTAGTACGGCGCGGTGTCGAGCCAGTTGACGCCCGCCTCGACCGCGGCCGCGACCACCTCCCGCGAGTCGGCGTCGGCCTGCTCGCCCAGGCTGGCCAGGTACCCGGTGCCGCCCATCGCCCAGGTGCCGAGGCCGATCCGGCTCAGCCGCTCGCCGCCCAGGCTCGTGTACTGCATCACACCGCGCCCATGAGCCCGTCGCCGCCGTCCACGCGCAGCGATACGCCGGTCACGTGGGTGGCCGAGGCCAGGAAGAAGACCGCGTCGGCGATCCACTCCGGCTGGGCGATGCCGCCGAGCGGGTTCGTGACCGCGTAGCTGGCCAGCTCGGCGTCGATGGTGTCGCCGTAGACCCCGCGGGTGAGCGGGGTGTCCACGCCGCCCGGGCAGACCATGTTGACCCGGACCCGGCGGGGCGCCAGTTCGGCGGCCAGCGCCCGGCCGAGCCCGATGAGGGCAATCTTGCTGGCCGCGTACACCGCGGCCCCCGGGTGGGCGAGCAGGCCAGAGTCTGACGCGGTGATGACGATCGCACCGCCGTCCCGCACCCGCGGCACGCTGGCCCGCAGCGTGTTGACCGTGCCCTTGATGTTCACGTCGAGCACCCGGTCGACGGTGGCCGGGTCGGTGTCGACGAGCGGCCGCTCGGGCGGGCAGATGCCGACGTTCGCGTGCACGGCATCGAGCGGGCCGGCCTGGCTGGCCGCGCTGAGCAAGGCGGCGACCGAGTCCACGCTGGTGACGTCGGTGGGCACAGAGAGCACGCCGGCCGCGCCCAGGGCGGGCACCTCCGCGGCCACGGCGTCCAGGCCGGATGCGTCGAGATCGGCGAGGACAAGCCGCCAGCCGCTGCGCGCGAAGCACCGCGCGGTGGCCGCGCCTATCCCCGAAGCGGCACCAGTGATCAGGATGACCGGAGCGTCCGTCATCGGCCTGCCTTTCAGAGCACGGTCCGGGCCGGCCGCGGCGACAGCCGGGCCGGAGGGCAGCTCCTCAGGCAGCCGGTGCGAGTGTACGCAGGCCGTCACGCCGGTTTCAAGACGCCGCTGACCAGCGTGGCCAGGGGCGGGCGGATTTCCCAGCCGCGCAGAAAGCCCCTCTTGACAGGCCAGACGCGATCAATTAAACCTATTCCATCCTCAGGTAGTGAGACGTGAACGTCTCATATAACGAAACACAAGAACAGCGCAGCACCGGGTGCGGGGCAGGCGTCGCCTGCGCGCAGCCGGTGCAGTGCGCGGCTCACGGCGCGAGGTGTTCCCGTGCCGCGGCCGGCCCGGCGGCGCGGCCCGCCGGCCAGACACGCCGCGGCCTGGCGATGGGAGATCGAGATGGTGGCCCGAAGAACACGAAGAATCATCCCGTTGCTGGCTGGGGCCCTGGCCGCGGCCATGGCCGTGGCCCTGGCCGCGTGCAGCGGCGGCTCGGCGGGCGGCGGCAGCTCATCCAGCGGCCCGGTGACGCTCACCGAGTGGGACTGGGGCAGCCCCGATGCCGCCATGGCCGCGCTGGTCAAGCAGTGGAACGCGGCGCACCCCAACATCCACATCAAGCGCGTGGTGCAGCCGTTCGACAGCTTCTTCACCCTCGAGCGCACCGCGATCACCGCGCACAAGGGTCCCGACATCGTGGAGAACTACGCCACGCCGTTCGTGTTCAGCTTCTATCAGGGCCTGGACGATCTGAGCAGCTACGTCACCCCGGAACAGCGCAACGACCTGAGCTTCTGGAACGTGGTCAGCCTCGGCCTGAAGTCCTCTGGCGCGCCGTACGCGCTGCCCTGGGGTGAGCAGAACGTCCTGTTCTACTACAACAAGGCGCTGTTCAAGAAGGCCGGGCTGAGCAGCCCGCCGACCACGTGGGCGCAGTTCCTCGCCGACTGCGCGGCCCTGAAGGCGCACGGGATCGTGCCGATCTCGGCCGGCTGGAAGGACGGGTATTACGGCGAATGGTGGGCCAGCATCTTCGCGCCCCAGTTCATGACGCCGGCCCAGCAGACCGCGTTCATCGCCAAGCCCGACTGGACCAACCCGGACATCGCCAAGGCCCTCGGCTACATGAAGGAGCTGTGGACGAAGGGCTACATGACGCCGACGGCCCCGGGCCTGACGCTCTTCCCCCAGGCGATCAACAACTTCCACGCGGGCAAGGCCGCCATGGTCCTGTCCCTGTCCGCCAACAACGCGAACTTCTCCGAGTACGCGTCGATGGGTGACAACCTCGGCACGTTCCTCCCGCCGGTGCTGCCGGGGTCCCGCCTGAGCTCGCCCGAGATGGAGGCCGAAGGCGGCGTGGCGTGGTCGATCACCAAGTGGTCCAAGGACCCGAAGGCGGCGTACCAGTTCCTGTCGTTCCTGGCCGAGGCCAGCAGCCAGAACACCGCCTTCAAGCTCAGCGCGTTCGTCCCGAACAACGTCAACGCGACCACGCAGACCAACAGCCAGGCCGGCCAGCAGATCATCCAGTGGGTCACCCACCAGCCCAAGTTCGAGGGTGTGGTCGACATCGGCTTCCTGGCGAATGTTGAGCCCGCCTACGACAAGGTCATCCCGGAGATCATCAGTGGCTCGCTGAGCACGGCCAGCGCCATGCAGCAGGTGGAGCAGGCCCAGCAGCAGGCACCCGCGATACCGGGCACGAGCGGAGGCTGACCTTGACTGACGCCGTGACCGGCGAGCGTGACCCGGACCTGCTGGACCGGTACCGCGCGCTGCGCAGCGCCCAGGTGTCGGACTGCCTGGACCAGGTGGGCATCAGGGACAACGCCATGGCCGCACGGCTGCGGCCGCTCTACCCCACGGCCCGGCTGGCCGGTTACGCCATGACGATCCGGCTGGAGGTGGTGCACGAGGTCCCTGATGACCAGAGCCTCTGGTATCAGGGCGAGCTGGAAGCGATCGACGGCCTGCAGCCGGGCGAGGTGGTGGTGGTGTCCACCTGCCCGGGGCCGATCTGGGGTGAGCTGCTGGCCACGGCGTCCCGGGCCAGGGGCGCGGTCGGCATCGTGGCCGACGCCGGGGTCCGCGACGTGGTGCAGCTCACCGAGATGCAGTTCCCCACGTTCACGTCCCTCATCCACCCGGCCGACGGCCTGGGCCGGGCGGACGTCACGGCCCGGCAGGTCCCGGTCGAGTGCGGCGATGTCACGGTCTCCCCTGGCGACATCGTGGTGGCCGACGCCGACGGCATCGTGGTGGTGCCGGCGGCGGTGTCCGGCGAGGTGCTGCGGCTGGCCGAGAAGAAGGCGGCCACCGAGGACATCGTCCGAGACGAGCTGGCCAGGGGCGACTCGGTACGGGAGGTATTCCGGCGGCATGGAGTGCTCTGACCCGGCGGCCCGCTGATGCCAGCCGCCCCGGCCCGCGAGCGGGCATTTGACGCCGCCGCGGTGCAGGCGTGGGCGCGGGCCGTGCTGCGGCACAGCGGCCTGCGGGCCGAGGACGCGGAGGTGACCGCCCGCAGCCTGCTCTTCGCCGACCGCCGGGGGGTGCACACGCACGGTGTCGCGCGGATACCGCTCTACGTGCTGCGCCTGGCCCACGGCGGCATCGTGGCGGACGCCAGGCCCGGCGTGGTGTCCGACGCGGGCGCGCTGACCGTGGTCGACGGCCACGGCGCGGCGGGTGCCGTGACCGCCACGCTGGCTGTCGAGCTGGCCGCGGCCGGAGCACGACGTCACGGCGCGGCGATCACACTGGTGCGCGGGGGCAACGACTTCGGGGCCGCGGGCTACTACGCGTCGATGCTGGCCGACGCGGGCCTGGTCGGTCTGGCCGCGTGCAACACCGACGCGGTGATGGGTGCCCCCGGCAGCGCGACACCGGTGCTCGGCACGAACCCGCTGGCGATCGCCGTGCCCGGCACCTCGCTGCTGCTGGACATGGCGACCAGCGCCGCCGCCCACGGGAAGATCGCCCACGCGGCGGCCGAGGGCCAGGCCGTCCCCGCGGGCTGGGGTCTGGACGCGGCGGGCCGTCCGGCCACAGACCCCGGCCGCATCCTCGACGGCGGCGCGCTGCAGCCGGCGGCCGGGCCGAAAGGGTTCGGCCTGGCGTTCATGATCGATGTCCTGGCGGCGCTGGCGGGCGCGCACACCAGCCCGTTCATCACCAGCGTGGACGGCGATCCGGGCCGCCCGCAGGACCTGGGCATGGTGTTCCTCGCCGTCAGCACCGCCTGCGGCCAGGAACCGGCGGCCTTCCAGGCTGGCGTGGCGGCCCTGGTCCGTGCCGTGCACGCGACCACGACAGCCGAGGGTCAGCCGGCCATGGTTCCCGGCGAGCCCGAGGACGCCCGCCGCGCCCGGCTGGGCCGGCAGATCCGGCTGCCCGGGCACACGCTGGCGGAGTTGCTGGAGGTGGCCAGGCAGACGATGCTCCCCTTCCCGGCCGCTGAGGACGCCGCGACCGGTGACAGCCAGGAGGAGGCTTCATGACGATCGGCAGGAAGGTGGCTTCGCTGCCGCGCCGGGGCGAAGCCGGCCCAGGGCCCGCGGCGGGCCAGCCGGTGCCCAGAGCCCGGGTCCCGGCCTGGCGCCGGGCCCGCGATTACGCGGCGGAACTGCTGTTCGTGCTGCCGGTCGCGCTGGTCATCGGCATTCTCATCGTGGTGCCGACCGCGTCGGCGGTGGCGCATTCGTTCACGAACTGGGATCCCGGCTACGCCAGCCCGTTCGTCGGCCTGCAGAACTACACCAAGCTGGCCACCTCGCCGATCTTCCACACGATCCTGGCCAACGAGTTCTACCTGCTGCTCGGCCTGCCGCTGTGGGTGGGGCTGCCGCTGCTGCTGGCGTTCCTCATGTACGACCGGGTCCCGCTCGCGGGCACGCTGCGCACGATCTTCTTCTTCCCGGCCACCGCCTCGCCCGCGCTGATCGGCATCCTGTTCACCATCATCCTCGGGCCGCAGGGACCCGTGAACACGGCACTGCACGCGTTCGGCTGGAACTCGCCGCCCGACTGGCTGGTCAGCGCCGGCTGGGTCAAGCCGGTGCTGATCTGCGTTCTGGCCTGGGCCACGGTCGGCACCGGCATCATGATTTTCTCGGCCGGCCTGACCGCGATCCCGCCGGAGCTGTTCGAGATAGCGCACATCGACGGCGTGGGCTGGTGGGGCCGCCTCCGTAACGTGGCGCTGCCGTCGCTGCGGCGCATCATCGAGCTGTGGACCGTGATCCTGGTCATCACGGTGTTCGTGGCCATGTTCCCCTGGGTCTACACGCTGACCCTGGGCGGCCCCGGCTACTCGAGCACCACGATCGACTACGACATCTACCAGAACGCGCTGACCAACGGTTACTTCGGGATCGCAGCCGCGGAGATGGTGTACATGCTGATCCTGATCAGCCTGGTGCTGCTCACCGGCTGGCTGCTGTTCTCCAGGGCCGGGCGATCGGAGGCGGGGGATGGGTAAGTTCAGCACCTCCAAGACGTTCATCGCGGCCGTGTGCACGCTGCCGATGCTGTACCCGTTCGCGTTCCTGGTCGGCACGGCGCTGAAGACGCAGTCGGAGTTCACCCAGAATGCCAGCGGCTTCCCGCAGAACCCGACGACGGCGAACTTCGGTCATGCGTGGCGGGCGGCGGACCTGGGCGCGGCCAGCTTGCATTCCATCATCGCGGTCGGGGTCGGGGTAGTGGTGACCACGGCCATTTCCGCGCTGGGTGCGTACTGGTTCTTCCTGCACAAGGGAAGGCTCGCCCGCACGCTCCGGATAACGCTGATCGGGACGATGGCGCTGCCCCCGCCGATCTTCATCATCCCGCTCTATGTGCTGCTGTCGGACGCGAACCTGACCAACAACCTCGTCGTGCTCGGGCTGGTCTACGCGGCCTGGAACGCCAGCTTCGGCTTGTACCTGATCCACGCCTACCTGCAGCGCGGCCTGCCCACCGAGGTGCTGGAGGCGGCCCGCGTGGACGGCGCCAGCGTCTGGCAGACCTTCCGCCGGATCGTGATTCCGCTGCTGCGGCCGGCCATCGCGACCCTGGCCGTGCTGACCTTTGTCTGGTCCTGGAGCGACCTGCTGATGGCGCTGGTCATCATCCAGAATTCCGCCCAGCGGACGCTGGTCCCGGCCACGGCCCTGCTGACCAACCATTACAACACCGATATCCCGGCGAACGCGGCGGCCGTGGTGATAGCGCTCATTCCCATGCTGATCGTGTTTCTGCTCGGCCAGCGGTTCCTGCAGCGCGGCATTCTGGCTGGCGTCGGCAAATGAGCGGCCGCAGGCGACTTTGGGCAGCCAGCCCAGCAGACGCCATAAGCTCGCGATGGGGCTGCGGTGGCCGGCCGCCGCCCGCTACTAGGAGAGTGCCCTCTTGGCGCCGGATAACCATAAGCCAGCGGTGACGCTGTCGACGCTTGATCACGGCCTCACGGTGCTGGAGTACCTGGCCCAGCACGGCCCGTCCTCCCAGGCCGGCATCAGGGAGCACCTGGGCGTCTCGCGCGCCACCGCGTTCCGGGTGATCGCGGCGCTGCAGGGCCGCGGCTACGTCGAGCACGTGCCCGGATCGCACCAGTACCGGCTCGGGCCGTCGCTGCTCGGCATGATCAAGAACGCCGAGCTGTCGTCGGTGGTGGAACTGGCCGAGCCGGCCATGGCCGAGCTCAGGAGGGGGACCGGCGAGACGGTGAACCTCGCGGTCCTGCGCCAGGGCCGGATCACGTACGTGGCCATATTCGAGGGCAGCTACGCACTGCGCATGCAGGCCAAGGTGGGTGACGATGTGCCGCCGCACGCCACGGCCATCGGCAAGGCCGTGCTGGCCGCGCTGCCCGAGGGCGAGCGGGCGGCGCTGCTCGGCCCGGAGCCGTACACCCGCTTCACCGACAACACGCTGATCCGGGCCAGCCAGGTCGATGGGGAGCTGGCCCGGGTGGCGGTGCAGGGGTATGCCACCGACGACGGGGAGGTCGAGGTCGGGGCGAGCTGCATCGCGGCCGCGATCCTCGGCTCGCACGGGCGGCCGGTCGGCGGTATCTCGGTATCGTCCGTCTCCGCCCGCATGCCCAAGGGCCAGGCCCGCCGTGAGCTCGGCCAGGCGGTCGCGGAATGGTGCACGAAGATCGGCGCCGAGCTCACGTAGCAGTGCTTGCCTCCGGGGGGCGACCCCCCAGACCCCCCGCGTGCCGTCCCCCACCCACCTCCGCTTCCCGCTTCACGGTCTCCGGCGGGCCGTCGCGGCCGGCACGGCCGATCCGCCGGTAGTCCTCGTCCCTGGCGTGGCGCGGTTCCTTGTAGATGTACCAGGCCGTCGACACCGGGCTGGCCGGGTCGTCGTCGTAGCTGACCGGCCGCAGCGGGTACCCACGGTCCTCGGCCGGCCAGTGCTCCAGGTACAGGCTGCAGTGCGTGCAGTACCAGGGCACGCCGGTCTTGCCCCAGGTATAGGGCTGGGGAGTGCGGTTCACCCCGGCGGTCGGCCACGGTCCCGCACCGGTCTCTGGGTCGCCGTAACGGAGCATGCCGCCGGTACCGCAGGCGGCGAACTCCATGCAGTACCTGTCGCCTTCGTCGCGCACGGCGAACGCCCCGTCGCGGGTCGGCCCGCCGAAGTGCGACCGCATGCCTTCGCACGACAGCTGGAGCTTCTCCTCCGCGGTGAGGTCCTCCCAGTTCCGGTACCGCTCCCGCCAGATCGACTCGTAGGGCCCGCGCATGGCATCGACGGGTGCCTGCTCACCAAACCGCTGGTCCAGGACGGTCAGGATGTCCTGGATGAAGCGGACGGTCTCGTCGTTGATGGTCTTCATGACCCGCCGGCAGTGGTCGAGCAGCAGCCTGGCCTGGGCGGCGTCGCCGGCCCGGATGGCCGCGATCGCGTCCTGCTGGAAGGCCTGCGCGACCTGATGCAGCGCCGCCCAGACGTGCGTGCCGGGGACGCGCAGCAGCAGCGGCGGCAGGCTGAGCCTGGCCTCCAGGTGCCCGGTGAGCTGGCTCAGCCAGCCGTTGAGCACGGTGTCGGACAGGAGCGTGAACTCCTCCATCATGTACTCGGCCAGGCTCACGGCCCGGTCGGTCTCCCCGCGCCGGAGGGCGAGCACGGCCAGGTTCTGGCTGGGCACGCCGAGCTGCCCGGGCGGGTCCTGCCGGATCCGCCTCCCGAGACGCGCTGAGTGCCTGAGCACGTCGGTCTGCAGCCATGACGCGGGCTCGGTCACTGTCCACCTCCCGGGCGCGGGGTGCGGCGCCGCCCGGCCCGGCGGGGCGGGGGTCCGGCAGAGTCCCTGACGACCAGCTCCATGGGCCCGTCGCAGATCTCCCTGACTGGTGCGTCGGCCGGCCGGCTGGCCAGCAGATCCACGGCCCGCGCGCCGAGATCGGTCAGCGGCATCCGGACCGTGGTGAGCGCCGGGGACAGGTAGGCGGCCAGGCTCAGGTCGTGCAGCGTGACCACGGAGACGTCGGCCGGGATCGCGACCCCGCGGGCGGCCGCGGCGTGCAGCGCGCCCGCGGCGGACGTGACGTTGGCGACGAACACGGCGGTGGGCGGCTCCGCGAGCCCCAGCAGCTGGGCCATCGCGGCCGCGCCGCCGCCGGGCGTGTAGTCGGCGCTGACCACGAGTTCTGGCGGCGCGGGCAGGCCCGCCGACCGCATGGCCTGGCGGTAGCCGGCCGCCCGCCGTCCGGCGGTGTCGGCCGACCACGGGCCCGCGATGTGCCCGATCCGGGTGTGTCCGAGCTCGGCCAGATGGGAGACGGCTATGTCCGCCCCTGTCTCATCGTCCAGCACGATGTACCTGTCCACTCCCGGCACCCGGCGGTTGACGAGCAGGAACGGCACCTTGACGGGGTAGGGCGGCGGGCCGAGCGCGGCGTCCGCCTCGGTGTCCGCCAGCAGCAGCCCATCGACCCGGCCGCTGGCCAGCTCATCCGCGTACTGCATCGGGACCAGTCCCGAGCCCGCCGTGCTCCCGGTCAGCAGCACGCAGCCCATGGCGACGGCCGCCGCCTCGGCGCCCTCGATGATCTTCGCGTACACCGGGTTGTCAAAGTTCGGGATGATCAGGCCGAACGCGTCCATCCGCGAGCGGCGCAAGCTCCGGGCGGTCGCGTTGGGCCGGTAGCCCAGGCTCTCGATGGCGGCCATCACGCGGGCTCGCGTCTCGTCCCTGACCGACAGGGCCTGGTCGTTGTTGACCAGGCGCGAGACGACCGCGGTGCTGACCCCGGCGCGCCGCGCGACGTCGGCGATCGTCACCGGCCCAGGCCGCGGCGGCGGTCCCGTCATGGGCCGGCCGCTCGCTGCGGCGCGCAGCCGCCCGCGGACCGCCACGCGCGCACGGCCTCGGAGATCGCCCGGGCCGGGTCGCCCACGTAGTCGTCCGGGCGGAGCTCGGTGGCCAGCGCGGCGCGCGCGCCGGCCGGGGCAGCCCGGCGCAGCACCGCGATCAGCGGCTCATCCTCGCGCCGCGCGGTCACCACCGCAGCGTAGACGAGCTCGTGCGCCTCGCCCCGGCCGAGCAGCGGGGCCAGCTTCATCATGTAGGCCTCGGCCATCAGCAGATCGCCGTCGGCGGTGAGATTGGCCCGCATCCGCTCGGGGAAGACCTGCAGGCCCGCGGCGACCTGTGACGCCGTGAGCAGCGCCGAGTTGGTCAGGCATACCACCTGCGGCAGGGCCTGCCACTCGGCCTGCCATTCGCCAGCCGAGCGCTCATGACCGGCCTCCATGGCGCGCAGCATAGTCCCGCTGAGCGCCTGCGCTGAGACCGCCAGACCGATGACCGCCTCGGAGCCGATGGGGTTGCGTTTCTGGGGCATGGTCGACGACGCCCCGCGCAGATAGCCGTCGGCCTCGCTCACCTCACCGATCTCCGTGCGGGCCAGATCGATGACCTCCCGGGCGAACCGGGCGCAGGTGGCGGCGGCACCCGCGCAGGCGGCGGCGAAGGCGGCGAGGCTGTCCCGCGCGACGTGCCAGGGGACCTCGGCCAAGCCCAGTCCCAGGCGGGCGGCCACGCCGGCCCGCAGCGCCGGGGCCTGGCTGCCGT
>Ga0335078_10005508_pt1 | contig 18705 bp, 13 predicted proteins | sample Lox_Sample_32_FD_206711 | JGI IMG/M metagenome (GOLD analysis project Ga0335078, IMG submission 206711) | Soil microbial communities from Loxahatchee National Wildlife Refuge, Florida, United States - Lox_Sample_3.2 | ecosystem: Environmental > Terrestrial > Soil > Wetlands | place: USA... | reverse complement strand
CCGGGCAGGGCGACCCAATGAGCGCATTCGCGTCTGACGAATCCTGAATCGGCATAATGCGGCGACGCTCCCTCACGTCGCGCCGCTTCATTCGTAACGCAGTGCGGTCATCGGGTCCACTCGCAAGGTGCGGCGGGCTGGTATATAGCACGCGAGCAGCGCCACGAGGGCGAGTACCAGGGCGACCATTGCGAACGTGGAGGGATCGCCGGGGCTCACGGAAAACAGCAGCGTTGCCAGATAGCGTGTCAGCCCGAATGCGGCCAGCATGCCGATGATCAGACCGGCCGCGGCGATGCGCGCGCCTTGCAGCAGGATCATCTTCATGACTTCTTCCCGTCCGGCGCCGAGTGCCATGCGGATGCCGATTTCCCGCGTGCGTTGCGACACCGCATGCGCAATGACGGCGAAAATGCCCGCCGCCGCGAGCGACACGGCAACCGCCGCGAATACCATCAGAAGCAGCAGCACGAAACGGCGGCCGGCCAAATCCTGGCCGATCAGTTGATCCATGGTGCGGACAGCGGAAAGCGGCTGGTCGCGGTCCACAGCCTGGATTTCTTTCCGTACGGCACGCTCGAGCGCCGCTGGATCGACGGAACTGCGCAGGAGGAACGTGAAATCTACGGGGGCCATTTGCGAGTAAAGGAGGAACATCTCCGGCCGCGGGCCATAGGACAAAGATAGGTGCCGAACATCGCCCACGATGCCGACGATCTGAAACTGTTCCGGGATGAAGCGCACGTCCCATCCTTGCGGCGTCCGGACGCGCACGATCCGGGGAGTCTCAATCACCTTGCCCACCGGATCCTCGTTCGGCCAATAGCGCCGGGCCATCGACTGGTTAATGACGCCCACGCCGCGATCGCCGCGCGCCAAGAGGCGTCCGCGAATGAGAGGAATTCCCATGGCTTCGAAGTAACCGGGAGTCACGGCGCGGAGGCCGGCCTCGCCGGTCTCCTTCCCGGCGCCCGGCAGGCGGAAATCTTCCCAGACACTTTCCTTGGTCATGGGCATGACATTGATGGCCGCCTCCGCGCGGACCCCCGGCACGCTTTCGAGCCGGGCCAGCACATTGCGCACGAACTCGGCCCTTTGTTCGACCTCTACGTACTTGTCTTCGGGCAGTTCCATGTCGATCGTCAGCAGGCCGTGAGTGTTGAATCCAGGATCGACTGAGCGTAGGCGGGAGAAGCTCTTCACGAGCAATCCCGCCCCCGCCAACAGAACCAGCGAGAGCGCTACTTCAGCGGCGATCAGGACGCCCCGCGCCCGCTCCCTCTGCCCGCTTCGGCTGCCCAGAAACCGCGCGCCCAAATCCGCGCGCGATGCCCGCCACGCCGGGAACATACCAAACACTACGGCCGTTACGAGCGAGAGCGCTGCGGCGAAGCCCAGCACAGCGAAGTTCAGCCCGAGGCCGCCCACGGCGAGTCGCGTGCTGAACGCCGTGTGCACCGGCACCGTCCTTACCAGCAGCGGCATCCCCCAGATCGCCAGCAAAACGCCGAGCGCTCCGCCAAAGGCCGAAAGCACCAGGCTCTCCGCCAGGAATTGCTTTACCAGACGCATCCGGCTGGCGCCCAGTGCCGCACGGATGGCGATTTCTTTCTGACGCCGCACCGCCTGGCTCAACAGCAGATTGGCAACGTTGGCGCAGCCGATGAGCAGCACGAAAACGACCGCGACGCTGAAAGCCGCCAGCGTCTCGCGCGTCCCGCCTACCATATCTTCCTGGAGGGGAACGACCATGGCCCCTTCTCCGCGATTCAGGCTGGGATAAGCCCGTTCAATGGCGGCGGAGATCATGCCCATATCCGCCCTCGCCTGCGTCACCGTTGCGCCCGGCTTGAGTCTGCCGATCGCACGCAGGTAATGCCAGCCGCGCTCCGGGTTGGGAACCAGCGGGAGGTACAGATCCGGCTCTTCCATCATGCTGTATTGAATCGGGAAGCGGAAGTCCTTGGGAAGAACGCCCGCCAGCGCGTAGGGCTGGCCATCGAGAACCAGCGTGCGGCCCAGCGCTTGGCGTTCGCCGCCGAAACGCCGCATCCAGAACCCGTAGCTGAGCACTACGTTCTGCGCTCTGGAATCCAGCGTGCCGATCGAGGGTGAAATGCCGAGCATGGAAAACATCTCCGGCGAGACGCGCGTGGCATTCACGCGCAACGGTTCGCCACCGCCGGTGAGGCTTGCGGATTCGTCTGTGTATGCGGCTAAGCGCTCGAAGACGCGGGTCTGGTCCTGCCAGTCGCGGAACATGGGCCAGGAGGTGTTGTTCGCGCGCCCCTTCCTATCGGTGGCATACACGGACATCAAACGGTCCGGGTGGGGATAGGGCAACGGACGGAGCACCACCGCATCCATCAGGCTGAAAATTGCCGTAGTGGCGCCGATTCCGAGAGCCAGTGCCGCAAGCGCGGCCGCGGTAGCGCCCGGGCCGCCTCGCAAAACCCGGAGCGCATGCCGAAGGTCCTGGAGCACGTTTACAGCCCCCCGTGGAACCGTCCGAATCCGCGCGCAAGCATTACCGACATGATCAGGATGCCTGCCCCGAGCACCAGCACGTGCCGAGTCTTGCGCAAATCGAAGCTGCCGACGCGACAGACCAGCAAGTAGCCGACGGCGAGGTTGAACAGGCCCCACAGGACGTTGACCACCGCGGACGACAAACCTTCGCCGGGCGGTGATGCAAAGGGGCTCTGGAAGGCATGCCCGGAGATCCCGTTGCCGAGATGCGGCAGGGCATTCGCGAGGAATGCGCCCCCGAAGAAGTACGCCACATAGTGATGCCAGCGCATTGTGACTCCTTTTCTGGCTGCCAAGCCAATGGTATCAGGTCCTCGATGCTCGAACTACCGGATCGGCGATAATGATGTCAGACCATGAAGATCGCGCTGGGGCAAATCAACACCACGGTCGGGGACCTCGCCGGCAATGTGGACCGCATGATCCGCATCGCGCGCGCAGCTGCCGCGGCCGGCGCGCATTTGGTGGTCTTCCCGGAACTCTCCGTCACCGGTTATCCGCCGCGCGACCTGGTTGAGAAGCCCACATTCGTGGAGCGGTCCGGGCAGCAGTTGCAGCGCCTGGCCAGCGAAACCGCCGCGCTGCCGCTCGCCGTGGTCGCCGGATACGTCGGCCCCTCCCCATTGCCCACCGGCAAGCGCGCCACCAACAGTGCCGCCGTGCTTGCGGGTGGCGAAATCCTGTTTCGCCAGACCAAGATGTTGCTGCCTACTTACGATGTCTTCGACGAGGCGCGCTACTTCGTCCCCGCCGAGTCCCAGTCGATTCTGGCTTTCAATGGCCGCAAGATCGCGCTCACCATCTGCGAGGACGCCTGGAACGATAAACAGTTTTGGGAGCGCCCGCTCTATCGCCGCGATCCCGTGCAGGAACTGGCGCATTCCGGCGCCGAGCTGCTCATCAGCATCAACGCCTCGCCCTATCACATGGGCAAGCGCGCGCAGCGCCGCGAGATCTTCGCCGCCACGGCGTGCCGCCACGGCGTGCCGCTCGTGTATGTCAACCAGGTGGGCGGCAATGATCAACTGGTGTTCGATGGCTCGAGCTTCGCCATGGACGCCGCGGGGCGCGTGGCCGCATCCGCCGCTTCCTTCGCCGAAGACCTGGTGCTGTTCGATGCCGATACCGGCGCGGGAGACCAGCACGACAACCTGCCCGACGAATGCGAAGCGGTCTACGAAGCGCTGGTTCTGGGCACGCGCGACTACATCCGCAAGTGCGGCTTCGCGCGCGTGCTCATCGGCTTAAGCGGCGGTATCGATTCTTCGCTCACGGCCGCCATTGCGGTGGATGCGCTCGGAGCCGGCAATGTCACCGGCGTGGGCATGCCCGGACCCTTTTCGTCGGAGGGCAGCGTCAGCGACGCGCGTGCGCTGGCCGAAAACCTGGGCATCCGCTTTGAGATGGCGCCCATCTCGCCGGTCTACGATGAGTTCCTGCGCGTGCTCGATTCCTTGTTCGCCGGCGCGCGCCGCGATGTCACCGAGGAGAATCTGCAGGCCCGCCTGCGCGGCGTCACCCTGATGGCGCTCTCCAACAAATGGGGCGACCTGGTGCTGACCACCGGGAACAAGAGCGAACTGGCCGTAGGCTACTGCACCTTATACGGCGACATGTGCGGCGGCCTGGCCGTGATCAGCGATGTGCCCAAGACGCTAGTCTACGATCTCTCGCGCGCCGCCAACCGGCGCCATCCCGGCGCCATCCCGCAAAGCGTGTTCGACAAGGCGCCCTCGGCGGAGTTGCGCCCCAACCAAAAAGACAGCGATTCGCTTCCGCCTTACGAGATCCTGGATCAGGTTTTGCGCGCTTACGTGGAAGATTACCAAGCCCCGCGGCAGATCGCGCAAGACCTTGGCCTGCCGCTCGAAACTGTGGTGGACGTGGTGAACAAAGTGGACCGCAACGAGTACAAAAGGCAGCAGGCCGCGCCGGGCCTGAAGGTCACCTCCAAGGCATTCGGCATCGGCCGCCGCTTCCCCATCGCTCAGAAGTACGCGGAGTAGGACAGCCCTCCCGGCCTGTCCGCACCTTTCTTACCGCCGCTCCTTGTGCTCCTCCACGCGCCGCGCCGGGTGCCGTTCCACGTGCCGTTCCACGCGCGGGCCCACCGGCCGCGCCACGGGTACTGCATACGGGTGTACGTACCGGTCGCGGTTCGCCCACGTGCGCACCCAGGGGCGATGATCGATGAGGATATCGTGCGTACGCCATCCCAACATCGGACCGGCCCAGCCGAACGGCGCGAACGCCCCTACAAAGATTCCAGGTCCGAAGGTGATGCCTACACCGGCGAAGAAACCGGGCCGCGGCGCCACAAATACCACCGCCGGATTGTAGTAAGGCACGCACACATAGCCCGGATTCACGGGCAGAATCTCGATGTCTCCGGGGCCTCCCACCACCACCCGGTCTTGCCCGTTGCTCTGCAGATATCCGGAGTCCATGGCTTTTTGACGCATGCGTTGCACCGCGTCCATCACATCCGGGCGCTGGCTCAACACGGCATCGCCCAGCGCCTGCGTCCATCCGGGATCCCTGGCCATCATGTCCAGCACGGAAGGAAACGGGATCAGCGCCAGCACACTCGGATCGAACGGCAGGTTGTCCTCGTACATCGCGCGGGACAATTCATCGGCGCGCAGATAACTGTGCTGATTCGCCCAGGTGGCCGCGTCTGTGATCTGATTCCAGAAAGTGGATCCGGTCATTACCTGGGCCAGCAGCGGGTCGGGGTAGAGCGCGATGCGCTCCACCAGGTTATCCAATTGCTGCGGCCCCAGCAGGGGCGGCGGCTGTTGGGGGTAATTCTGCGGCGGCGGATACGCGGGCTGCTGCGGATACCCTTGTTGCTGCGGGGGATAGCTCTGTTGCGGGGGAGGAGGAGGCGCCTGTGCCATCGCCGCCACACACAACGCACTCGCAAGCGCACCTGCCCACATAACTGTTTTCATCCACATACACTGATCCTTTCCGGTAACTCTCGCGCCATCCTACCGCCAACGTCCCCAACCGCGGCCCCAACCACGGCCCCAATAGAACCCAATGCCCGGCCCCCAATAGTAAGGGTATCCATACATGTAAGAGTACGGATACGGATAGGCATACGGATACGGGTAGTTGTAGCCGTAATACGCTCCATTGGGAGGCCTGGTGCGATTCTGCACATCATACGGACGCTCGTAATCATTGGGATTCACCCAGCGGAACGCCTGCGGCGCCGTCTCGGTGGAAACCGTCACGGGAGCTTCCACCCGGAACGTCAGAATCTGCTCCGGATAAAGATAGGTCGGCCGCCCGCGCGTCACCAGCACCCCCAAGATTCCAACGAAAGCGCCCGCGCCGGCGCCAATCGCCGCGCCCGTCCCCCAACCCGCCGCCGCGCCGACCATCGCGCCAGTCGCGGTAGTCGCGCCGACGGCGCCCACATCCCGCCCCACCGAAGTTGAGCCATTCTTGCTAAACAGTTGCGTTTGGATCGGCACCGGGAGTCCATCCGAGAGAGTGAGGTCCGTTAATTGAACCGCCAGGTGCGAGACGCCTTCCACGCGCCCCGCCTTTTTGGCTTCCGTCACCTTTCCGCCCACGGTCTGCCCGCGGTCCGCAACCACCACGCCATCCACCACCACCGGCTTCGCCAGGGTGGCGGCGAAGCCATCCCCAACCTTATTGCGGTCCGACGACAGGCCCTGATTCAGACGCACGGTGATGTAGGTGCCGGGCTTGATCGTCAGCTTCGCTGGAATTGGACCGCGATTGTAGTTGACCGGCGGTGACTGACTTCCATACCGCTGCCCCGGATATGGCTGACTCGGGTACGGCTGGCTCGGATACTGCTGGCTCGGATACTGCTGGTTTGGATATTGGTTAGGGTAAGTCGCCGGCGGCGCTCCCTGCGAATAATTCGGGTCCATGGTGGTGCGCGGAGCAGGTTCAGGCGCCGGCGTGCCCTGCACCGGCGGGGTTGCTTGCGTCGACTGGGCAGGCGCCGGATCATTGGCCTTGCGCCATTGGCCATCGGCTGGAGCGCTCTGCTGTTGGTTATCGGCCGGTGGCGGCCCCGCGGGCTGCTCCTGCGCGACGAGCGCGCTCGATCCGGCCAGGAAACTGAGTGCGACGGTGCAGACGGCCATACGGACCGGGCTCATGCAATTGGTCTTCATAGATAGCTGCCTCATAACTGGACGACGGCCTGTCACATGCACCCGTTTCGCCAATCCAGGAATGCCGCTAAGTACATGAAATCATGAGAGCAAACATACATATTTTGTGGCCGCAATGCACCGCTGCTGGTGGATTTCAGCCACTAGAAACCGAAATCCTTCAGTGATAGTCTATATGGCAGGTGATTTATGAGAAAAATTCTCACTCTGTTGTCGATGACGGCGTGTCTGCTGTGGGCGACCGATGCTTTTGCGGCGAGCCACGGCGGCGGCGGTGGTCATGGCGGTGGTTTCGGCGGAGGGGGCCACGCCATGGCTGGCGGCGGCGGCCGGGGCTTTGGCGGCGGCGCGGCTAGAGGATTCAGCTCCGGTGGGCGTGGGTACGGTGGCTACGGCGCTTACCGCGGCGGGTATGGCGGATACCGCGGTGGCTACGGCGCTTACCGCGGCGGCTACGGCGGCTATGGTTATCGCGGCGGTTGGGGTTGGGGCGGTTGGGGTGGTTGGGGCTTTGGCCTGGGCTACTGGCCCGGATATTACGGCTACGGGTATCCTTACTATTACGGATATTCTGATCCGTATTACTACCCTGATCCGTACGACTATCCTTACCCATCCGTGTATGCGAATCCGTACCCGGCGTATGGATATTATCCGAACGCGTATGCCTATCCAGGGCCCGGTGTCGGTGTGGGCGTAGCGGTGGGAGTCGCGGACGGCAGGTGGCGCCACTTCGGCGTGCGCCGCTAAGTTGCGTGGGGCAGGTTGTCAGCCTGCAGGCGGGTTGGCAGTCGGCCTTTGCCTGCTAGAATCACCAGTTGATGCGCACGTGGCTCACGCTGCCCAACCTTTTCACGCTCGCCCGGCTGCTGCTCGCCCCCGTCATCGTTTCCGCCATCGTGCATCGGCGCTCGTTCGCGGCCCTGTGCCTGCTTGCGGCGGCTGCGGCCACCGACATGATCGATGGTTACCTCGCGCGCCAGTTCGGCGCCGCTACCGCCGCAGGCGCATTCCTCGATCCCATCGCCGACAAGCTGCTGCTGACCGGCGTCTACCTGGCCTTGGCGCTGGCGGGCAGCGTGCCCTGGTGGTTGGTGGTTGTGATCTTCGCGCGCGATTTGTTCATCCTGGCATCGTCCGCCGCGGCCCTCCTGGCAACGAAATTGCGAGCGTTTCCGCCCAGTGTTTGGGGCAAGGCCAGTACTTTTTTTCAGATCCTCACCGCCGTCGTCTTTCTAGGCCGCGACGCCTTCGGATCCCCGTTTTTGGCCGCCTTAGCCGCCGCCCTTATCTGGCCCACCCTGGCCCTGACGGTTTGGAGTGGGGTTCACTACGGTTGGCGTGGCGCGCGGCTCCTGCGAAGCGGATTGACGGGCGCGCCGCCCGGGAGTAGTCTATAAGTGGACGGGGAAGATGACTCGTTACACGCCCGCGCGGCACTATCTGACGTTCGGAATCGTGGCCCTCGGCTTGGCCGGCTTTTCGGCCTGGCTGGGACTGGACTGGATACCCGCATTCGTTCCCGCCGCGCTGTTCTTCCTGAGCGCCGTTCTGCTTCTGGCGCTGGCCTTCCAACCCGCCATCGAGATCCACGAAGGATATTTGGCGGTGGGTAAGCGTATTGTGCCGTGGATGGATATCCGGCGGCTCGATCGTCCGGGAAACTGGCTGTCGCCCCTCATCGTCCGCATTACCCTGTTCGACGATTCGCGCATGGTCCTGGTCTATCCTGGCGACCTGGATTCGTGCAACAGCCTGCTCCGGCATCTGCGCCGCCTTTCCCGCGACGCTCTCATCGACGGGGTTCCATACCGCCAGTATTGGGGCGAAGTTCTGGCCCCCGGCGGAGACCGCCGCCAAATGCAGCCGCCACCGCGTTACCGGATGCTGCTGCCGGAGGACGAGGCGGAGGTTGAACGGCTCTATCAACGGCTGAAGACAGTCGGCCATCTGGATCAAAAGAATTCGGCGGACGAGAAGTAGTCCGTGGCGCGCCCGCTCTCTGTTCTCCTGAAATCCATTATCTGTCTCCTGGTTGTGCTGGCGTTGGCGGTGGCCACGCATACCTGGTGGCTGGCGGCCCTCGGCAGGCTGCTGGTGCGCGACGACGGCCCCGCCCGCGCGGAGATCGCGGTGGTGCTGGCCGGCGATTATTACGGCCATCGCATCATCCGCGCCGCGGAACTCGTCAAGCAGGGGTATGTGCCGAATGTCCTGGTCAGCGGCCCTAACAATCTTTACGGCTTCGATGAATGCGACCTGGAGATTCCGTTTGCCATGAAGAACGGCTATTCTGAGAGTTGGTTCATCCACGCGCCCAATCAATCCCGCAGCACGCGCGAGGAGGCCGCCGCGATCGTGCCGGGACTGCGGCGCCGCGGCGTGCATCGCATCCTGTTGGTGACCAGCGATTATCACAGCGCGCGCGCGGCTCGCATCTTCCGCGCCGCCGCTCCCGATCTGGATATCCGCGTAGTGGCCGCGCCAGACGAATACTTCCGCGCGGACGGCTGGTGGCACAATCGGGAGGGGCGCAAAATATTCCTGGTTGAGTGGCTCAAGACCGGGGCCAATATGCTGGGGATGTAGCGCATGTGGGAATCCCTGCGCACCGTGCGGGTTTACCTATGGCGCTACCGCGCGGGCCTGGCGCTGGGGTTGGGCGCGCTGGTGTTGAAGGATGTCGCCGGCGCCGTGCAGCCGCTGGTGATCCGCGCCGCCATCGACGCCCTTTCGCGCGCCTTCGGCCTCGCCCGATTGCTGCGCTTTGCCGCCTTGCTGGTGGGGCTCGCGGCCGTCAAGGGCCTGTTCCAATACTGGATGCGCGTGATCATCATCGGCATCTCCCGCGATATCGAATACGACCTGCGCAACGACTTGTTCCGCCACCTGGTGGAGCTTTCGCCGGACTATTACGGGCGCGTGCGCACCGGCGACATCATGGCCCGCGCCACCAACGACCTCAATGCCGTGCGCATGATGCTCGGCCCCGGCATCATGTACTGGACCGAGACCAGCCTCACCTTCCTGCTGGCCATCGTCATTATGGTTACGGTCGATTGGCGCCTGGCGGTGCTGGCCATCCTGCCCGCGCCGCTGGTCAGCCTGGCGGTGATCTTCTTCGGACGCGCCATTCATGCCCGCTTCGAGCGCATCCAGGCCATGTTCTCCGATATCAGCAGCCGCGTGCAGGAGAACCTGGCCGGTGTGCGCATGGTGCGCGCCTTCGTGCAGGAACAAGCCGAGCTGCGTCATTTCGAGAAGTTGAACCGCGCCTACATCGCGGAGAATATCCGGCTGGTGCGCATCTCCGGCGTCTTCCAACCGCTGCTGGAGGCGCTCATCGGCCTCACCTTCCTGGCGGTGCTGTGGTATGGCGGCGGACAGGTGCTCACCCACCGCATCTCGCTGGGCAGCTTCGTCATGTTCAATACCTACATGGGCATTCTGGTGTGGCCCATGATCGCGCTGGGCTGGGTGGTCAACCTGATGCAGCGCGGCGGCGCATCGCTCGCGCGCATCAACCAGATCTTCCACGAGCAGCCCACCATCGCCGCGCCCCCTCGTCCGGTTCCGTTGACCCGGCTGCGCGGCGAGATCGAGTTCCGGCACGCCTCGGTCGAGTATCCCTCCGGGCGCGCGCTCGACGACATCAGCCTCACGATTGAGGCGGGCGCCACCGTCGCCGTGGTCGGGCATACCGGCTCGGGCAAGAGTACGCTGGTCGGCCTGGTTCCGCGCTTGATGGACCCCACTTCCGGATGCGTACTGCTGGATGGCGTCGACCTGCGCGATCTGTCGCCCGCCGAATTGCGGCGCCACATCGGATTCGTGCCGCAGGAGACGTTTCTGTTCAGCGCGACCATCGCCGGCAACATCGCCTTCGGCGTGGAGAGCGCCAACCCAGCGGAGATCCGCCGCGCCGCGGAATTGGCCGGCTTGGCCACCGATATCGAGTCGTTCCCCAACGGTTACGAGACCATGGTGGGCGAGCGCGGCATCACCCTCTCCGGGGGCCAGAAGCAGCGCACCGCCATCGCCCGCGCCATCCTGCGCAACCCGCGTATCCTGATTCTGGACGACGCGCTTTCGAGCGTCGATACGCTCACCGAAGAGCGCATCCTCGAAGGCCTGGCCGAAGCCATGCGCGGCCGCACCGTGATCCTGATCTCGCACCGCGTTTCCACGGTGCGCCAGGCAGATCGCATCGTGGTGCTGGAGCAGGGCCGCGTCGTGGAGCAGGGCACCCACGCCGAGTTGGTCTCGGCGGGCGGCTACTACGCCGGCCTTTCACAGAAGCAGATGCTGGAAGAGGAGCTGGAGGCAATTTAGAAATGTGGGGCAGGCCCTCGGCCTGCGCGGACCGCTTGGACCCGCTTCCTGCTCGAAAATCGAGGCCTTCCGGAAGAGGCGGCCCGGGAGGCCCGCCGCAGGCCGAGGGCCTGCCCCGCAATTTGACATTGTGGCCCCCAGCCTGGGTGCCCCGTGGGCCGGGACCCGCGGCTCCCGCCACAACCCCTTGGGTCAGGGCGCTATCATCTTGATGAGCGCAATGACTAGTAGCCTTTCCCGGCAAGCCCGCTTGCTTATCCTGCTTGCTTGCCTGGCGCCCGCCGCGCGCGCCGAAACCGTGCAGTTGTTCCAATGGAAGAACGTCAACATCCAGGGTATGGGCTACGTCACCGGCCTGGTGGTGCAGCCGGAGGCGCCCTTCGATGTTTACGTTCGCACGGATGTGGGCGGCTCCTACCGCTTCGATCGCGGATCGTCCAGTTGGATCCCTTTGCTTGACGGCATCGTCACGCAGGGCGGCATCGGCACCGAGTCGGTGGCCATCGACCCCAATAATCCAACACGCGCCTACGTGGTGATTGCCGGCGTCAGCTCCATCGTCGGCAACGAATACCAGTACAGCGGCGAGGTGATGGTCTCCGAAGACCGCGGCCTCACCTGGCGCGCCACCGGTCTGGCGCAATACGGCGTCTATATCGGCCCCAATGACGACTACCGGGTGGAATCCGGCGAGCGCCTGGCCGTCGACCCGAATAACTCGAACGTGCTCTACTTCGCATCGCGCCGCAACGGCTTGTGGAAGGGCGTGCGCCAGCCCAACGCGCAATATACCTGGGCTCCCGTTTCCGGCGGACTGCCACCCTGGACCACCGACCCGTCCGTCGACGCCGCCGGCTACACGTTCGTCCTCTACGATTCCAGAACCACTGTCGACGGCGTCTCCCAGACCATCTACACCGGCGGGCACGGCAGCGCCGTCTGGCGGTCGGCCGATGGCGGCCAGACCTGGACCAGCCTGGGCGGCCCCGCCAATCCAGTGCGCGGCGTGGTGGCCAGCGATGGCACGCTCTACGTGAGTTGCGGCGTCACCAGCCCCGGCTCCGGCAATGTCGCGCGATATTCCAGCGGCCAGTGGACCGATATCACTCCCGGCGATAACTCGGCGCCGTACACGGGAATCACAGCGGACCCCGCCAATCCCGCCGCCGTCATGGTGGGCCGCGACAGTTCCGTCTGGCGCTCCATTAACGCGGGCGCGTCCTGGTCGCGGCAAGTGATGCTGATGAACGCCCCCAACCCGATTGACTCCGGCTCGAATCCTTCCGCCCCGGGTTATTACATTTCGACCGCCGGAGCTTCTGGCGGGATGGCCGCCCTCTTCATCGATCCTTCCAATTCGAAGCAGGTCTGGTGGACCAATGGCTGGGGAGTGGCGCTCACCGCCGATGTCACCGCCAGTGCGCCCTTTTGGGTCTGGCAAATGCAGAATCTCGAAGAGCTGGTCGGCGTCATGGTGCGGGTTCCTCCCAAGCCCAAGGCCGCCGGCGGCGCTGACTTGGTCAGCATGGTGGAGGACATGATCGGCTTCCGCCACGCCAACCGCGACCAGGCGCCGGGTTCCAAGATCAACCCTTCCGGCGTGCCATTCGATCCCAATCCGAGCTTCAGTTGGCAAACCAATATGTACGGCGGCGCCACCACCTACCCGGTGCCCTGGCCCAACGTTTCCATGGGCGCGAGCCTCGATTACAGCTACTACCAACCCGACAATCTGGCCTTCGTGGGCAATGGGGAGTGGCAGGCATGGTCGCTCTACGGCTCCTCCAGCGACAATGGCGTGACCTGGAAAGCATTCGCCGCCGTGCCCTCCGAGCAACTGTGGTCCGGCGGCGTGCAGCAATTATCTACACCGGTCAGCGGGCAGATCGCCATGTCTTCCACCAATCCGCTGAATATGGTCTGGGCGCCGTCCTGGGGCACCTTTGACGGAGGATTCGACACCGCCAATTCCACCAACGCGCCTTGGCCGCATTACACCACTGATGGCGGAAAGACCTGGAATCTGTGCATGCTGGCCTCCCCGCCACCCAAACCCGACCCTTACGATCCGCAAAACAACGATGACATCCATTACGACGCGCTGCCCAAATCGTGGGCCATCGGCATCAGCCCCTACGTCACCAGCAACGTCCTGTCAGCGGACAGAAACGATCTCAACGGCAAAGCCTTCTACTATTGGGACAACTCGACCTTCTGGTACTCCACCGATGGCGGGGCCACCTGGACTGCCAGCACCGCTTCCGGGTTTCCCAGTTACATCGTCAACGTCACCATCGCCTCCAATCCGGCCGTTTACGGTGATGTTTGGATGGCCTTCGCGCGCAACGGCTGCTGTGGGACCGCGGACGTTAACGGCAACCCGCTCTATCACTCCACCGATGGCGGAAAGACGTTCCAGACCGTGGCCGGGATCGACATCTGCGACAAGATCGCCTTCGGCCAGGGCAACACCCCCAAGACCCCATTCATTTATATTCTGGGCCGCATTGCGGGGGCCACGCGGGATGCCATCTATAAGTCCGAAGACGGAGGGCAAACCTGGATTCGCATCACCAATCCGGATACGCAGGCCATGCTTAACGTGGCGCAGATGGAAGGCGACATGCGAACCCCCAACCTGCTCTACCTGGCCGTGGCGGGACGCGGCATCTGGTACGGCACGCTGCCCTCTCCCGCGCCGCCCGTGCCATCCTTTAACGCGGGCGGCGTGACCAACGGCGCCAGCTTTGCGGATGCCCTGACACGCGGGTCCGTCAGCACGATTTTCGGCGTCAATCTGGCGCCGGAAGGCTCCACAGCCGAGGCCGCGTTTGTTCCGCTCCCCACCAATCTGAATGGCGTGATGGTCGCCGTGAACGACAACGCCGCCCCACTGTGGTTCGTCTCGCCGGGCCAGATCAATTTTCAGATGCCCTGGGAGGCGGCGCTATCGGGATCGGCCACCATCCGCGTATACAACGGGCTGGGCGCGAGCGATGCCGTGCCGGTCACTCTCTCGCCCTATGCGCCCGGGATTTTCGAGTATTCACCGGCGCCGGGCGATACCGAAACCATCGTCACGCATGCCGATTACAGCCTGGTGACGGCAACGAAACCGGCCGTTCCCGGCGAGCAGGTGGTCGTCTGGATGACGGGCTTCGGCGACGTGGCTGTGGTGCCCGACACCGGCTTCGGGAGCCCCCTGGGGGCGACGGCCACCACCCTGCCCACGGCGTCGCTCTCGGGAGCCAATGCCACCGTGACCTATGCCGGCCTGACTTACGGCTCCATCGGCTTGACGCAGGTGCAGATCATGCTGCCCAATCCTCTGCCGGCGGGCAATCCGCTCTCCCTGCAGATCGCAGCCGGCGGCGCCTCCAGCCAGGCCGTCACCTTATGGGTAAAACAACCGTAGCCTACGGCACCAGCGCCGCATGGATCGGCCCAACCCAATCGTCTTTCGCCATGTCGTACGCAATGAAATCGGAGTCGAATTGCCAGTAGGTCCAGGCCCAGCCCAGCGACTCCGCCGTGCGCGCCACGTACGAAATGTAGCGCACGCGCGAACCCATGTCGCCCTTGTCGTAAGCGCCAAACTCGCCTAGCAGGATGGGGCGGTTGTGGGCCGCCGCCCACTGCTGGACGCCCGCGAAATCCGCATCCACGCGGCGCTTGTCTTCGTCGGTGCCCCATGTCACGCCGGATAGATTTGCCGTCGCCTTCACCCAGGGCGCGCCCTGGTGGGTGAAGGTCATCGGCAAATAGTAATGCACGGTCACGATGATGTGACGATCGTCCTCCGGCAGATCCAGTTTGCCCAGCGCGTGGATGTTGTTCCAGTTTGCGGGTCCGATAATCACGTTGCGCACCGGATTGGTCTTGCGGATGGTCGCCAGCGCCTCCCGCGCGTAATCGTTCCACAGTTCAGGAGTCAGCTTGGTGTTAGGCTCGTTCAGGATCTCGAACAACACCTTCGCCGGCGCGTCCCGATAGTGTTCGGATACCTGCTGCCAGAACGCCGCCAGCTTGGGCTTGCAAGCCGCAGCGTCCGCGCTGCAAATGTTGAAATCGTGTTCGTCCAGAATCGCGGTCAGACCGTTGGCCAGGGCCGTATTCACCGCCCAGTCCAGCGTCTTGAACCATTGGGCGCTGAGCTGATTGTCCGCATTCATGTGCGCGAAGGCCTGCAGGTTGATCCGCACCGTCTGGAAGCCGCCTTCGTGGATCCGCCGGAAGTGGCGCTCCTGAAACCGCGCCTTGGAGAAGTCCCGCCACAGCGGATCGTACCCGATGATGTTCAGGCCCCGGCCCATCTGTTTCACCTGCTCGAACGCGTCCAACCCCGTTGCCGGCACAAAGTCGAGATAGTCCATGTTGAAGTTCCCTTCCTTCAGCACCGACAACTTCATCACGTGCATGCCCTGCTCCAGCTTCACCTGCGCCAGCGTGGCGATCCGCCAGATGTGCCAATGGGTGGTGGTGGGTAACAGGATCGGACCGGTCAGGTCGACGCCGTCAAAAGCGATGCCGATCTGCGCGGCATCCGTCCTTGACGACATGTGTGCGTTGATGGTGTAAGTCCCCGCCGCTTTGACATCGACACTGTAGTTCACCCATTCGCCCGGCGCGGTCCAGCCCAGGTACAGTTCGCCCACCTTCTCCTGCACGCCGTCCACGGTCTTGTCGATGTTCGGCTTCGTGTAGGAGATGTCCACGCCTTCGTCTTGCCGGAAACGATCGAGGAACGTGTCGCCCTTGTTCAACTCCCCGCTTCCGTGGTTGACGGCGTCGGTGTCGTGGTAAGCCACCCCTTCACCGCCGCTATCGTAAAGCTCCATCTCGATTCGTCCTGGAATCGCCTGCCGCCGGCCCTGATACGGTGTGCCCTGATAGCCGCTCTGGGCCAAGGCCGCCGCCATGCCGCCAACCGCGGCAGCCAGCGTGATGAGTCGTAGAAAAGCTCTCATGGCGACAAGTTAATCACATGGCGCGCCTCCGGGGATCGGTTTATATTGAACCTGAGATGAAACGCATCCGTTTCGCCGCACTTCTTCTCGTCTGTTGCGTCGCCGGCAGCGCCTGGGAGCAACCGCAAGCCGAAGCCCGCCGCTGGACCGCGGCCAAATTCCTGGGACTGACCGATGCTGCCCCCGACGCCTCGCACCTGATGGTGCGCGCCAAATCCGCGGTCATTTACAAAGATCGCATCCGCGGCCGCAAATTCCGCATCGCCGGGCAGGAGTTCGAGCGGGGCATCGCCATGCCGTCGCCGGGCGACATCGAGGTGCATCTGTCCGCGCCGGCCGCGTCGTTTCAGGCCGTCGCCGGTGTGGACAGCAACGACCTCGGCTACTACTCGAATGCGGGCCGCGGCAAAGTGACCGCTTCGGTGGAAGCCGGTGGCCGCGAACTGTTCCGGTCCACGGTCATGCAAGAGGGCATGCCGGGCATACCTGTCAAAGTGAACCTGGCGGGCGCGACGGCCTTCCATCTGAAGCTGGCCGCCGCCGGAGAAAGAACGCGCACCTACCAAGACGAATGGGACCAGGCCGATTGGGCCGATGCGCGCGTGAAGATGATGGACGGCAGTACGGTGTGGCTAGCCGCATTGCCCACGGGACCGCTGCCGGGAGCATATTCGACCGATCCGCCCTTTTCGTTCCGTTACGCAGGCAGGGCTTCCGGCGAGCTGCTGCGAAGCTGGCCGGTCAGGCGCGCCACACGGCGAGTGGACCAGCACCGCACCGAATACACAACGGCCTATACGGACCCGCAGACGGGTCTGGAAGTGCGCGCGGTGGCCATCGCCTATGACGATTTCCCGACCGTCGAGTGGACCGTCTATCTGCGCCACGGCGGCACCGTTCCCACGCCCATCGTCGAAGATCTGCAGGCCATTGACACCCGCCTGGAACGCACCCAGGAGCGCGAGTTTGTCCTGCACTACGCCAAGGGCAGCCCGAATTCGCCCACCGATTATGAGCCGCTCGAAAGCGTCCTCGGGCCGCACGAGAGCAAACAGATCGCCAGTACGGGCGGCCGCCCCACCGACGGCTACCTTTGTTACTTCAACGTGGACCGCGGCGGACAAAGCGCCATCGTCGCCCTGGGTTGGCCGGGACAGTGGGCGGCCGAGTTCACGCGCGACGACGGCAACGGGCTGCGCGTGCGCGCGGGGCAGGAGCTGACCCATTTCCGCCTGCTGCCGGGCGAGGAAGTGCGTACGCCTCTGGTAGCGCTCCTGTTCCCGGCAGGGGATTGGATCGCCGCGCAGAATGTCTGGCGCCGTTGGATGGTCGAGCACAACCTGCCTCGCCCCGGCGGCCGGCTCCCGCCCCCGCAGGTGGCCAGCGGCAGCAACCGCTACACCATCGAGATGCAGGATGCCAACGAAGAAAACCAATTGCGCTTCCTCAAGCGCGATCTGGATTCGGGTCTGCCGATCGACCACTGGTGGATGGATGCGGGCTGGTATCCGTTCCAGACCGGATGGTGGAATACCGGAACCTGGGAGCCGGACCCGCGGCGTTTCCCGCGCGGGCTGGCGCCGGTCAGCGCCGAAGCCCACTCCCATGGCCTCAAGACCATTCTCTGGTTTGAGCCGGAGCGGGTCGCGCCCGCCTCCTGGCTTTATCAAAACCATCCGGAATGGCTGCTGGGGCGCGATGGCAAAGACAAGCTCTTCTTTCTGGGGAATCCGGAGGCGCGCCAGTGGTTGGTCGAGCGCGTCAGCCGGCTTATCCGCGAACAAGGCATCGATCTCTATCGCCAGGACTTCAACTTCGAGCCGCTGGCCATCTGGCGCGCCAATGACGCGGCCGACCGCCAGGGCATCACCGAGATGAAGCACGTGGCGGGTTATCTCGCCTACTGGGACGAGCTCCGCCGCCGCTTCCCCTCCATGTTGATCGATACCTGCGCCTCCGGCGGAAGGCGCAACGACCTGGAGACGCTGCGCCGCGCGGTGCCCCTGTGGCGCAGCGATTTCGCCTATGAGCCCGCGGCCATGCAGCAAATGACCTACGGCATGGCATTGTGGATTCCGTACTTCGGCACGGCCGTCAACTCCGTGGAGCCATACATTTTCCGCAGCCAGATAACGCCGGCAGTGGCCATAGGTCTCGATCCGGCGCGCTCGGAAGACGGCTACCGCAAGCTCGGCGCCTTGCTGGCGCAGTGGCGCGAAATCGCCGATTACTACTACGGCGACTACTATCCCCTGACCGGCTACAGCATCGAAAGCACCGCCTGGATGGCCTGGCAGTTCCACTGCCCAGGACGGGGCGACGGCATGGTGCAGGCCTTCCGGCGGCCCGATAGTCCCTTCGAATCGGCGCGCTTCCGGCTGCGGGGGCTGGACCCGGCCGCGCGCTACAGGGTCAGGGATATGGACTCGAAGCTCGAATCTGAATTCTCAGGGCGGGAGCTGATGGAGGCGGGCCTTCCAGTCTCCATCCCGGTTGCCCCGGGTGCGCTGATCCTGAGTTACGCGCTGAAAGCGCCCTGAGACAATCAAAGCCCAAGTTATTGAATCTACAGAGGGTTATAGGTGCTGGGTGCTGGGTGCTGGACGACGCGGCGACACGGGGGTGGGTGGATTTCGGGAGTGGGGAAGAGACAGCTATCGCACATCAGTTGGAGTCGTAGGCGCAGTTGTCAAAGCAGGGGGGCAGGTTGCTAA
>Ga0335078_10005507_pt1 | contig 18706 bp, 15 predicted proteins | sample Lox_Sample_32_FD_206711 | JGI IMG/M metagenome (GOLD analysis project Ga0335078, IMG submission 206711) | Soil microbial communities from Loxahatchee National Wildlife Refuge, Florida, United States - Lox_Sample_3.2 | ecosystem: Environmental > Terrestrial > Soil > Wetlands | place: USA... | reverse complement strand
ACGTACAGCCTTTGCCGCTCGTCTTTCTCGGCGGCGGAGCGGTTCAACGGGTCCTCGACTGCCTCCAGGTGAGTCAGCCGCGCCAGGTGCTTTTGATCCGGGTGATACGCATAGAGGTCCAGGAATCGCCCGCCATCGGCGTTCCACAAGAACAAAAGTATATGCCCCTGTTTGGACCACGCCACTCTTTGCGGAGCCGTTCCCCAAGCAAACGGCCGGTGGAATAGGCGCTCCAGCGGCCATGGTTCGGCTCGCAGGAATCCTACGATAACGAAGAAGATGGCGGCGGCTCGCATCGGATAACGGATTGCCAAGAGTATCACAACCGGCGCCGGTTTCGCGGAAAAGAAGCCTTTCGCGTGCGCGGACTGTTCAGCGGGCTGGCGCAGCATCCGGACTCTGCGGCGCATGGAATCGCTTGGGGCTGGCGCGGGCGAATTCGGCAAACTCATGGATCAGGTGGGACTGGTTCGGAGTAGGACGCAGCGGCGTCCGCGCCTAAGTTCGCTGCCCATCCATTCTCCAAGCTGCCCAGTAAGACTCCCGCCCCGCGTCATCGATCCGTGCGTCGCCGGGTGACGCCCTCGTCACGCCACATTTTGTCAATCCTTCCCGCCAAAAGAGTCGCATAATGGCGGCATGGAGATCGAAGGCAAGGCAGTGGTCGTCACCGGCGCCGGCGGGAACGGGTCCGGGCGCGCGATAGCCCGCCGCTTCGCACACGATGGCGCCGCCGTCGTGGTCTGTGACATCAATGAAACGGGCGCGCGCGAAACGGTTCGCCAGATCGAGGCGGCGGGCGGACGCGCCGCATTCTGTCCCGCCGACGTCCGTGTCGAAGCTCAGGTTCGCAAGCTCGTGGGCTTCGCCGAGGAGACCTTCGGCGCACTGGCCGTTCTGGTCAATAACGCGTCGGCGACCTTTCATCCCGGCGAACCGCTCGAGCATTGGTCCGAAACCGTAGCCACAGACCTTCTGGGAACCATGTATGGGACTCGTTTGGCGATCGATGCCATGCGCCGCGGCGGTGGCGGCGCCATCGTGAACATCAGCTCCATCTCGGCGCTCTGGCATGGCCGCGAACGGCCGGCGCCCGCCTATGACGCAGCCAAGGCGGGCGTCCTTCGGCTAACCACCGGTTTGGCCTGGCTCCATCCGGAGGCGAACATCCGCGTAAACTGCCTCGCGCCCGGCTGGATCGCTTCCGAACAGGTTCGCGCGTATTGGGAGCCTCTCACCGCGGAGCAGCGCAAACAACGCGGCGCTCCATCGAAGCTGCTGGAGCTTGCCCAGGTGGCGGACGCCGTCGCTCGCCTCGCGGCCGATGAGTCGCTTTTCGGCCGCGTTCTGGTTTGGTGGTCCGAAGACGAGCCCCGCCTGATCCCTTGGGCCGATCCCGGTTACGCCGCGCTGCTTTCCGCCGCAGTGTAGCGCGCGCCGCCGCGTGATATGCTCAAGAAAAATCACGCTTGATGCCCGCAACCGATCCGAACCGGCAGCAGCTTCATGAACTCGAACGCCTAGGTTGGTATCACAGCATGGAGCTGCCGGATGGCCGTATCATCCCCGGCTTTCAGAGCCTCGACTGCCTGCGCCGGCGCATCGCGCAGTTTCCGATCCCGGGCGATTTGCGCGGCAAGCGGGTGCTCGACATCGGCGCGTGGGACGGCTGGTTCAGCTTCGAAATGGAGCGCCGCGGGGCCGAGGTCGTGGCGGTCGACTCCACTGCCTTCGAGCGTTTCCGCATCGCCCGCGAATTGCTGGGATCGAAAGTCGAACACCGCATCGGCGATATCTGCCGGCTGTCACCCCGCGAACTTGGATACTTCGATATCGTCCTGTTCCTGGGCGTGCTCTACCATTTGAAGCACCCCATGCTGGCCTTGGAGAACGTGTGCGAGCTCTCGACCGGCATGGTTTGCCTCGAGTCGTTCGTTACCGATGACGGCAGCGATCCTTCCGCCAAGCCTGTGATGGAGTTTTACGAAACCACCGAACTGTGCGGGCAGTTCGATAATTGGGTGGGACCGAACGTGGCCTGCCTGCTGGCGATGTGCCGCACCGCCGGATTCGCCAGTGTGCGCCTCGAAAGCGTGCTCGACCATCGCGCGCACGTGGCCTGCTACCGCCGGTGGCCGGAACTCGAAAATCCGCGAGCGCCGGGACCCTTCCTGACCTCGGTCGAGAACGCCGCCACTCGCGATCGCGAATTCTCCGGCGCGGACGACCAATACGTGGAGTTCTGGTTCAAGAGCCCGCGCCCGGACCTGGCGGCCGGCGATGTGTTCCCCCGCATCGGTCCCTACGGATCTCATCCCGTCTTCTTGCAGAGCAGCGGAGGCGATGGCTGGCACGTGAACTGTAAGCTGCCGCCCGGCCTCGCCCCTGGCTGGCATGACGCCACCTTGCGCCTGGCGGACAGCGCCTGGGGAAACCGTGTGCGCATCGGCGTGAACCTCTCCGATCAAGACCGCCGGCAGCCGCCCCGCAAGACGGAAGCTCCGGATATCAGCATCGCCATCGTGACGGACGGGAAGACCTGGGAGCGCAACCTGGTCCACACCGGCCTCCATACCTGGGTTTCCCTGTGGCTTTCGGGATTGCCGGAAGGCGCCGGGAAGGGCGACATCCAGGTCCGGTTGGATGCCGACTATCTGCCCGTGGTGTTCCTCTCGGAGGCGGATCCACAAGGGCTGCGGCAGATCAACGCCATGCTGCCGCCGGGCGCGCAGCCGGGCGACTACCTAATCTCGGCCGGCCTCGGTGACACCATCTCGCCGCCGGTTGCCGTGAGGCTGGTCTGAATGTTCGCCAGGGGCGCGGCGGGCACGACCGTAAACCATCGCGGGGATCGGCCAGATCCGGGCCGCTTGCACGGGTGGTGAGGATGCCGTCCGCCGATGCTTCGGCGCGAACGAGGCAGACCGCGCTGCTCTCCCTCGTGCTTTTCGCCCTGAATGCTCTAATCTGCTGGCCGCTTTTCCAGGTTGAATACCTGGACGATCTGCAATCGAACGAAGGCACGTTCATCACGTTTGGCCGGTTCCTGCTGGATCACTGGCCGCATTCGAGCTGGTTTCCCTGGTTCGACGCCGGGATGCCATTCGAGAATACCTATCTGCCGCTGGTTCCGTTTCTCACCGCGATTTTCGCGTCCCTCGGCCGCTCCTCGCCGGCGCACGCCTTCCATTTTCTGGCGGCGTGGGCCTATTCATTGGCTCCGGTGTTCTGGTTCCTGTTCGCGCGAAAACTCTCCGGGCGGCTGGCGCCCGGCTTCTACGCCGCATTGTTGTGGTCGCTGTTTTCGCCTTCGTCATTCATCCCGGCTTTTCTGGCGGACACGGGATCCTGGTGGGGAATCCGCCGCCTCATGAACATGGTCTTCTGGGGTGAGACGCCGCATAACGTGGCGCTATGCCTGCTGCCGCTGGCGCTCTTGCTGCTGACCCGGTATCTGGAGCGGCCCAGCGCCCGCCGCTTCGCGGTTTCGGTCCTGGGATTTGCCGCCGTCATGCTCGCCAATGCGTTCGGCGCGGTGGTGATCCTGATTTCCTCGCTGATTCTGTGCGCCGTGCGGTCCGAACGCCGCTGGCGGGACTTGGTCTCGACCGGCGCAATCCTGACAGCCGCCTACCTGGCGATCTGCCGTCTGGCGCCGCCTTCTTTATTGCGCCTCATCCAAATCAACACCCAGCTCATGGCCGGCGACCGCCGCTTTGTCCTGCGAGCAGGCCTGCTGGCCGTTTCGTTCGTTCTGATGCTCGTGCTCGTGTGGTTCCTTTCCCGCCGCCTTGCCGATCCGATGCTCCGGTTCGCAGTGCTCTTTTCCGCCTGTTTCGGGAGTATTACATTGCTGGGGTTTCGTCCGGGTCTGGACTTCCTGCCCCAGCCTCAGCGCTACCACCTCGAAATGGAAATCGGGATCTGCATGTTGGCGGCATTTGCTCTGGCTCGCCCGCTCGGACGCCTGCCGCGAAAAGCCGCGCTGGTAGCGGCCGCTCTCTGCGTCGTCCCGCTGGCATGGACCGCCGGGCAAGCTTGCCTATACGCGCGGCGCCTGATCCATCCGCTTGATACCACCCGAGCGATTCCCTTCCGGCAGGCGCGTTGGCTCGCCGGACACCTCCCAGGACAGCGCATCATGGTATCCGGAGAAGGCAGCTTTTGGTTCAATTTGGTTGCCGATAACCCGCAATTGAGCGCGGGGCACGAGCCTTCCGCTCCCAACTGGATGCAGCGCGTCGCCGTGTACACCATTTATTCGGGCCAAAACGCGCGCAGTCAGGACGGTCCCGTCTCGATATTTTGGCTGAAGGCGTTCGGCTGCGGCGCCATTACGGTTCCAGGCACGCAAAGCAAAGATCTCTATCACCCCATCCGCAACCCCAGGAAATTCGACGGATTGCTTCCTCTCATTTGGCGCGAGGGAGACGACTCGATCTTTCAGGTTCCCCTGCGTTCGCCGTCGTTGGCGCACGTGATTCCGGCGGCGGCCGTGGTCACCCGGCGGCCGGTTCACGGGTTGGACACCGAGCCGGCGCGCCGATACGTCGCGGCCCTCGACGATCCCCAAATGCCGGCAGCCGCGATCTCGTGGCAGAACCCGGAACGCGGCCGCATCTCCGCGTCACTCGCAGCGGGACAAGTGATTTCGGTGCAAATCACCTACGATCCGGGATGGCAGGCAACTACTCGCGGCCAGCGGCTCCGCATCTATCCGGACCGGCTCGGCTTGATCGTCATTGACCCGCAACTCACCGGAAAATGCGCGATCGATCTGGAATTCAAGGGCGGCCCCGAGCGAACAATCTGTGCCGCCGTGAGTTCGCTAGCCGCCATCCTACTGCTGGCGATGCTGCTGTGGCGGACAGTCTGGCCGGGCCGCCGCCTGGCCGGGTAATCACCGCCGCACATCTTCTGGATCACGCAGCCGGTGATCCGCCGCTACCGCGGCTTGCCGTTCGCGTCGTCTGAGGCGTGCGCCGCGCGGCCTCCGGTATAATGTAGGCGTCCCATGAACCCGCAAGTTCTGTCTTGGATGCCCGCGATTCTCGCGTGGATTGGCGGCTCGATCGTGCCGGCCGCCCGGATCGATACGCGCACGCTGAGCGCCCGAAGGACGATGGGTGTGGCTCGCGTCGCCGGTCGCTTTGCGGAGCCGCGCGGTCCGATTTGCACGCCTTAGGGCCCCCTTCCCGTTTGACGCATCGCCGATAACCTGTAAATGGTCTCCTTCGCCTTTTTATGCGCCCGAGCTTCGACGTGACCAAGAAAGCGATCCATCTCAGAACACTGACGGCGTTCGGGATTGCGCTGGCGGCCGCATTCGGGCAATTGCCCGGAAGCGTTACGGGAACGGTGTTCGACGCGGCGGGCGATCCGATGCCGCTCGCGAAGATCTCGATCGTCGCGGACGAAGGCGGCGCGCGCCGCGATCTGATCGCTGACGAGAACGGCGGATATCGCGCCGCGCCGCTCGCGCCGGGATCGTACCGGCTGTCTGTCGAGTCGGTATTGGCCGGGTCCTCGATGACCGAATTCACGCTTGGCGAGGGCCAGGCGCTGAACCTGCCCATTGTCTTGACCTACGCGCGGCCGGCGGCGCCGTTGCCGCGCGACCGGGCGGAGATCACGCCCGGCCAGCAGGGCGGTGACATCGAGGGCTATGGGCCTTATGGATCCCGCGGCAACATGAGCTTCAACAGTACAGGCCAGCGCGGGCAGGATAACGACTTTCGCCTCGACGGGATGGACAACAACGATAGCTGGGTGCGCGGCGCGATCCTGCTGCCTCCCGAGGAAGCGATCAGCTCGATGAGTCTGAGCGACGGATACATTCCGGCGGCGTTCGGGCATGCCGCCGGCGCGACCACCGGCGTCGCGAGCCGCTCGGGATCCCGGGAGCTTCACGGCAGCGCGTTCGAGAACCTGGGGAACACGGCGCTGGACTCGCGGAATTTCTTCGACGGGAGCCGCAAGCCGGGCCTCGTGAGCAACCGGTTCGGCGCCGCGCTGGGCGGTCCGGCAAGCGGGCGCGGCTGGTTCTTTTTCACCGATTTCGAAGTTCTGCGCGAGAGGCAGGATCTGACCGTACTCTCGACGGTTCCGACCGCTGCGCAGAAAGCGGGCAACTTCGGCTCCGTGCCGATCTACGATCCGCTTTCGCTCGAGAAGACCGGCGGCAATTACAGGCGGCAGCCGTTTCCCAATAATCAGATTCCGCCGACCAGCATGCCCGCGCCGTCGCGCGCCCTGTCGGCGCTCTACCCCGATCCCAACCTGCCCGGGGCGGCCGATAACTACCTTTTCAATCCAGCGAGCTTCGACAACCAGGAGCGCTTCGACATCCGGTCCGATAGGACTTTTTCCGCCCGCAATCGCCTGTTCTTCCGGCTTACCCACGAAGGATCGGAAGCTCTCTCGCCCGGCGCCTTTCCAGGAGGCTATGGCAACGATGTCACGCAGCACGCCGATGGCGACTCGACCAATACAAACGCGTGGGGTGGTGTGGTCTCGCAGACTTTCGCCGTCGGCCCTTCGCTTGCGAATGAACTCCGCGCGGGAGCGGCGGGGATCGGCCTGCACGCCCGTGCCAACGATCAAGGCCTGAACGCATCGGCGCTGCTCGGCATTCCGGGCTTGGGCTCGGACGGGCTGCCGTCGATCGTGCCCACGGGATTCACCGCGCTGGGCGCGGCCGGAGCGGTTCCCCTGCAAGTCCGCTCGGCGAATTATCAGGTGGCGGATACCGCCGCGTGGGCCACGGCCCGCCATGCCTGGCACTTCGGAATGCAGGGAATCCGCCGGCACGTGGATGGCAACGCATCGCCATGGACAGACCGGGGGACGTACTTGTTTTCGCCGGACTACACCAGCCAGCCCGGCGCCGAGGGCGCGACGGGCGACTCCTTCGCATCGCTGCTCGTGGGCTTCCCGACCGAAGTCCGGCGCGACGTCCAGTTCTCGCCTTACCATCTCCGGGGCTGGGAGTGGGCGGGCTTCGCGGAAGACCAGATTCGCATTTGGAAAAGGTTGACCGTTCAGGCGGGCCTTCGCCTCTCCATCGATCCGCCGGTCACCGAGGCGGACGACCGCATGGTCAATTTCAACTTCAGCCGGACGTCCCCGGCGCTCGACCAGTTTGCCGGCGCGGGAGGAGTGAACCGGTATGGGGGCTCGGGTTACAACCTGAAGCTGGCGCCTCGCATCGGTTTTGCGCTGGATCTATCCCACAACGGATCGACGGTGCTGCGCGGTGGTTTCAGCCAGGCATTCGACGGCGGCGCGTACGTGGCCGAGGGAGCGCTGGCGCGGAATCCGCCCTACGCATCGCGGCTGGACATCATCAACGGCACGTTCCTGGTAGGGCCGGATCTGACGGCGGGCCTGCCGCCGCCCGCGGCGGCCTCTCTGCTGAACGCCGCCGCGCTCAACGGCGTCAACGGCGCCATCTATGCTATTCAGCCGCAACACTACGAGCCCTACGCGGATCAGTGGGACCTTTTCTTGCAGCATCGTTTGCGGACCGGCTTGATCGCGGAACTGGGCGGAGAGTCGTCGATGGGCGTGCATCTCTACGCGGCCTACGATGCGAATCAACCGGCTCCGGCGCCGCCGCCCTCGTTAGCGAACCGCTATCCGTACTCGCCGTACGCATCGCGCATCGACTACCTCGCGATGGGCGGAGGCTCGACCTACTACGGCGGAGTAGCGAGGCTGACCGGCCGGGCCGGGCCCGGCCTCGTGGTTGCGATGAGCTATGCTTTCTCAAAATCGATCGACGACGCGGTTGCGCCGGATACGGACCCCCAAAGCCGCCCGGCGGCGCCTCAGTACATTTATTTTCCGCGCGGCAACCGCGGTGTGTCTCCATTCGACATCACCCAGCGCGCCGTGCTGGCGGCTCACTACGATTTGCCCAAGCTCCGGCAGAAGTGGCTGGCGGATTGGCGCGCCAGCACCGTGATTACGTTGCAGACCGGATTTCCATTTACGCCGGAATTGGCGACAAACAGTCTGAATAACGGCGGGTATCAGTTGCCCGACCGCGTGGGCGGCGGGTCTTTGCCACCGGATCGGCGTTCGTATCTGAACTGGTTCAACACCGGCCTCGGTCCGGCATTCCCGAACAGCGCATTCCTGATGCCGGCCTTGTATCAGTACGGCAATTCCGGTTTCGATATCCTGCGCGGCCCTGGGCTGGCCAACGTAGACGCGATGCTGAGCCGGAGCTTCGCGCTGCGCGAGCGCCTGTTTTTGCGGCCGTCGATCGAGGCCTCGAATCTGTTCAACCGCGCGAATTTCGCGCTGCCGGAACGCATTTTAGGCGTCGAATCGGCCGGCGTCATCAGCCACACCATCACCCCTGCCCGCCGGTTGCAAATCGCGATGACGGTGTCGTGGTGAGCGGGCGGCCGCGAAATTAGTAAGGCCGCGAAGCGCCTACCCCTGAAGTTTGGACCTTTCACCCCGCCGATGGACGGCGGACGTGGCGCAAGCTTCTGTTCGCCGTATGGCAGGCGGCGAAGCGCCTGCCCCCCGCTTTACTTGGTCGAGGTGAGGTTGTGCTCGATCGCGAACTTGACCAGGCCCACCAGGTCGTGAATGTTGAGCTTGCGCATCAGGCTGGCGCGATAAGTGTCGACCGTTTTGGGGCTGATATCGAGCAGGTTCGCGATCTCCTTGGCGCGCAGTCCATTGACCAGGTGGAAAAAGACGTCGCGTTCGCGGCGGCTGAGCTGCGCCAGCGGATCGTCCTCCTGGGCTTCGCGATTCGCCGGGAACAGGCCGGCAACCTTCAGCAGCGGAGACACGTAGACCCCGCCGTCGCGAATGTAGCTGATCGCATCGGTGAGATGGCGGGAGGGCCCGTCCTTCAACAGGTACCCGTCGGCGCCGACCTTCAATGCCTCGCGTATCGAACTCTCTTCCCGGCTGATCGTCAGAATTATACAGCGAGTGGCGCACTCGCCTTCGCGGAGCTTGCGCACGACCTGCAGGCCGCTAAGCTTGGGCATATTCAAATCGAGGATGGCGAAATCCGGCTTGAGGGACCGGATCATCTCCAGCGCCATCAGACCGTCGGAGCATTGGCCGGCGATTTGCAAGTCTTTGCTCTGGCAGACCGCGACCAGGCCTTCGCGCACGATGGCTTGGTCCTCCGCGATCAATATCGTCGTTTGCTTAGAATTATTCATAGAATCACCGGGAAAGATACAGTCAACTTAGTGCCCTGGGGACCACTTAGTACCTGGAGATCTCCACCGAGTTCGCGAATCAGCTCACGCATGGAGCGTAAGCCGATCCCCGAGGATGCCGCCGGTTTCTTCGGGTCGGCCGGTGGGCCAAAACCGGAACCGTCGTCCTCTACTGCCAGCGTGACGCGGCCGTCCGCCTGGCGAAGCGTCAGACTGACCAGATGGGCGCGGGCATGCCGGATCACGTTGGAGAGCCCTTCCTGTGCGGCGCGATAAAACGCGGCGCGAACGTCCGGGGGCGGCTCGGTAGATAGCTCCTCTAAGTCGAGCGAACCGGCGAACTTCTCGGGAATCCCCGAAGTCTCCCAGAGTTTTCGCAGAGCTTCCACCAGACCTTGCGCCTGCCAGTAGGACGCATACAGCCGTTGTGAGACACTCCGAACTTCGTCGAGAGCGCCGTTAGTTAGCGAAGCAATATTGACAAGGCTGCGGCGCACACGTTCGGGCGGATCCGGCAGCCAATCCAAAACGTAGCCCACGTGAATGTGAATGCCGGCGAGGGCCTGGCCCACACCGGTGTGCAGCTCGCGGGCCAGCCGCTGGCGTTCCCGCTCCAATTCCTGAGTCAGAATCGCGCCCGGAGTCTTCGGCGCACTTTGCTTCCGGAGCTCACCATGCGCTTGGAGGAGACGGAAGTAATTGCGCGCGGCCTGGCGTTGCAACGATGCGAGGCGTTCCAGTTCACGGCAGGAAAGAAAAGGATCGGACGAACGAGATTCCGAGTCCGCACCCTCAGCGGCCCTCGCCATTTGCTGGAGCCGCTGTATACAGTCACCGGAACTATGACGCCAAAATCCGGGAGCCAACCTCGATCCTTCCTATACTCTCGGGCATCCTATCAGAAATACGCGAAGGGAAATGCCTTAGAACAGAATGCCAACTTGATCTCCCGTTTGCAATCCTAAATGTACTTGGTACCTCAGTGATCCGCTTAGTACTTGCCTCACCAATTTCCGAGCTAGTAAGGTAAGGATGTCCGGAAGCCTCATGCTATTTCCACGCTTGGCGGTTTTGATTGGAGGTGTAGCCGCCGGTGCGCTTGCACGGCGCTGGCAGTCGCGTGAAGCCGCCGCGCCGGCGCTGAAACGCTCGCTCGATCAACTTGCCCGGGAAGTGAGATCGCAGGTGGCCGCGCACGATGGTCGTCTGAGTCAACTCGAAGCGCGCGCCGAAGTACAGGAGGCCAAGCTCAAAGAGCTGCCGTCGACTGCGCAGCTTGTATCCGCCATGGACGAGTTGCTGGCGAAAGCGATGTCCGGGCTGGAGGGCCGCCTTACCGCGCAAGCGCAGTCCATTGAAACTTTGCAGATGACGGTCACTCAGACCGACGAACTGCTGGAGAGGGTGCTGGAATCGCTCGACACGTTGCGCGGAGATTCGCCGGGCAACGCCGCATAGCGCCAGCTTCGCGGAGGGCTGGTTTGCCCCCGCTCGCCCAGCGGCGCGCGCCGGATGCCAGGCCCGGCGGCAAACGGACGCAGCAACCAACTTCCCGTTAGCGCTCCAGCAGACGTTGCAGATTGCCGCCCAGGATCAGCCTGGCATCATCCGCGCTTACGTCCAAATCGCGCAACACTTGGATCTGCGTCTCGTAGATCTGCGCATGCCAGCCCCGCGGGAAGAACGAGGAATCCGATCCGAAGAGCAACCGCCGCGGGCCGGCGACTGCCAGTGCCTGGCCGAAGACGCCCGCGAGATCCAGCGGCGCGGGCTGATAACGGAGCCACCGGTTGCTGCTCGACGTATCGAGATGCACGTTGGGGCAAAGATCGCAGAGCATCAGCGCCTCGCGGAAATAGCCGGCGCCGAAGTGCGGAATCACGAAATTCACCTGGGGGAACTCCAGGGCCACGGCGTGCAGATCGATGGGATTGGAGTAGCTCATATCGAACCGCGAAGGCAGCCCGAGTTTCTGGCGTGCGCCGACGGTTAGGACGCCGCAATGCACAAAGACGATGGCGCCGGGGCGCGCCGCGGCGGCCTCGAAAATGGGACGCACGCGGGCGTCTCCGAGCGCGTAGCGATGCATGGCGGGAAACAGGCAAATCCCCTGCAGGCGGCCGCCGGCCAGCGCCTTTTGGACGCGCTCCGCGGCATCCGGCGCCAGCGGATTCAGCAGGAAATAACCGTAGAAGCGTTCGGGAAAAAGTGAGACGGCCGCGGCAACCGACTCTTCGTCGCCGGGAATGCTCGCGATCAGGGCCGCTTTGGCCACGCCGTGTCGATCCAGTTCCTGTATCCAGTCGCCGGCGAGTTCCTCGCACGATTGGCCGGTGTGCCAACCGAGAATCCGGCCCATCTCTTCCAGCGGCCGGCCGCTTTCGGCCGCCAGCGACGAGAAGAAGGCGCGCGAGAAAAAATGTACGTGGGCATCCGAGACCGGAAACTCACCCCACGGAGTTTGCATCGGGTTTATTCCAGTGCGTAAGGCCGGCCGCCAAAGCCATCTGGGTGAGACCGGCTACATTATTTACGCCCAGCTTCTTCATCAGGGTCTTGCGATAACTGCGGACGGTTTGCAGACCCAAATCGAGGAGCACCGCGATGTCCTTGCTGGTCTTGCCTTCCGCGACCAGGCGCAGGACCTGGACTTCGCGCGGCGACAGCACGTCCAGCGGCACCTGGCTCTTTTTGAGCTGCAAATCGCCGGTTTGGATGCGGGTCAGGAGACGGTCGGAGACCTGGGAACTGAGATAGGAGCTACCGCGGGCCACCGCCCGCAGAGCGTCGATCAGTTCTCCGGAGGAAGCTTTCTTGAGCACGAAGGCGCGCGCGCCCGAGCGCAGGGCGCTCAGCACCGAGCCTTCATCGTCGTACATGGAGAGGATCACCACGCGGGTTTGGGGCGAGTGCCGGAGGATCTCGGCGGTGGCTTCGATGCCGTTCATCCCCGGCAAGCCGATGTCCATGAGCACGAGATCGGGGTGCGTCTTCTTGCAGAACTGCACCGCTTCGGTGCCGCTGTCGACATCACCCACGACGCGGAACTCGGAGCCGCGCTCCAGAATCGTGCGGATCCCGTCGCGCATCATCTTGTGATCGTCCACTACGAGAATATCGTATGGCATAGCACCCTCACCCGTTGCCGATGCGGTTTCCGGACGTGCACAGCGCCCGCACGACGGTCCCCCGGCCCGGTGCGCTATCGATGCGCAAATCAATGGCGGCCTGCTCGGCGCACTGCTCCATTATGAGGAGACCTAGTCCACAGCCGCGGAGCGCGCCGCCCGACGCATCGAAGCCCCGGCCGTTATCGCGAATTTCCAGGGCGGGTCCGCCGCGCGACGGCTTTAGGAGGATCTCGATGACGGAACCGGCGGAGTGACGCACGGCGTTTGCGGCCGCCTCCTGGGCGATGCGATAGAGGGCCGCCGCGGCTGCCGGTGGGGGTTGCGCCTTGGGATCCGCCAGCACCCGGACCGTGCCCTTGAAGTCGGCGCGTAGACGGCCGGCCAGCCTGTCCAGGGCCGCGCGCAACCCTATGCGTTCGGCGACCGCTGGATTCAACTGGTGGCTGAAGTCCCGCACCAATTCCATAATGTTCTCCAGCATGCTTTGGATCTCCCGGGTACGCTCGGGAGCGGGGAATCCGCCCTCCGCCAAGTCCATGCGCAACAGGTCGAGTTGCAAGCCGGCAGCGCTCAGATACTGGCCCACGTGATCGTGTAGAAGCTGGGAAAGCCGGAGACGATCGCCTTCCAGGGCGTGCAGGACGCGAAGCACCAGGTCGCGTTCCACCATCTCGCGCGCGATGCCTCCCGCAAACGCGATCTCACCCTCGGGCGATCGTACGGGGAACAAAGCGATGGAGTAAGTTGGCGGCACGTCGCCAAACCGGCCAGCGGCGCAAAGCGCCTCGCCCGTCCAGACTCGCTGCAGGCGGCTGGTCCAGGAAGCGCGCGCCGGTGGGCCAAATAGATCTCCGAAATTCAGCCCCGGCAGTTCCGCGGCAGCGCGTCCAAATACGCGCGGCGCATCGCCGTAGACCGCGTGAAACGACTGGTCGCGCTTCAGCAGCCAGGTGCAACCCGGGCTCTGGCGGAGCAACATCTCGCACAGCCAGGAAGCCGGCGCGGTTTGTAACCAGTAAGGAGCCGTCTCGGTCGCGCCCATTGGAGAGATGGACTGTGCCATCAGAATGGCTCAATTCTATCAAACTGGATGAGCCGCTGAGTTCGCAGCGTTTTGGAATCGCAACCGCTTGAAGTTGGGTTCGAGCGGGGAGAGCACACCGATAGAGGCTTCCGGACTCACCGGTGCGAACCGCGGGGCGATGCGGTCCCTCACCGCCGGGCGGTGGCGGCGCTGGTACGCGGCTGTGCTTCGGGCCGCACGGCGGGCTCCGGGACCGGCTTGACTTCCGGCTCGGCTTTCAGCAGGCCCAGTTGCCGGCGCAACTCGTTGTCGATGGTCTGGCGGATATCGGGATTGTCTTTCAAGAACTGGCGTGCGTTCTCGCGGCCTTGTCCGATGCGATCGCCTTTATAGCTGAACCAGGAACCGCTCTTTTCGATGAGGTTTTGGGCCACACCGAGGTCGATCAGGTCGCCTTCTTTCGAGATGCCCTCGCCGTAAATAATATCGAATTCCGCCTCGCGGAACGGCGACGCTACCTTATTCTTCACTACCTTGACCTTGGTGCGGTTGCCGACCACCGCCTCGCCGTCCTTGATCGCCGCGATCCGCCGTATGTCCACACGAATGCTCGCGTAGAATTTCAAGGCGCGGCCACCGGTAGTGGTTTCCGGGTTGCCGAACATGACACCGATCTTTTCGCGAATCTGGTTGATGAAGATCAGGCACGTCTTGGATTTCGAGACCACGCCGGTAAGCTTGCGCAGCGCTTGCGACATCAGGCGCGCCTGCAATCCCATGTGGCTATCGCCCATTTCGCCATCCAGCTCGGCTTTGGGAACCAGCGCGGCCACCGAGTCCACCACCAGCACGTCGATCGAACCGGAGGCGATCAGCGCGCCGGTGATTTCGAGGGCCTGCTCGCCGAAATCCGGCTGCGAAACCAGCAGGTTGTCTACGTCGACCCCGAGTTTGCGGGCGTAGGCCGGATCGAGGGCATGCTCGACGTCGATGAAGGCAGCCATGCCGCCGCGCTTTTGCGCTTCCGCCACGACTTGCAGGGCAATGGTGGTTTTGCCGGAGGACTCCGGCCCGTAGATTTCGTTGATGCGGCCGCGCGGGAATCCGCCCACGCCCAGCGCCGCGTCGAGCGAGATCGATCCCGTGGAAATCACGGCTACCGGAACAATAGCGTCTTTGGAACCCAGGCGCAGGATCGAGCCTTTGCCAAACTGCTTTTCGATTTGGCCGAGAGTAAGTTCTAATGCGCGGGCGCGTTCTTTGTCTTCCATGAGGCAGGAACTCCTGAAAATGTCCGAAAGGGAATTATAGCAGTGCGGGCGTACGACACCACGTGAATATCCCGGGCGGATGGCCGGCCGCCGCTTGTAACATCGGCAACTGCCGGCGATGCGAGCGATCCTCGCTGGTCCCCAAACCCGCTATAATTGCAGCGGAGGCTGCGGTATGGGCGCCAGAATCGCCGGACTCGCCGTGGTGCTGGCCTGCACCATGGCGGGTGGCAAGAACGAGGCTCTAAAGCCAGCCGAGACGCGCGGCGAAAATGGCTCCGTGGTCATCAAAGCCACGCTATATGCCAACCCGGAAGCCGTCAAGCAAGTGCTGGGCTCCGACCTCGATGGACACTTCATCGTCGTCGCGGTGGAAGTCGCCCCGCGCTTCGGCAAAGAAGTCGCGATCAGCCGGGACGATTTCGTGCTGAAGACCGACAAGGACGGCGAGAGAAGCACGCCGTTCGCGCCCAGCCAGATCGCCGGACGCGGCTCGCTGGTGATCCGGCAGACCAGCGGCGGAAATGGCGGCAGCGCGATGCACGATAACGACGGTCCCATCTGGGGCGGGTATCCCGGCTCGCCGGGTCCCCCAACCAGGCTGGGCGGCAACGGGGTCGGCAACGCCGGGGATCCCGCAGGCGCCACGGCTAAAATGCATTCCGGCGCCAGCGAGAAGGAGAATCCGCTGCTGAAAGTGCTCAAGGAGAAGGTGCTGCCCGAAACGAAAACCGATAAGCCTGTTTCCGGTCTTCTCTACTTCCCCATGGAGAAGCAGAAGGTCAAGTGGCTCGAGCTGCGCTACGACATGACCGGCGATAAGGTCGTCATGCGCTTCCACGAAGATCGCTGATGCAGGTTTGCGAAATCGATTCACCCGCGCTGCTGGTCGATCTGGACGTGATGGAGCGCAACCTGCGGCGCGTAGCGGATTACACGCAGGCACACGGGTTGCGGCTGCGCCCGCACACCAAGACGCACAAATCGCCGCGCATCGGCCGGCGTCAACTGGAGTTGGGCGCGGCGGGCCTGACCGTCGCCAAAGTAGGAGAGGCGGAAGTGATGCTGGAGGCCGGACCGCGCGACCTGCTGGTGGCCTTCCCGGTGATCGGCCAGTCGAAGCTCGACCGGTTGATGGCCGTTGCCCGGCGGACCCGCGTCACTGTGTCTCTGGACAGCCTGTGCGCCGCACAGCAGCTTTCCGCGGCAGCCGAGGCCGCGGGCGTGAATATCGGCGTGCTGGCGGAAACCGATGTGGGCCTGGGGCGCGTCGGTGTTTCGCCGGGCCCGGAACTGCTCGATTTGGCGCGCGGCATCCAACGGCTCGCGGGCCTATCGCTCGAGGGCATCGCGTTTTATCCCGGCCACATCCGCGACCATGGCCCCGCCGGTGAGGAAGCCCTCGTCGCGCTCGGACGGTTGCTCGAATCGATCCTCGAGGATTTTCGCCGCGCCGGCATCGCGCTATCCATCGTCAGCGGCGGCTCCACGCCCTCGCTGTTCCACTCCCACGAGTTGCCGGCGCTCAACGAGATCCGCCCCGGCACCTACGTCTACAACGATTGGAACACCGTCCAAAGCGGCGCCTGCACGGCGGAAGATTGCGCCGCCGCGATCCTGGTTACGGTCGTCTCCGCCGCGCGGCCTGGCCAGATCATCGTGGACGGCGGCTCCAAGACATTTTCCTCCGACCGGCTGGCTGGGTCCGCCGAGTCGACCTTCGGTCACGCTCTGGAAGCTCCCGAAGCCGTGTTCCACAAGATGAACGAGGAGCACGGTTACATAGACGTGCGCCATTGTGGGCGGAAGTTCGAAATCGGGGAGCGCCTGCGCATTATCCCCAACCACATTTGCGTAGCGGTGAATCTGCACGAACGGGTTTACGGGATCCGCAACGGCGAGGTGGAAGAAGTGTGGGAGGTGGCCGGGAGAGGCAAGCTGCAGTAGCCGCCTTTCCCGCCGCCGGTTACTTTACTTCGCTGACCGTAATGCTGTCGCCGTCCGCGTTACCCTCTACGGTGACTTTTTCGCCGGCATGGTCCACAACCTTGTCCTGATTGGCGATGGCGTAAACCTTACCGTCTGCGGTGACCAGGACCGCTTTGTCGCCTCTCTTGATGCAGCCCTTCGCGCAGCCCGCATGACCGTCGGCGGCGGCCTTGGCGCCCTGCTTGGCCGCGCAGCCGGCATCTGAAATGTATCCGGTAAACTCGGCCGCCGTGGCGGTCATGGCAAGCGCAGATAGAAACGTAATGGCCAGTACGAATTTTCGCATGTAACCCTCCTTGATTTTGATGCTTGTCTGATCTGACTATACTCCTCCCCACGGATTTCGGCAATCCGGAGCGGTGTTAATTCGCCCGGATCGACTAGCGCACCCATACCCGGCATGCGGCTCCGAGCTGCGCGCGAGTGTTGCCGTCCGGCCGCCGCGGCGCCACGCGAAACACCACGGCATCGAGCCCGGCAAGAGCCCGCCACATCGCTCCCCGGCAGCGTCACCGCGACGTGCTTATGCAGCGGACTTACGCGCGTGTCAACCCGGGCCGGTCAGAGATCGCGTCACTCGTCGCGCAGCACTTCCAGAGGCTTTTGCCCCAGGATGCGGAAACTGGCCAGCCATCCCGCCGCGTTGGCCACCAGCGCAGTCAGGGCAATCGCGGACAGGTCCGCGGCCGGATCGAAGTGAAAGTCCGCCTTGAGCAGCCGCTTGACCACCAGCGCTGCGAAGCCCGTGGCCAGCGCGCTCCCGAGCAGTCCGGCCGACGCGCCCAGCACCAGAAACTCCATCGAGAAGATTCCGGCTACCCGCCGGCGAGTCGCGCCCAGCGTCTTTAAGATGACCACCTCGCGTATCCGGCGGAAGCGCGTGCCCGCCACGCTGGACGCCAGAATGATCGCGCCCGCCACAATGGTAAACGCCGAGACGAAGCGCACCACCAGCGCGATCTGATCCACCACCTGCTGCACGATTTCGAGCACGTCCGCCATGTTGATCACGGTAATCGTCGGCATTTTCTCGTAAACGGCGCGCTGCACCGCCGCCACGTCGCGCGGCTTCACGCGGAGGCTGCCATAGTAGATGGCCGGAAACCCGTCCAGGCTGCCGGGGCTGAAGATGAATTCGAAGCGCGAGTTCATGCGCACCGAATCCGTACGCTGGATGCAGGCGAGCCTGCTGCGCAGCGTCTTGCCCCACGCGTTCCACTCGAGCGTCATCCCGGCTTTCAGGCGCAGGATGCGGGCGGCTTCTTCGGAAGCGCAAACCTCGGGCCCCGGCGGATGCTCGCCCCACCAGGCGCCGCTCAGGATCTCGGTGGCGCGCGGGCGGGCGGGCGACGTGGTCACCGAACGCGAGCGCAGAAACCGCCGGCCCCATTCCTGCAGGCCCAGCTTCTCGACCGGCGTGCCGTTCACCGATACCAGCCGTACCTGCACAGCGCCCACAACTTCGGCGGGCGCTTCGATCCCTTTCTGCCGCCGCAACAGGTCCGCGAGCGCCTGCCGCTGCCCGCCGGGAATATCCAGCAGGAAGACGTTCGGCATCCCCGGCGGCGCGTTCTGCATCATCTCGGAGATCATGGAGTGCTGCACCAGGAAGACCGTAAGCGTGAACATCACGCCGGTGCCCAACGTAACCAGCACAGTCTGTGCATGGTTGCCCGGCCGGTAGAGATTCGCGACGCCCTGGCGCAGCACCACCGGCAGCGCACGCCCCGAGCCGCGCAGAAGCAGCCGCAAACCGCGCAACAGGAACCAGGCGACCGCCGCGATCGCCAGCAGGCTCACCAGGAGTCCGCCCGCGAAGTAGGCGCCGATCCGCAGCGAGTCGCGCAGGTTGGTGGAAGCCAGCCAGGCGGCGATCAACCCGATACCCACCAGAATGGCGGCGGCAGCCAGCAGCGCGCCGCGCGAACGGCTCCAGCGCTTCAGCCAGTCCGGCCGCGCTTCGCTCATCTCGCGCCGGAAGATGACCGCCGGGCGTATCTCGCGAATGCCCAGAAGAGGCGGCAGCGTGAACAGCAGCGTAGTGAGAATGCCGATCGCCAGACCCTGCGCGGCCGGGACCAGGTCCAAGCCCAA
>Ga0335078_10005506_pt1 | contig 18706 bp, 10 predicted proteins | sample Lox_Sample_32_FD_206711 | JGI IMG/M metagenome (GOLD analysis project Ga0335078, IMG submission 206711) | Soil microbial communities from Loxahatchee National Wildlife Refuge, Florida, United States - Lox_Sample_3.2 | ecosystem: Environmental > Terrestrial > Soil > Wetlands | place: USA... | reverse complement strand
GCCAGCGCCTGGCGTTCGGCCTCGAACCGCGCAATCACCGTCTTGGTGTCCATTCCCAGCTTGATGACCTTCAAAGCGACCCGTCGACGAACTGGCCGCTCCTGTTCGGCCATGTAAACGACTCCGCAACCGCCTTCGCCAATCTTTTGCAGCAGCTTGTAGGGCCCAATTCGGCTGCCCGGCTTTTCATCCAAGGATTGGGCAACGTCAAGGGAACGGCTTATTTCCGATGGATCAAGGGCGACCGCGGCAGCTTCCAGCGCGGGGCCGCAACCGGCGAGGAAATCATCGGCCTGTTCCCCAGCGCTCAAGAGGCGCTCGATGCGGGTGCGTAAGGCCAGGTCGTCCCCACAAGCCTCCTCCAGAAACGCGCGTCGTCGCGCCGGGTCGGTTATATCCTGGGCGGCGTTGAATAGGGACTTCTCGCGTTGAGAATCAGGGGCCATAATTCTGGTTCCGCTGTGTAACGCGCCAAATACCGGCAAAAGCGGACACCGGCATCAGCGCATCTCCTGGATCGCGGTCAGAAGCCAGGCTTTGGCATAGGCCCACTGTCGTCGCACAGTTCGGTCGGTAACGCCTAAGTTCTCGGCGGCCTCCTGGTCGGTCATCCCGCCGAAAAACTTCATTACCACTAATTTGGCGGCCTCCGGATCTTCCGCTTGCAGACGTTCGAGAGCCTCGTCGATCATCAGTATGCGATCGTCAGGGCTGCTTTCGGCCAAGTCGATATCAGTGAGCGCAACTCTCTCAAGCCCGCCTCCGCCTCTTTTGAGCCGGGACTTGCGCCGGGCGTTCTCGATGAGGATTCGTCGCATGGCTTCGGCGGCAGCAGCAAAAAAGACCGCCCGATTTTGCCAGTTTCGCTCCCCCTCCTTGACGAGCCTGAGCCAGGCTTCATGGACCAGCGCGGTAGCCTGCAACGTCTGGCCCGCAGACTCCTGCGCCATGCGCGCAGCCGCCAAATGCCTCAATTGGTCATAGACCAGGGGCAGAAGGTTTTCAGCAGCTCCTGACTCACCGCGAGTCACGGCTTGCAGCACTTGAGTCACGTCACTCATCTGTTTTGGGCTGAGTGCGTTGAGCTTACTCGTATTTCAACGAATCGCCAACTCTCAAGCCATAGCTCGGGAGATGCCCAATCTTTGCATTTTCGAAATCAGGGTCGTGCGCTTCAGTCCGAGTCTGGCCGCGGTGCCTCTCGGGCCTCCGATGATCCAGTTTGTTTCAGCCAGCGCCTGCAGGATATGTTCGCGCTCGGCATCCTTCAGGCTCATAGGCTCTGAAGAGGGGCCATTGTCCGCGGGGCCCCACAGAATCTCAGGCCCGGACAGTTCAGCCAATGGTGCCCGCAAGACTTTGCCGGGAGAAAAGATGACGGCTCGTTCAATGAAGTTCTGCAGTTCCCGAACGTTGCCCGGCCAAGGATGGCGCAGCAAGGCATTGATGGTCTCGACCGGAACGTGGAGGATGGATTTCCTCATCCGCGCAACGCAACGCGCAGTGAAGTGGCGTACAAGCAACGGGATATCCTTGGCACGTTCACGCAATGGTGGGAGGCGAACCGGGAAGACGTTCAGCCGATAATACAAATCACCCCGGAACTCCCGGCTAGCGACCATCTGTTGTAGGTTTCGGCTGGTGGCGGCCACCACCCGCACGTCCACTCGGATCGTCTGCGTGCTCCCCAGGCGTTCAAACTCCTGTTCCTGGAGCACACGGAGCAGCTTGGGTTGGAGTTCCAGCGGGATATCGCCGATCTCGTCCAGGAAAATCGTGCCGCCATTGGCGAGTTCAAAGCGTCCGACTTTTCGTGCGATGGCGCCGGTGAACGCTCCGCGCTCATGGCCAAAAACCTCACTCTCCAGCAGTCCGGAGGGAATCGCGGCGCAATTCACTCGCACGAAGGGACGATCCCGCCGAGCGCTTCGATTGTGAAGCGCGCGCGCCACCAGTTCTTTGCCCGTTCCAGTCTCACCCAGGAGCAGAACCGTCGAATCGGTGGGCGCCACAATTTTCACCTGGGCGAGCGCATTCCGAAGCGACATGCTGCAGCCAATGATCCCTTCAAATTGGTCTTCGGGCCGCAGCGGCTCATCCAAGCGGAACCTCCTCTCATCTTCCTTGGCGGGAATACCTGGCATTCCCCCGCCTGGCACCGTCCCGTTTATTTTCTGGCCATCTTCCAAATGGCGGCCGACCGCAGAATCGATCTCCAGGCCGAGAGCCGGGGTCCATTGCTGGTCCCATTTGTTGGTAACTCTGGCAGGAGCCCGTGCTTTATCCATAACAGTAGTCATAACTCTTTTGAAGGATTGCTGATGTTCCCGGGTGGGGGTTCGAAAATGGACTGAATGGCGCTGAGCAATGCCTCTTTGGAGACGGGTTTGCGCAGGAAACCAGCGGCTCCGGCCCGCAAGCCACGCTGCTCCTCCTCCTCGCTGGCTCGCGCGCTCAGGAACACAATCGGAATCCGCTGGCCGAGCTCCGTCAGCCGCTGCTGCAATTCCAAACCGCCCATTCCCGGCATGCGCACGTCGAGCAGAAGGCAGGCGGTTTGCCCGAGAAAATCAGAGCTCAAGAAATCTTCGGCGGAACTAAAGGCCTCGGCTCGAAGACCCGACCACCGGAGCAGTCTCAGGGTTGAACTGCGCACCGAGGCGTCGTCGTCCACGATCGAGACCAGTAGCATTTTAGAATTTTGTTTCTTCGCATCCATCTGTTGTTGCTTAGGCGGCATTTGCTTCACACTTTATAGTTACTCAGCCAGGCTTCCCGTGCCACTGTACCTTGGTGCAGGGTCCGGCACTGTCCTTTGGTGCAGGTCGATGAAGTAAACAAATTGACGGCTAATCGACGCGGCGCCGAGGGGTCGGCATCACGCGTGCGCCGAACTGAACGGAGGAAATCGGTCCAGGATCGCCTGAGCGCGTTCTAACTTCCTGCCCCGACGAGCCATACAAGGGACAGGGGTGGAGTTCAAAGCGTTTGGCACTCCGCGTGCATTATCGAGGAGCATGAGAGCAAGTCGTAGAGTTAAATCTAGATCATATAAACTCGGATCGTGTTTTCCAGCTATTTGCGCCGCCACATTGGCATGCTCAAGCGGCGCTGAGCTCCTGTCGCCGCCGCCGTCTGAGGATTCCACCCCCGGGCATGCACTCGAACTTCAGAAACCAGCCACAAACATCTGGGAAGATGGTGTGGGACACGGTTTTCGTTCTACAACCCACACGTTCAACGTCGAGGCTGGAGTTGGCGTGGGGATGGCGGCCTTTGGGAGTACCCAAGCCCACGACCTTGCTCTTGCCAGTCTGTCGTATGGCCACATGCTGGGGCCGGTGCTGGGCGAGGGCCATTGGTATCGTGGCAACTTCGAATGGCGAGCGGAACTATTTGGAGGGATGCAATTTCATCCGGATGTCAATACCGACGGTTGGCTCATCGGCCTCACGCCTCATTTGCGCTACGACTTTGCGACTGGAACCCGATGGATTCCGTTTGTGGATGTCGGCGCTGGTGTCACGGCGACCGGGATTGCTCATCCGGACCTCGGCGGTACATTCGAATTTAACCTGCAAGCCTGTATAGGCACGCATTGGTTTGTGCGCGATAACCTCGCGCTCACGGGTGAAGTCAAGTACATGCACATGTCCTGCGCAGGGATTGACAAGCCCAACCTCGGTCTGAACGACGTCGTTTTCATGATTGGAGTGACTCGGTTCTTCTGAATGGTAGGGACGCAATTGATGATCCCTGTTATGCTAACCCTCATCTGCGCGACCACATTCCTGGTGTTGTTCTATGGACTCGCCTGGCACAATCAACCTGCCAATCAACGGGAGGGTGCGCGGCAGGGCGATAACCAAAGCGAAGACCTGCGTGCAGCTCTTGGCCTCAAGAGACCAAAGGGTGCAGCACGCAGGCACAAATTTCCGCTAGGGCAGAGCGTGATTGGCGAGAGCAACAGGATGCAGGCCATTGGACCGACAAAGAAAACAACGATCCGCGTCCAAGCAGAAAGCCTGGCAAACCCGACGATGCCTTGAGACCGGCCTAGCTCGGGCCTAGGCCGAGCCGAGAACTGCGCGTCAGGCGACCGTGCCCGGCTCAGGTTGGGTCGAAAGAGGCTCTTACGGGCGCCACAGGGTTGAGCGTCGTTGGAGGTGATCGCCTTATTACCTTCTGCGTGCTCCTGTTTAGGCGGTTGCTGTGCGGACCGCTGTCCCTAAATTAGCCGGCGCGAGGAGAGCCAAGCTTTTCAGCCATTCTGACCAGCTCGGCGAGAGATTCCGCATCCATTTTCTGCATGATGTGGGCGCGGTGAAATTTGATGGTTCGTTCCGTGGTTTCCAGTTTCCCGGCGACTTGCTTGTTCAATAGCCCCGCGACGACCAATCTCATCACCTCTTGCTCTCGCGGCGTGAGGTGCTCGTATCGCGCGCGCAGGTCATCGGTCTCCGCTCGCGCCTGGCAAGACGCCAGATCCCGCTCGACAGCCGCCTGGATGGCCTCCAACAGAATGCGCTGTTTGACTGGCTTGGTCAGAAACTCGGCGGCTCCCGCCTTCATTGCGCGCACGCTCATCGGGATATCACCGTGACCTGTCAGGAAAATGATTGGGATTTGCTTGCCAAACCGACTCAACTCCTGCTGTAAATCCAATCCGCTCAACCCTGGCATGCGCACGTCCAGCACCAGGCAAGCCGGACCGTCTGGCCGCCGACATCCGAGGAAATCCCGTGCCGACTCAAATGTCTGCACCTTGTAGCCCGCAATCCTGATTAGCCGCTCCATGGAGCGTCGGACCGAAGGATCATCGTCCACTACGAATACAGTTGGTGCTGACTCAGGCATACATTACTCAGCCTCATCGATCGCCGGCAGCCGGAATGCGAACGTCGCCCCCGGGCCATTATTTGGTTCCGCCCACAACCGGCCGCCGTGCGCCTCGATGATCGAGCGGCATATCGCCAGCCCCAGGCCCATGCCCTGCGGTTTGGTCGTGTAAAAAGCCTCGAACAATTTGTCCGCTTCCCGGGGGTTCAGGCCGATGCCGCGGTCCCGCACGCTGATCCTCACTGCAGGTTGGCCATCCTGGGTATCGAGCTGGCCGAGAATCTCGATCCTCCGCTCCGAATCGTTTACCGTGCTCATCGCGTCCATGCCGTTGACGAGAAGATTCAACAACACCTGCTGCAGTTGCACGCGGTCTCCCGACACGACGGGAAGACCGGGAGCAACCTCAGTGTAAATCGCGATTCCCCGCGTCGCCGACTCCGCCGCCGTCAGGGCGACAATGTCCTTCACGACCTCGTCAAGCCGCAACGGAGTCCGCTGTGGCAGCGAACGCCTGGCCATCCCTCGGACGCGTTGAATAATCGCGCCGCCTCGCTCGGCATCACTCACAATGTCCGCCAAAGCCTCGCGCATCTCCTGCAGACCGGGATTTCCACTCGATAGTAATCCGAGACAGGCGTTGGCGTTATTGGCGATAGCCGTAAGCGGTTGGTTGAGTTCGTGAGCGATTGAGCCGGCTACTTCCCCGAGCGTCGTTACACGTGACACATGCGCCAGCGCCGCCTGGGCTTCCCGTAAGGCTGCTTCCGCGCGCTTGCGCTCGGTGACGTCCATCGTTGTCCCGATGACCTCAACCAGTTCACCGGATTCGCGGACAACCAGGTGGCCCACGCTGTAGATATGTTTGACGAGCCCGTCGGGAGTAACGATACGATACTCGTGGGCAAAATCTCTCTTCTCGTGGAGCGCTGAATCCATGATCTGCTTGAGCCTGAGCTGGTCATCCGGATGGACCCTTTCCCAGAATACATCAAATGACGGCTCGGATTTTTCAGGGTCAATTCCAAAAATCCGAAAGCGTTCCTGGGAAGAAATCATCTCGCCGGTGGTCGGCTTCCAGACCCAACTGCCGGTGTGGCTGATCCTTTGTCCTTCCGCCAAAATGGCTTCATTTCGCCGCAGAGCTTCCTCGGCCTGCTTGCGCTCCGTGATGTCGCGAATAGCGCCGGAAATCAGCACGCCATCCTCGGTCTCGAGCGGGCTGAGGCTGATCTCCACCGGAAATTCACGTCCATCCTTATGCAGGCCGTGCAGTTCCAGCCCGGACCCCATCGCCCGCACGTGAGGGTTGGCCATAAAAGCCGCGCGGTGTCCCGGATGTTTGCCCCGGAACCGTTCCGGTATCAACATTTCGATTTCCTTCCCCAATATCTCCCGACGTTGATAGCCAAACAGCTTTTCCAGTTGCGCGTTGACCAAAACAATTTTGCCCTCACGATTCACGACCGCGATTGCGTCGGGCCCCGATTCCAGGAGCCCGCGGAATTTCTGTTCGGCTCGCTTGGACTGCGTCACATCGGCCACCGTGCCGATGTATTCGAGGAGTTCCCCACCCTCATCGAGGGACGGATGCCCGATAACGTGAAGGTGCTTCAGTGTTCCGTCAGCGAGCACTATCCTGTAATCAATCGCCAGAGGATTCTTGTCACGAATCGCCTTCATGACGAGCTCCCGAACCCTGTCACGATCGTCGGGGTGCACGAGCTGAAACGCTTCCCAATCCGGGATCGGTTGTTCGGGATCCGCACCATGAATTCTGAACATTTCCTGGGACCAGTAGAGTCCCACGCCAGCCCTATTCGGGTCCCACACCCAACTGCCAGTGTGGGTGAGCTTTTGCGCCTCCGCCAGATAAGTTTCGCTGCGCTGAAGGGCCGCCTCTGCGCGCTTGCGCTCGGTGATGTCGCGCAGAATGACCGTGAAAACCACTTCGTTGCCCAGTGCGAGTTTTGAGATGGAAGCCTCGGCGGGAAACTCGCTTCCGTCTTTTCGACGCCCGAACACTTCGCGACGTTGGCCCATTTTCCGCGAAACGTCCGGAGATTTCGCAAAGGCTCCAACGTGTCCCCGATGTAAATGCGTGAAACGTTGTGGCAGCAGAATGTCGAGCGACTTGCCCATGACTTCCTTTGACACATACCCAAAAACTCGCTCGGCGCCCTGATTGAAAAGAACGATGTTTTGGCCAGAATCCACGGAGATGATGGCGTCTTCCGCGATTTCCAAAATGCCCTCGAACCGTGCCTTTGCTTCGCGCACTGCTTCCTGAGTTCGCTTCCGTTCCGTAGTGTCCATCACCGCCCCGATAAACTCGATATTGCCCTTGTCAGCGCCCACGGCGTGCGCAACAACGTGGATATGTTTCACGGTGCCGCTAGGCATCAATAAACGATATTCCAATTCAAAATCATTCCCGGAGGCGGCAGCGCGAGCTATGGCTTGTTGTGCGCGCGGGATGTCCTCAGGATGAATCCGATCTAGGATCAAATTTAGTGTGATTTTGGCTGAGACATCATATTCCCAAATTCGGAAGGTTTCCTCCGACCAGAAGTGTTCGTCGGTGGCCGGCTTCCAGCCGAAGCTGCCCGTGTGACTCAACCTTTGCGCCTCTGCCAAGTACGCTTCCCGTTGCTTAAGCTTATCTGACAATAATTCCTGTTCGGTGACGTCCATGAGCGTTCCAATAAACCGCTTGACGATTCCGGCTTCAAGCACCGGAACACCGACACAATGAACTACTCGCTCGGCACCATCAGGACGGGTGATGCGCTTTTTGACGTCACATCCCTCGGCACGCCGAATCATTCGTTGAATCGTTCCTTCAGCAAATGCGCGATCTTCGGGTTGCACGAGCTTCAGATAATCTGCTGCTGTTGGAATTCCTTTTTCCGGGTCGAAACCAAGAATGTTGTAAAGCTCCTGCGACAAGTAATCACAGACTCCTTCGACCGTGAAGGACCAGCTTCCCGTTCGTGCAATACGCTGCCCTTCGGAAAGGTAAAATTCGCTTCGTTGAAGATTCTGGGTCAAGAGCACTGTCTCCGTGACATCGGCCACCGTCCCGACGTATTCGACGAGCTCCCCGGCTTGATCCAAAACCGAATGCCAAATCACGTAAATGTGCTTGATCGACCCATCGTGCAATAGCAGCCTGTATTTTTGCGAAAAATCAACTTTCTTCGAAAATGCCGCCCGGCATTCTTTGGAAACCCTGACGCGATCTTCTGGATGCACAATTTTATAGGCGTCCTCAGGACCGGCACCACCACCTTGTCTAGGCTCAAATCCAAAAATGCGAAATAGTTCCTCGGACCAGTAAAGCGTTTGCCCATCGCCAGGGTAAGGCGCATTCCCACTGCCAGGGTTGTACGCGAAACTGCCGGTGTGGCTTAGGCTTTGCGCTTCCGCCAGGTAGGTTTCACTGCGCCGCATGGCTTCCCCGGCGCGCTTCCGATCTTCAACGTCAGTCGAGATGCCATACCACTTGACGATGCTGCCTCGCGCATCCCGCAGCGGAACAGCGCGTCCCAAAAACCAACGATACTGCCCATCCGCGCTCCGATAGCGCACCTCATTTTCGAACGGCTCACCGGTCCTAATCGAGGTGAGCCATTTCTCCCGATTTCGCCCCACGTCCTCGGGGTGAACGGCGGCTTCCCAAGCTGAACCCATCGACTCTTCAACGGACAAACCCGTAAACTCCACCCAATAACGATTGGCAAAGTCAATCGAGCCATCGGGCAAAGCGGTCCAAGCAAATGTCGGCATCGTTTGAATCACATCCCGGAGTTTCCTTTCCCGGCTTTGCAGTTGCCGGACGCGAATTCGATACATTGCCCAAATGAGTGTGACAGCGACTCCAGTGCATAGCACGCGAAACCACGCCGTCTGGAACCATGCCGCGCGCACCGTGAATGCCAGCGAAGCCGTTGCAGGCACCCACGGCCCGTCCGCCTCGGCGGCGGCTACCTCGAAGCGGTAGGGTCCCGGCGGCAGGTGTGTGAACGTCGCTTTCCGCTGGTTGCCGGCGTAAACCCATTTCGCATTTCCCGGCTCGATGAGCCGATAGCGGAAGCGCATCTGTTCCGGCGCGCTCAACTGCGGCAGCGTGTAGCGAATTTCCACCTGGCCCGGCTTCGGTGGCAGATCGAGTTTGTCGCCACCGTCGATCGGCATCGATGTTCCGTCCACCCGAATTTCCTCGATGAGCAGCGGTAGTAGCGGCGCGGTTTTCTGGAAACGCCGTGGGAGGATTTCCAACGCGCCGCGCGCGGTTGCAAACCATATGTGACCGTCGTGCGTCTGTGTCGTGGTATTGCGCACTCCAATCTCAAACTCCAGGCTGGGCAGCCCCTCGTTGCGTCCGTAAGACTGAGCGCGTATCGTTTGCTGGCGGCCATCCATGACCGCATCAATCTCGTCGCGCGACGCCCGATACAAGCCGCGGTCCGTGCCGATCCAGAAATCACCACCTGACTCAATCGCCAGCGAGCGGAGATCGTCAATGGGCAAGCCGGCATCGTGCGGCAGTCGCTTGATCTGGCCGGCACGCCAGCGGTAGAGCCCGCCTTGAAGAGCGCCGATCCATACCGTGTCGTTTAGATCCGGCTCTATGAACCTGATGATCTCGCCAGGATTTGCTCCTGGCAGTGGCACCGGGAGGAACTGCTCATTCTGGCGCCGGAAAACCATGCCTTCTTTGGTGCCGACCCACACCCGGCCTGCAAGGTCCTCGCCCAGGGCCAGGGCTTGATTAGGGCCGTCTGCGATTGGCATGACCGTATTGGTTCCGGCAGCGCAACGCACGAGCGCACCACGAGTTGTTGCCGCCCACAGATCTCCCTCTTTATCCACGAGGAGCCTGATAGCCGATTCGCGCAAATTTTCGAGACTGAAGATGCTGTCCCGCCAGCTTAACAGGCCTTTGATACCAGCCAACCAAACACCTCCCGCAGGGTCAGAGCACATGGCCAAAATAGGGCCACCAACCTCGGTGGACCAGTTCGTGGGAATTGCATACGATTGATTGGATGAATCGAGCGCGCGGACCGGCGCGCCATCGGCTCCTAAAAGCCAAAGCTTTCCCTGCGTGTCCTGGCACAATGAAGTGACGGTGTCATTATGTAAGCCATCTTTCTTTTGATGGAGGAAAAGGGCACGCGGCCGCAGGCGGTTCAATCCTCCACCCCGCATCCCGACCCAGATATTGTCCTCACGATCCTGAAAGAGGCACTCCACATGCGGGTGTGAGGTGGGCACCCGGACAAAAGTTCCTTGGCGAAACCGGAATAACCCCTCAACACCCGTCCCGATCCAGACATCACCCGCGTGATCCTCGTGGAGAACTGTGACCTCGGACGGATTACAAAGCCGGGAAATATCGGCAACGACCTCCCGCGAGCCGTCGGCATGGTAACGCAGCAGCCGTCCCGCCCGCGCCGCCCACATCCCGCCATCGCTCGCTGGCGCCAGCACCACCCTCTCCCCGCCCTCGGGATCAATCTGATGAAAACGCGTTCCGTCAAAAATGCCGCACGCCTGCTTGGTCGAGAACCATATTCTCCTGGCCGCATCCGCGTGGACGAAGGTTTCGAATCCCGCGAGCCCATTATTCGTGGTGAATTCGGAAAGCCTCCCATCCTGCCAACGGTCGGCTTTTCCGATGGAAGCGTGACCAAACCAGATTCCTCCCCGTTCGTCCTCGGCGAAGGAGCCTATCCAAGCCGTGGCACTGCTCGGCACGATTGGGGCGATGGTGTCGAAGTTGTTCCCACGCCTCCGTGCCACACCGCCGAGCTCCAGCCCGATCCATAGGTCGCCATTGCTCGCGACGTAAACGGAGCGCACACGATCGGACTCCAACCCCGGAGAGGCCTTCTTCAAAATAGCGGTAAACCCCACGCCGTCGAAGCGCGCCAGCCCTTTCCACGACGCGACCCACAGATAGCCATCCGGGGTCTGCGCGATGCCGCGAACGTAGTTAGAGGGCAGGCCATCCTCCATATCCCAGGCGCGGAGGACGTAATCGTCTGAAACCGGGATTGCCTCTGCCGGCAGTTGCTCCGCGCATGATGGCAACCCGGGAATTGCCACCACAAACAGAGCAGTGAGGAGGCTGAGTTCTGAAAGCCCCATCGCGCTGGCCCATCCGCTTTTAGCGATTGCCGCAGTCATGCTGACTCATCGTCCGTTCGTAATCTGAACTGCAAAGTCGCGCAGTTTGTCGCACATGTAAACAAGGCCCGAACAGTTTGGCCACGTCGCCGACGTTCGGGCCAGCCCGCAGCCCCGCGCGCTAATCCCCACCCCGTGATGGCTCCTCCGCGCAGCATGTTGCCGGGCTTCAAGTGGCATCTCAGACTACTGGGAGGTGCTCACGGTGTCACCGCGTTGACGCCAACAGGATCACAGATTATGGACCGGGTACGAAAATGGCACCTGTCCTAAGGGACAGTAGAATCCGTGCCCTCGCTGGAGTAAAATGTGTTCATCGCATTGTTGAAAGAATTTGTCTATTGACGCCTTTGCAGCCGTGATTCCGAGTAACGTGTATCGCCTCCAAGCCGGCGCGCGTCGGCGCGTTGCCATGAAAGTGCCTTATGGCGTTCGCTCGCGGCTCGGGCGGATTCGACAGCATCGAGCAAATCAACGTTATGCAAACCGCACCCGTCCTTCGTGGCAATGCATGTCGTAGGCAGGTTCTTGGGTTGATGGCTGCACTTGTCCTTTCCCAGGCGGCAGCGCCTCGCCTGCTCGCCCAAAACGGCACGTGGACCAATCTCCTGGACGGCAACGCTTCCGGTAGTTGGTCGGCAGCCACCAACTGGAATAACGGCGTCATCGCGAGCGGTGCGGACAATACCGCTGATTTCAGCACGCTGAATCTCACCACCAATAGCATCGTGACTTTGGACGGTGCGCGGACGATTGGAAACATCCATTTTGGCGATACAAGCCCGGATGCGAATTGGGGGCTAATTACCGGCACCGGCGGCCCGCTTACACTCGCTGTAAGCTCCGGCACGCCGACGCTCACTGGGAACAGCGGCTCGAATACGATCGGTGCAATTCTGGCTGGTTCCAATGGTTTCACCAAGGCGGGCCCCTGCGCCATAATCCTCACCGGCGCGAACAACGCAACATTGGCTAACAACATCAACATAAACGCGGGAACACTCACGGTTGGTAATAACAATGCGCTCGGTGTCAGCACCCCCAATGGCAGCGTGACATTGTCAAATGCGGTCGTGATCGCCAGCGGCGCAACGCTCCAGATCCTTGGCGGAATTCAACCCAACCTGAAGCCCATCCTCGCGAGTGGTGACGGCGTTGGCGGCACCCAAGGCGCGATTTATGCCGACCTCGGTGGATTGGCTCAGGGGAACTCGCAAACGCGCCTCAGCATCGGCTTGCTCAACAACCCGAGTCCGGCCATGACGTTGCTCGGCGACACCACCATTCGAGTGGATGGAACCAACAGCAGCGCCCTCTCGGCCACAATGCTGATTGGCCATATCACCACCTCGAATGCGCTTACCGGCACCCCGGCTAATTTTACTGGCTACACTTTGACCAAGGCTGGCACCGGCCAGTTGAGAATTGACCCCGCCACGGGATATAGCGGAGGAAACATTCATATAGCCGGAGGCACCCTGTCATGGGGGAACAATAATGATCTCCTCGCCTCTCAAACCGTGACCGTTGATGCCGGCACCGCCTTGCACTGCCGGAACGTCAATTCCATGAACTCGTCCAATTCCTCGCTGGTCGTCAACGGCGTTCTGGAAATGAACGCTCGCGGCAACGGGACCGGCGGCAGCGATGCCACGGTTGCGGTGCAAACCATCGGCTATTTGTCCGGCAGCGGCGTTGTGACCAATGGCAGCGCCGGCAACATCGGAGCGTCAACATTGGTGATTGCCGGCACCAACGGCACGGCCACCACTTTCAGCGGAATAATTCCCCAATGTTTGAATGGCAGTATAGGGCTTCGGATTCAAAATACGAATAGCGTGCTTCGGTTGGTGGGAAATAACACTTATCAAGGGATAACTGCGGTTATTGCTGGAACTTTGCTCGTGGACGGTTCGCACCTCGGCGGAGGAGCATACACTGTGGCTGCCGGCGCAACTTTGGGCGGCGCTGGGACCATTTCGGCGCCCATCACGCTTACCGGGCTGTTGCAGGCAGGTGACCCTGCCGGCACCCTCACGGTTAGCAACGTAACCGGCGCCGGGGACGTGGTGGTCTCGAATGCCAATCTCACGGTGCTTGGCCAGCTTAACAATTCCACGAGTGGCAATCTGAATTCCCTGTACCTCAATAATAGCGTCACGACGTTCAACCTGCAGGGTGGCTTGGAAGCTTCCATTTATGCGGCCACTGTCACTGTGGATGGCCCCACGAACCTTCTCAACGTGCTTATTGCCAATCCCAAGCTGGGCCAGTTCCCATTAATTGGCGGCGTCTCCAGCCTCGGCGGCCTGAACGGCTTCAGCGGACTTGAGTTGGAGGTGCCCGTTGGTGTCGGGGCCTATCTCTCCAACAACTCCGGCTCAATTGACATCGTCGTCACCAACATCCCATCAGTCGTCTGGCGCGGCACGCCCACGGGCGATTGGTCTATCGGCGGCTCCTCCAACTGGCTCAAGGGTATAACTCCCACCGCCTACACCGAAACCGCCGGCCTCGGCCCGTTCGTTATCTTCGACGACACGGCGTCCGGCTCTGCCTCGGTCAATCTCAGTGCCAATGTGAGCCCCAGGGGCGTTACGGTTAGCTCCAGTTCTAAGACTTACACCTTGAGCGGCACCGGAGGCGTCGGTGGTCAGGGAAGCTGGGTGAAGGATGGGTCGAGCACGTTCATCGTGGCGAACAGTGGCCCCAATAGCTTCCTTGGCCCTGTCTCGATCCTTGGCGGAACGATTCAAATTGGCAACGGCGGCACGACGGGTGACCTCGGCGCGGCTGCGATCCTCAATTCTGGTTCGTTGGCGTTCAATCGCAGTGATGACGTCACGTTTCCCAATGCTATCTCCGGCAGCGGAACTCTAGTCAAACAGGCGCCAGACATCGTTACCCTCACCGGCATCGGCGACGTTGCCGGCGCGATTACGGTCAGCGCAGGCACGCTGGCTCTGGCTCCTGCGGGCTCGAACACCGTTTCCGGCGATGTTACTGGCAACGGCGCTTTCGGTATGACTGGCCCGGGGACCCTGGTTTTGACGAGTGGCACCATCACTTATGCCAGCGGGACGGTCATTTCCAACGGGACTCTGCAATTCAACGCCACGTTCCCGCCCGCCGGCAATATCACCGACAACGGCACGCTCGCCCTCGCCGTGGGTGGAACACTCGCGAACGTCTCCGGTTCAGGCGGCATCTCGCTCATTAACGGCGCCTCTGGAACCCTTGGCGGCGCGAATACCTACGCCGGGCCGACTGTGGTGCTCGGCGGCTCGGTTAGTGCCACGGCTGGAACCTTTCCCACCAGAAGCGTGTTGAGGCTGGGCAGTCAGACCGGCAGCGCGGAGGTCGGCACGGCCGAGTTCACGGCGGGCAACCCGGTGATTGGCGGTCTAACCGCCGGCGGAAACACCTCCACGCCCAACTCAGTGGACTTGAGCAGCGGTGGGCAAACTCTCATAATCAACGGTAACGTGAGCGTTGGCAACATCAGTCCACCGTTGGCAACGGCGATCTTGCAGGTCACTGGAACGGGTGCTTCCGTCATCCTCAACACAAACGGGGGCACCATTCAGATCGGGCTGGGGACTGCCGGCACGGGTGTCAACCCGGACAACGTCCTATTTGACCTCTCTCATATTGACAACTTCGTGGCCAACTTGGGGGCAACGGGTTTGGTCAATCTTGGAACACTCGACGGCAGCCCTGGACCGCCGGCGGGTGCGACTGCGGTCAACTTATTGTATTTGGCGGCGGTCTCCAACTCGATCACTGCTGGCACTGTCACCATCGGCGCCGGCGGACGTCAGCTTATTCCTGAACTGCGTCTCGGTGCCGGCACCAACATAATCAATACCGACAATTTAAGGCTTGGCGCTGGCAGTCGCGACGGCGGTTTTCTGGGATTCCTTGGAGGGACAGGCGGCGTCCGGGTGCGAGCCAGCGATGGGGTTTCCCGCGCTAACCTGGATATTGGTGCTGCCTCCATCAACACGAGCGCCAGCATCACCGCCACAGTAGATTTAACCGGACACAGTGCGGATCTTCTGCTCAATGCTCTGGTGATGGGGAGTCTGAGCAACGTGGGTCCGTATGTATGCACGCTCTCATTTGATCAAGGTGTGCTCGATGCATTGTCCACCAGCCTCGCCGTTCTGCGCACTGACAACGGAAATCCCGGCGTCTGCACCTTGAACATCGGCGGGGGCACGGCGTCGCTGGGCGCGGTCAGCCTCACGACCAGCGCGGGACAGGGCAAGTTGAACATTAATAACGCCAGCGTCACGGTGTCGAACATCACCTCGGCGGGCACGGGCGCGGCCGATTTGGATATCAACAATTCCACACTCACCTTGGCCCTCGGCGCAGCGGCCAATCCGGTTACGGCGCCAGTGGCTGTGGATACGTTCAACCCGAACGGCACAGTTAACCTCGGTATCTCCGGCAGCGGGTTCACCGTTGGGCAGTTCCCTTTCATTAGCTACGCAGGCGCGATTGGCGGCAGCGGATTCTCCGCCCTCAACCTGACCAGTCTGCCGTTCGGCGTCTCGGCAACTTTATCAAACAATGTTGCAAACCTTTCGGTGGACGTAGTCATCACCGCCGCGCCGCCGGTTGTGAACACCCAACCAACGAACCTCACGTTCAGCCTTTCTGGCGGCGCGCTCCATCTGTCGTGGCCGCCGGATCACAAAGGCTGGACGTTGCAGACCAACGCTACCGCAATCACCGCGACGAACGCGTGGTTCGCCTATCCGGGGTCGAGCACCAACACAAATGTGGCCGTCATGATCGACCCGTTCAAGACGAACGTCTTCTTTCGGATGGCGTATCCCTAACCCCCAGCGCTGGACTTGATGTTAATGGCGCGAAGGTAAAATGATGGAACGCGAATCCAGGAAATCAAAACGGAACTCGGGAGGGTTCACTCTGATTGAACTCCTGGTAGTCATTGGCATCATCGCGATTCTCGCCGCCATGTTGCTGCCGGCTTTGGCCAGCGCAAAACGCAGGGCCTACAACATCAACTGCACCTCCAATATGAAACAGGTCGGCGCGGCTATCCAGATGTTCGATGATGACCACAGTGATATTCTTCCAAACGGCGAGGATGGCATCGTTACAGGCCGCGGGATGAGCGTGGGCCAGAAAGCCACTTATTGCTACCAATACGACAACCCTAACCAAAACGATTGGCTGGTCTATGCCATCCAGCCTTACATGGCGGCGCCTGCGCCGCGAACCTCGGGTAGTATTATCATTATTACCAACCTGATCAAACAGATGTTCTGTCCTGCTAATGAAAAATATAACCGCAAGGTCAGCAGTGCCGGCGCTATCGGTGGCTTTATCTGTTACCAGATGGTGGAAGGCGTTCCTGGCGGCAATAACGATTATTGCAGCCTCCCATGGCGGCCATTCGGTTACAACGGAGCTGCTGGTCCCAATTTAACCGATCCGCCAAAAAAAATCCAAGCCGTAGGCGCTGTCAAAGGCTTTTCTTCGATTTGGGCGATGGTGGATGCGGATCGCATGGCCAATGTAGGAATAGGTAATTCAGAAGATCTCCCCGACACGCCCGCCCACGGCAAGTGCCGCAATTACCTCTGGTTCGACTGGCACGTCTCCAGCGAAAACGTTTCCGCATCGCCACCCAACCGATACTTTTCTCCTACTCCGCCGCCATGAGACGGAGTAGAATGAGCCCCCTGCATTTATCCGCGGTTAGCCTGCTTTGTTTTTCTCTTTCGTGGGCTTCGTCCGGTACGCAACTGACCTCGCCCGACGCACACGTCCGCCTCAAATTCCACCTTCAAACTGACGGTTCACCCTCCTACCGCATATCGTTCTTCGGCAAGCCTATCATCCTCGAATCCCGCCTTGGCTTCGACCCAGCCCTCACCAACCACTTTCAGGTCCTCCGACAATCCTGGGCCCAACACGAAGGCCAATGGACAAACATTCTCGGCGAACGCAGCCTCGTTCCCGACAACTACCGCGAGCTTACCGTCGAACTGAAACACGAATCCGGTCTGCTCCTTCGGCTTGCTTTCCGCGCATACAACGAAGGTGCTGCACTGCGTTACGAATTTCCCGCTCAGGCCGAGAAGGAGTTCCGCTTTGCCGGCGAACAAACCGAGTTCCGCTTTCCCACGAACACCTTCTCCTGGGAAGAACATGGCACCGAAGGTGAATATCGCCGCGTCAGAACTCCCGAGATTCAGCCATGGTGCGAACGCCCGCTAACGCTCGAATATGCCAGCGGTTTGTTCGCCAGCCTCACCGAAGCCGCCAATGAACACTACCCGCGTATGTTGCTGTCCCCTCTCTCGGGCGCAGCCGGCGTGTTGGTGACCGCCCTCGGAGGCACATCCGCCAATACGGCCGCCTCCACCCAGCGCCGCGATCCCACAGCAACCCTCGCGCCCGGCGAATCAACCCCCTGGCGGGTGTTCGTTCTCGGTCAAAAGCCCGGCGATCTCCTCGAAAGAGATTATCTGCTCCTCAACCTTAATCCGCCCGCCGCCCCACTCGACTTCTCCTGGGTTAAACCTGGGAAAGTCATGCGCGACATCACGCTCACCACCACCAACTCCAAAGCCATCATTGATTTCGCGCAAACCGCCGGTCTCGAGTACGTGCTGCTTGATGCCGGTTGGTACGGAACCGAGGACCCCGCCCGGGGGGACGCCACTACCGTCCGCGTGCCAAATCTCGATATCCCCGAAATCATTCGGTATGGCTGCGAAGAACAGGTGGGCCTGATCCTCTACGTCGATCGCCGCCAGATCAAAAAGCAGCGCGACGTTCTCTTCCCGCTTTACCAAAAATGGGGTGTTAAGGGCGTTAAACTCGGCTTCGTTGACGTCGGCCCACAAACCGAGAGCGCCTGGATGACTGAAACCATCCAAAAAGCCGCCGAGCATCACCTCTTCCTCAACATCCACGATGGTTACCGTCCCACCGGCCTCAGCCGCAATTGGCCGAACCTGCTCACCGTTGAAGGCATCCGTGGCAACGAACACATGCCCACCCCCGAGCACAACTGCGCCCTTCCATTCACCCGTTATATCGCCGGCCGGGGCGATTACACCATCTGCTATTACGACCACCGCCTGAAAACTACTCACGCCCACCAACTCGCGATGTCCGTCATCTCGTTCAGTCCCTTGCAAACGCTCTTTTGGTACGACAAACCTTCCAATTACGGTGGCGAACCGGAAATCGAATTCTTCCGGCGCCTCCCAACCATCTGGGACGAAACCAAGGTAATCGACGGAAAAATCAGCCAATACGCCGTTGTTGCCCGACGAAACGGAGAGAATTGGTTCATTGGAGCAATCAACGACGGCCAGGAACGACACGTGAAAATTCCTCTCGATTTCCTACCCAAGGGCAAGAACTACGTTGCACATATTTATTCGGACGACAACACAGTTCATACTCGCACCAAAGTCGGAATCGAAAGTCGGACTGCGAATTGCAGCACCAAGCTGGATGTGCTTTTACGCGCTGCCGGCGGGCAGGCCATTTGGCTTAGCCCTTTGACGGGAACACGTTAGCGACGAAGCAAGCATCAGAGCGCCTCGCCCTGCGACCCGGCAGCGAAAGGCAGAGGTGGGGATGGCTCGTCCTGTAGCTCACCCGCAATCACGGAAAT
>Ga0335078_10005504_pt1 | contig 18708 bp, 13 predicted proteins | sample Lox_Sample_32_FD_206711 | JGI IMG/M metagenome (GOLD analysis project Ga0335078, IMG submission 206711) | Soil microbial communities from Loxahatchee National Wildlife Refuge, Florida, United States - Lox_Sample_3.2 | ecosystem: Environmental > Terrestrial > Soil > Wetlands | place: USA... | reverse complement strand
GACCGGGGTCAGCGGCACCTCTGCCAGCGGAGCCGGGGCCACCGGCACCTCGACCAGCGGGGCGGGTGTTACCGGTACCTCGACCAGCGGGGCGGGTGTTACCGGTACCTCGACCAGCGGGGCGGGGGTCGCCGGCACCTCGAGTACTGGGATCGGGGTGACCGGGGCCAGCCCGTCGACTGCCTCCGGGGCGACGGCGGTACAGGGCACGATCACGAGCACCTCCCCGGGCGGCTACTCGGCCGGGGTGTACGGCCAGAACAACGGCACCGGCGGTTCGGGCATCGGGGTCTACGGGGCGCAGAACGGGTTCGGCTGGGGCGTCTTCGGCACTACCCCTAGCGGCTCGGGCGTGTACGGGTACTCCACCAGCGGCTACGGCGTCCAAGCCGGCTCCAACTCCGGCACCGGGATCTACGCGTCCTCGACCGGCGGTGTCGGCGTAGACGGGCATTCGAGCACCAATAACGCGGTCCAGGGAACATCGGGCAGCGGGATCGGCGTCCAGGGGAGCAGCAGCAGCAGCACCGGCGTCCAGGGGTCGAGCAGCAGCGGCTACGGAATCTACGGCAGCAGCCCCAACAACTACGGCGTCGTCGGCGTCACCACGTCCGGCAGCGGGGTGTACGGCCAGGTCTCGACCGCGAACCAGGCGGGGATCGTTGGCAGGCAGGAGGCCGCCGGGGGCAATTGGGCCATTTTTGGCTTCGGCAACATCGGCGCGTCCGGTACGAAGTCGGCCGTGGTCCCGGCGCAGGACGGCCTGGGGCACCTGACGCTGTACTGCATGGAGAGCCCGGAGTGCTGGTTCGAGGACTTCGGCTCGGCACGGCTGGCCGGCGGATCGGCGCAGGTCGTGATCGACCCCGAGTTCGCCCAGACCGTGCACGTCGCGGAGTACCACGTGTTCGTCCAGGCCGAGGGTGCCTGCCGCGGCCTGTTCGTGCGGGACAAGACCGCCACGGGGTTCGTAGTGCAAGAACTCGGGGGTGGTGCAAGCAGCGCGCCGTTCGCCTACCGGATCGTGGCGCGGCGCAAGGACGTGTCCGCGCCGCGGTTGCGCCGGGTGACGCCGCCCGACGCGCCGGCGCAAGAGTTGGCTGGACCGCCTAAGCCGGCGGCACCGCCCAAGCCGGCGCAGGCGCGCAGGCCGGCTGGCTAGCCGATCCCGGCGAGCGTGCGCGCCCAGCGCGTGCCACAACCACGACAAACCCCTTCGCGGCCGGGGCGTGCGACGGGCACGTCACGGTGGCTGGCTGACCAGCGGCGGGGGGTTGCGGGCCTAGACTGTGGGCACCGGCCGCTCCAGGGGAAGGTGCCATGACTGACGACGCCAAGTTCGCCCCCCAGGCGCTGACGTTCGACGATGTTCTGCTCCTGCCGGCCCACTCGGCGATACTCCCGGCCGAAGCCAGCACCTCCGCGCGGCTCAGCCGCCGGATCACGCTCGGCGTGCCACTGGTCTCGTCCGCCATGGACACGGTCACCGAGGCGCGGATGGCCGTGGCCATGGCCCGCCAGGGAGGCGTCGGCGTGCTGCACCGCAACCTCCCGGTCGAGGACCAGGCCCAGCAGGCCGACATGGTGAAACGGTCCGAGGCGGGGATGATCACCAACCCGGTGACGTGCGGCCCGGACGCCACGGTGGCCGACGTGGAGGCGCTGTGCGCCCGGTACCGCATCTCCGGCGTGCCGGTCACCGGGGCGGACGGGGTCCTGCTCGGCATCGTGACCAACCGCGACATCCGGTTCGAGAGCGACCACTCGCGGCGTGTCTCCGCGGTCATGACGCCGATGCCCTTGGTCACCGCCCCGGTGGGGGCCGGCCGGGAGCAGGCGCTGGCCCTGCTGCGCCAGCACAAGGTGGAGAAACTGCCGCTCGTCGACGCCCATGGCCGGCTCGGCGGCCTGATCACCGTGAAGGACTTCAGCAAGAGCGAGCAGTTCCCGAATGCCAGCAAGGACGCGGCCGGGCGGCTGATGGTTGGCGCCGCGGTGGGGGTGGGCGAGGACGGCAAGCGCCGTGCGCAGGCACTCGCGGACGCGGGGGTGGACTTCCTGGTGGTGGACACCTCCCACGGCCACGCCGAGGCGGTGCTCGTCATGGTGGCGGAGCTCAAGGCCAACACCCGGCTGGACGTGATCGGCGGCAACGTGGCCACCCGGGCCGGAGCCCAGGCCATGATCGACGCCGGGGCCGACGGGGTCAAGGTCGGCGTGGGGCCCGGGTCCATCTGCACCACGCGGATCGTGGCCGGGGTCGGCGTGCCGCAGGTCACCGCGATCTACGAGGCCGCTCAGGCGGCCCGCCCCGCGGGCGTTCCGGTGATCGGTGACGGTGGGCTGCAACACTCGGGTGACATAGCAAAGGCCATCGCGGCCGGGGCGGACACGGTCATGCTGGGCAGCCTGCTGGCCGGCTGCGAAGAGGCGCCGGGCGAGATGGTGTTCACCGGCGGCAAGCCGTTCAAGCAGTACCGCGGCATGGGCTCGCTGGGCGCCATGCGGGGCAGGTCCTTCTCCAAGGACCGGTACTTCCAGGATGACGTGCTCCGCGAGGACAAGCTCGTGCCGCAGGGGGTCGAGGGCCAGGTGCCGTTCGCCGGCCCGCTCGCCGCCGTGGCCGACCAGCTCATCGGCGGGCTGCGCGCCGCCATGGGCTACTGCGGCGCGCGGACCATCGCCGAGCTGCAGGAGGCCAGGTTCATCCAGGTCACCGCCGCCGGTCTCGCCGAGAGCCACGCGCATGACGTCCAGATGACCGAGGACGCGCCGAACTACCGCGGACGTATTGGATGAGCGTGGAGATCGGGCGGGGGAAGTCTGGCCGCCGGGCGTATTCCCTGGACGAGATCGGGATCGTGCCCTCGCGGCGCACCAGGGATCCCGAGGAGGTGTCCACCGCCTGGCAGATCGACGCCTACCGGTTCGAGCTGCCGCTGGTGGTCAGCCCGATGGACAGCGTCGTCTCGCCGGCCACCGCCGTGGCCATCGGCCGGCTCGGCGGGCTGGCCGTGCTCGACCTCGAAGGGCTGTGGACCCGGTATCAGGATCCCGAGCCACTGCTCGCCGAGGTGACCGCGCTCGGCGACGAGGAAGCCACCAGCAGGCTCCAGGAGATCTATGCCGCGCCGATCAGGGAGGATCTGATCGGCCAGCGGATCTCGGAGATCCGCGCGGCGGGCGTCACCACGGCCGCGCGGCTGTCCCCGCAGCGGACCGTGCGCTACTACAAGACGGTCATCGACGCCGGCGTGGACATCTTCGTCATCCGCGGCACCACGGTGTCCGCCGAGCATGTGTCCGGCCAGGCCGAGCCGCTGAACCTCAAGCAGTTCATCTACGAGCTCGATGTCCCGGTGGTCGTCGGCGGGTGCGCGACCTACACGGCCGCGCTGCACCTGATGCGCACCGGCGCGGCGGGCGTGCTGGCCGGTTTCGGCGGCGGCAGCGGCCACACCACCGCGGCGGTGCTGGGCGTGGCGGTGCCGATGGCCACCGCGATCGCCGACGTGGCCGCGGCGCGGCGGGACTACCTGGACGAATCCGGCGGCAGGTACGTCCACGTCATCGCCGACGGGGGGATGGGCCGCAGCGGCGACATCGCCAAGGCGCTCGCGTGCGGTGCGGACGCGGTCATGGTCGGCTCGCCGTTCGCTCGGGCCGAGCAGGCGCCCGGCCGCGGCTACCACTGGGGCAGCGAGGCGCATCACCCGGACCTGCCGCGCGGCGCCCGGGTCGAGGTTGGCACGGTCGGCACGCTCGAGCAGATCCTCTGCGGCCCCTCCGCGGTCGCCGACGGATCGCTGAACCTCATCGGGGCGCTGCGCCGGACCATGGCCACGTCGGGGTACTCCGATCTCAAGGAGTTCCAGCGGGTCGAGGTCGTGGTTACCCCGGGAGCCCCGCCCCGGCGCTGACCAGGACATGAGCAGGCCGTGCGGGATGCTAGCGTTCCGCTTGTGATGCCCGAAGCGGCCGGTGCGGCCAGGCTGAGCGCTGGCGGGAGGTCTGCGGCTCTCGCGGCGCTGGCCGGCACCGAGCATCAGGTGCTGGTCGTCGGCGGCGGCGTGGTGGGCGCGGGCGTGGCGCTGGACGCCGCCACCCGCGGGCTGTCGGTGGGGCTGGTCGAGGCGCGGGACTTCGCCTCGGGAACCTCGTCCCGGTCCAGCAAGCTCATCCACGGCGGCCTGCGGTACCTGGAGCAGCTCAACTTCGGCCTGGTCCGCGAGGCGCTCACCGAGCGCTCGCTGCTGCTCGGCGTGATCGCGCCGCACCTGGTCCGCCCGGTGCCCTTTGTCTTCCCGCTCACCCATCACGTCTGGGAACGCGCCTACGTCGGTGCCGGGATCGGTGCCTACGACGCGCTCGGCTTCTCCCTTGGCCAGGTCCGGGGGCTGCCCGGGCACCGTCAGCTGTCCCGCCGGGGGGCGCTACGGCTGGCGCCCGCGCTCAAGCGGTCCGCGATCGCCGGCGCCATCGCGTACTGGGACGGGCAGGTCGATGACGCCAGGTACGTGCTCACCCTGGTCCGCACGGCGGCGCACTACGGCGCCCAGGTCGCCTCGCGGGTCCAGGTCACCGGGTTCCTGCGGGAGGGCGCGCGGGTCACCGGGGTCCAGGCGGTCGACCTGGAGTCAGGGGCAGAGCTGCATATCAGGGCGCAGCAGGTCGTCAACGCGACCGGGGTGTGGACCGACGAGATCCAGTCCATGGTCGGCGGCCGCGGGACCATCAACCTGCGCGTCTCCAAGGGCGTCCACCTTGTCGTGCCCAAGGACCGTATCCACTCCTCGGCCGGGATCATCCTGCGGACCCCGGTCAGCGTGCTGTTCGTCATCCCATGGGACCGGCACTGGATCGTCGGCACCACCGACACCGAGTGGACCGGCAGCAAGGCCCAGCCCGTGGCCAGCCGGGCCGACATCGACTACCTGCTCAGCCAGGCGAACCGGGTGCTCGCCACCCCGCTGAGCCGTGATGACGTCACGGCCGTGTACGCGGGCCTGCGGCCGCTGCTGTCCGGTGAGTCGGACATGACCTCCCGGCTGTCCCGTGAGCACGTGGTCGCGGGACCGGTGCCGGGGCTGGTGCTGGTCGCCGGCGGCAAGTACACCACCTACCGGCTGATGGCCAGGGACGCGGTGGACGCGGTGGTGCACGGCCTGGACTGGCGCACGCCGCCGTCGTGCACGGACAGGGTGCCGCTGGCCGGCGCCGACGGCTATCTCGCGCTGTGGAACGCCCGGCGCCGGCTGGCCACCTCCTCGGGCCTGCACGTGGCCAGGATCGAGCACCTGCTGCGGCGGTACGGATCCCTGGCCCGGGAGGTGCTCGGCATGATCGAGGCGGACCCCGGGCTGGGCAGGCCCATGGCCGGCTCCGACGACTACCTGCGCGCCGAGATCCGCTACGCCGCGTCCCACGAGGGTGCCCGCCACCTCGACGACGTGCTGGCCCGGCGCACGCACATCGCCATCGAGACGGCGGACCGGGGCCTGGCCGCGGTGGAGGAGGCCGCGGCGCTCATCGCCGGCCCGCTGGGCTGGGACGCTGGCCAGATGGCCCGGGAGGTCAGGCACTACCGGGCGGAGGTGGCGGCGCAGCGGGCCTCGGAGGACGCCGGCAGCGACGCGGACGCCGAGGCGATCGCGGGCGCCGTGCCCGACATCGTGCCGGTGCGCACCGGGGCAGACGCCACCAGCCGCTAGTTCCCGGTCACCCGCGGGGCTCCCGGGGCACAAGGTCCTAACGGCCGATTTACCCGCAGCCCGCGGGCGCGCCACGCTACACTCCGGAATGGCATAAATCCGCTGGGAGCGGAGAAAGCGAAACCCTGTCAGCGATGACTATGCTCGCCGCGCGCGTAACCGTCCGGGTTGCCGTGCAGTCGTCTCAGCGGCTGCTGCGTGACACCCTGGCCGCGTGCCTGGCCATCCGCCCGGACGTGACCGTCGTCGGCCGGGTGGCCGAAGCCGACGAGGTCCTGTCCCTCTGCGAACTGTCCGGCCCCGACGTGGTCATCCTCGACGCGGGCCGCCGGCTCGGCGAGATGGCCGGCCGGGTGACCGCCCTGGTGGCGCGCTTCCCGGAACTGAACGTCATCGTGGTCTACCGGGAGGCGTCCGAGGAGGACCTCGCGGCGGCCTGCCGGGCGGGCGTCTCCTCCCTGGTGCCCGAGTCACACGGCCTCGCCGCCGTCCTCGCGCAGGTGCGCCGCAGGCGGGCCAGGCACGCCCGCGAGGCCCAGCGCAGCCCCGGCCGCCAGGGCCTGACCGACCGGGAACTGGAGATCGTCGTGCTGACCGGCTCCGGGCACATCGTGCCCGAGATCGCGGCGCTGCTCGGCATCAGCCCGCAGCGGGTGGAGAACCTCAAGCGCCGTGTCTACGCCAAGCTGGAGGTGAGCAGCAGCGCGCACGCCGTGGCCCGGGCCGCGTCGCTCGGCATGCTCGGCCGCGATGCCGGGCCGGTGCCCCCGCCCAGGCCGGGGCCGGAGGCCGAGGCGGGCGTTCTTTCGGTGGTGTCCGGCCAGGCTGGCCGCGCCCTCGACCGGGTGGTGGCCGCGCTGCTGTCGGCCCGCCAGCCGTTCGTGCTCATGCGCGGGCCGGGCCCGGCGGCGGACGCGCACTGGGCCCGCTGGCATCGCGGCCCGATCGTCTCGGTGCTCGTGGACCCGGAGCCGCCGGACTGGGACCTGGTCGCCGACCTGGCCATTCCGGCGATTCTCGTGCATAGCAAGCCGTTCGACTCCCCGGAACTGGCCAGCGCGCTGGCCACCGGTGCCAGCGCCCTGGTCGCGGCGGACCGGATAGACGACCATTTCCTGGCCGTGCTGCGCATGGTGAGCCAGGGGTACCTGGTGGTCGATTCCAAGCCCATGCGGCCGCTGCTGGGGGCTGCCCAGGTCAGGTGGGACGAGCACGCCACGGGCCCGTTCGGGCTGCCCGAGCTCACCTCCCGGGAAAGCGACATCCTCAGCGCCCTGGCCCGCGGGCTGTCCATCCGGCAGACGGCACGTGCGCTCGGCATCGCGCCGAAGACCGTCGAGAACGTGCAGACGCGCGTGTTCCGCAAGCTGGGCGTGCGGAACAGGTCCGGCGCCCTCGCCGTCGCGGACGCCTTCGGCCTGCTGCCCGCGCCCGCGCCGCCCCAGGGTGTCTGCGTGCCCTGATCGCGCCGGGGGCGGCTCGCCGCCCGGGCCAGCACTAGACTGCGGGCATGCCAGCCGCACGAGCGTTCTCCGGCATCCAGCCGACCGCTGACTCGTTCCATCTCGGTAACTATTTGGGTGCAGTACGCCAGTGGGTGGCGCTCCAGGATTCGCACGACGCGTTCTACTGCGTGGTTGACCTGCACGCGATCACCGTCCCCCAGGAGCCGCGGGCCCTGCGGGCCCGGACCAGGGTCGCGGCGGCACAGTTGTTCGCGGCCGGGCTGGACCCGGAGCGGTGCACGGTCTTCGTGCAAAGCCACGTGCCCGAGCACACCGAACTGGCGTGGGTGCTCGGCTGCCTGACCGGATTCGGCGAGCTGAGCCGGATGACGCAGTTCAAGGACAAGGCCGCCAGGGGCGGCGCCGCCCAGGCGAGCCTGGGGCTGTTCAGCTACCCCGTCCTGCAGGCCGCCGACATCCTGCTGTACCAGACCGAGCAGGTGCCGGTCGGCGAGGACCAGCGGCAGCACCTGGAGCTGTCCCGGGACCTGGCGAACCGGTTCAACCACCGGTTCGGGCAGACCTTCACGGTGCCCGCTGCCTACATTCTCGGCGGGGTCGCGAAGATCACCGACCTGCAGGACCCGAAGGCGAAGATGAGCAAGTCGTCCTCGTCCCCCCTGGGGATCATCGACATCCTCGACGAGCCGGACGCCGTCCGGCGCAAGATCGCCCGGGCGGTCACCGACCCCGGCAGCGACGTGCGGGCCGACGACGCGGAGAAGCCCGGGATCACCAACCTGCTCCGGATCTATTCCGCGCTGGCCGGGGAGACCGTCGGCGCGCTGGAGTCACGCTACGCCGGGGCCGGGTACGGGGCGTTCAAGAAGGACCTGGCCGAGGTGGTGACCGCTGCCCTGGCGCCGATCCGGGAGCGGACCGAGAAACTGCTGGCCGACGAGGCCGCGCTGGACCGGCTGCTGGCCCACGGTGCCGCGCGGGCGCGGCCGGTCGCCCGTCAGACCATGGCTCGGGTCAGCGACCGGGTGGGTTTCCTGCGCGGCGCCCGCGCCGGGTGATCGCCAGCACGACCAGCCCGGTGAGGCTGGCCAGCATCAGCGTGCCCAGGCCCGCCATCAGCGGGATCCCCGGCAGCCCGAGCTTGGCCGGTGGCTGGAGCGCCCGCGGCGAGGGCGGGACGGTGGCGACCGCCGGGTGCGCCACGGCACGGGCCGGCCGCGGCTTGACCAGGACGCCGACCGGCCTGACCTTGCCGTCCATGGCGAAACCCCAGTTCAGCAGCCGGGCGGCGTAGGTCATCTCGGCCAGCGGCTTGCAGTGCAGGATGGTGACGACCAGTGTGTGGCCGCCCCTGCGGGCCCAGCCGATGTAGGTGGTCTTCGACGCCGTCGTCCAGCCGATCTTCCCGCCCAGGTCCCCCCGGTAGGTGCCCATCATGGTGTTCTGGGTGTACAGGGTGACGGGCTTGCGGTGCGGCTTGAGCGGGAACTGCATGGTGCGTAGCTGCTCGTCGTGCATGAACTGCGGGACGGCGAGTGCCTGCCGGGCGAACAGCGCCTCGTCGTAGGCGGAGACGTGCTGCCCGGGGCCGTTGAGCCCGTTCGGCCTGCGTGCCACGGTGTCGTCGGCCTGCAGGTGGCGCGCCTCCGCGTTCATCATCGCGACGCCCTTGCTGACGGACCCGGTCGCCTGCGCGACGGACATCGCGGCGTCGTTGGCGGAGATCATCAGCATGGCCTTGAACAGGTCGGATATCCGGTAGGCGTGCCCGGCGATGAGGCCCACCTTGCTGGGCTCGACGTTGGCCGCCCGCCGGGTGGTGACCACGGTCGCGTCCGGGTTGAGCGCCGGCATCAGGGTGATCGCGGTGAGCACCTTGAGCGTGCTCGCGGGCAGGTACCAGCCGTGCGGGTCCTTGGCGGCCAGCACCTGCCCGGTGCCGGCGTCGGCGAGGACCCAGGCCGAGGCGGCAACCCGGGGGAGCGGCCTGGCGTGCGCGGCGGGGTAGTTGACCACGATCCCGTGGCTGGCCAGTTGCGGCCCGCCGATCGTTGCGGCTCCCCTGGCCCTGGTTTCGCCGGAGTGACCGGCCCGCGCGGCCTGTCCCGCCTGCGCGGGCGCGGCAGCTGCGGCGGTGGGCGCCAGCGCCAGCCCGGCGGCCAGCCCGCAGGCCAGCAGCCTGGTTATATGGGCCCGCCTGGTTATATGGGCCCGCCCGGTCCCGCGTGCCCGCCCGGCTCTGGCGGCCAGCCTGCCGCCTCGCGGGTGAGGCCCCCGTGGATCCGGCTGGCCGGTGATATGAAGTTCCATCACAGTGAGTAGTTAATCACTAGCTCATCGATTCCTACTCGCAGGCGGTCGCGAATGACATCCGGTTCGTGACGTCAGCCTAAGACACCCGGCGGCCCGCGGCGTGGTGCGGCGCGGCCGGTCGCGGCGGGAGGTTGCCGGCCGAATGGGACAGGCGGTTCCCGTGTGGCGCACCATGCCTGGCCGGGAGCCGCCCGGAGCCTGCGGTCCCGGCGGTGCTGGCCTGGTACCAGCACCCGGCCGGGCAGTCAGGGCCCGGGGGACGTTCGCCTCTAGCAGGCACCTTCGCCCCGCGGCCTATCCTTGCCTCATGGGACGCCAGTCGGAGTCCGGGCTGCCGGTCGAGCCGGTGTACGGGCCAGCGCAGCCGCCAGGATTCGATCCCGCCGCGGAGCTGGGCAAGCCCGGGGAGTTTCCGTTTACCCGGGGGATCTACCCGGGCATGTACACCACCCGGCCGTGGACCATCCGGCAGTACGCGGGGTTCGCCACGGCGCGGGAGTCCAACGAGCGCTACCGGCAGCTCATCGAGGCCGGCGGCACGGGCCTGTCCGTCGCGTTCGACCTGCCCACCCAGATGGGATACGACTCCGACGCGCCGCTCGCCCACGGGGAGATCGGCAAGGTGGGCGTGGCGATCGACTCGATCGAGGACATGCGCCTGCTGTTCGACCGGATCCCGCTGGACAAGGTGTCCACGTCGATGACGATCAACGCGCCCGCCGCGCTGCTGCTGGTGCTCTACCAGCTTGTCGCGGAGGAGCAGGGGGTCGCCGCCAGCGCGCTCACCGGGACCATCCAGAACGACGTCCTCAAGGAGTACATCGCCCGCGGCACCTACATCTACCCGCCCGGGCCGTCGCTGCGCCTGGTCGCCGACACCTTCGGCTACTGCCGCCAGGAGATGCCCCGGTGGCATCCCATTTCGATCTCCGGCTACCACATGGCCGAGGCGGGTGCCACGCCCGCGCAGGAGATCGCGTTCACGCTGGCCAACGCGAAGGAGTACGTCCGTGCCGCGCTGCGGGCGGGCCTGGCGGTGGACGAGTTCGCCCCGCGCCTGTCGTTCTTCTTCGTGGCCCGGACCACCCTGCTGGAGGAGGTCGCCAAGTTCCGCGCCGCGCGCCGGCTGTGGGCGCGGATCATGCGGGAGGAGTTCGGCGCGACCGACCCGCGCTCACAGATGCTGCGCTTCCACACCCAGACCGCGGGGGTGCAGCTGACCGCCCAGCAGCCCGAGCTCAACATGACCCGGGTGACCGTCCAGGCCCTCGCCGCGGTGCTCGGCGGCACCCAGTCCCTGCACACCAACGCCTACGACGAGGCGATCGCGCTGCCGTCCGCCAAGGCGGCCAGGCTGGCGCTGCGCACCCAGCAGGTGCTCGCCCACGAGACCGACCTCACCGCGACCGCCGACCCGTTCGCCGGCTCCTATGCCGTGGAGTCGATGACCGACGACGTCGAGTCCGCGGCGGCGGAACTGATGAAGGTCGTCGAAGGAATGGGCGGCGCGGTCGCCGCCATCGAGCGGGGCTTCCAGAAGAGCGAGATCGAGCTGTCGGCCTACCGCGTCGCCTGCCAGATCGACGCGGGCGAGCGGGTGGTGGTGGGGGTCAATAAGTTCATTTCGCCGGCTGAGGATTCCTACCAGCCGCTGCGCGTCGATCCTGCCATCGAAGAAGAGCAGTCAAAACGGCTGTCGCGGCTGCGCGCCGCCCGCGATGGTGACGAGTGGCGCCGTCGCATCGACGACCTCAAGCGGGCCGCGGCCGGCGCGGAGAACGTCGTGGTGCCGCTCCGCAGCGCGCTTGCTGCCCAGGCCACCGTCGGCGAGGCGTGCGACGCCCTGCGGGACGTGTGGGGAACGTACCGCCCGCCCGACATCTCCTGATATGGCCGTCCGCTCGCCGGGACCGCCCGAGTCACGGAGCGTGAGCACAATGGCGACAATCGCGCATCTCCAGCGGATCACCGGGGGGCGCGATACCATAATTACCTGCGCCGGAACGTGTCCCGCCGGACTGGCGGAGCGCGATCACGGCGCCCGTTCAGCGCTATACCGAACTCGCCGAGCACATGCGGTGACTTACACGCAGGTTTCGGCCGCACGTGTGTAAGTTCACAGGGTCCATGACGGGGGCAAGGCGACGATTTCTCGCCGTATTGCCGTCGCCGGGTCCCTGTCGTGTTTCCAGGCGCTGAAACAGTACCGGGCCCGTGTCATGACGGGCACGGCCACCGAGCACCGCACGACCTGGGTTCGAGGAGAAGATGATCACGCTGATCGGCGCCGGGGTGATCCGGTGGGCCAGGGGCACGGATACCTGGCGTCCCCGGTTGCGCGTTCTCACCGGGCTCAAGGGGGCAGCCCATGCTCGGGCATGATCTGCCGGAGGAACTCGACCAGTTCCTCGCTGCCCGTGAGGATGAGCTGATCGCGTTCCGCCGGGACCTGCACGCTCATCCGGAACTGGGCTATCACGAGCACCGCACCACCAGCCGCGTGTCGCTGCGCCTCGCCGCGGCGGGCCTGCGGCCGGTCATCATGCCCAAGGGCACCGGGCTGATCGTGGACATCGGCGCTGAGTCGGCCGGGAGCACGCTGGTGGCGCTGCGGGCGGACCTGGACGCGCTGCCGATCAACGACGAGAAGAACGTGCCCTACCGGTCGACGATCCCGAACGCCTGCCATGCCTGCGGGCATGACGTGCACACCTCGGTGCTGCTGGGGGCCGGGCTGTTCCTGGCCGGCCAGGCGGCCGCGGGAACCCTGCCGGGCCGGGTCCGCCTGATCTTCCAGCCGGCCGAGGAGGTTCCCGGCGGAGCCCTCGACGTCATGGCGGCCGGCGGCATCGCCTCAGTTGACCGCATCTTCGCGGTGCACTGCGACCCCCGGCTTGAGGTCGGGAAGGTGGGCACGAGGACCGGCCCGATCACCGCGGCCTGCGACAAGATCAAGGTCCGGGTCACCGGGCCCGGGGGGCACACCGCCCGGCCGCACCTCACCGCGGACCTGGTCTACGCGCTCGGGAAGATCGTGACCGAGCTGCCCGCGGCCCTGTCCCGCCGGGTCGACCCGCGGTCCAGCCTCAGCCTGGTGTGGGGCCGGGTGAGCGCCGGGTCGGCGGCCAACGCCATCCCCGACGACGGCATCGTGGAGGGCACCGTGCGCTGCCTGGACGACGAGGCCTGGCACGAGGCACCGGACCTGCTCAAGGCGCTGATCGAGTCGGTCGCCAGCGCGTACGGGGTCATCGCGGAGCTGGACTACCAGCGCAACGTGCCGCCCACCGTGAACGAGCCGGTGAGCACCGCGATCCTGGAAACGGCTGCCGCGCAGGTGCTCGGTCACGAGGCGGTCACCCCCAGCCCGCAGAGCCTGGGCGGCGAGGATTTCGCCTGGTACCTGGAATCGGTCCCCGGCAGCCTGGCCCGGCTCGGCACCCGGGCGCCGGGGTCGGCCGCGGACTTCGACATCCACCAGGCCGTCTTCGACGTGGATGAGCGGGCGATCGCGGTCGGGGTGCGGCTGATGGCCGCGACCGCCCTGACGGCGCTCCACGCCAACGGCCCGTCGGTCACCGACCGGCTGCAGGACGGCGCCCGGGCCTGAGCCGCCCCAGCGGCCCGAGTCGCCCCACCGGCCCGGGTCGCCCCACCGGCCCCGTGGCCTGAGCCGCCCGTGGCGTCGGCTGCGCCGTTCGTGGACGGCGTGTTCGCTGGCCGGCATACAGTGGGCAGGCGCGGGGTTGGCCCGGCTGGTTCCCGGTGCCGAGGCGCTTCCGTGCGGCCACCCCCCCGCAGCGGACCTGGAGGCCGGCGGTGTTGTCACAACAGGAATCGTCCCGGAAGGATCCCGACAGTGATCGGGAGGTCTTCCGCGGTCCCGGGTCCATGGTGCTCTCGTGGGCGTGGCTCCTGGTCGCCGTCATCATCCTGGTGGACCTGGCGGTCCAGGGCCGTGACCACGCCGCCGCGGTGACGGCGGCGCTGGTCGTCGTGGTCAGCGGGATCGTGTACGCCTGTGCCTGGCGGCCCCGGATCGTGGCCGACTCCGGCGGGATCACCATCGCCAACCCGCTGCGCGACCACCGGGTGCCGTGGTCCGCGGTGGCCAAGGTGGACGTGGTCAACGCGGTGCGCGTGCATTGCGTGCCGGCGCCCGGCACCTCCCGCGCGAAGGTCATCTACAGCTGGGCGGTGCAGTCCTCGCCGCGGTCGGCCAGGAAGGCGTCCCTGCGGGCGGAACGGGGCGGGCAGCGGCCCCGGCTGTCCCCGCGCCCACGGTCGCTCGGCCCGCCGCCGGGCTCGGTGCCCAGATACGGGGAGATGCCCGATTCGGCCAAGGAGGCGCTGGACCGGTCCTCCACGGAGTTCACCGCGGGGCGCCTCGCGGAACGGGCGCAGCACGCGCGGCAGGCGGCAGCCACGGCGGCAGGCCCGCGTCCGGACGGCGAGCCTTCCCCGGGCACCCTGCCGGACGGCGACCGGGCCGGTGCGCCGGCGCACGACGCCCGGCCCGACGGGGAGCCGGGCGCCGCCAGCCCGGCCATGGCGCAGGCCGGCGCCGGCCAGGTGGTGGTCCGGTGGGCCTGGCCGGCCATCGCGGCCATGCTCGTGCCGGTGGTGCTGTTCCTCGTCGTGCTGCTGGTGTAGCGGGCCTTCAGGGGATGCCGCGGCCGAGCGTGCCGCAGGCACGGGCGCGCAGCCCCGCCACGTAGTCGGCGGGCGCGCCGGCCTTCTCCGCGGCGCCGGCCAGGATGCCGAGGTAGCGCGCCGACGGCAGCCCGCCCTCGTAGGCGTTGAGCACGTAGAGCCAGGTGAGCACGTCCCCGTCCAGTGTCTGCGCCCGGACCTTGACCTTGGTGTAGTAGCCCAGGGTCGCCCCGTCCCAGCTGTCCAGCTCCCGGGCGTCCTGCTCGGTCACCTCGTAGAGCACCACGAAGACGCGTTCGGACCGGTCTTCGACGACCGTCGCCATGGCGCCTTCCCAGCCGATGTCCGCGCCGCCGAAGGTGAGCCGCCAGCCCTCCAGCCAGCCGGTGCCGCGCTGCGGGGAATGCGGGCAGCGGGCCGCCATCTGCGCTGGATCCATGTTGCTGCCGTACGCCGCGTACAACTCCACGGGGGACAAGCGTACGAGCCGCGGGCCCGCCCGGTGGCCGGTCCGGCCGGAAGCGGGCGCCGGGGCGCGGCCGGGGCCGCCGCGGGCGTGCGACAGAATGGGGCACCGTGAGCCAGGCGCGCGCGGACGTCGCGATACTCGGGGGAGGCCCCGGCGGTTACGAGGCCGCCCTGGTCGCCGCGCAACTGGGGGCCAGGGTGACCGTGGTGGAAGCCGGCGGGCTCGGCGGTGCCTGCGTGCTGACCGACTGCGTGCCGTCCAAGACGCTCATCGCGACCTCGGAAACGATGGGCATCCTGTCCGGCTCCGCCGACCTCGGCATCCACATCGAGGGGCACCGGGGCCGCGCCCCGCGCCGGCCCGCTGAGCGCGCCGACCCGGTCACGGTCGACGCGAAGCGGCTGAACGACCGGGTCAAGGCGCTGGCCCTGGCCCAGTCCGCGGACGTCGCCGCGCGGCTGGCGGCCGAGGGGGTCGAGGTGATCGCCGGGCGGGGACGGCTGGCGGGCCCGTACACGGTGCTGGCGGGCGGCCGGGAGATCAGCGCGGGGGCGGTGCTGATCGCCACCGGCGGCATGCCCCGGGAGCTGCCCGGCGCGCTGCCGGACGGCGAGCGCATCCTGAACTGGCGGCAGCTCTACGACCTGACCGGGCTTCCGGAGGAGCTGATCGTGGTGGGCTCGGGCGTGACCGGCGCCGAGTTCGCCAGCGCCTACCAGGCCCTGGGCTCGCAGGTGACGCTCATCTCTTCGCGCGACCGGGTGCTGCCGCATGAGGACCCGGACGCCGCGATGGTGGTGGAGGACGTGTTCCGGCGGCGCGGGATGACGGTGCTCAGCCGGTCGCGCGCGGCCGGGGTCACCCGGGAGGGGAGCGGGGTCGCGGTCACCCTGGCCGACGGGCGGACGGTGCGCGGATCGCACTGCCTGCTCACGGTCGGGCTGGTGCCCGCCACCGGGGGCCTGGGGCTGGACGAGGCGGGGGTGGAGGTCGACGGCCGCGGCTTCGTGACCGTGGACAAGGTGTCCCGGACGACGGCGCCCGGCGTGTACGCGGCGGGCGACTGCACCGGCGTCCTGATGCTGGCCTCGGTCGCGGCGATGCAGGGCCGCATCGCGATGTGGCACGCGCTCGGCGAGGCGGTGCACCCGCTGCGGCTCAGCCACGTCGCGGCGACGATCTTCACCGAGCCGGAGATCGCGACGGTCGGCGTGACCCAGGCCGCGGTCGACTCGGGGCAGGTGGAGGCGTCCTCGGTCAAGCTGCCCCTGGCCACCAACGCGCGCGCCAAGATGCAGGGCTTCCGGGACGGGTTCGTCAAGCTGTTCGCCCGGCCGCGGACCGGTGCGGTCATCGGCGGCGTGGTGGTCGCGCCGCGGGCGAGCGAGCTGATCCTGGGGCTGTCACTGGCGGTGGAGCAGATGCTGACCGTGGACCAGGTCGCGCAGACGTTCGCCGTCTACCCGTCGCTGTCGGGGAGCCTGACCGAGGCGGCGCGCCGGCTGATGCGGCCGGAGGCGGACCGGGACCCGTTCAGCTGACCTTCTCGGTGAACGTCGCGGACGTGTAGCCGGCGTCGGTGGCGGTGGCCTTGTAGCTGCCGGCCTTGGTCCCCTTGGGCACCGTGATCGTGGCGACGCCCTTGCTGCTGGTCGTGGCGCTGGCGCCCAGGAAGGTGACCTTGGCGCCGGCCACCGGGTCGCCGACGTCGGTGACGGTGAACGTGACCGCCTTGCCCGGGGCGACGCTGGCGGGCGCGCCGGCCAGCGTCAGCGGCGGCAGGATCTGGATGTCCCAGTAGGCCGGGGTGGCGGACGCGCCGTTCGCCAGCGCCAGCGCCACCACGTCGAGCGGCCCCTGGCTGCCCTCGGCCTCGAGCCCGTCGAACTCTACGGTGGCGGGCGGCGCCGCGATGGTCTGGCCCGGGCCGAACTTCGTCGCCGCGGCGTTGCTGCGGATCACGTGGATCTTGTTCTGGCTGGTGTCGTACCACAGCACCCACAGGTGGCCGCCGGGTGCCGCGGCGATGGCCACGTGCGCCGCGTGCTGGGTGGTGGAGCCGGGGACCGTGGTGGCCTTGGCCGCGCCCACCTTCCACAGCGCGACGTGCGCGCAGGTGATGGTCGCGGTGGGCACGCAGTAGGCCAGGTAACCGCCGCCCTTGGCGCCCGCCGTGAACGCCACCGACTGGAGCGGCTGGTTGTTGGCCAGGCTGGGGCTGCCCGAGCCGGGCGCCTCGGCCTTCGCTGCCTGGGCCGGGGTGATCTTGTCCACCCAGTAGCCCTGGTCGCTCTCGCCGGACTCGGTGAACCAGGCCACCCAGACGCTGCCGTCGGTCTCCCGGGCGAGCGCCGTCCCGACCACGTCTCCGGGGCCGGAGGTGACCGCCACGGTCCCGTCCGGTTTGGTGGCCGGCGTGTTCGGGTCGGTGCCCACGTGGAACGCCACACCGCTGCCGCCCGGCCAGGACGCCACCGGCGTCCCCGTGCTCTGTGTGGTCGCCGAGGTGTCGGTCTCCGAGATGATCGTGGAGTGCGACATCGACCCCGGCGCCAGCGCCCAGCTCGTCCCGGCCGGACTGCTGGTGGCCGAGTACATCGCGCCCAGGTTGTACGGGCTGCCGCCCACGCCGTTGCCCCCGGTGAACACCGCGCGGATGCCCCCGCCGGGCCCGGCGACCAGCCGCGGGTAGAAGGAGACGCCGGTCCAGCCCTTCACGATCGTGCCCGTGCCCTCGAGCTTTGCGTTCGGCCCGACGGTGGAGTAGTTCAGCGAGTAGCTGCCGGTGTCGTGGCGCGCCCAGGCCACGTGCAGCATCCCGTCGGCGGTCCGGTACAGCCCCGCCGACGCGATGCCCAGGCTGGTGTCGGTGGAGATCTTGGTCCAGGTCGACGCGGCCCGCGGCGCATGGCCGGCAGGCCCGTGGCCGGCCGCCTGTGCGCTGGCGGGGAGCAGGGCGCCCGCGGCGGTGAGCGCGGCGAGCGCGACGAGGTAAGAACGACCAGCCAGCCTGTGCATATGTCTCCTCCCGGGCCTGCGCGGAGTCTTATGCACGGGTCAGCCGGTTGTCAACAAGATCTCTATGAATGACCAAGAAGGAGCAAATCGCCGGGGCCTGCGGGCGGCGCGCCGCGCTCAGTGCGCGGGACGGCCCAGGTCCGGATCGGTGGGGGCGGGCAGGCCGTGCTGGCGCAGCCGCGCCACCCGGATGTCGTCGGCGTAGGTGGCCACGGTGAGCACGCTGCCGGACAGGATGAGGACGACCATCATCGCGCTCACCCAGGCCGGGGCGGGCAGGAACTCCGCCAGCACCACCACGATGACGGCGCAGACGGGCAGGATCACCACCAGGTGGCGCAGCACGGTGCGCCAGCGCCAGCCGGCGTCGGTCAGTTCGTGCCGGACCCAGTGGACGTTCTCCGGCGGGAGCCGGAACCCGAAGGCGAACCTGAGCCAGCCGGCCGGCCCCGGGTCGCCCGGCAGCCTGGTCACCCTGCGGCCGGTGCGGGGGCGGGGTGCACGCTATCAGTCTGCCAGCCGGCAGATGGCCGTGCCCGCCGAGACGGTCTGCCCGATCTCCACGGCCAGATCCGTCACCGTCCCGTCCTTGTGCGCCGTCAGCGGCTGTTCCATCTTCATCGCCTCCAGCACCACCACCGTGTCACCCGCAGACACCCGCTGCCCCTCGGCGGCCACGACCTTGACGATCGTGCCCTGCATCGGGCTGGTCAGCTCGTCGCCCGAGCCCGCCGCGCGGGCCCGGCCCGGCCTCGGCCGGGCGGGCGCGGCCCGGCCGGCCTGCCCGGTTCCCCCCGCCCCGCCGGCGCCGGCGGTCAGGCCCAGCCCCGCGGGCAGGACGACCTCCAGGCGCTTGCCGCCGACCTCGACGGTGATCCGTTCCCGCTCGCCCGGGGCCTCCGTCGCGGCACCCTGCGGGCCCGCCCCGGCGTCCGCGGCGTCCGCCTCGGGTGAGTACGGCGCGATCTGCGTCGCGAACTCGGTCTCGATCCAGCGGGTGTGCACCGAGAACGGCTCGGCGGTGAAGGCGTGGTCGTTGACCACGGCCCGGTGAAAGGGGAGCACCGTGGGCATCCCG
>Ga0335078_10005503_pt1 | contig 18708 bp, 19 predicted proteins | sample Lox_Sample_32_FD_206711 | JGI IMG/M metagenome (GOLD analysis project Ga0335078, IMG submission 206711) | Soil microbial communities from Loxahatchee National Wildlife Refuge, Florida, United States - Lox_Sample_3.2 | ecosystem: Environmental > Terrestrial > Soil > Wetlands | place: USA... | reverse complement strand
GGACAGCTTGGCAGTCAGGTCTCACACCGATGGGGGAGGGAATGCTTTTGCAAAACCTCAGCGCTGCGGGGGGAAAGCTTTTGCAAAACTCACGGCGTCAGGGGTCCATACCTTTTGCTAACCGACACCGTGCCATGCCCATCGAAGAACGAGTGGGAACGCGGCCTGCGTCCGATCGGCCCGCGGAACACTCCCCCTTGAGAGATGCCGCGGCGACTCGACCCGGCGTCCGGAGATCGTGGGCCTTGCTCGGACTCACCCCTCCCCCGTCCGCTTCCCGTGCGCTCCTCGGCCCGGGACCCAGACGCGCGCGCCTCGCCGGCGCGCCGGTGTTCGTACTTTCCAACCCGAACGGACGCAACCGGGCCTACCCTCGAGAACAAGCTCCGCTGGTTCCGGTGCTCGGTCGTCGGCTCGGGCGAGCCGATCCATCCTCCCCAAAGCTCCGAGCGACGCGCGCGCGAAGCACGGCTCAGCCGACGTGAGGGCGTGACTTCGGGAGAGGAGCCCTCCCGACCGATAGCGAGGGTCCGAGCTTGCCCTCGCCGTGCAGCCCGGTGTCGTGGGGGTGGCCGGCCCCAGCGCCCTCGTGCTCGGATGTCCGAGCACGTCGGCGAAACGACCGCGCGGTCTTTCCAGCCTCGCCCGATCGATGTATGGCTCGGGTCATGAAGACGCTCACCGAACTCAGCGGGATCCTCATTCGCAAGGCCGCGGCGGCCGTGGCGCAGGCGCGGGCGTCCCTTCCCGCTTCGGTCACCGCGGAGGCGTCGCCCGCGGCTGCGCCATCCCCTGAACCGCCAGGAGAGGGGACACCCAAGGTGGCCGAAGCTCCCCCGGCGAGCCCGCCGCCTGTGGATGAGCCACCGGAGAGCGAAGCGCAGAAGGCGGCCCTCGACGCGGCGGTGACCGAGGCGACCGGCCTCTCGGGAGAGAGACTCGCCCGGCTGCGCGATGCGGTGAGGGCGGCCGGTCGCCAAGTCGAGGACGTGAGGCTCGTGCGGGTGTTCGGGCCCGAGGAGCCCGTTCACGGCGCCAAGGTGCTGAACGGTTTTCAATACCTCGTCGACGTTGCGCCGGCTTCCATGCGCCAGGATGGGGCTTCGCCCAAGAAGGAACGCTCAGGCCGCGGCGGCGACAGAGGACGGGGCGGGGGCGGCAAGGGTGCTCCTGCGAGCGGTGGCTTCTCGATGGACTCCGTCAAGGAAGACCGCAAGGCACAGCGGGGCCATTCACGCGGCCGTGGCAAGCCGGGTGCCGGCCAGCCGCGGTAGTCGTACCCAGCGAGCCCTGGGCCACGACGGCCTCCCCACTTCATCTCGAAGCGTCGTGGTGGAGTAGACCCGTCTCGCATGCGGGCAAGAGATCCGAAGGGGGTCCGACGTTCCGCCACCCAACCACCACATCCAAGCCCGGGCGCAGCGACCTTCCGGACCGGAGCTGCTTTCTCGCAGGCCTATCCTGGCGAAGGCCCTTCCCTCGATGTCCCATCCCAGGCGAGGCCCTAAGTATCCACGCGTTCCATACGCGGAGGATCGCTTGTCGAGCTCACCTGCACTTCCGATCGCCTATCGAGGCGGGCACCGCACCCCACGCGCCAAGCAAAAAACGATGGGTAGCCTTTTACTGCCCCGGGTGTCGCGCCGAGAGAAGCGTCCCCTCGTCGATCTCTTCGGTCTTCGCGCGTTCGGGGTGAACCTTATCCGTCCCCGACCCGGGCGGCGCCTCCTCCCTGCACCACCCGCCATGCCGCCGAGTTCGCGACGTGCTCGAGGGGGAACCCACGCTTGTGGCCGATGAAGGCTGCTCCGGCGTGTACGCCGGCTTCGGGGCCGGTGGGTTGGCCCATCATCTGGAGAACCGTGCCCAGCGTGATGTGCTCCTGCTCGAGGTGGCGATCTCCCCTACCCGACCGACGACCTGAAAACGGTCAAGGGCGAGGATGGGAGGTGGCGATTTGCCCATCGAGATGGCACCCCTCACTCGAAAGCGCCCTCCTCGCCCGCCCGTGCGGTGCGCTAACTGCCTCGCCGGGGAGGCGCGGCAAGTCGCGCGAGGTCAGCTGATGGGGGAGGCGAGCTCGTGTCGCGACGACACGAGCGACAGCACGTTGCGGTGCGACAGGATCTCGTCCAGCACGAGGACCGCTGCTCCCACCACCCCGCATTCCTCTCCCAGCGCGGACTTCTTCACCACGAGGTCCGAGGTGGCGAGCGGCGTCGATCTCCGGTACACCACTTCGCGGATGCTGGCGAGGTAGCGCTCGCCGGCGAGGGCCACTCCGCCTCCCACCACGATGAGCGATGGGTTGAAGAAGTTGACGAGCTTGGCGAGCACGTTGCCGATGGCGGTCGCCGAGTCCATGAGCAAGGTGAGGCAGGTCTCGTCGCCGGCGGCGGCGCCCTGGGCGAGCAAGGTGGCGTCGACCGGGTGTCCCTGCGCGCTGCGCTGCGCGAGAAAAGAGCTCCGTCCCTCCCGCAGCGCCTCCTCGGCCTTTCCCCGCAGAGCCGCCCCTCCCGCGACCGCCTCGAGGCATCCTCGGTTGCCGCAGCGGCAGAGCGTCTCTGCTCCGTCCAGACCGATATGTCCGACGTCGCCCACGGCCCCCTTGGCGCCCCGGTAGATCTCGCCGCGCACCACGAGCCCGGCGCCGATGCCGGTCCCGATCTTGACGAACATGAAATCGTCCACCTGCTGCGCGGCCCCGCGGTCGCGCTCGCCGAGCGCCATCACGTTGGCATCGTTGTCGAGGAAGACGGGACACCCGAAGCGTTCGGCCAGCCTGGAGGCGAGAGGGAAGCCGTCCCAGCCGGGCATGAAGGGGGGGCAGACCGGGATCCGGCGCGCGTAATCGACGGGGCCGGGGACTCCCACCGCCATGCCGAACAGGTCCGGTCGGTCGACCCGGGCCCGGCCCGCAAGCTCATCGATGAGGGCTGAGGCGCGCTCCAGCACTGATTCGGGGGGCTCGGTGGACAGCGCCAGGGGGACGCGCCGGCGCTCGAGGATCACGGCCTCCAGGTCGCACAGCCCAACGGCGAGGTGCGTCTGCCCGACGTCGACGCCGACCACGCACCCCGCTTTCTCCGCCAGCTTCAACCTGCGGCGCTTGGAGTCGGGTCGCCACTCCTCGCGCACGAGCCCCGCCGCGAGCAGGCGATCCACGTTGACGGAGACCGTGCTCTTGGCGAGGCCCGTGACGCGAACAATATCGGAGGCCGCGAGCGGCCCCCGCTCCCGGATGATCTTGAAGATCGTGCCCACCGTGGCCGTGGCCCTTGGGAGGGGAGGCGTTGCGGAACGTTCCGCCTTCATGGCGCACGCCCTTTGACGGTGGGGGTACCTCGCGCCTAGAACACTCCCGCCGGCACGTAGTAACTCTTGGCGTTGTCGCGGGTGATGAGTTCGCTCGCCAGGATGATCCGGATGGGGAGCTTCTTCTGATAGAAGCCCTCGAAGACCCGTCCCCGCATCCCGACAACGGCCAGCGACACGCTGGTGGCGACCACGTTCGGCGGGTAGGTGGCATCGGCGCGGACCAAGGCATCCCCGTCCATGATGCGCTTCACGATTTCCTTCTTGGCGGCGCCTCCGAACATGATCTTGATGTCCTTTCGCCCCGACTCGTTATACACTTGAAGTGCGCCCTCCAGCATGTCGTCGTCCGCAGTGTAGACCGCGTCGATTTGCTTGTATTTGGCGAGATAGTTCTCCATCACGGCCGCGGCCTTTTCCTTGTTCCAGTTGCCCGGCTGCGAATCGAGCACCTTGATGCCGGGATACTTGGCCGCCACGTCCTTGGCGGTCTTGGTGCGCAGGTCGCTGATCACGCTGGGGACGCCCTCGATGAGGACCAGGTTGCCTTTGTAGTTGAGCTGCTTGCAGATCCACTCCATGGCCTGTCGGGCGTAGGATTCATCGTCGTTCGAGAGGTACACGTCATAGACGGGCTTCGTGACACCGCGATCGAGCACCACCACGTACACGCCCTTCTCGTAGGCCTTTTCGACCACCGGAGTGACCGGTGCCGATTCGAAGGGGAAGACCACGAGCCCGTTCACCCCCTGGACCAGCATGTCCTCGATGTCCGCCACCTGCTTCGTCACGTCACCGGAGGTCTTGAACACGAATTCGACGTTGGGATCTTTCTGCTTCCAATCGTCCATCGCCTTCTTGGCCCACCAGTTGGCGCCTCCCATCCAGCCGTGGTCGGCGGTCGGCATGCTAACGCCGATCTTGAGCTTCTTCGTCGCCGCGGTCTGGGCCGACGCCGAACCCGATGTCCCCCCCAGCACCGCGATCAACCCCATCATGAGCAGCTTCTTCATTGTGGCCTCCTTGCGAGCCGCCCCGCGACGGCGGCTCTCGTTCGTCCTGCACAGCCGTTTGTCCTTCTCCACAGGCGCGCGCACTGTTCACTGCCGCTGGCGCTGAATGAAAACCGCGCCGATGATCACCAGGCCCTTCACCGTCCCCTGGAGATAGGGGGAAATACCCACCATGTTGAGCATGTTGTTGATGACCCCGAGGGTGATGGCTCCCACCACCGAGCCCCACACCGTGCCGCGCCCGCCCGCCATGGAGGTGCCACCGATGATGACGGCGGCGATCGCGTCGAGCTCGTAGTTGACTCCCAGCGTGGACGAGCCGACCGAGTTGAAGCGCATGGCGATGAGGATGGCCGAGACCCCGACCATGAGACCGTTGAGCGCATAGGCGACAAGGCGGGTGCTGTCGACGTCGATGGCCGAGTAGCGCGCGACGCGGGCGTTCGACCCCACCGCGCGCACGTAGCGGCCGTAGCGCGTCCGCGTGAGCAAAAAGGCCAACCCGGCCGCGAGCGCGATCATCACCAGCACCGGCACCGGGATGCGCAGCAGGACGGCCGAGCCCACCGCCCCGAAGAGCGCCGCGGCCGACTGGAACTCGCCAGCGTCCGCCATGTACAGGGACAGCGAGCGGAAGAGCGCCATGGTTCCCAGCGTCACGATGAAGGGAGCGATGCGGCCCTTGGTGATGAGAAAGCCGTTCGCAAATCCGCACACCACACCGGCCAGCACCGAGCAGACGACCGACACCGCCACCGCAAGGTCCGGCGAGTACCCGGCCTTCACCAGCGCATTGAGAGCGAGGATGGCGAGCGAGGCCACGAAGGCCGCCATCGACCCAACCGAGAGGTCGATCCCTCCCGAGACGATGACGAAGGTCATCCCGAGGCCGATGATCCCGGTGTACGAAACCTGCCTCAGGATGTTGAGCAGGTTCTGCCACTGCAGGAAGAATGGGCTCAGGAAGGAGGAGACCACGGTCAGGATGGCCAGCGCCACGAAGGCGGCGTAGCGCTCCTTCTCCACGTGCCGGACCCGTTCGAACACGGCGTTTGCACTCGTGCTGATGGCGCTCATGCGCTCACACCCTGGAGCCCCGTAGCTAGGTACATGATCTCGTGTTCACCCACGGCCCTGCCTTCCAGCTCGCCGGCCACCCGCCCTTCCCGCATGACGACCACCCGATCGCACATGCCGATGATCTCCTCGAGCTCGCTCGAGATGAGGAGGAGTGCGGCTTTCCGGGCCGCGAGTTCCGCCAGGAAGCGGTAGATCTCCTGCTTGGCGGCCACGTCCACCCCACGCGTGGGCTCGTCGACGATCACCACTCGTGGGCCAGGGTCGAGCGTCTTGGCCAACGACACCTTCTGCTGGTTGCCACCCGATAAGGACTCGAGCACCGCATTCAAGTCCTTCGCCTTGATGCCGAAGCGCTCGCGCCACGTCCTCGCCTGGGCCTGCTCCTTGTCCCGGTCGACCACGTAAGGGAGGGTGCAATAGCGCTCGAGCGAGACGATCGTCATGTTTTCAGCGACGCCCATGGCGGTGAGGACGCCCGAGCCCTGGCGGTCCTCGGACAGGTAGCCGAACCCCCGCTGCACGGCGTGCGCCGGGTCCCGGGCCTTGGCGTCGGTCCCGCCGAGGCGAACCGTGCCGGTCGAAGGCCGCAGGCTCATGAGCGCTTCGGCTACCTCCGTGCGGCCTGCCCCCACCAAGCCGGCGAGGCCCAGGATTTCCCCTTCTCTCACCGAGAACGACACGTCGGCGAAGGCGCCCGGCGAGCTCAGTCCACGCACCTCGAGTACCACCTGCCCGGGCGTCTTCCGCTTGGGGGGGTAGATCTCCCGCAGTTCGCGGCCCACCATGCAGCGCGCCATCTCGGGCGGCTCGAGCCCTTCGATGGGCGCCTCGCGGACGAGTTCCCCGTCCTTGAGGATGAGCACCCGATCGCAGATCGCCTTCACCTCGGCCAGCTTGTGCGAGACGTAGACGAGGGCCATGCCGCGCGACCTGAGCGTGCGCATCACCGCGAAGAGACGATCGATCTCCCTGCGGGTGAGCATGGTGGTCGGCTCATCCAGGATGAGGAGCCGAGCGTCGAAGGCCAGGGCCTTGGCCACTTCCACGAGCTGCTTCTGGGCAGCGGAGAGGCCGTGGATGCGATGCTGGGGCGAAACGTTGGCGCCGAGTTCGGAAAGCAGCTCGGCGGTGCGGGCGCGCATCCTCGCTCGATCGAGCGTCCCCGCCCGCAGGCGGAGCTCGGCGCCCAAGAACACGTTCTCCTCCACCGTCAGGTCCGGCGCCAGGTTGAACTCCTGCGGGACGATGCTCACCCCGCCACGACGCGCATCGGCGGGGGACCCGAACGCCACCTTCTCGCCCTCGAACTCCATCGAACCCGAAGTCGGCTCGTAGATACCGGCCAGGATCTTCATGAAGGTGGACTTGCCGGCACCGTTCTCCCCGATGAGCCCGAGGATCTCGGCGCGGCGGATCTCCGCGTCCACGTCGCGCAGCACGGCATTGCCCGCGAACTCCTTGCGCAGGGCCCGCACTCGGATGAATGGAGTGGTCATGCCCGGGCGCACACTAGGCTCCCGCCAGTTCACGTGTCAAAGCACTTTGTTCTTCAGACGAGCCAATAGTTCTTTAAAAGAACCATTCGGGCCGTCGCGCACGTTCCTGGGGCAGGGGCCTATTGCCGGAATCTCGGGATTGCACCCTCCGGCGGCGGAGACCGCTCGAGCGCCCTAAACCTCTACGGGATGCCGAGTAGACGATCGCCTACTCGCCTGTGCCCTTGTGCGCGGTCGACTTTCTGCACGAGAGCCGGCGCCCAGCCGCGAGGGCTTCCACCCTTCAAGGCTCGGCGGCGATCGCCTGTCCGGTGAGGCGAGGGCCCTTGTGCCGTGAGACCGAGAAGTCGCCGGACCGGCCTGGCCTCACCCAAGGTGCCGCGCGTCGTGTGAATTGGCCGGTGCGGTTCTTCGTAGCCAGGATGAATCCGAACGGCCGCCACCGAGCGCGCCGCCGCCTCCACCGGTCCTCGCTCTTCCCCGGTCCGTCATTCGATTGCACGTGTCGCCGATCGTCTGTGCCGCGGCGAAGCGGCGAGGATCAATCGCGTCGTCACGGCAGCAGCTTCTTTTCGACCGTCCCATGCGCGGGGCAGCGGCCAGGGCTTTCCCCGTGCGCGGGCGGGACCCTCGATGCCCTCGCCAAGGGGCTCTTGCCGTGCTATCGCGCCCGCTTTGCAAGCGGTCGCACCCGCCACCCCTCATCACATCCCCCTGTTTGCCGGTGGGCGGCCGGTCGCTTTCCCAGGGCCAGGCCCGAGCACGAGGGAATCCATGGCCTTCGCCTGCGGTGTGTGCGACGCGTGCACCCGCCTCCTCGCCCCGTTATAGATGGAATGAACACCGGCCCGGCTCCGGAGCATTTCGCTCTTCCACCGGCGGCACGGGGAGTCCCTGTCTCATGGCTAGCTCGGCAATTTCAGATTGGGTACACTCGTTCGACACGCAGCGCCACTTGATTCTCTGCGAAGCCGGTGGCTTCGAGCTCCGCTCGACCAAGCACTCTCGCAACGTCACTTGCCCCGCCTGCCTCAAGCTGCTCGCGGCGAAAACGGTGCCGGACGAGGACAAGGCTCGAGAGCCGCCGCACACCGCCGCGTAGTCGATTCGAAAGTGCCTTGGGCCGAGCTCGACCGGAGCCGGCCTTCCTGATCGGTTTTCGCCACCAACCCCGCTGAGCTCGGGGCGCCTTCCACCGCCGCCTATTGAACAGGGGTCGCCTCCGCGGACCGGCCTGCGCTCGCCGTCTCGAAGGGCGGTCCCTCGCTCATCGGTCGCCTTCCCGCCGGGGACGCCCGTCGGCCAGGCGAGGCGTCTCGGTCGCATTTCCCGGGGTCGCTCGCCCTTCGTCCTCGAAGCCCGTCTTGTCCCTGACGACGTAATACGGCCTCGCCTTGCTCTCGTCGTAGATCCTGCCGATGTACTCGCCCATGATGCCGAGGATGAGCAGGACGATTCCGTTGAAGATGAGGTTGAGGGCGATGATGGAGGTCCAACCTTGGACCGTCCTGTCGGTAAAATACTTCAAGTACAGGACGTAAGCGAAGTAGACGAACCCGCCGAAGGACGTGAAGAGTCCCAAGAACGAGGCCAACTTCAGCGGGCGATAAGAAAAGCTGATGATGGCGTCGAAGGCGAAGCTCACCATCTTGGACAGGGGATACTTTGTCTTCCCGGCGAAGCGCTTATCCCGCTCGTACTCGACCGCGGTCTGCTTGAAGCCGACCCAGCTGATGATCCCGCGGACGAAGCGGTTGCGCTCCCGGATGCTCGCCATGACGTCGCACACCTTGCGGTCGATGAGGCGAAAGTCCCCGACGTCGCTCGGAATGTCCACGTCCGTCAAGCTCCGGAGCACCCGGTAGAACAGGAAGGCCGTCCCGCGCTTGAAGACGCTCTCGCCACGGCGGTGGCCCCGCCGGCCGTAGATGACGTCGTAGCCTTCCTTCCACTTCGCGATCATGAGCGGGATGATGCCCGGCGGATCCTGCAGGTCCGCATCGATCACGATGACGGCGCTGCCGGAGGCGTGGTCCATGCCCGCGCTGATGGCGACCTGATGTCCAAAGTTGCGCGAGAAGCTCAGCACCTTGACGCGCGCGTCCGCGGCGGCCAGGCCGCGCAGGATCTCGGCCGTCCGGTCCCGGCTGCCATCGTCGATGAAGATCATCTCGTAGGGCTCGCCCATCGAGTCCATGACTTCCTTGAGCCGCCGGTGGCATTCGCCGAGGACGGCCTCCTCGTCGTGCGCGGGCACGAGGATCGTATACCGGGGTGCGGTGGTCATCGTGGTTGCTTCCTAGCAGAAGATCCACGGGTTGAACCAGCGGCGCGATGTGGACCTTCACCGATCTGCCCAAGTGCTCCGGTTACAGAGAGCGTTGAGCTCCTCCGCCGCTCTTTCCTACGCAGGGCGCCCGCCCGACCCCAGAGCTTTCCGCACGCGCTGCGCTGCACCGCAAACCCCGGCGCGATGACGCCTCGACTCGCCCGCAGCCGGACCTTCTGGGCGCTCGACCTGAGCGCCTCAGCGCCGGAGACGAGCCGCGCTCGTTTGCGGCGCCAGAGCCCCGCAGCCTGACTCGGACTTCCGTCACACAGGTCAACGAGCGGAACGCGTGGCGGAGGGGGCTCGGGACCCGAGCGCGGGCAGAGGAGCAGGACCACCGACCATCCGGCTGGCCGAGGCACAGACCCGCCGGAGGACGTGTAGAATGCGCGGCACATGGCAAGAGCTGGCGAAGCCCCGGTCGACGCGCCTGGCAACAAGTATCGTTGGTGTGTGTGCGATCTCGACGGGACCTTGCTCGACGGAAACGGCGAGGTCTCGCCGAGGGACCAGGCGGCTCTGACCCGGGCGGCGGCGGCGGGGGTCGAGCTCATCCTGGCCACCGGGCGCTCCGACCTCATGGTGGGGCAGTACGTGCGAGATCTCGGGGTGCGCATGCCCATCATCGCGTGCAACGGGGGTCTCATTCGGGACGCCCGTTCCCGGGAGATACTTCATGTGAAGCCCATCGCGCCCGAGCTCGCCGAACGATTGTGCCACGAGTTCAGCGCGCGGCGGCACGACTTCCTCGTCTACACCATCGACGAGGTCTTGTTCTCGCCCGGCAGCCAGCGCGTGGCGCGCTTCGAGACTTACAACACCCTCGTCGAACCCGATCTGCGCGTTCCCCTCGTTCCCTTGTCAGGGCTGACGCGCGACGGATCGACGCCGCCGATCCTCAAGTTCCTGGTGGCCGACATGGATGAGCCCATGCGGCAGGTGTTCGAGCGGAGGTTCAACGGCGGAGGCGAGCTCACCATCGTCTCCTCGGAACGGGGAGTCGTCGACATCATGGCCCCGAGTACGACCAAGGGTGGGGCCCTCGAGATGCTCGCCAGCGCCCGGGGTGTGGACCTCGCCCGGACCATCGCCTTCGGCGACAATTACAACGACGTCAGCATGCTCGAGCGCTGCGGATTTCCCATTGCCATGGCCAACGCGGAAGCGGCGGTGAAGCACGTGGCCGCCTACGTGACGCTTTCCAATGAGGAATCCGGCGTGGGCGACGCCCTCGAGAGACTCATCCTAACGAATGGCGCGGGGGGGAGCGCCTGAGTGCCAGCCGTCCTTCACTCCCGGCTCAAGGAGGCCGCGGCGACGCCTGTGGCCGTCAGGGATGGTTGCCGCTCACCGTGCGCTTTCCCTCGTGCATCCACCCGTCGATTCCGTCCGGCATGACCCACACCTTCGCGTAACCGGCCTTGACCGCCCGCCGGGCGGCCTCGTGGCTCGCCATTCAATGCGGGTTCTTGCAATAGAAGATGAGCCGGGTGGCCTTGTCGGAGGGCAACATCTCCTCGAGGTTCTTTCGATCCACGAGAACTGCCCCGGGGAGGTGCCCCTTCTCGTAGACGTCAGGATTGTTCGCGTCATAGACCCGCACGTCCTGAGCCCCGAGCAGCTTATCGACTTCGTCGGTCGATATCATCGAGAACCCCTCGTCAGCACGGGCGAATTCAGCGGCGAGGGGGCCGAGCAACAGCGCCGCGGCTACTACCAAAGGAGAGAAGAGCTCCCGAAGGGTCATAGGAACGCCTTCCAACACGTGAGGGGCAGCGAACGAGAAAACCGTGGGACCGCACTTGGTTAGGTTCGATGGCTGGAGTGAGCGGATGGCGCGATGCGTTATCGGACGGTCTTCGGCAAGGCCCGCGAACTCAAAAGCGCGGCGAGAGCTCGCGCAGGAGCTCCTTCCGACGCACGAGGAGTCGCGCTCCCGTTAGAAAGGAGCGGCGTCCGGAAGCTCGCCTCCACGTCTTGCGATGCGCTGGCGAGCCAAGCGATCGCTCGAGCCTGACCTTCTTCATCTAGGGGACTCCAAAGGCCTCACCCAAAGTCGGACCGATTTCAAGGTTCAGGACGCTGTCGGCGACTTCGTCGAGGCCGGTCGCTTCCCGGTTGAGGATGGCGAGGTGCGCACCGTTGCGCTTCGCGAGGACCGGGAAGCTGGCGGCCGGATAGACGACGAGCGAGGACCCCACTGCCAAGAAGAGGTCGCAGGCGAGGGTCTCGGCCCGAGCGCGGGCCATCTCCTCGCGTGGCATGGGTTGACCAAACGAGATGGTGGCGGTCTTCACGAGCCCGCCGCAGAGATCGCAGCAGGGAGGCCGACCCGTGCTTTCGAACCGGTCGCGAATCACCTCGAGCTCGAATCGCTTCGAACAGGTGAGGCAGCGCGCATAGGTAGCATTGCCGTGCAGCTCGATGATCTTGTCGTCCGGCACTCCCGAGGCCTGGTGCAGTCCATCGACGTTTTGGGTGATGACGCTTGCCACCTTTCCATGGCAGGCGAGGCGCGCCACGGCGATGTGCCCACGGTTTGGCCTCGCCGACTGCATCTCGCCGTAGGTCTCGAACCGTCGCCGCCAGGCTTCCCGTCGCGCGTCCTCGGAAGCGATAAAATCACCGAACTGGATGGGCCGGTAGCGCGTCCAGAGGCCTCCGGGCCCGCGGAAGTCGGGGATCCCGGATTCGGTGCTGAGCCCCGCCCCGGTGAAGACCACGGCCCGACGGCACTCACGCTCGAGGCGGGCGAGCTGGGCCGCGCCCTCACTTTGGGAGTTCGTGCGCCACACCCGACGATTCTACTGGCAGCGCGGCATTGACTTTGCGGGTCACCCCGGTCGGGCACTAGGGCCCCCAAGGGGTGGGTCTCGCAAGGGGACCCGAGCGTTTCCCCGGCGTTGCGAAAGCGCCGACTCTCCGCCTCGACTCAGGTACACGGTATTTCAGCAGTCCGCGGGAACCCGGCTGAGTAGTATCTTCCTTCGCGTCGCGTCACCACCTGTGGCCTCTTGCCTCCACGGGTACACCTCACGGCAAGGCTTACCATGAAGATGCGCGTACTCAGTCCCGTTCTTGTCGGGCTCATGCTAGCGCCTGCGGTTGCGAGCGCGAGCGAACCGTGGGTGGACGAAGAAGGCTTCGTCCACTACGAGGGGAAACCGGCCGCCCGGCAAAAGCCGAAGAGCAGGCGAGAGGCGACGCCCGCGAAGGCCAACGTCACCGCCGAGAAGGCTCAAAGCGCCGTCTCTTCAGTCGTCGACCTGACGCAGCGCAAGCCGGCCCCGCTCGTGGAGCTCTACACCACGAGTTGGTGCCCCTGGTGTAAGAAGGCACGGGCCTTCTTCTCAGAACGAGGCATCAAGTTCGTCGAGTTCGACATCGAGCGTGACCCGGCTGCCCTGCAGCGCAAGATGGACGTCGACGGCGATACGAACGTACCGACCGCCGTCATCCATCGACGGGTGATCAAGGGCTACGCACCCGAGGCCTACCGAGCTGCGCTCGCGGAGCGGTGAACGTCTCGCCGGGGCTGAAGAGCCGAGGGTCGTTGACCTTCGGGCCCGAGGAGCCCACGCCTTTCGAAGCTCGCATTCCCGCCCGCCGTTCGGCCCGCACCGGTGCCCGGCTCCTTGTGAATTCGGGAACGACGGGAGAAATTCTCGGTGGCGCCGGAGTCGCGGGCGGCGTGCGCGCTTCTCTCCGCAGTCGCGCCGGGCGACGTCCTACGGTATCGTGGGCCGCTCATGTCCGATCGATCGCTGGAGCGTCCTCATGGCTGACGACCTGCGCCTCGGTACACGCATCGCGACCCTGCGCGACTCGCTGGGGCTTTCCGTCGAGCAACTGGCACAGCGCAGCAGCTGCCCGCTGAACCTCCTCGAGGCCATCGAATCCGGCGAGATCGTTCCCTCCCTCGCGCCGCTCATCAAGATCGCGAGAGCGCTCGGCGTCCGGCTCGGAACGCTTCTCGACGACAGCTCGAGCCTGGGGCCGGTCTTGACTCGCAAGAACGAAGCGGTAGGGGTGAAGCGGCTGCGGAGCCTAAAGACCGGAATAGGCGCTGGCGGCGGAAGCCTGGATTTCTTCTCGCTCGCCGCCGGCAAGCCGGATCGCCACATGGAGCCCTTCCTCATCGCGGTGCATCCGGGTGAGGTCGGGCCGCTCTCCACCCACGAGGGCGAGGAACTGCTCTACGTCCTGGAGGGGGCAATCGAGGTCGCCTACGGCAAGGAGGTCTACACGTTGGGGCCGGGGGACAGCATCTACTACGACTCCATCGTGGATCACCGTGTGCGCGCCGCCGGAGACTCGGCCGCGCGCCTGCTCGCCGTCGTGTACTCTCCGTTCTAGCCCCACGAAGATGCCCTACACCGAACAGACCCTCGGCGGCTTCCTCGAAGAACAGGCTGCCCGCGAGCCCCATCGCGAGTTCATCGTCTATCCCGATCGCGCGCTGCGCTTTACCTATGCCGACTTTGACCTACGGGTGAACCGCCTCGCCAAGGGATTGCTCGCGGTTGGAGTCGGCAAGGGCGATCACGTGGGCGTCTGGGCGCGCAACGTCCCGGACTGGCTCACCTTCATGTTCGCCGCGGCGAAGATCGGGGCCGTGCTCGTCACCATCAACACCTCCTACAAGGGCCACGAACTCGCCTACCTGGTCGAGCAGTCCGACATGAAGGCCCTGGCGCTCATCGACGGCTTCAAGGGGGTCGACTATCTGGCCATCGTCCGCGAGCTCGTCCCGGAGGCCGCGCGTTGCGAGCGAGGTCATCTCGAGAGCCGTCGGTTTCCGAGGCTCAAGACCCTCTTCTATGTCGGCCCGGAGAAGCATCGGGGCATGTACACCGTGCCCGAGCTCCTCCTCCTCGGGGAGCACGCCCCTGACCAGGCCCTCGCCTCGGCCCGAAGGGCTACCGGCTGTGACGAGGTGGTGATGATGCAATACACCTCGGGTACGACCGGATTTCCAAAAGGGGTGATGCTCACCCACCGCAACATTCTCAATAACGGGTGGTACATCGGTGAGCGCCAGCGACTGCGACCCGAGGATCGCGTGTGCCTGCCGGTTCCCCTCTTCCATTGCTTTGGCTGTGTCCTCGGCGTCCTGGCGGTACTCACCCACCGGGCGACCATGGTCATGCTCGAGATGTTCGATCCGCTCCTCGTGCTGGCCGCGGTTCAGAAGGAGCGCGCCACGGCCTTGTACGGCGTGCCGACCATGTTCATCGCCGAGCTCAACCATCCCATGTTCCCCCTGTTCGACACCTCCTCCCTGCGAACGGGGATCATGGCCGGTTCGCCCTGCCCTGTCGAGACGATGAAGCAGGTCATGGAGAGGATGCACTGCGGACAGATCACCATCGCCTACGGGCTCACCGAAGCATCCCCGGTCATCACGCAGACGAGCGTCGACGACCCGCCCGAGCGCCGAGCCACCACGGTTGGAACTTCCTTGCCCGAGATCGAGGTCCGCATCGTCGACCCGAACACAGGCTCGGACTGCCCCCCTGGCCAGCCCGGCGAGTTGTGTTGCCGAGGGTACAACGTCATGAAGGGCTACTACCGGAATCCCGAAGCGACCGCCGAAGCGGTCGACCGCGATGGCTGGCTCCACTCCGGCGATCTTGCGAGCGTGGACTCCTCCGGGTACTACAGCATTACCGGACGCATCAAGGACATGATCATCCGGGGAGGGGAAAACGTATCGCCGCGCGAGGTGGAGGAGCTCCTGCACACCTTGCCGGGTGTCGTAGATGTTCAAGCGGTCGGCGTCCCCGATGCCAAGTACGGGGAGGTGGTGAGCGTCTTCATCCGCACCGCAAGCGGGGCGGACCTGAGCGAGGCCGACGTCAAGGAATTCTGTCGGGCCCAAGCGGCTCACTACAAGTGTCCGGCTCACGTCTTCTTCGTCGACGGCTACCCCACCACGGCGAGTGGCAAGGTGCAGAAGTTCAAGCTCCGAGAGATGGCCAAGGCGCGCCTCGGTATCACGACGGACCTGTTCGCGGCGAAGAGTTCTTGAAGGCCACCCACCGGGTTATCGGCCGAGTCCCACGATCGCCACGCCTCCCATCGAGCGGGCTTGGGCCTCCCAGGGCCGGGCCCCAAACCTGCCCCGCTTCGAGAAGGTCTGCAGGTCCGATCCACGGGCTTTTCTCGGCTCCCTGGCCGGGAGACGCCCTCGTGGGCCCGGCGAAAGTCCCGTCGTGACGGCATCCTCCTGGCCAGCAAAGAACGGCGTAGCCTCAAGGAATGCGGCCTACCTCAGCGCCTTGAGGGCCGCCGCCGTGTCCGAGACGGCGAGGTAGACCGTCGTTTTGCGGCCTCCTCCGGGACCCACAAAGACGTACTTGATGTTGACGCCCGCGTCGCCCAAGGTCTTCGCGACCTCGCCCAACGTCCCCGGCTTGTCGGCCAATGCGACTTCGAGGATCTCCTCTTCCTGGGGTTTCAAACCACGGGTTGCAAGGAGGCGGTTAGCGGCCCCGAGTTTGTCGACCACGATGCAGACGACCCCGTGCCCGCGCTCCGCCCAGGCATGCACCGCGCGGACGTTGATTCCCTTTGCTCCCAGTGCAGAGGCTATCTCGCCGAGGACTCCGGGGCGGTCCTCGACCTCGATCTTCAGCGCCTTCGCTCTCGGCATATCGCGCTCCCTAGAGATGCCGAGAAGCGAGCCTCGATCTCCCTAAACGGACAAGGTCCCCTGCGGGTCGTGTAACCACTCCCCCATCGAGGCGGCCCGCTTCCGGCACGCCCGGAAGTGGCAAGCGCCTGGGCCCCCACCTAAGAGGCCGGGACCCCAGTGACGGAGAGCCCGGTGGGCCGCTTTGGGGAGGGGCGAACTCGCGTGGAGCCTTCCCTTCCTCCGGGCGCGCTCGCAATCCGCGCCCCCGCGACTAGTTGCCGCTCCCGGGCGAGGAGAGCAGGCCTCGCAGGACTTCGATCTCCAACGGCTTGTAGAGCACCGAGATCCCGTGCAACCCGGCCCACGCCTCGTGCTCCGAGCTGAGTGCCCCTCCCGTGATGAGCACCACGCGGCCACGCAACTCCGAGCATTTGCCAAGCAAATATCCAACGAACTCGACCCCGTCCATCTCCGGCATCATGACGTCGGACACCACGTAGTCCCATCGCTCTCCGGCATCGAAGCGACGCAGGGCGTTGACCGGCGATAGATCGGTGATGACGTCGTGGCTCAGGCTCAGGATCCTCCGCAGAGCGTGCAGAACAAGCAGTTCGTCGTCGACGACGAGCACCCTGGGCTTCCCGACCGCCATCTCCCCGGCCCTCTGAGGTAGTGAGTATCAGGTGCGACGCTGGGGTTCATTGACTCTGGTCTACTTCGAGCGTGGAGTCGATTTTTCGTTCGCCCTTCAGGCCACCGCCCGGTTCTTGCTTCGTTTTCCTGTCGCCCGTTCCTCGGTCACCGAGGGTCCCGCGCTCATCCCAAAGGAGCGTGACCGACGGGTTCCGAGTTGGCGCATTGCGCCACCCGCCACACCTCACCCCCGCACCTTCGGTGAGGCGTGAGCCCGTACCTCTTGGCCCTGCTCTCGCGGTGGGGAGCCGCTCGTGTGGACTTGGGGAGAGACCGGGGCTCGTCCTCAAGTCGCATGCTGGGAGCGGGCGCTTTCACGCGAGCGACCGATGGCTTCGACGGTCGAGCCGCGAACTGTCTCGGTGGCGCGGAGGGCACCCGCAGGTGCGCTCCGGGCGGCGACTCATCGTCCGCCCCCGGGTCTGGCTGCTTCTCGGCAGCAGCATTAGACTCGCGGCATGTGGCCCATGTCGCTCCTCCTCGGCGGTCTACTCGCCACGAGCGCTACCCCCCTCGGCACCGTACGCGCCTATTTCGAGGCTCTGGCGCGTGGCGACGCCGACGGTGCTCTGGCCCTCGTCGATGAGCCGTCGGAGGCCGATCGCCTGGTCGTAGAGGCCAGCGCGGCGAGCGAGGGTGGCCTCCGCAGGCTGGAAGAGCTGGTGAGGGACCGCTTCGGAGAAAGGGTGGGCCTCGGCGTGGCCGAACGCCACCGCCAGTGGATGCAGGCACTCGAGAAGGCCAAGGTCGAGGTGCACGCCGATCGCGCCGTGGTGAGGCCCGAGGGGGAACGACCAGTACGACTACGCCACGTGAATGGAGCGTGGAAGGTAGAATCGCCAGCGGAACGCATCTCTCGTGCCGAGCGAAACGCTCTCGAGCTCGCCCTGCGGAAGACCGAAGAGGCCACCAAGGACCTCGCTGCGCGCATCCGCTCGGGAGCCTGCAAGAGTGCGCGCGATGCCCGTGAAGCGCTGCGCAAGGCGCTCGGCGGGAACGAGCAGGAGGGGACACCCCTCTGAGGGGCTTAGGCCGCACGCACCGGCTTCGCGGCGCTTCCTTACAGGAAAGAGAGAGAAAAACCTCGCTCGGGCGTAGCTCGAGAGGTGTTGGCTCTCACGAAATCCCACCACGTTCCTTTTCACGATCTTCCACCGGCCAGGACCCATTCCATCGGGTGAGCGCTTCCCGCTTTGCCGCCGTCCCCAGGGCCTCCACCTCAGGCCCTGTGCGAACCCCAGGCGAGTGCGTCGAGAGGCAGTCGGCGCGCTGCTCCGATCACGACGTGGCGCTCCCTAGCGTCAGGAACCCGCAGCGCGGACCCGAGGCGCGGCAGAGGGCGCCGTCGAGCGTCGCGAGCTTCGCGCCGAGCGCCTCGGCGAGCGCGACGTACCAGGCGTCGTAAGCGGTGAGGTTCTCGCGGAGATCCCAGACACGCGCCGCGAAGGGCTCGTATGGGAACAGGTCGATGCTCAGGGCCAGCAGGTCAGCGTGGGCGAGGGCGGCAGCATCGCCGGAGATTTCGCCCCGTGCCGCAGCTCGCCGGAGAATGTTCGCGACCTCCACCGGCATGAGGTGTGGCGCCGCGAGCTGTTCCCGCGCGAGAACCTGCTCGGCCCAGGTGCCGTCCGGCCCGGCGTCGACGAGGAGCGCCACTGCGGCAGATGCGTCGACGACGACCATCACCGGCGCTCCGCGTTCCGATGGCCGAGGATCGTGGCGGCGGAGAGACGCGTCCCCGTGCGCTCCTTTCGCTCGCGGATCCGCGCAAGGACCACTTCAGTGTCGGGCCGGTTCGCGAGCTCGATGAGCTTGCTGCGCAGGTACTCCTGCAGCGAGCGGCCCGACGCCGCCGCGCGCGCTGCGAGCTCGTCGCGCGCACGGTCTGGTACATCCCTGATCGTGACGGAGGTGGGCATGCTGCCAGTATGATGCGATTGCAGGCAGTATGCAAGCGGTGCGAGCGGACCCACTCCTCGTTCGGCCCGGAGCATGTCTGCCTGCTCACTCTGTGCCACCGCTAGTCTGAAGTTATGTGGGTGTCCGAGCGTAAAAGGCCTGTGGCCCAGCAGAGTGAGCGTAGAAGGGCGTGCAGGCTGCTGCCTACAGGGTCATGGCCTCGAGGAGGTCGAAGGCGCGGCGCTG
>Ga0335078_10005502_pt1 | contig 18710 bp, 17 predicted proteins | sample Lox_Sample_32_FD_206711 | JGI IMG/M metagenome (GOLD analysis project Ga0335078, IMG submission 206711) | Soil microbial communities from Loxahatchee National Wildlife Refuge, Florida, United States - Lox_Sample_3.2 | ecosystem: Environmental > Terrestrial > Soil > Wetlands | place: USA... | reverse complement strand
CTCGCCGGCACCAGCGCACTCGCCGGCACCAGCGCACTCGCCGGCACCAGCGCACTCGCCGGCACCAGCGCACTCGCCGGCACCGCCGCACACCCCTGGGACGGTGCCCACCTCTGGTCCGGCCCGCTCACCGGAGCCGGAGCCTGACCCGGGCCCGGCGCATAGTGCCGGGCCGCCGGCCAGCGCGCAGTCACCGGCGGGGGATCAGTCACCGGAAGTGGGTCACTCGCCGCTGCCGGGCAAGATCTACGTAGTGCAGCCCCCGCAGGGCCGGTTCCACGAAAGCCTGTGGGAGATCGCGCAGCGGTTCCTGGGTCACGGCCAGCGCTACCGGGAGATCTTCGCCCTGAACGCGGGCCGGATCCAGCCGGACGGGTCCAAGCTCACCATTGCCAGCCTGATCCGCCCGGGCTGGGTACTGCACATGCCCCGGGACGCGTACGGACCGGGCATCGCCACGGCCAGCCCACCCGCCGGGGCCGGGCACGATCACCCGACCCCGGCCAATGCCGGCCAGGACAATGCCGGCCAGGGCAATGCCGGCCAGGGCAATGCCGGCCAGGGCAATGCCGGCCAGGGGGATGCCGGCCAGGGGGATGCCATCCAGGGCGGTGCCAGCCAGGGGGATGTCGGCCAGGCGGATGCCACCCAGGGCGGTGCCAGCCAGGGGGATGCCACCCAGGGCGGTGGCAGTCAGGGGAGTGCCGGCCAGGGCGGTGGCAGTCAGGGGAGTGCCGGCCAGGGCGGCGCCGGCCAGGGCGGCGCCGGCCAGGGGGATGCCAGTCAGGGGTATGCCAGCCAGGGTGGTGCCGGCCAGGGGGATGCCACCCAGGGCGGCGCCGGCCAGGGGGATGCCAGCCAGGGCGTCGCCGGTCAGGGGGATGCCGGCCAGGGCGGTGCCGGCCGAAGCGGTGCCGGCCCGAGCGGTGCTGGCCAGAACGAAGCCACCCAGGACAGCGCCGATCAGGGCCGGGGAGGCCAGAACCGGGCGGCCCAGGCCCGGGCCCCAGGATCCGACGCGCTGCTGGATAGTGCGCCGGGCCAGCATGGCCAGCCGGGCCGGGTGAGTCAGCCTCACGCGCGGGCCAGCCGCCCCGCCGGGCACCCGGGGCCCGGCTCCCGCTATCCCAATGAGCTGGCCGCAGCTTCGCTGCTGGCTAGCGGCGTGCTGGCCGCCCTGGGGCGGCGCCGCCGGGAGCAGCTGTGGCGGCGCGCGTTTGGGCGCCGGCTGATCATGCCCGAGGGGCAGGAGGCCGCGCTGGCCGAGTCGGCTATCCGGTCCGGCGCCGACGAGCCGTCGGTCCAGTTGCTGGACGGCGGCCTGCGCTACCTGTCGTATGCCCTGGCAGTGGCCGGACGGATCCCGCCGACCGTGTTCGCGGCGCATCTCAGCCCGGAGAACCTGGATCTCTGGATAGCCCCAGCGGACCTAGACCCCCCCGCCCCGTGGACCGCGGTGGGTGACGGGCAGGTGTGGCGGCTGCCGTCCGACGCGCTGACCCGGTTGGACCTGGACGAAGCCAGCGACGCGCTCGCATTGCTGCCCGGGCTGGTCTCGATCGGCACCGACGAGGCTGGCCGGGTACTGGTCGACCTGGAGGCTGCGCACGGGCTGATCGCCGTCAGCGGCCCGCATCAGCTGGTCACCGCGGTGCTGGCGTCGATGGCCACCGAGCTGGCAACCAACCGCTGGTCCGACCAGATGCAGCTGACGCTGGTCGGCTTCGGCGCGGACCTCGCTGACCTGGCGCCCAGCCGGGTGACCGCCGTGCGCACGCTGGACGAGGCGCTGCCCGCGCTGGAGGCCCGCGCCGCGGCTGTGGTCGAGGCGATGGCGAGTACCGGAGTGGGCTCCGCGGGGATTGGGCGCTCCCTGGGCATCAGCCCGGAAGCCTGGGCGCCGCACTACCTGATAACCGCGGTGTCACCCACGACGGCACAGCGCAGCCGGTTGCTCGCCCTGGCCAGGGTCAGGCATGCGGCCGCAGCCGGCTATGTGGTCGCCGGGGATGTCCCTGGTGCCTCGTGGACCTGGGAAGTCACGGCCGAAGGCCGGCTGCTGGCCGGCCTGCTCGGCCTCGATGTGGAAGCTCAGCTGCTGCCGGGCTGGCAGCAGGACGCCGTGCTGCAGCTATTCGATGCCGCAGCCCGCAGCGAAGGAGTCGCCTTGCCCGCCCCGCCCGCCGATTCGGCGCCGTCCCAGCAGCTCGATCCCGGCAACGTCATGCCCGTGGAGATCACCATCCTCGGGCCGGCCTCGGTGCAGGCCCCCGGGCCGGTGGAAGCGGAGTGGGCTGGCCTGCTCACCGAGCTGGTCGCGTACCTGGCCGCGCATTCCGGCGCGGTCCACCTGGACGATCTCACGACCGCGATCTGGCCGCGCGGTGTGCCACCGGAGACCCGTGACGCGGCCCTGGACCGGGCCCGGGACTGGCTCGGCACCGACAGCATCGGCCGCGCCCAGCTGGCGGTAGACGCTGGCGGCCGGCTCCACCTCGGCTCCGGTGTGCGGGTCGACTGGCAGGTGTTCCGGGCCCTGGTGGGCCGGGCCGCGCTGGCCCCGCCGGGCAGCGCCGAGGAAGCCGGCTACCTGGTCCGCGCGCTCGACCTGGTGCAGGGCCAGCTGCTCGACGGCCGGGACCCGCGGCACTACGCGTGGCTGGTAGCCGACGGCGTGGAATACGAAGTCCACGCCCGGGTCGCCGACGCCGCGCACCGGCTGGCCGCGCTCCGCCTGATGGACGGCAATGCCTGGGGCGCGATGGACGCCGCCCGGGCCGGCCTGCGGCTGGCCTTCGGCGACGAACTGCTGTGGCGCGATCTGCTCCGCAGCGTGCACGCCACTGGCCAGGACGACCTGGTCCGGGCCGTGGTGGACGAACTGTGCGCCCAGGTCGCGCTGGATGAGGTACTGCCGCAGATGGCTCCAGAAACCGAAGCGCTTATCGACGAGATCTGCCCGTCCTGGCGCGCCGTGGTCGGCTCGCCCGCGGGCCGGGCGATTAGTGTCGCACCCGGGAAGCGCGTCACTTCGGGAGGCCAGCCGGGACTTTAGCGGGCGGCGACCAGTCAAGCGGGGGCGAGCAGTGCTCAGCGGCATCCAGTAGAGCGGCCGCGCCCAGCTGATGGTAGGCCTCGAACTCGGCTGCGTCGTAGAGCTGCTCCAGTGTGGAGTCGCACGGGAAGCTGGAGTGGGACTTCGCGTAGGCCAGCACGTCCCACGGCGCGCCTGCCCACCAGCCCAGCTTGCAGACCCAGATGTCACCGTGCTGAGGCAGCCCGGGCACCGGCTCGGGTCTCCGGAATGTGCCGTGCACCCAGGGGTGGACCACCTCGCCAGCGGCCAGATCGTGCCCGTCGCGGGTCATGAACATCGGGTCCAGGTCGATCTCCACTCCGGCGTCTGCCCGGGCCAGGGTAATGGCGCCGCCGAGCGTCGACCAGGTGTGCGCCTGGTCCCCAGAAGCGTCGAGCACCACGATGTGCTTGGCGCCGCGGCGCAGCGCCTCGACCAGGCCCAGGTTCTCGTAGTGGCCGCCGTCGGTCACGTACATCCAGGTGTCGCGGTAGCTCAGCTGACCGGCCGCCTCAGCCCACAGCAGCCCGAGGGTGGGCTGCATGGCCCGGTACCACAGTGCGCCGACCCGCCGGGCCCGGCCCGGCTGGAGTCTCAGCCGGAGCACATGAGCCCAGAGGCAGGCCTCCCGCTGGGCGTTCAGCTCCGGGTTCCGGTCCCAGAGTGGGTGCGGTGACAGGTACCAGAGCAGCAAGAGCAGCGGCCGCCGGGCCCACCACCGGGGGTCGGGCAGCCGCTCGGCCGGCTGATCCAGCAGCTTGCGGGCATCGCGGACCACGTTCGGGTGCGGCAGCCACACCCCGAGACGAACATTGGTCGCGGTGAGCAGCAGCCGGTAGGCGTGCCGCGTCGCGGCCCCCATCAGCGGTGAGATCGCCGCCCCGCTGATCGCGGAGACGTCGAACAAGGTGCATCGGCGGGCACCCACCAGGGCTTCGTAGTCCGAGGTCCGTGCCTCGGCCCGGCTGGCTTTCCCCTTGAGCGCATTCTCGCGGTGCAGCACAACCTGCTCCGGGTCGAAGGTGACGCTGAAGCCGCCGCGCCCGGGCGGGGCCTCCCGGGCCGCGTTGATGTTGGCGGTGGCGCAGATCACCAGGCCCGGCTGGCCGTTGGCTCCCGGCGTACGGGGCAGGTCGGACAGCGGAGCCGCGGCCGCCTGGGCGAACAGCCGGCGCGCCGTCAGCGGGTTGGGCTCGGCCGCGGCGTGCCGGGTAATGGCAAACGCGTTGGCCAGCCGCCACCGGTAGAAGTCATGCATCGACAGCCGGTTCACGTTCACGGCCACCCGGGCCAGCACCGTGATCACCAGCGCAATGATCACCGCAGTGAGCTGGTTTGCGGTGAACCCGGCGCTGGCCCCGCCGCTCGTCCACAGCAGCGTCAGCGTCACGCCAAGGAGCACGACCACCGCACTGGCCAGCCACGGCAGCAGCTTCTGCCGCAGGCTGCCAGCGAGCTGGGTGAGCAGGCCCGGCTTCGCTGGTGCCGCGGTCTGGTCGCGCCGGGACGCTGGGCCGCCCAGAGCGTTCCATTTAGCCAGGCCCGCCTGCACGAACCGGGCCACCACGGTGACCGCGGCGACCAGGCCAGCCAGGGACGCCAGCGACCAGGATGGCCGCGCACCGAACCCCACGAAGTGGACGATCGTGCCCCACGCTCCCGTGCTCCGGGTCAGCCACGCGATCGCCAGGGGTGCCCCGAGCATGCCGACGGCCAGGCCACCGGCCAGAATCGCGGCCCAGCTCACGACCTGGGCCCGGTTGGCCCCGCGATCGGGGTCATCGGGCTTCAGCGACATCCACCAGCGCACCCGGTCACGGCCGTAGGCCACCGGCTCCAGCGTCAGCCACCAGAAGAAGAATAGGATCAGGAAGATCCCGGCCGCGATCACTACCGGCAGCCACCAGCCCGGCGCGGTTACCTGCGCCACCAGGACACCCGGCTTGGCCCCTGGGACCAGCACGCCCTGCCAGCGAAGCAGCCAGCCCCAGGCGTGCGCCGCCGCGTACAGCGGAGCGGCGGCGATGACGAACGTCACCATGGCCCCGAGCACCAGCGAGGCCACGCCCACCAGGACTGTCGCCCCGTTCGGGGCGATGTACCTCGTGTTGTTACGAAGGTTGAGCTCTTCCGGCGTCCCCGGAGCATAAGCAGGCGGCTGCGCGCCGGCCGGCAGATGGTGCGCCACCAGCGCCCGGGACGAAGCGATGTAGCTGCCGCCGGACACGCCCAGCACCCATTTCACGTTCGCCAGCAGCCCGCGCTGCGCCAGGGTCTGCAGCGCCCCCAGGCAGTAGGCCGCAGAACGGAGGCCGCCCCCGGAGCAGCAGACGGCCCAGTCGTCCCCGGCCATTTCCGCCGGGCTAGCCAGCAGCCTGGATCCGGCCGGCTCCGGGTATGCCGTATCTGCATCCGGCCCGTGATTAGTCGAAATTGATGAAGTCATTCGCCTGGCCTCCCCGACCCCCCATCCCCGAGAAGGGCAATCCAGCCACTCCACGGGGCTGACCAGAATCTGACCGCATCGTCCGCTGGTGCCACGTGGGTGTCAAGCCCGGCTCGCTTTGCGCGGGCTACCGGCAGCTGAAACCAAACGCCGGCCGGCCGATGGGCAGCCAGCGGGCCAGCCGATTAGGAGGCCCGGCCGCCAATGCGGATTAGCGGCAAACTGGCCGTAATCCGTCTTTGCCGGCCAGAATCCGTCTTTGCCGGCCAGCCGGTGACGTGGGCCGAGTGCCGTATTGGCCAGCGCAATTTGGGGCTGTCACGATAACGATCCGCCCCGGCCACCGGACTGGCCGGGCTGGTAGTCGCCGGCGGGCTGGGCAACCATGACGAACCCGCGGTTGAAGGGGTTGATGAAGGCGATGGTGCACACCAGGGCCGCGAGCTGGTCCTCGTCGAAGGACTTGGCGGCATTCGCCCAGGTCTCCTCCGTGACACCGCCGGCCGCATCAGCGATGCGGGTGCCTTCCTCCGCCAGCTCCAGGGCGGCCCGCTCAGCCTCGGTGAATACCGTGGCCTCCCGCCAGGCCGCGACCAGGCTGAGGCGTGCCGGGGTCTCCCCGGCGTGGGCAGCGTCCTTGGTGTGCAGGTCGACGCAGAAACCGCAGCCATTGATCTGGCTGGCGCGGATCTTCACCAGTTCCTGCGTCGCGGCCGGCAGCGCTGAGTCCGCAATCACCCGGCCCGCCGAGACGATGTGCCTGCTGAAGCTGGCGGCTACCGGGTTGCCGAAGAGGTTCAGGCGAGCATTCATGGCGCACTCCTGCTGATGAGCGGTCAGGTTTGTCACTCCGTGCTGGTGATTGGCTAGAGGGCGACGGTGCGTGCCCGGTGGCTGGCTGCGCGGCGCGCGGGGACGGCGATGAGAGCCGCACCTCCGGCCAGCAGGAGGATTCCGCCGGCCAGCAGCCCAGCCGCGATCCAGGGCAGCGCGGGCAGCGACGCGGCGACACTGACGCGCACCGCGACCGGCCGGGATCCGTTGGCGTTCATGGCGGCCACGGTCCAGCTGCCGCCACGGTGCGGCCAGGTCAGGGTCGTGGTGCCGGGCCCAGCGGCGTGGACGGCCCAGATACCGGCCCGGGCGGGCTTGGCCATGGGGGCGCCGCCGGTGTGCCCGGCGTAGACCGGGTGGTGGTGAGTGATGCTGCGGACGGTGTCGTAGCCGACCCCGGCCAGGTAGTGGCGGGCGGCGCCAGCCGGGGCGATCCCGGCGAACACCGGGCCAGCGCCGGGAGCTGGCGTGACGCTGATCCTCAGGCTGCCGAGCAGCGACTGCGGCGCGGGGAGGCCGCCGGTTGCCCCGAACAGATCCGCCGTGCTGCTGACGACGGCGTAACCGGGACTGCGGTAATTCCAGGCGCCCAGGCTGATGTCGCCGCCATGGCGCTGGGTTGTGCTGGCCCACAGGGCCGTACCCCCCAAGCCAAGCAGGCCAACCGAGCACAGCGCGAGCAGCACGCCGATGATCGCGGAGATGATCCGGGCCGCAGTCCACCCGGCCTGCCGGCCGGGGCCCGTGACGGAGCGATGAGAGCTGAGCACAGCCATTGCGATTCCTCCACCAGGAGACGGTGTCTTTCACCGGACGCTAAGCGCAGTCCGTGGCTGGGCCATCACCCGAAGGTGCGGATGTGGTGGAATCTTTCCGGCGGCCGGAAGTCCCGTATGGGGGGACGTTGGTCCATGGCCGGCGTTGCCGGGATGCGGTGGACTGAGTGGTGACAGAGGACCCGGACAGACGCGGAGGAGCGGATCAGATCAGGTCCGTGCACCGCGCAATCGAGATCCGCGAAAAGCGGAGGCGGGTCCTCGTGTCATGCCCAGCTTAATTTCCTGTGGTCTATCCCAGCGTGGCGCCGCACTTTGCTGCTGGCGGCCGGGCTGGATATCCGCTGCAAGCCGGCTGAACTGGGTCAGCCGGCCTCGGCGAGCTTGCGCAGCAGCTTCGTCAGCTGGCGGCGCTCGTCCGGCGAGAGCGGGGCGAGAACCCGGTCCTGTATTTCGTCGACCACGCGGTCAAGCGCTCGCAGCTGCCTGCTCCCGGCGGGAGTGATCGAAACGATGTTGCGCCGCCGGTTGCTGGGGTTGACCGTGCGTTCGATTAGCCCACGCCGTTCTAGCTCGCCCAGCACGGTAACCACGTCACTGCGGTCCACGCTCGTGCTGCGGCCGAGGTCCGCCTGGCCGACCGGGCCCCATTCCGCAAGCGCGGCGAGCAGCCGGTAGTGGTAACTACGGAGTCCAGCGCCGGTGGCCGCGAAGCCTTCGTTCAGCAGCCCGTGTGACCGGCCGTAGGCCCGGCTGATCAGCCAGGTCGGCCGGTCCCGGATCCGGGAGGGGGCAGCTCGGGACCGTTGCTCGGGCACCGGGCCAGCGTAGCTCTTGCGGGGGCGGCCAACATAACTTATGTTGGAAGCACCTACATTGGTTATACCAACATCAGGCCTGTCACGGCGGCCAGATCGCGGGGTGGTGGCGGACCATGGCGCCGCCGGCCGGGCCATCGCTTCCGGGGCGGCGGCCCCGGCACGCTGCCCACCGCGAGCACGACGCCGCCGTTTGCGGCCAGCGAGAAGGAGCCGTCATGCTCACCCTGCCGGTCGAGACCGGCCACGCCGCCGCCAGCCAGCCCGCCCGGATCCTGGTGATCGGGCGGAGCGAGACAGTGCTGACCGGGGCGGTGACGATCCTGCGGGGTAACGGCCACGCCGCAGGTGCCACCAACGACTTCGGCCGCGTGCTCAGCCGGTTCGATGCCGGGCGGCTCGATCTCGTCGTGTTCGGCGGAATGGTGCCGCCGGACACCAGGGAACACCTCCGGGAGCAGGTCTCGGCGCGGAACCCGGGCGTGGCCTTCGTCCAGGGCTACGCGGGCATCCCGGGGCTGATCGCAGCGCAGGTCGAGGCCGCCCTCAGCAACAGCGCAACCGGGCCCACCACCTCGGCCAGCTACGACGCCCAGTCCCGGTCGGTCGGCATATGCCTGGACCGGCCGGACATCGTCACCGTCATCGCCTGGTGGGTCACCTCGTTCGTTCCCCCGGAACCGAAAAGCACCTCCCGGGTGATCCTGGACGAGGAGCTCCCCGCTGGCGCGCACGCCATCGCGATCCCGGCTGAGATCCCGGCCCAGGCGTCGTTCGCCACCGTGTCCGCCGGGCCGTCCGTCCATGCGTTCATCGTCGGCCCGATGCCGGACGGGACGACTCTGGCGCGCTTCCCCAGCCGGCCCTAACCGGGCTTCCGGCCCACCCCGGCCCACAGGGCCAGCGTCTGGCCCGTCTCGATGCCGGGCCGCCATTGCTGGACCTGGACCAGCCCGGGGGCAACCAGCTCCAACCCGGCGAAGAACCGCATGACCTGCGCGTGGCTGCGGCCGGTGTATTGCTGGTAGCTGAGCTGGTTAACGCGGGCCTGCAGGTTGGTCACCTTGTCTGGCTCGATGTCTGAGGCGGGATGGGAGATGGCCAGGTAGCTGCCGGCCGGGACGGCATCCATGATCCGGGACATGATCGCCTGCGGGTCGTCGTCGTCGCTGATCGCGTGCAGGGTCAGCAGGCTGATAACCGCGACTGGCCGGGCGAAGTCCAGCGTGCGGGCAGCCCGGTCCAGGACCGTGCCGACGTTGCGCGCATCAGCGTCGATGTAATCGGTGGCGCCGTGCGGGCCGCTGGCCAGCAGGGCGCGGGCGTGGGCCAGGACGACCGGGTCGTAGTCGACGTAGACGACCCGGCTGTCGGGCGCCAGTTCCTGCGCGACCTGGTGGGTATTGCCCGCCGCCGGGATGCCCGTGCCAATATCGAGAAACTGGCGGATCCCGGCCTCCGCGGCCAGGAAGCGGACCACCCGGCCCAGGAACGCCCGGTTGGCCCGGGCCAGCTCCACCATGGTCGGATAGGCCGCTATCAGCGCCTCGCCAGCCTTGCGGTCGGCGGCATAGTTGTCCTTATCTGTTGCGGTTCCGTCAGGTCAACGCTTGCGGTTTCCCCCATCCCGGCCGATAGGTGCCAGGTTGACGCCGGTTGAAGCCGCTGGGGTCAAGACTGGCCGGAGGCCACCCCGTGGGGCGTGGTCTTGACGCTGGTGGCGGCCGGCGCACACTGGGCGATCGGCACCGGGTGAGAGCTGGGTCAGGTCATGGGTTCCTCCGGGACAGGCTTGGGGTTCGGCTGGTGCGGGTGGCGCGGGCGCCCGGCCTTATCTCGGTGCGCGAGACCGTGCTGGCTGGTCCCGGCGACATGATGATCGATGGGGTGGCCCCGCTTGGGTGTGGCCGCGCCGGTCTTTCGGGGCTGTCCGCGCCCGGGCGGTGCCGGGGCGGCGAGCAGGACAACTACAGGGCGCCGGCCACGGGGATGGCCACGGTGCATCGGTTGTGTGGGGGCCGCCGCGTTCACCCGCATTTGCCTCACCAGCCCGGCAGGGGGGCGTAGGCGGCGTCGCCGAGGCGGCGCAGGATGTGGTGAGAGCGGCGGGCGAGCTTGCGGGCGGCCGACAGCGCGGCCCGGTTGGCGTCGATGCGCGCGGCGACGTCGGTGTAATAGAGGTGATCCGGGGAGCTGGTGCGCGATCCTTGGTGCCCGGCTTCGAATAGCGCCCAGCGCAGAATCGGCGGTCCCTGGTGCGACAGGTGCCCGGGGGTGCGCTTGTCATCGGAGGAGTACACGGTGACATCCAGCCCGGTGTGCCGCACGGCCTGGGCGGAGGAGGAGAACCGGCGGGCATCGCCCAAGAACGCCCACACGATCGCCGCGACCAGCGGCCCGATCCCATACAGTTCCGCAGCCAGGGCTTTGCAGCCGATCTGGTGGCGGGCGAACGCCGCGATCTGGGCGTGCACCGGCGCGAGCGCGGCTTCCAGGTCATCCATCCGGCGCAGCGCGGCCGCCACCGCCTGCGCGCCGGCCGCCGGCAGTCCAATGTCTTGGCCGTGCTCCAGCACGGCCCGCGCCCGCGGGTCCGCCAGCCGCCCGGCCAGGCCGGGCACGCCCTGATGGAACAGCGTGGCGTGGATCCGCTGCGCCCACGCGGTGTGCTCCTCACGCAGGTCCCGGTACAGCTGCAGCAGCACCCGCAGCTCTCTAGCCTGTTCCGGCGGGATCCACGACAGTGGCACCCGGTCCTCAGCCACCAGCACCCGCAGATGCCGGGCATCGGCCTTGTCAGTCTTCGCCCGCTTCTTCGGCCCCCGCTGATGCGCGGTCTCAGTCGGCTCAGCCAGCAGCGCGGTGATCCCCGCACGCTGCAGCTCCTCGACCACGAACCGCCACCCGGTGCAGCCCTCCACCGCGAACGTCACATCACCGCGGCCGGCGAACCGCCTCAGCCACACGCGCAGAGCCTCCCGGCACGCCGGATCGATCCGGCCCCGCCGCACCTGCCCAGACACGGTGTCCAGGTAGTCAAACGTGACCTGTCGACGATGGATGTCAAACCCTCCTACGATGGCCATTACAGGGACCTCCTCACGCTCCTGCTGATGCACCAAGCGTGCGCTGAGCTGGGGAGGTCCCGCATTCATGTCATCTTTCCGCCGAGCAGGTAGTCATAGATCCGGGCGTGGTGCGCGATGCTGGTGTCGAAAGCCGGGTGCTCAGCGTCCAACCAGCCTCGCCTCACTTCGTGTGATGCGTCGTTTGCGGCAATTCCTGACGACCGACAGGGTACCGGTCTCCCGGGTCACTGCCGGTGACGGCATCCGCGACCGTTCAGACCGGCCACACCAGGCAGAATGGCTTGCCGGCCGGATCGGCGTAGACGCGCCAGTTCGGGCCGGCGCCGTCCAGCCGGGTGGCACCGATGCCGAGGGCGGCCGGTTCCGCCGCCGCCACGTCCTGGACGGTCACGTCGAGATGAATCTGCTGCGGGTACGCCGGATCCGGCCAGCGCGGCGCGGTGTACCGCTCCACCTGCTGGAACATCACTGGCTGCGCGCCATCCTCGCCGATCATGGCGACCCCGTCCGCCTGGTACGTCACCGGCTTGCCGAGCAGCTCGGCGTAGAAGTGGCTCAGCGCCTTCGCGTCGGGGCAGTCGAGCATGACGCTCATCAGCGTGGTCCGCGGATCGTCCCGGTTGGCACACAGGTCGAACGGATGGCCGGCCGGGTCGGCCAGCGTGTGCCACCGTTCGTTGCGGCGCAGCAGGCGGGCGCCGAGCTGCACGGCGCGTTCCGCGGCCGCATCGATGTCCGGCACCCGGAAGTCGAGATGAGCCTGCTGCGGACGGTCCTGGCCGGGCCAGTTCGGCGGCACGTAGTCGGTGGCCCGCTGCAGGCCAATCCGCCAGCCGTCACCGGAGTCGATCGTGATCCAGTCGTCTTCGTCGTCGTCGGGGACGCGCCGCCAGCCGGCCAGCTGCTCGTAGAACGTGGCCAGCAGGTCGATGTCCGGGGCGTCCAGCGCCACGGCCCGCAGGGAGCCGACCGCCCGCCGGTGCGGTTCGGAGGTCATGCCCCGATCCTGCCGATCCCGGGGCCGGCCCGCCACCGGAAACCGGCGCTGACGATCGCCTGCTGAGCGGTGCTGGGCCCGCGGGCCTGCACCGGCCGGACCCGGCGGTAGGACCTGACCGCCGGGGCTCAGGTGCTGGACACTGATGCCATGCCTGACGTCCGCCGCCTGGCCGCCGGGGACCTGCCCGCGGTCACGCGCATCATCGGTGGCCTGCCGGATTACTTCACTGACGATGTTCCCGGCCAGGTGGAGCGGGATGCCGCGGACCATGACGGCTGGGTGATCAGCAGCTGCGCTGAGGTGGCCGGGTTCGCGGTGGCCGCCCGCAGGTCACCGGGCGGCGCGGAGATCTTGTGGATGGCGGTCGATCCGGCCCGGCGCGGCCACGGCCTGGGCACCCTGCTCCTCGGGCGCGTGCTGGATGAGCTGGCCGCCGACGGGGTGAGCGTGGTGGCGGTCAAGACCCTGGACCGCTCGGCGGGTTACCAGCCGTATGAGGCCACCCGGGCGTTCTGGGAACGCCGGGGGTTCGTCCAGGTCGACACCATCGACCCGCTGCCCGGATGGCAGCCGGGCAATCCCGCGGCCAGCTATGTGGCGGCCCTGCGGCCAACCCGGTAACCAGCCCGCCGGGCCGGAATCCCGGCGGCCTGCTTGCTGTTAGCACAAAGGTTCGAGGAGGTCATGACCGATGAAGCTCAGGCAGCGCGACACGGGTTCGGCGCTGGCGCCGCCGTTCGAGGGACACGGACCGGACGGAGCCGAGCGCGCGACATTCGCCGCCGGGTGCTTCTGGGCTGTCGAGGCGGCCTTCCGCCAGGTCCACGGGGTGCTGCAGACCGCCGTCGGCTACACCGGCGGGCATGTCCCCGACCCTAGCTATGAACGGGTCGGCAGGCACCGCACTGGCCACGCCGAGGCGGTCGAGGTGTGGTTCGACCCGGCCCAGGTCAGTTACCCGGAACTGCTTGAGGTGTTCTGGCGGATCCACAATCCGACCACCCGCAACCGCCAGGGTCTCGATTTCGGCAGCCAGTACCGCTCGGCGATCTTCTACCACGACGCTGGCCAGCAGGAAGCCGCGATAGCAGCCCGCGACGCCGAGCAGCCATCGCACCGCCGGCCGATCGTCACACAGATCACCCCGGCGTCCGCGTTCTACCGGGCTGAGGAATACCACCAGCGTTACCTCGAAAAGCACGGTCACCCCGGCTGCGCAGCGACCATCAGGTAACCGGGGCCACCCGGCCCGGGCGTAGTCTGCACCCGGTAGCGCGGCAGCCGTGTGTTAGTACTGGTTAATGGCGCGCGAGCAGGGCGGCAACGAGGCATCGGCGCCATCCGCGGGAGCCGGTGGCGACCGCCGGGCCTTTGACTTGTTTGGCTCGGTGCCCCTGCTGCGCGATCCGGCTGCGTCGGAGAGCCTCACCACGGTACTGGTTGCCTTCGGCGCCAACGTGCTGATCGCGGTGGCGAAGTCCGTCGCTGCCGCGGTGACGGGATCGGCGTCCCTGGTGGCTGAGGCCGCGCATTCGTGGGCGGATGCCGGCAACGAGATCTTCCTGCTGGTCGCCAACCGGCGGTCCCGCCGCCCGGCGGATGCCGCGCATCCGCTCGGCCACGGCCGGGAGGCGTACGTGTGGTCGCTGTTCGCCGCGCTCGGGCTGTTTGTGGCCGGTGCTGCGGTGTCGGTCACGCACGGCATCCAGGAGCTCATTCACCCCGAGCCGGCCAGCCACTTCGCCGTGGGCTACGTGGTGCTTGGGTTGTCGTTCGTGCTGGAGGGAATCTCATTCCTGCAGTCGGTCCGGCAGGCCAAACCAGAAGCCGAATCCGTGCAGCGGGACCTGATCGAGCATGTGCTGGCCACCTCCGATCCCACGCTGCGCGCGGTATTCGCCGAGGACTCTGCCGCCCTGATCGGGCTGGTCATCGCGGCGGCCGGGCTGGCCGCCCACCAGGCGACCGGTTCACCGGTCCCGGACGCGGCCGGGTCGATCCTGGTCGGCGTGCTGCTGGCGGTCATCGCGGTGGTGCTGATCAACCGCAACCGGCGGTTCCTGGTCGGCCAGGAGGCCGATCCCCGGGTGCGGATGGCCGCTATCGCGGCCCTGCTGGATACCCCGGAGGTCGAGCGCGTGACTTATCTGCGGCTGGAAGTCGTCGGGCCACGGATGATCTTCGTGACCGGCGACGTCGACCTCACCGGCGAGGACACCGAGTCACACGTGGCGGTCCGGCTGCGCGCACTGGAGGGGAAGATCAGCGCATCCCCGGCGGTGGCCGGGGCGGTGCTGAGCCTGTCCGCCCCGGACGAGCCGTCGGTCACCGCCTAGCAGGCCGGGACCTCACCGGTCTGGCCGGCCAGCTGCGCAAGCCCGTGACGGGCATGGGGGACAGGCGGTCCGCCGACGCCACGGCCAGTCTGGCCACCCGCCGTCGGCCGGAGCAGGCTCGCATCCACCCACTCGCCAGGCTGGACGCCGGCCCCGGCGCCGGCCACCTGGACGACGCCGGCGATTTCCTGGCCGGGGGGGCGGCCGGGGAAGAGAGGATGGGTAAGGTGCTCGCACGGACACCGTCCCGGTGCGCGGCTTCAGCACCGGGATCTTCTTCGGCCACCGGGTGAACAAGTGACGGCGCGATCCTAATGGGCAAGCTGATCTACTCGGCGATCGCCTCGGCTGATGGCTACACCGAAGACGCCGCGGGCCGGTTCGACTGGGCGGCGCCCGACGAAGAGGTGCTCCGCTTCGTCAATGACCTCGAGCGCCCCGTCGGCACCTACCTGTACGGCCGCCGGATGTACGAGACGATGCTCTACTGGGAGACGGCCGGCCCGTTGGCCGGCCAGCCGCCTGCCGCCCTGGAGTTCGCCAGCATCTGGCAGGCAGCTGAGAAGGTCGTATTTTCACGGACCCGGACCACGGTGCCGAGCGCCAGGACACGACTCGAGCGGGACTTCGATCCCGGCATGGTCGGGCAGCTGAAGTCGGCCACCGGGGATGACCTGACCGTGGGCGGAGCGGAACTGGCCGGGCAGGCTCTCCAGGCCGGGCTGGTGGACGAGCTGCAGCTGATTCTGGTGCCGGTCATCGTCGGCGGCGGCAAGCGAGCGCTCCCCGACGGCGTCCGGGTGGATCTGCAGCTGCTGGACACCCAGCGGTTCGCCAGCGGTGCCGTCTACCTCAGGTACCGGGCCGGGTCAGCGTGATCGTCTCAGCCGGCCCGGCCGGACGGCCGGCGGGCCGCCCACTCATGGTCGAGAATGGACATCAGCACCTCGTCGTACCACCGGCCATCGTGCAGCACTGACTCGCGGTAGCGGCCCTCTTCGACGAACCCGGCCTTCTGGTAGGCGCGGATCCCGGCCGGATTGAACGGAGCCACCCCGAGCTGGATGCGGTGCAGGCCCATCTCGCGGAATCCGTAGTCAACGATGATGCGCATCGCGTCCGTGCCGTAGCCACGGCCAATGTGCTCACGGCCGAGCGCGATCCCGAGGGTCGCACACCGGTCCTTGGGGCGCGCGCCCCACAGCCCAATGTTGCCGACCAGCACCGGCGGATCGCCGAGTGCCTCGATGGCGAACCCGAGGTCGTCCCGCTGATTCGCGCTCCACTTCGCGATGCGCTCCTTGGCCGCGGCCTCGGACGGAGGGACTACCCAGCTGGACAGTGTGGCCATCCGCCCGGGATCCATCTCCCACCTGGCCAGCGTGCGCAGGTCGTCGTCGCGCACGCCGCGCAGCCGCACCCGCTCGCCCGCGAGGATCGAGTCGCCGTAGCCGAATGCGCTGGGCACATCGGTGAGTTCGGTCATGCAGCCGATACTGCCGCACCACCCGCCCCGCGGCGTGACCCGGGTGACCCAGGGCAGCCGGGGTAGCTTGGTCGTGGCTGCCCCCGATATGGTGCGGCCGGCCACGGTGCGGGCGAACGCGCTTCAGTCCGGGGTCCGCAGGACGGCTACCCCCCCGGCCGGGATCCGCGCGGATGGCACCGATCAGCCCGGCGTCCTGGCCGCCGATGCGGTGGCCTGGCCTGAGGTGCTGGGCGGGAGACCGGTCAGCTAAACACTGGCCAGGGCAGCGGGGAGGGCAGCGTGGCAGTGCGGAACACAGGGTGGACAGCCCGGCAGGTGCGGCACGCGGCCGGGCTGGTCAAGCAGGACAGCAATCCGGCCGCGCGGGTGTACGAGAGCATCGGCTCGGACTTCTTTCTCGCGCTGGCGCCCGGCTGGCTGAACCTGGGGCTGTGGACGGGGCCCGGTTCGGAAGGTGAAGCGGAAAGCGCCTGCCGCCGGCTGGTGAGCACGCTCGCCGCCGCGCTGCCCACCGGGGGGGTGATCGCCGATGTCGGGAACGGGCTCGGCACCCAGGATCCACTGATCGCCGAGGTGGCCCGGCCGCGGCGGCTGGTAGCGGTAAATATCACCGGGTGGCAGCTGGTGGCGGGCCGGGATCAGCTGAGGCAGGCCGCGGCGGTGCCAGTGGTGGGTGATGCGGCCCGGCTGCCGTTCGCCGGCGCGAGCCTGGATGGGGTGATCAGCGTGGAGGCGGCCTTCCATTTCCGCTCGCGGCAGGCGTTCTTCGCCGAGTGCTACCGGGTGCTGCGCCCGGGCGGCGTGCTGACCATGTCCGACATCTCGGTCCAGCGCTGGCCGGTCAGCCCGGCCGAAGTGCTGGCTGGCCTGACCCAGCTGCGGGTGTTCGGGCTCCGGCACACGATGGCGATGACGGCCGCGCAGATCGGCGCGGCCGCCCGCGTGGCCGGCCTGGCCGAGGTGCAGGTCACCGCCTGCGGCGACCGGGTGATCGCCCCCGCGCTCCAGCTCACCGCGGCCCGGCTGGCCGGTGCGACAGCGGCACCGGTGGGCCAGCACACCGCCGCCCGGCTGCTGCTGCGGCAGATAGACCTGCTCTGGCGGCGCCGGATCATCGACTACCTGCTGATCCGCGCGGTCCGCCGGTGACCCGGCGGGCGCCCCGGATCACCCCTGCCGGGCCCGGCTGACGAACCGGTCCCGGTCGACCAGCACGCGCTCCAGCGTCCCGGCGCCGACGACTGTGTCCTGGTCAGCTGGTGCGCCAGCGGGCTGCCCGTGCCTGGCGATGAACCTGAAGACGAGCCGCCGCCCATCCACCTCGGTTAGCTCGGTCTCGACCACGACCTCCGCCCCGACCGGGCTGGGCCGCTTGTGCTCCACGACAGCTGACGTGCCGACCGAGGTCAGACCCGGTTCCAGGCTGGGCCTGATGGCCGCGACCGCGGCCGCCTCGGCCAGCGCCAGCAGCCGCGGCGTGCCCAGCACGGGCACCTCACCGCTGCCCATCGCGATAGCCGTATCGGTGTCCCCGACCACGATCCGCACGAACGACAGCAACCCAGGAGCCAGCGCCATCCCCGTACCCTAACCGGCACCCGGCGAAGGGTGCGCTGGTGATCGCCTAGCGCTGCTGCTCGGTGGGGCGGATGAGCATCTCGTTGACCGCCACGTGCCGGGGGCGGGTGACGATATAGCCGATAGCGTCGGCGATGTCGGCGGCGGCCATGGTCTGGCCAAACTGGTTCCGGATGCTGTCCAGGATCTCGGGCCGGTTGTGGCTGGCTAGTTCGGTCGCGGTGGCACCCGGCTCGACCAGGGACACCCGCACGTACTGCCCGGCCAGCTCCTGGCGCAGCGACTCGCTGAAGGCGCCCATCCCGAACTTAGTCAGCGCGTAGACCCCGTTGCCGTTGCGGGCGAACCGGCCCGCCACCGAGCTGATGTTCACCATGTCGGCGACCTGCCGTGGCCCATCCGCGGCCGCGCGGAGCAGATGGGGCAGCGCGGCGTGCGCGCAGTACAGCAGGCCGAGCACATTGAGTTCCACCATCTGCTGCCACTCCGCCAGCGGCGCCCCGGCGGCCGGGCCGAGCAGCATCAGCCCGGCGTTGTTGACCAGTGTGTCCAGCCGGCCCAGCTCGGTGGCCGTGCGGTCGACCGCGGCCGCTGCCTGTTCCTGGTCGGTGACGTCGCACTCCAGCACCAGCGCGGTGCCACCCTGGCCGGTGATCCCGGCGGCCAGCTCGGCCAGCCGGTCCCGCCGCCGCGCGGCCAGCGCCACGGCCGCACCGTGGGCGGCCAGGGTGGCCGCGGTGGCCGCACCGATGCCACTCGAAGCCCCGGTCACCAGCGCGACCGTGCCCTCCAGGGCCCGCTTCACCCGACGCTCACCGCTCTCTTCACTCGTTGCGCCCGCCACCGGTTCAGATACCACGGCTACCCGCGCCAGCGGGCCGGTGGCCGGCCCGGGCCCGGGGGCCGCCAGTGGCATGGCCAGGATTGCTGCCCTCCGGCCGGCGGGCCGGTGTGCGGGAAGATCCGGGTGGCGTCAGGCCGACACCAGGTCGCAGACGAAGATGAGGGTCTCGCCGGGTGCGATCGTGCGGCCGGCGCCGCGGTCCCCGTAGGCCAGATCCGGCGGGATGACCAGCTGCCGGCGGCCGCCGACCTTCATGCCCTGCACGCCCTGATCCCAGCCCGCGATGACCTGCCTGGCCCCGAGCTGGAAAGACAGCGGCTCGCCCCGGTCCCAGCTGGCGTCGAATTCCTCGCCGGTGGAGAAGGCGACCCCGACATAGTGAACCTGGACCGTCCTGCCCGGGCTGGCCACCGGACCGTCGCCT
>Ga0335078_10005501_pt1 | contig 18712 bp, 11 predicted proteins | sample Lox_Sample_32_FD_206711 | JGI IMG/M metagenome (GOLD analysis project Ga0335078, IMG submission 206711) | Soil microbial communities from Loxahatchee National Wildlife Refuge, Florida, United States - Lox_Sample_3.2 | ecosystem: Environmental > Terrestrial > Soil > Wetlands | place: USA... | reverse complement strand
GAGGCGCGCGCCGACGTGGACGACACCACCGCCGTGTTCCGCTACTACGCCGGGATCGCGGGCGCGCACGCGGGCCGGGTGGTCGACCCGGGCCGGCCCGGGGTGGTGAGCCGCATCGTCCACGAACCGGTCGGAGTCTGCGCGCTCATCGCGCCGTGGAACTACCCGCTGCTGCAGGTCTCCTGGAAGCTGGCGCCGGCCCTGGCCGCGGGCAACACGACCGTGATCAAGCCCAGCGAGCTGACCCCGCTGTCCACCGTGGCGCTCGTCGGGCTCTTCGAAGAGGCGGACATCCCGCCGGGCGTGCTGAACCTGCTGCTCGGGCAGGGCGGCACGGCGGGGCAGGCGCTGGTCGCGCACCCGGGAGTGGACCTGATCTCGTTCACCGGCGGGCTGGCCACCGGCGAGAAGATCATGGCCGCGGCGGCGCACGGGGTGCGGCGCGTCGCGCTCGAGCTCGGCGGCAAGAACCCCAACATCGTGTTCGACGGCACCGACTTCGACACCGTCGTGGACAACGCGCTGACCGCGGCGTTCCTGCACTCGGGGCAGGTGTGTTCGGCCGGTGCGCGGCTGATCGTGCAGGACTCGCTGCACGACAGCTTCGTCGCCGAGCTGGCCGCCCGGGCCGACCGGATCCGGCTGGGCAGCGGCCTGGACCCGGAAACCGAGTGCGGCCCGCTGATCTCCGAGGCGCACCGCGCGAAGGTGGAGCGGTACATCGCGCTCGGGCTGTCCGAGGGGGCGGAGCTGCTGGCCGGCGGCAAGCGGCCCCCGGATCCGGCGCTCGCCAAGGGCTTCTTCCTGCGGCCGACGCTGTTCGCCGGATGCCGTCGCGAGATGGCGGTGGTCCAGGACGAAGTGTTCGGTCCCGTGGTCACGGTCGAGCGGTTCAGCACCGAGGACGAGGCGATCTGGCTCGGCAACGACACGGGCTACGGCCTGGCGGCCGGAGTGTGGACCGCGGACGCGGGCCAGGCCGAACGGGTGGCGGGCGCGCTGCGCCATGGCACGGTGTGGATCAACGACTACCACCCCTACCTGCCGCAGGCGGAGTGGGGCGGCTTCGGCAAGTCGGGCATCGGCCGCGAGCTCGGTCCCTCCGGCCTGGAGGAGTACCAGGAGAAGAAGCACATCTACCACAACACCAGCCCGGCGCCCGCGCACTGGTTCTCCGGGTAAGGGCGTTTTCGGGCCGAACGAGCTGGGCCGCACGTATTTTTTCATGTCATCCGGCCCTCTTACGAGGAGCGGATTCAGGACTTTCGGACCTGACGCGGGCGTTGCCCTCCGGGAGACTGTCTCATCCTGGGCTATGCCATCTAGGCAAACTTCAAGTAAGGTTTGCCTGGCCTAACTTCTCGTCTTGCCGGAGGCCTGCCAATGCTCGCCACGCTCGTCATCTTCCTGCGCGAGGGTGTCGAGGCCAGCATGATCATCGCGATCCTGCTGGCCTACCTGAACCGCATCGGGCGGCGCGAGCACTTCCGTGACGTGTTCCTCGGCGTGGGGGCCGCGCTGATCCTGGCCACCGCGGGCGGGGCGGCCGCGTATCTCACCATCCGCAGCTATGACGGCTCCCGGGTTCAGACGATCTTCGAGACTGTCACCTACCTGGTCGCGGCGACCGTGCTGACCTACATGACGTTCTGGATGCGCAACCACGCCAGGTCCCTGTCCTCCGAACTGCGCGCCCGCACCGACGCGGCGCTGGACGGACGGGCCAGGTGGGGGCTCGGGCTGCTGGCCTTCCAGGCCGTCGGCCGCGAGGGACTCGAGACCGTGGTCTTCACGCTGGCGATCGTCTTCTCCACCTCTGCCGCGGGCGCGCTCGCCGGGGCGGTGATCGGGCTGATCGGCGCGCTCGGCATCGCGTTCGTGATCTACCGGCTCGGGCACAGGCTGAACCTGGCCCGGTTCTTCACGGTCATCGGCGTGCTGCTGATGATCTTCGCCGCGGGCCTGCTGGCCGATTCGGTGCAGAACCTGCAAGAACTCGGCTGGCTGCCGCTGCTCGACGCGCCGATGTGGCATTCGGCCAGCGTGCTGTCGCAGGACAGCGCGTTCGGGGACGTGCTGCACAGCTTCTTCGGTTACAGCGATGCCCCGACGCCGCTGCAGCTGCTGGTCTACGTCGGCTACCTGGCCGTCGTCATCGTCGTCTACCTCGGCATCCGCGGCAGGCTCACGGCGCGCGCGAACCGCCAGCAAGCCCCCGCCTAACCCGCGGCCCTTCCCACCCGCGGCCCCTTCCCACCGGCGGCCCCTTCCCGCCGGCGGCCCCTTCCCGGCTCCGGTTTTCCAGCTCCAGCCGTGTGATAGGCATTGGTGCATGGTCGAACTCATCCCTCGCGAGGTCCTCTTCGGCAACCCGGAGCGGGTCAGCCCTCATATCTCGCCCGATGGCAGCCAGCTGGCCTGGATAGCACCTCGTGACGGGGTGCTCAACGTCTGGGTCGCGCCGATCACGTCCTCGGGCGCTGGCAGCGACTCCGGTGAGCCGGGCGTGGACTGGGAAGCCGCGAAGGCGGTCACCGACGACACCGACCGCGGCGTGCGGGAGTTCGCCTGGGCGCAGGACAGCAGGCACCTGCTCTACGTGCAGGACACCGGCGGTGACGAGAACTGGCGGCTGTACGACGTCGACCTGGAGACCATGGCCAGGCGCGACCTGACGCCGTTCGACGGCATCCAGGCGCGGATCATCGCCATCCGCAAGAGCCACCGCGACGAGGTGCTGGTCGGGATCAACCGCGACAACCCGCAACTGCACGACGTCTACCGCCTTTCGCTGACGTCCGGTGAGCTGGTCAAGCTGATCGAGAACCCCGGGTACGCGGACTGGCTGGCGGATGAGGACATGATGGTCCGAGGGGCGATCTCCCCGCTGCCCGACGGCGGATTCGACCTGCTCGTCCGGGACGGCGCGGACGCCGGCTGGCGCACCCTGCTCACCATCCCGGCCGACGACGTCCCGGCCAGCGACGTGCTGGCGTTCACCGGGGACGGCGCAAGCCTGCTGGCGATCAGCTCGATCGGCACGGACACCGGCCGGCTGGTCAGGATCAGCCTCGACCCGGGGACCTCCGAGGAGCTTCAGGTGCTGCTCGAGGACCCTGAGGCGGACGTGGAGGGCGCGATGCTCCACCCGGACACGCGGGAGCCGCAGATCGTCGAGGTGCTCAAGGACCGTACCGAATACCACGTGCTCGACCCGTCGGTGGAAGAAGACTTCGAGGCCATCCGCGCCCTGCACACCGGCGACCCGCAGCCGGTCGGCCGTGACGAGGCCGACAAGACGTGGCTGGTCGCCTTCACTGACGACGCCGGGCCGGTGCAGTACTTCGCCTTCGACCGGGCCAGCCGCACCGGCAGCTTCCTGTTCAGCAGCCGTCCCGAGCTTGCCCGTTACGCCCTGGCCCGGATGGAGCCGTTTTCCTACAAGACGCGCGACGGGCTGACCGTCCACGGCTACGCCACGTTCCCGCCCGATGGCGGCCGGTCGGGCCTGCCGACGGTGCTCAACGTGCACGGCGGGCCGCAGGCACGCGACGTCTGGGGCTGGGATCCCGAGGCGCAGTGGCTGGCCAACCGGGGCTACCTGTGCATCCAGGTGAACTACCGCGGCTCGACCGGTTACGGCAAGTCGTTCGTGGCGGCCGGCGACCGCGAGTGGGGCGCCAAGATGCACGACGACCTGCTGGACGCGGTCACGTACGCAGTGGATCAGGGCTGGTCAGACCCGGCCAGGATCGCGATCTACGGCGGTTCTTACGGCGGCTACGCGGCGCTGGTGGGCGCGGCGTTCACGCCGGACGTGTTCTGCTGCGCGGTGGACATCGTCGGCCCGTCGAACCTGCAGACGCTGCTCGAGACGATCCCGCCGTACTGGAAGCCGATGGCGGCGGCGCTGTACAAGCGGGTCGGTAACCCGGAGACCGACCAGGAGTTCCTGTGGTCGCGCTCGCCGCTGTCCCGGGCGGGTGACATCCGCATCCCGCTGCTGATCGCCCAGGGCGCCAACGACCCTCGGGTCAAGCAGGCCGAGTCGGAGCAGATCGTGGCCGCACTCAAGGACGCGGGCATCGACTACGAGTACATGCTCTTCCCTGACGAGGGCCACGGCTTCGCCAAGCCGGAGAACCGGCTGAAGTTCTACGCCGCGGCCGAGCGCTTCCTGGCCAGGTACCTGGGCGGCCGCTTCGAGGGTACATCGTCCTAGCTGGTGCGCCCCTGCCGGTGACAGGTGCGTCGCCGAGGCGCCGCCATCCCGCGGTCTGCCAAGGGCGCTCGCTTTACTCAGTTAATTCCGGATCAACGGCGTGCCGTGCTGCAGGTTAAGCAGGCAGTCATATTCTCCTCACCTGAGACTTTAAGCCGTTATTCACGCTACCTGTCGGCAGCGGGCGGCCAAAAGGCTCCGGAGAGAGATCGGCGCTCAGATGTCTAAGCCTGGATCCACCGATGGTATTGAAGGCTGGCAGCCGTTTCCCCAGGTCAGACGCCATTTTTCCCTTCCAGAAGGCTGCACTTACCAAGTGCAGCCGCTAACAGCGCCAATCAGGGCCCTGACCTGCCGAAACACCGATAAACCCGAAAAGGCTTCGGTGGATCGAGGCTAAGCGCTGGCGAAACAACTCAACCGCGGCGGCGCGGTCAGGAACACGCAGCTTGCGCACGATGGCGGCGATGTGGGCCCGCACCGCGCTGGAGGTGATCACCAGGCCGCTGGCGATTTCGGCCGTCGAAGGCTTCGTCCGGTGCTCACAACGTCGCCTCCACCTGGCTGCCGCCCCCTGGCTCGGAGCTGATGTGCAGTTCGCCGCCGACGGACCTGGCCCGGTCGCGCATCGAGGTAAGGCCGAAGCCGCCGCCGCAGGCGGCGGTGTCGAAGCCCTGGCCTGAGTCGCGCACCCGCATGCGCACGCGGTCGCCGTCGCGCCGCAAGATCAGGCTCACCTGCCGTGAGCCGCTGTGCCGGGCCGCGTTGGTGAGCGCCTCGCACGCGATTCCCACCAGCGCGTCCGCTCGCGCCGGCGCCACGCCGATGTCCGAGGCGAGATCGAGCTCCAGGTCGAGGCCGAATCGCTTCGCCACCTCAGCGGCCGCCTCGGTGAGAGTGTCCGCGATCGCCCCCCGGTCAGGAGCCGTGACCCGGTCGACGGCCTGCCGGGAGGCGTACCGCGCCCGTTCGACGGAGACCTGCAGCTGACGCAGCGTCTTCTCGTCAGCCGCTCCCCGCAGGCCGGACAGGTTGCGAGTCAGGTAAGCCAGCTCCTGGGAGAGTCCGTCATGCAGGTCACGGGCAATCCGCCGCCGCTCTTCGGCCACGATCATGTAAGCCAGCGTGCGCCAGTAAAACCGGATCTCACGCAGGGAGCCGATGAGGAGGACGAGATAGAAGCAGAAACGGAAGATGTCGCCCAGCGTGACCTGCGGCGAGTGAATCATCGGATAGGGCGCGTAGGCCAGGTGGGCGGCTGCGGCGAAGATCGCGGCGATCGCCAGCCAGCCGGAGAACTCGTCACCGAGCCGCTCGGAGCGCCTCAGGAACCCGGCCGCGGCCACGGCGGCGAGTACCGCCGCCACGATCTGCCCTGCGGCCAGCACAGGATGGGCATGCAGGCCATAGCCGGCGTGGCGGCCGGATGACGGCATGATGGCCTGCGGCAGGATGGAGCCGAACGCGCGGGGGAGGACGGCGGTCAGCACCACGACGCCGAGCACGCCCGTCGCAGCGAGCCATAGCGCCCGCCTGAGTCGTCGAAGGCGCACGCACGGGATGAACGCGGCGACGGCGAACAGCAGGCAGCCGACCGTCCGGCCGATGATCGCCGACCATACGGTGGCATTGACGGCGGCCGAACCCGTGAGCATTGGCACCATCACGAAGAGCAAGTTGGACAGCGTGATGACCGCCAGGGCGGCGACCAGCGTCAGCTCATTGAGACCGGAACTACGCTGCAGCCGCCCGAAGACAAGAAAACCTGTGAGCAACGTGGCGAGCGAAGCAGTGGTTTCAAGCGCTACCTGCTGAGCCGGCAACCCGTATATGAGGCCCACATGAGGAACCAGCATTACGACGGCAGCTGTCACAGCCACTGCCGTCCCCAGCACCGCTAGGCGCCCGACCCCCACTCTGCCATATCGTAAATGCCCACATACGACCACACAACATCTGAACAACTAACAATCTCCGTCAGGACCGCATCCACTAAGAATCTCCATCAGGTCTCCATCCGCTGCGCAACTGGCCTTCACATGATCTTCACGGGCCCTTTCCCGCGCGCGGCCATGGCTAATTCGGCCGGGCGAGAAGACCCGGGTGATGCCGTCACGTCCCGGGCGCCGCGCTCGGGGACGACGCGTCAGAGCATGGGGAGGTAACGCCCTAGCTCGTATTCGGTGACCTGGCGGCGGTATTCCTGCCACTCTTCCCGCTTGTTGCGCAGGAAGAAGTCGAAGACGTGCTCCCCCAGCGTCTCGGCGACGAGCTCGCTGTCCTGCATGACCCTGATGGCCTGGTCCAGGTCCTGGGGCAGCGGCCGGATGCCGAGCGCGCGGCGCTCCGCCGAGGTGAGCGCCCACACGTCGTCCTCGGCTCCAGGCGGCAGCTCGTAGTCGCCCTCGATGCCCTTGAGTCCCGCGGCCAGGATCACTGCGAACGCCAGGTACGGGTTGCAGGCGGCGTCCACCGACCGGAACTCGACCCGGGTCGAGTTGCCCTTGTGCGGCTTGTACATCGGCACCCGGACCAGGGCCGAACGGTTGTTGTGCCCCCAGCACACGTAGGCCGGGGCCTCGCCGCCGGCCCCCGCGGTCCGCTCGGCCGCGCCCCACAGCCGCTTGTAGGAGTTCACCCACTGGTTGCAGACGGCGGTGATCTCCGGCGCGTGCCGCAGCAGCCCGGCGATGAACGCCCGGGCCGTCTTGGACAGCTGGAATTCCGCCCCGGCCTCGTAGAACGCGTTCTTGTCGCCTTCGAACAGCGACACGTGCGTGTGCATGCCCGAGCCGGGGTGGTCGGTGAACGGCTTCGGCATGAACGTCGCGTAGACGCCCTGCTCGATGGCCACCTCCTTCATCACCAGCCGGAACGACATGATGTTGTCGGCGGTGGTCAGCGCGTCGGCGTAGCGCAGGTCGATCTCCTGCTGCCCGGGCGCGCCCTCGTGGTGGCTGTACTCCACCGAGATGCCCATCGATTCCAGCATCGTGATCGCCGTGCGGCGGAAATCATGGGCGATGCTGTGCGGCGTGTGATCGTAGTACCCGCCGGTGTCGATCGGCTCTGGCTTGTCGCCCGCAGCGGGACGTTCCCGCAGCAGGAAGAACTCGATCTCGGGGTGCGCGTAGAAGGTGAACCCGAGCTCGGAGGCGCGGGCGAGGTTGCGCTTGAGTACCCAGCGCGGGTCGGCGTAGGACGGCGACCCGCCGGGCAGCAGGATGTCACAGAACATCCGGGCGACCCCGGGGTACTCACCGCGCCATGGCAGCAACTGGAACGTGGACGGGTCCGGCCGGGCGATCATGTCCGCCTCGTAGACCCGCGCGAACCCCTCAATGGCCGAACCGTCGAAGCCGATGCCGTCGGCGAACGCGCCCTCGAGTTCGGCGGGCGCGACAGCGACCGACTTCAGCGCGCCGAGGACGTCGGTGAACCACAGCCGGACAAACCGGATATCCCGCTCCTCGAGCGTGCGCAGCACGAATTCTTCCTGCCTATCCACGGTAATCACCTTAGACGTTCCCCAGCGCTAGACCAGCCTCCGGCGGCCACTGCTACGGCCGCCGCCACGCGTATGAGGTGAGTGTGCCCGGCCGCTGTTTCCGCGTGGTTACAGTGGCCTGGGCTGATGCACGGCTGGGAGCGGAACATGCTGATCAACATCGTCGACGTGGCGGACGGCGCGCTGGTCAACGCGATCGCGCTGACCGGACGCCAGGTCAGCATGGCGGTCGACGGGCTGCGCGGCCGCCGCCGGGCGAGCGACCTGACCGCTGCCCGCTGGTTCGAGACCTACCGCCTGACCAGCGAGGCACCGGACCTGCCCGACCTGTCTCCCCGCCTGGCGCAGCGGCTGGCCGACGTCCTGGGCGGCGAGGAGATCCAGGCGGCCCTGCACGAATTGCTCGCCGCCCGGCTGACCGACGCCCCGGATACGGACGCGGCCAGCGCGAGGCAGACGCTGGGCCTGAGCCTGACCGCCGCCGATTCCGGTGCCGCGCCGTTCGCCGAGGCGCTGGCCGGGTACTACGACGACCAGATCTGCGCTCTCGTCGCCCGGCTCGAAGCCGATGACGCCCCGCTGCTGGCCCAGATCCGCAGCGAGGCGTTCGCCACCCGCATGATCAACGTCCTCAACGCGATCGAGCGGCACACCGCCGCCCTGACCGCCCGCCCGGCTCAGCGCACCGAGGCCAGCTTCCTGACCAGATACCGCCGTCACGTCGTCGACCAGCACGGGAAGCTGGAGCCACCGGACTTCGACCGCCGCCGCCGCGTGCCCATTGCCGGCATCTACGTGCCCACCTGCATCACGCAAGAGCTTTCTCCCGAACGGGCTCCGGTTCCGCATTCCGCGGACGAACCTTCGCTTACCGTCTTCGACCTGGCTGGACGGCTCGACCGGAGCGTCCTGCTCGGCGACCCTGGCGGCGGCAAGACCACGGCGGCGAACGTGCTGATGCATCACTTCGCCAGCGACCCGCTGGGCCGGATCCCCTTCCTGGTGACGCTCAGGGACTACGCGGCCAAGGATCCGCCTGAACGCTCCGTGGCAGGCCATGTCCAGCACATCCTGGAAACCCTTTATCAATGCCCGGCGCCGCCAGGGCTGGTGGACCTGCTGCTGCTGACCGGACGTGCCGTGGTCATCTTCGACGGCCTGGATGAGCTGCTCGACACCTCTCGCCGCGCCGACGTCACCACCCGGGTCGAGCGCTTCTGCGCCGAGTATCCGCTGGCTCCGGTCCTGGTCACGTCCCGGCTGGTCGGCTACGACCAGGCGAGGCTGGATGACAGCCAGTTCACCTGTTACCGGCTCGGCAAGCTCGCCGGTGAGCAGGTCGGCGAGTTCGCCCGCAAATGGTTCGCCCAGGACAAGGAGATAGGCCAGGACGCAGCAGGCGAATGGGCTGACGCGTTCCTCGCCGAAAGCGCTTCCGCCAGCGATCTGCGGACCAACCCGCTGATGCTCTCCCTGCTCTGCATCCTGTACCGCGGTGAGGGCTCGCTCCCCCGCGACCGTGCCGAGGTCTACGAGCAATGCGCGATGCTGATGTTCCGCCGGTGGGACGCGCGGCGCCGCATCCATCAGGATCTGCGCGCCGGCCACCTGCTCGAGCCCGCGCTGCGCCATCTGGCCTGGTGGCTGTTCACCCGGGAGGACACCCAGTCCGAGGTGACCGAACGCGAGCTGGTCGCCGCGACCACCGAGTTCCTGCAAAGCCGCGGTTTCGAAGCGAAGGACGCGGCGCAGGACGCGGCCCGCGAGTTCGTCGAGTTCTGCCGGGGCCGGATGTGGGTCTTCACCGACGCGGGCACGACCGCCTCCGGGGAACGGCTGTTCGCCTTCACCCACCGCACGTTCCTCGAATACTTCGCCGCCGCGCAGCTAGCCTACGACAGCGACACCCCCGAACAGCTCGCCCGCACCATCCAGCCGCGGGCGGCCCGCGATGAGTGGTGGGTCGTGGCCGAGCTCGCGATCCAGATCAAGGACCGCACCAGCAGGAGCGGAGCGCAGCGTATCTATGCCGCCATGCTTGATAACAGCGGTCCGGACCGGCCAGATAAGCGGGGGGTCTTGCTAAGATTCCTGGCTCAATGCCTGCGCTCGGTGGACCCTTCTCCCCAGCAGGTCCGTGAGCTGACCCGCCGGCTCTTTGCGGAAACCTGTCAAGCCGATCGGGCCAGGTACTCGGGTGCCGCGTTGACCGGCCGGGAAGCCACGCGCGGCCTCCCGACGGGGATTATCGCGGCCTGGCGCGGCGTGCTGGATAACTGCGGTCCGTATCGCGACATCGTTGCCGGCGAGATCGACATCACAGCCGCCGACCGGATCAGCTCTGACGGCCCGAACCTCGTCGTACACGGTCTCCGGCTCGCGTTCTCGCTGCCTTTCACCGGGATTGGCGATGACAAGGTGCGGGCCTTCTGGGACGCACATGCTTACCGGGGCATGAGCACGCACCGCGCCGTCGCGGTCGCCTGCGCCGAGACCGATGCCTTCATCAGGCTTCAACTACTGAAGAATGGCCTGATCACCACCAGGCAGTCCCTGGACATGCCCAGCGGGCCGACCGTGCTGTTCCAGAACGCGGAAAGTGATTTCGCGGTGCACGGTGCCTACTTCGGGGAGGCGCTCCGCGCCCTTGACAGGGGCTGGCCCGCCTTCGGCCGGCCTGCCGTCGTTGCCGATCTCACGGCGCTGGGTGAATACCTCATCGATCACTGCCAGCCACCCTGGCTACATGGTCCGGCGAGCAGGTGGGACTACGACATCGCCGGCGAAGACGACGAACCCGACGGGCATCAGGTGAAGCCGGCTTCGTTGAGCCAGGCGGCCTACCTCGGTGCCATCGCGGCCTTGCTGATTATCGAAGAATCCCGGCGGTCCCGGTACCTGGCGGGACCCAGCCGCAGGCTCGGCCCGCTGCGGCACATCGCACCGTACCTCACGCATCGGCAGGGCCTGGGCCAGCGAACCAAGCTGCCCAGCCTCATGGTGCCGGATGAGTTCAAGCAGACGTTCCGTGACTGGGCGGAAGGACGAATCAGCTTCACGGCACCGGACTGAGAAGCTCTCGGGGTGACGCGATGGCGGCGGGGACCGCGAAGGGGCGACCGCGGGGTAACTGCCCGCGGTCACGCTATGGCGGGCTTGCGGGCCAGGGCGGTGTAGGTGGGAAGGGTCGCGGGGCCGGGTATGGCGGCACCGGGGGCCCACTGGCCCAGCGGGGTGATGCCGGGAGGCATCCGGACGCTGCGCGCGACCTGGGCGATGGCCGGCATGACGGCAAGCACTTCTTCGGCGGCGAGCCGGTCGGCGGCGAAATTGTCCTTGCCGCCCAGCCAGTAGTCATAGATCCGCGCCGGATGCGCCACGCTGGTGTCGAAGGCGACGTCGCTCAGCTTCGGCATGTCCTCCGTAGCAGCCTCCGCCCTGTCCGTCCCTGTGCCGAAGTTATCCTACGCAGCGTGGCGCCGGCCGGCGGGGCTCGCACATCGCGGGCGGCGGGAACCCAGTCCGTTCGGACTGAATAATCACCGGGCACCGGGCAGCCAGGGTCAGCCGCGTACGGCCTACCGGTTTGCATAACGCTCCTAGGCTGGAGGCGTGACAATGCTGAGGATCGCGCTGGCCCAGGTCAATGCCACGGTCGGTGACCTGGCCGGAAACGCCGGGCTGATCGTGGAGTGGACCCGCCGGGCGGCGGCGCGCGGGGCCCGGGTCGTGGTGTTCCCCGAGATGATGCTGACCGGGTACCCGGTGGAGGATCTCGCGCTGCGGGCCTCGTTCGTGGAGGCGTCCATCCAGACGCTGCACGCGGTGGCGGCGCGCCTGGGGACCGAGGGGCTCGGCGGGATCGCGGTCGTGACCGGCTACCTGGACCGGCGCGCCGACCTGGCGCCGCGCACCGGGCTGCCGGCCGGGGCACCGCTGGACGCGGCGGCGCTGCTGCACGGCGGGCGGGTCGTGATCACCTCGGCCAAGCACCACCTGCCGAACTACGGCGTGTTCGACGAGTTCCGCTACTTCGTGCCCGGCAACACGCTGCCGGTGTTCCGGCTGCCGGCTGCTGACGGGGAGAGCGTCGAAGTCGCCATCGCGATCTGCGAGGACCTGTGGCAGGACGGCGGGCCGGTGGCGGTCTGCCGGCGCAGCGGCGCGGGCCTGCTCGTGGTGCCGAACGCGTCACCCTACGAGCGGGGCAAGGACGACGTGCGGCTCGACCTGTGCGTGCGGCGGGCCCGGGAGGCGGGGGCCGCGCTGGCCTACGCCAACATGATCGGCGGGCAGGACGAGCTGGTCTTCGACGGGGACTCGATAGTCGTGCTCCCCGATGGAACGCTGGTTTCACGCGGGCCGCAGTTCGAGGAGGCGCTCGTCGTGGCGGACCTGGACCTGCCGGCCGGGCCGGCTGGCCCGGGGGCAGGGGACGAGCCGGTTGACGCGGGCGACGGCACGGTGATCACGATCAGGCGGGTACCGCTGGCGCCGTCGGAGCCGGCGCCGTCCGGGCCCGCCGGGGCGCCGGAGGAAGAGGGCAGGCTGTTCTGGCCGCGGCTGTCCGACCCGGCCGAGGTATACGCCGCGCTGGTGACCGGAGTCCGGGATTACGTGCGCAAGAACGGGTTCCGTTCGGTGATCGTGGCGCTGTCCGGCGGGATCGACTCGGCGCTGACCGCCACGATCGCCGCCGACGCGATCGGGCCCGCCAACGTGCACGTGGTGCTGATGCCGAGCCGGTACTCCTCGGAGCATTCGGTCAGCGACGCGGAGGACCTGGTCCGGCGGCAGGGCCTGCACGCGGTGACGATCCCCATTGCCCTGATGGTCGACGCGTTCGGCAAGGAACTCGCCCCGGCCGGATTCCCCGAGACCGGTCTGCCCGCGGAGAACCTGCAAGCCCGGGTGCGCGGCGTGGTGCTGATGGGGTTGTCCAACGCGCACGGTCACCTGGTGCTCACCACCGGCAACAAGAGCGAGCTCGCGACCGGCTACTCGACGCTGTACGGGGACTCCGCGGGCGGGTTCGGGCCGATCAAGGACGTGCCCAAGACGCTGGTCTGGGAGCTGGCCCGGTGGCGCAACGCCGAGGCTGTTCGTTCGGGGGCTACGCCCCCGATCCCGGAGAACTCGATCACCAAGCCGCCGAGCGCCGAACTCGCCCCCGGGCAGATGGACACCGACTCGCTGCCGCCCTATGAGGTGCTCGACGCGCTGCTCGACGACTACGTCGAGAAGGACATGGGGACCGCCGAGCTGATCGCGGCCGGGCACGACCCGGCCCTGGTCGAGCGGGTGGTGCGGATGGTGGACACGGCCGAGTACAAGCGGCGGCAGTACCCGCCGGGCCCGAAGATCAGCCAGAAGAACTTCGGCCGGGACCGTCGCCTGCCGATCACCAGCCGCTGGCGGGAGCCGCGGCCTGCGTGAGCACGGCCTTTCATGATCACGAAGGATCTGGTACCGCAGGGAGTACTAAATTCTTCGTGATCATGTTCGATACACGCCGGAAGCCGGTTAGCGGGCGGCCAGGCCGAGCAGCAGCTCGTCGACGATGCGGGCGGCGAACTCGCCGTTCAGCTCGCCGTCCGCGGCCTTCTCCTTGGCCAGGACGGTGCCGGTCAGCGCGAGCCGCGCGATCTCGATGTCGGTGTCGGCCCGCAGCTCGCCGGCGGCGATACCCCGGCGGATGACCGCGCGCAGGGCCTCGTGCCTGGGTTCGACCACCGTCTCCTTGTACCGCGCCATCAGCCGCGGGTACTTCCCGCCCTCGCCGAGCATCAGCGCATAGCGCCGCGCCTTCCGGGGGTCGGCCTTGTCCGCGCACATCACCGTGAGCATCGCCACCAGGTCATCGCGGACCGAAACGCCCTGGAGCTCGGGGATCGGCGACTTCATCGAGCCGAGCGCGGCGAGCAGCAGCTCTTCCTTGTTGGCCCAGCGACGGTAGATGGTCGCCTTGCCGACGCCGGCGCGGGCGGCGACGGCCTCGACGCAGACGCCCTCGAAGCCCCGCTCGCCGAACAGGTCGAGGGTGGCCTCGATGATCGCCTGTTCGGCCTGCTCGCTGCGCGGACGGCCGGGCCGGCGGGAGGTCTCCGCCGGCCCGGTTTCGGTGTCAGTGCCGGGACCCTTAACCCCCTGATCCAGGATCACGGGCTGCATGGCTGCTCATCCCTCTCGCTCAGCGGTCTTGAGCATGTTTTCTTCCATTATGGCCAGCTCGGCCTCGTAGGCACGATCCTCGCTGGCTTGCGCCGGGTCGGCCACCGGCTGGGGCCGGCCGGGCATCCAGCGCAGCACCACCAAACCGCCGGCCAGCGCGAGCAGCGCCGCGACCAGCGTGGTGATGTGCATGGAGTGCACGAACGCGTTGTTCGCGGGCTCGAGCAGCGACCGCCCGGCCGTGCCGAGCTGCTGCGCCACCGCCTGGGTGGCGGTGATCGAGGAGGACGCCGCGCCCCGGGCCGCGGCCGGCAGGCCGGCCAGCGACGGGCTGAGCGCGCTCCGGTAGAACCCGGCCAGGATCGAGCCGAGGACCGCGACGCTGAGCGCGACCGCCACCTGGCGTGAGGTGTTGGTCAGCGCGGAGCCCGCGCCGGCCCGCTCGCGCGGCAGCACGTCCATGACGGCGGCGGTGGCGGCCGGCATCACCACGCCGATCGCCGCGCCCTGGACGGCGAACATCAGGCCGAGCAGCCAGATGGGCGTGGCCGTGCCGAGGGTGGCGTAGCAGGCGATGACGGCGGCCATGACGAACATGCCGGCCGTGCTCGGCGCCTTGGCGCCGTACCGCCGGACCAGGCCCGCGCTGCGCGGCGAGGCCAGCAGCTGCCCGACCGCGAACGGCACGGTCAGCAGGCCCGCCGCCAGCGGGGTGTAGCCGCGGACGTTCTGCAGGTAGAAGCTGGTGAAGAAGAACACGCCGCCCATGCCGAAGAACGCCAGCGCGATCGCGCCCACCGAGGCGGAAAGCCGCCGGTCACGGAACAGCCGCACGTCCAGGCTCGGGTGCTGGATCCGGGTCTCATACCAGGCGAAGACGGCCAGGACGGCCAGGCCGCCCGCGATCGGGCCGAGCACGTCCGGGCGCAGCCAGGAGGAGGTGTCGCCGCCCTGGACGATGCCGTACACCAGCAGCACCAGGCCGACGATGGACAGCAGCACGCCCACGTAGTCGATGCCGCCGGCCTCGCGGTTGCGGGATTCCGGCACCAGGATCGCGGCGGCGATGGCTCCGATAATGGTCACCGGCACGTTGATAAGGAAGACCGAACCCCACCAGAAGTGGTCGAGCAGCACGCCGCCGAGCACCGGGCCGGTGGCGACGCCGATGCCGACGGCCATGGCCCACAGGCCGATCGCGCGGGGGCGTTCGGCCGGCTCGAAGACGTTGGAGATGATGGACAGCGTCTGCGGCATGACCGCGGCGCCGCCCAGGCCCATCGCGGCCCGCGCGAAGATGAGCTGCTCAGGGGACTGTGCGTAGGCCGAGAGCAGTGACGCGGCGCCGAACAGCGCGAGCCCGATCATGAGCATGCGCTTGCGGCCGATCTTGTCGCCGATGACGCCGAACGTGAAGAGCAGGCCGGCGAACACCAGTGTGTAGGAGTTGATGGCCCATTCGAGCTGACTCTGACTCGCGCCGAGGCCCCCGCGAGGCTCGGCGATGGTCTTCAGCGCCACGTTCAGGACCGTGTTGTCGATGACGATGGCGAGCAGCCCGACGATCAGCACGCTGAGTATCACCCAGCGGCGGCGGTAAATCGCCTGCGTATCCATGTGTTCCTTTCCGGATCACTTGAATCACCTGAAGCTTGCGGCGGAACCGGGAAGGTGCTGGCGCTGCGGCTTGTTGCCGTGATCAGGAGCTTCCGGGCACCGCTATCACCGATACGAAACGGTCTCGTATCGGAATATATTTCCGGAACCCTGCTGTGACCTAGGTCACATTTTGAGCCGGCCCGCACGGCCCGCGGCGGGCCCGATGGCGGTGCTGCTTCAGATTGAGCCGAACGGACGGGGTGCGTGCCGTCCGCCTGGCGTCAGGGCGCCACGTCGGCGAGGCGGAGTACGCGGGTTTCCGGGTCGATGACCAGGGTCAGGGTGATGGTGGCGTGCTCGCCGACCAGTTCGGCCGCGACCGAGGCGGTGCCGTCGCCCGCCTTGAAGGCGCCGACCTGGCAGGAGCCTGCCCAGACGGCGGCCATCCGCAGGCGGCGGGCCAGCAGGGCGGTGTCCACCCCGCCGGTGACCGGGATGGACACCGGCCAGTCGCGGCCGCCGTCGTTCAGCCAGCCGACCACGGCGTCCAGCGTGACGCGCAGCGCCGAGCCCTCCGCAGGCGGCACGGCCAGCGTGAGCGACTGCACCCGGGGCGGACGTTCCGGGTTGAGCTGGATCTGCGCCTGGACCACGCCCCGCTTCCCCGCCAGCCACCAGCGGCAATGCGCTGGGGTGTCGAACTCGGGCCGCCGCCCGGGATCGTCACCGAATTCCCCGATGCGCTCGCGGATCAGGGCGATCCGGCGCTGCCGCTCCCCGAACGGGGCGTCCAGCGCCACGTTGGGCGAGAACAGCCGCTGCGCCGCGGCGTCGTCCCAGGCCTGGAGCAGGTCGCTGACCGCGTCCTTGGCGGCCAGCGTCTCCGGCCAGGGACCCGGCGAGCCGAGCGCCACCCCTGGTCCGTAGACGGACGGCTCGCCCTGCCGCACCACGGCCTCGAGCAGCCGGGCGGCCAGCGGCGCCATCGCCGCGTAGGTGCTGTTGCCCAGCGCGATCACGCCGGTCCCCGAGGCCGGGTGCCAGGCCATGTTGCTGCCGAATCCCGGGTAACCGCCGCTGTGGCTGACGATCCGCCCCAGGGCGGGGTGCTCGTCCACGAACAGCCCGAAGCCGTAGGTGGCCGGGGCCGACGACGCCCCGTCCCCGGCAAACCCCGGGGCGATGGCCCAGCCGGTCAGGACCTGCGGCAGCTGCATCTCCCGCCGGGTGGCGCCGCGCACCGGATGCGCGCCGGCGGCCTCGGGATCGCCGGGCGGAAACGCGGCCGCGAAGCCGGCCACCCACCGGGTGAGGTCGCGCACGCAGCTGAAGATCCCGCCCATCGGGGCGAACGCGCCGACCGGGTCGAACGCCACCTCGGACCAGCCCTCGTTCCCGTTCGTCCGCCGGTACCCGCGGGCGAGGCCGCCGGGTGCCGGGGCCTGCTGGCCGGGAATATCGAACTCCCCCGGCTCGAAGCCGGTGCACCTCATGCCCAGGGGGGTCAGCAGGCGGTGGCGGATGTAGTCCGGGTAGGCCACGCCGGTGACGGCGGTGATGACCCGGCCCAGGATCGCGTACCCGAGGTTGGAGTACTCGAACCGGGTGCCGGGCGCCCAATTGACGTTCACGCCCTTGGCCAGGAACTGGGCGAACTCCGCCAGCGGCAGCCCCTGCTGCCGGTCACCCCACGGGTCGTCGGTCGGGAAGCCCGCGGTCATGGTCAGCAGGTGCCTGATCGAGATCCGCGCCGAATCCGGGCTCGCCAGCGGCCAGCCCGCCAGTTCGGGAACGTAGGCCTCGGCCAGGTCGTCGAGCTTCAGCACGCCGTCATCGCGCAGCGCCAGGATCGCGGACGCGGTGAAGCTCTTGGTCATCGAGGCGATGCGGAAGACCGTGCCGGCGTCCGGTGGCGGCCCGCCGAGATGCCGCTCGCCGAGCCCGGCCGCGTGCACGAGCTCGCCGCCGATGACGATCCCGTACGCCAGGCCGGGCTGCCCGCCGCGCTGGTGATAGCCCGCCGCCAGGGTGTCCACGTCCGCGAAGTCCACCATCGCTCCAGTCTTCCAGGACCAAGGGCCATACCGCTCGGCACTGGTGTCATGCCATCATCTAACTGTCCGGGTACGCCGCTGGGGCGACACGAGACACGGAGGTCGGCAAAATATGTCACAGCACGCCGCTGTAGCCATGGCCGCGACAGGACCGCGGACCACTCCAGAGCCGCTTTATGGCGGGACAAGTTCCGGGCGCCGCGTCACCGTACGCGACATCGCCGCGGCGAAGGCCCGCGGCGAGAAGTGGCCCATGCTCACCGCCTACGACGCGCTCACCGCCGGGATCTTCGACCGGGCCGGGATCCCGGTGCTGCTGGTCGGCGACTCGGCCTCGATGGTGGTCTACGGGCACGAGACCACGATCCCGGTCACCGTGGACGACCTGATCCCGCTGACCGCCGCCGTGGTCCGCGCCACCAGCCGGGCGCTGGTCGTGGCCGATCTGCCGTTCGGCTCCTACCAGGCCTCCCCCGGCGCGGCGCTGGCCGCCGCGACCCGGTTCCTGAAGGAGACCGGCGCGCAGGCGGTCAAGCTCGAGGGCGGCCAGAGGGTCGCGCACCAGGTCGAGGAGCTGGTCGCGGCCGGCATCCCGGTGATGGCCCACCTCGGCCTGACCCCGCAATCGGTGAACGCGTTCGGCGGCTACCGGGTGCAGGGACGCGGCGAAGACGGCGAGCACCTGCTGCACGACGCCAAGGCCCTGCAGGCAGCCGGCGCGTTCGCGGTGGTGCTCGAGTGCGTGCCCGCACCCCTGGCGACCCGGGTGACCGAGGCGCTGACCATCCCCACCATCGGCATCGGCGCCGGCCCGGACTGCGACGCCCAGGTGCTGGTCTGGCAGGACATGGCCGGCCTGTCACCGCGGGTGGCGAAGTTCGTCAAGAAGTACGCCGATCTGGCCACCGTCCTGTCCGATGCGGCCACCGCCTTCGCCCAGGACGTCACCAGCGGCGCCTTCCCCGACGAGGAACACTCGTACCGGTAGCTGCCGTTTCTTACCGGGAGGCCGCTTCTTACCGGGAGGCCGCTTCTTACCGGGAGGCCGCTTCTTACCGGGAGGCCGCTTCTTACCGGGAGGCCCGCTTCTTACCGGTAGCTGCTTCGCACCCGGCAGGCGCCGCTTCCCGGCAGGCGCCGCTTCCCGGCAGGCGCCGC
>Ga0335078_10005500_pt1 | contig 18715 bp, 16 predicted proteins | sample Lox_Sample_32_FD_206711 | JGI IMG/M metagenome (GOLD analysis project Ga0335078, IMG submission 206711) | Soil microbial communities from Loxahatchee National Wildlife Refuge, Florida, United States - Lox_Sample_3.2 | ecosystem: Environmental > Terrestrial > Soil > Wetlands | place: USA... | reverse complement strand
GGCCCCAGCGGGCCAACCCGGGCCAGGCCAGCAACCTTGTCCCCGTAGGCATCCTGCGATGCGGTAAGCAAATCACCGCTGCGGATCAGGCCGACCAGCCTGGCCAGGGCAGCATCAAAGCTGACTTCCAGCAGCATCTCACCGCCGACAAACACGAGATACAGTCAATACCCCACGTGCCGCCCGCGATAAGGGACGTAAGTCACCACCGGGCTAGGACCGGACCCGGTGTCCTAGACCGCATGCCAAGAGACCTGTACCAGGTCGGGTCTGGACTCGATCTCGACGCGCACCCCGGCCTGGGCCGCCCGGGCGCGCAGGCCAGAAAACTCATCGTCACCCTCTCCCCCTGCCATGACCGCTGGCAGGGGCACCGCCCGCAGGATGATGACCGGCGCGCCGTCGACAGCGGCGACATCAATCGCGACCGGGAACCAGCGGGCGCGGATAACTGCCAGGGCGTCTCTCAGGATGTCCAGCAAATCGGCGCTGGTGGTGGGATGAAGACCATCGTCCACCTGGCCGCGGAAGGTGATATGCGGAACCGGCGACAGCTGCTCGGACAGGTACAGGATTCCTGCCCGCAGTTCCCGGGTCCTCGGATAGGCCCCCAGGTCAAAGACGGCGTCCCGGATGATCTGTATCACCCGATCCAGATCGTCGATGGCCTGCTCGACCCGGCGGTGCACGAGCGGATCGACCGCCATCGTTACCACGCTCTGCAAATGCAGTCCGGTCGCGAAGAGCTGCTGGACCACCCGGTTCTGAAGTTCCGCAGCGATGCGATCGCGCTCCCGCAGAATGTCAGCGTCGCGCCCAGAATCAGGGGACAGACCCGGTTCGCTCGGCGAAGCCATCCGGAATGCTCCCTTACCAGAAGGCGCGAACAACGCCAGAAGGGCCCGGGCCCACGCCCGGGGCCACGGCTAGCTCCATAACCGTGACGACACCAGTCTGACTCCTTCAGGCATGCCCGTCCAGCGATCGGCTGGCAGACAGTATCCCGCGTCGAGATGGCTCATTCGGAGAAGGGGAGCCAAATGGGCCGGTCAGGGTCAACTGAGCCTGGCCGGGGACCGGAACACGGCCGGGTCAGACGTCCAGGTGTTGCCAGGCGGAGCCGGAGGGATGCGGGTTAATCCGGCCTGGCTCAGGTCGCGGGGACGGGTGGGCTGTGGCTGTGCAGGGTGCGTTGGTGGTTGGGGTTGCGGGCGGTGACGGTGCCGTCGCCGTGCAGGGTTAGGGACCAGCCCCACCGGTGCACGGCGGCCAGCCGGCGGCACACTTCTTCTAACGCGTCATGGTCACGCTGCACCGGGGTGCGGGTGTCTTCCGGCCCCGCCTTCGGGCCCAGCGACTCCAGCACCGCCGCCAAAGCGGCCGCGCACGCCGGGGTCAGCTTCCCAGCCAGCAGCCCCGCGCCAGCGAAGGTCAGGTCCAGCCGCGCCCGCCGCCCGGTGAACCCATCATCGCGCTCACGGTCACGCTCAGGGGTGGCGGTGCGCGCGGCCATCTCCCCCGTCAGCCCACCCAGATCCGCCAAACTGGCGCCGCCCGCCGCCGCGTCTAGCAAGATCTGGTCACCGTCCTGGCGGAGAACCACTTTCGAAGCTTTGTTCGACAGCATATCGCGGCCCGCCGACATTTTCCGGGAACACGAAGAGCGAGTCTCCCGACGGAAGTCCCGGGATGATGAGTGGGGAAGCAGTTGCCCCTCCGTGCCCTGGGGGTGGCATGCTCGTGTCCGAACCGGCGCGGCTGAACGGCGTCTGTGGCGGCGGGTGGTCGGATAGGTGACGGGCCGCTGGGCTCCAGTGGTCCGTGGTGGGCAGGGACCGGAGCAAGGAGAGGCGATGGCTCAGCAGAAGCGTGGACTCGGCAAGGGTCTTGGTGCGCTCATCCCGACTGGCCCGGCCCTGCTGCCCGGCCCGGGGCAGCGCAGCCCAGACGGCGGCGGGTTTGCTGGCGCGGCCGGGATGCCTGCCGGGGGGCGCGGCATCGTAGGCGGCGCCTACTTCCAAGAACTGCCCATCACCGCCGTGACTCCGAATCCCCGCCAGCCACGGCAGGTGTTCGATGAGGACGCCCTCGATGAGCTGGTGGAGTCCATCCGGGAGGTTGGGCTGCTCCAGCCGATCGTGGTCCGCGAAGCCGACCGCGAGCAGTACGAGCTGGTCATGGGGGAACGGCGGTGGCGGGCCGCGCAGCGGGCGGGGCTGACCGACATCCCGGCCATCGTGCGGGCGACGACCGACGATGATCTGCTACGCGACGCGCTGATGGAGAACCTGCACCGGGAACAGCTAAACCCGCTGGAAGAGGCGGCCGCCTACCAGCAATTGCTGGACGATTTCGGTGCTACACACGAGGAACTGGCGCGGAAGATCGGCCGGTCACGGCCGCACATCTCCAACACTCTCCGGCTGCTCAACCTGTCGCCTGCGGTGCAGCGGCGGGTGGCGGCGGGGGTGCTGAGCGCAGGGCACGCCCGTGCGCTTCTTTCCCTGGAGAACCCGGAGACCCAGGATCATCTGGCGCATCGCATTGTGGCCGAGGGGCTGTCGGTCCGGGCTGTGGAGGAGATCGTCACCATGGGCGATCTCCATCCGGTCAAGGCACGCCGTCCCGCGGCTCGGCCAGCGGCCAGCCCGGCGCTCGACGAACTGGCCACCCGGCTATCCGATGCCTTCGACACCAGGGTCAAGGTCGAGCTGGGCAAGCGCAAGGGCAAGATCGTCGTGGAGTTCGGCTCGCTTGAGGATCTGGAGCGGATCGTGACCACCATGTCCCCGGAATGGACTGGGACGCTGAGCGCCTAGCCGGCTGACGCGCCCGCAGAGTTTCACGTGAAACTTGCCCCCGGATGTGGGGCAGCCCCGGACGGGTCAGCCGGCTGGCGACTCAGCTCTCGCTTCCCCAGCGGCCGGCTGTCCGAGCGGACCGGGCCAGTGGCCGGGTGGGGTCGGCCGCGAGGCCGCTGAGGAAAAGATCCAGCCACCGTTCCCTCCCGTCGGCGGGTTGGTCGGCTGGGGCGGTGGCAAGCAGCAGGGCGAAGTCGGCCGCGCTGGCGTCTGGGCGGAGGTGCCCTGCGGCCCTGGCGGTGGCCACGAGTTCCTCACCCGCGGCATAGACACGTGCCTCCAGCGGCCCGGCCTCCTCGCGGCCTAGCGCACGGGCCGCGGCTTTGATGGCCTGATCGCGTGCGGCATCGGCGACGAAGCGGCGGGCCAGTTCCTGGAGTTCCGGCCACGCGTCCGCGCCTGCCCGGACCCGGGCCGCGGCCGCCTCGACCTCGGCCGCCATGAACTCAAGATGTTCTTCGACGATGGCGTCGACGAGATCAGCTTTGGTCGGAAAGTGCCGATACAGAGTGCCCACGGCGACACCGGCCGCGGCGGCGATCGTGTCCATCGCGGTGTCCGGGCCCAGCCGGGTGATCTGCTCCCGTGCGGCTGTGATGATCTTCTCTCGGTTCCGGATGGCGTCGGCGCGAATCTGGCGAGGCGCTGGCACCTGGCCTCCTGGGCGACTTGCGAAAAGGTGAAGCTTGGTTCAGGATAACCTGAATACTGGTTCATGTTAATCGCGGCGTGGCTGTCACGCTGTCGATGCGAGGAGGGAAGGGACATGCCAGCACCCGCTGCGCTGGTGACCGGGGGCTCTTCCGGGATCGGCGAGGCCACCTGCCGTCGGCTGCACGAACTCGGCTGGACGGTGTATGCCGCGGCACGCCGCGCCGACCGGATGGCCGATCTGGCTGCTGTGGGCATTAACACGCTGGCACTGGATGTCACTGACGAGGCGTCCACGGCTGCCGCTGTCGAGCGGATCATCGCCGATCAGGGCCGCATCGACGTCTTGGTCAACAACGCCGGTTACGGCTCCTATGGCGCCGTGGAGGACGTGCCGCTCAGCGAGGCCCGCTATCAGTTCGAGGTAAACGTGTTCGGCCTGGCCCGGCTCATTCAGCTGGTGCTCCCGCACATGCGCCGTCAGCATCAGGGGAGAATCATCAACGTATCCTCTATCGGCGGCCAGATCCACGAACCACTGGGCGCCTGGTACCACGCCACCAAGTTCGCTGTCGAGGGACTGAGTGACAGCCTGCGCGTGGAGGTGTCACCCTTCGGTATCGACGTGGTGGTAATCGAGCCCGGCGCGATCCGCACCGAGTGGGGTTCGATCGCGGCGCAGAACCTCCGTCGCGCTTCCGCCAGCACGGCCTATAAGCAGCAGGCAGAGTATGTGGCCGCGGTACTCGAGTCGACGTCGGACCGAACTCCGCTCGCGTCACCGCCAGACGTCGTCGCGAATGTGATCGCCAGGGCAGCGGCCGCCCGGCGGCCCCGCACCCGGTACGTGGCGGGCCGGGGGGCACGAGTCATTGTTTCCGCCCGCCAGTTGCTTCCTGACCGTGCTTTTGACGCGCTGATCAGTAACGCCTACCGCATGATCGGATCACGGGCCGCCCGGGCAAAAGGTGCTGCCCCGTCGGCCCTGCCGTCGTCGCCGGGCGCCGGCGGATAGCGGCCGCCCGGCGCGGTTTCACGTGAAACACGGCTGACAGGTGGCTGTAGGGCTGCCGGGGCTGAGAGACTGCCGGGCTGACAGGGCTGCCGGACTGCCGGGCTGCCGGGACTGGGCGGGCTCACGGGCTGCCGGGGTCTGGGCGGGCTCACGGGGACCGGGCGGGCTGCACCCGGGCGGGCTGGCCGGGTGGCAGGAGGCGTCAGCGGGGGTGCGAGGCTACCTCGCGGATACTGGCCAAGAACGCTTCCACGTCGTCCTCGGCCGTGTTGAACGCGGTCATCAGCCGGACCACGCCGGTCCGCTCGTCCCAGACATAGAAACCCCACTCGCGCTGGAGCGGTTCGATATACCGGGGGTCCAGCTCGGCGAACACCGCGTTGGACTGGACGGCCTGGCGCACGCCCACGCCGGGAATCCCGCGCAGGCCACCGGACAGCCGCTGGGCCATCAGGTTCGCGTGGCGTGCGTTCTCCAGCCAGACGTCATCGGCCAGCAGCCCGTCGAACTGCGCGGCCAGGAAGCGCATCTTGGACGCCAGCTGCAGCAGTTGCTTGCGCTGGTAGGCGACCGTTTCGGTGAGGTCGGCCGCCATCACCACGACCGCTTCCACCGCCACCGCGCCGTTCTTGGTGCCGCCGAAGCTGAGCACGTCGGCTTCGGCGGCGATGTCGGCCAGCGAGCAGTCCAGGTGGGCCGCGGCGTTCGCCAGCCGGGCGCCGTCGATGTACAGCCTGAGCTGATTCGCCCGGCAGAACTCGCCGATAGCCCGCAGCTCGGCCAGCGAGTAGCAGGTGCCCAGCTCGGTGACCTGAGTGAGGCACACGGCCCGCGGCTGGGCCCGGTGTTCATCGCCCCGTCCGCCGAGCCGGGTGGCGATGAGCTCCGGGGTCAGCTTGCCATCCGGTGCGGCGACCGTGAGCAGCTTGCTGCCCAGCAGCCGTTCCGGGGCGCCGCATTCGTCCACGTTGAGGTGCGCGGTCTCGGCGCAGATGACCGCCTCGAACGGCCGCACCAGCAGGCTGAGGCCGAGCAGGTTGGCCGCGGTCCCGTTGAACACGAAGTAGGCCCCGCCAGCCGCACCGAACCGGTGGCTGAGCAGGCCGGCCGTCCGCTCGGTCCACGGGTCGTCGCCGTACCCGTGGGTGTCCCCGCGGTTCGCGGCGGCCAGCATGCGCAGCACGGCCTCATGGGCACCGGCGTGGTTGTCACTGCCAAAGCTCTTGCGAGAAGTCACCCGCCGAGCCTAGGGGGTGCGGCGGTAGCGCTAACGCCAGGGTAAGCCGGCCCGCGCCACGGCCCGCAGGAGCAGTTCCCGGCAGGTCACCCCGAGGTCCAGGCCGGCCGCGGCCAGCGCCATCGGCAGGGTGCTGGTCTCGGTCATGCCCGGCGCGACGTTCACCTCGAGAAAGAACACGTCATCCCCGGACACGATGAGGTCGGTCCGGGACAGGTCACGCAGGCCCAGCACCCGGTGGGCGGTCACCGCGACGCCGGCCACCTGGGCCGCCACGTCCGCGGGGAGCCGGGCCGGGGTGTAGAACTCGGTCTGCCCGGCGGTGTACCGGGCCGCGTAGTCATAGCTGCCGCCCCCCACCGGCTGAATCTCCACCGCAGGCAGTGCCTGCGGGCCATCACCCAGGTCGAGCACGCTCACCGCGACCTCGGTCCCGGACACATACTGCTCGACCAGCGCGGTGTCCCCGTAGCCGAAGCAGCCCATCATCGCGTTGGGGAGTTCGGCCTCGGTGAGCACCCGGGTCGCACCGAGCGCCGAGCCGCCGCGGGCCGGCTTGATGAACAGCGGGAGGCCCAGCCTGGCCACGACGCGCTCCAGGACCGCGCCCGCGCCCAGGTCGTGGAAGGTCTCCCGGGGCAGGGTCACCGACGCCGGGGTGCATACCCCGGCCGCGCCGAGCACGGCCTTGGCCGTCGGCTTGTCATAGGCCGACCGGCTCGCGCTGGCGGTCGAGCCGACGTACGGCACATCCAGCAGCGCGAGCACCTCTCGGATCGACCCGTCCTCACCGCAGGCACCGTGGATGGCCGGGAACACGGCGGCGGGGGGGTCCGCGGTGATCGCCGGGATCAGCGCGGCGTCAGCGTCGGCGATGACGGCCTCGACGCCCGCGTCGCACAGCGCATCGCGGATCCGGTCCCCAGAGCGGAGGGAAACCGCCCGCTCGGCGGACAGGCCCCCGGCGAGGACCAGCACATGGCCGAGATCGCTCACGGGACCGGATCAGCCGCGGCCGCGTCAGGAAGGTTCTGGACGCCGCCAGCCGGGTCAACCAGACCGGCCGGGCCGGCCGCCTCCTGGCTAGTGGAGGTCGTGGGACTGGAGAGGCTGGTGTGACTGGTGATGGAGGAAGTGACAGAGATGGGGCTGGTAGAGCTGGTCGGGTAAGTGATCGACGAGACGGGTGAGGAGGGGGGGACGGTGAGGGTGGGGCGGTACCGGCTGGGGCCGAAGGTGGACCGCAGGTCGACCTCGGCCGCGATCACGTCGGCCAGCCGCCGCACCCCCTCCCGGATCCGGCTGGGCTCGGGGAAGCAGTACGACAAGCGCAGATGATCGCCACCCTGGCCCCCGGCGTAGAAGCCGGTGCCCGGGACGTAGGCGACCCGGCCGGCGATGGCGCGGGGCAGCATGGCCTTGGCATCAACGCCGGCCGGCAGCCCGAGCCAGACGTAGAACCCGCCGCCGGGGGTGGTCCACCGGCAGCCCTCGGGCATGCTGGCCGCCAGCGCGTCGAGCATGGCGTCCCGGCGTTCCCGGTACAGCTCGCGGAACACCTTCACCTGCTCCCGCCAGGGCTGGCTGGCCAGGTACTCACGGACCATCAGCTGGGCCAGGCTGGAGTGGCACAGCACGGCGGACTCGGCCGCCAGGACCAGCTTGTCGCGCACTCCGGGTGGGGCCAGCGCCCAGCCCACCCGCAGGCCGGGAGCGATCGTCTTGGAGAACGTGCCCAGGTAGATGACGCCGTCCGGGTCATCGGCGCGCAGCGCGCGCTCGGGCTCCCCGCCGAAGCCGAGCAGCCCGTACGGGTTGTCCTCGACGACCGGCAGCCCGGCCCGCTGGCACAGGTCGAGCACCGCGGCCCGGCGCGGCCGGCCCAGGGTCACCCCGGCCGGGTTGTGGAAGGACGGGCAGGTGTACAGGAACTTGGGCCGCCGGCCCCCGGCGGCCAGCCGGCTGATCGTCTCGGCCAGTGCCGCCGGGATGAGCCCCTGGTCATCCATGGGCACATGGACCACTGACGCCTCATAGGACGCAAATGTCCCCAGCGCCCCCACGTAGGACGGGCCCTCAGCCAGCACGACGTCGCCCGGATCGACAAAGATCCTGGTCAGCAGGTCGAGGGCCTGCTGCGAGCCGACCGTGACCACGATCTCGTCCGGGTGGGCCCGGATGCCCTCCAGCGCCATCACGTCGCAGATGCCCTCGCGCAGCCCGGGGTCGCCCTGCCCCGAGCCGTACTGCAGGGCCACCGCGCCACGGTCGGCCACCAGCTGGGCCGCCATCTCACCCACCGCGTCCAGCGGCAGCGCCGGGATGTACGGCATCCCGCCGGCCAGCGACACGACCTCCGGCCGGGCGGCCACCGCGAACAGGGCACGGATCTCCGAGGCGACCATCCCGCGCGCCCGCGTGGCGTAGCGCTCCAGGTAGGGATCGACCCGGGCCGGCCGGGGGGACAGGCGGCTGGGTGACGGCGCTGAACCGACCGGTGGCGGCTGCTCGGATGGCACGGACGCTCCTGGTGTCGATGGGTACCATGTCAGGGTACGGGGCCGGGGCCGGACGCGCCCGGGAGTAGCCGGGAACCAGCACAGCCGCAGGTCATCTCAACCGCAGTCGTCTCAACCGCAGTCGTCTCAACCACAGTCGTCTCAACCACAGTCGTCTCGATCAGCAGGGGTGCCAGTGCCGCGCCGTCTCGTCAGCGTCACCCTGGACAACGTGGACGACCTGCCCAAGCGGTGCCGCCGGTGTGTGTTCTGGGAACTCGACCCGGTGAGCCACGCCCGCGCCGAGGAAGTAGGCGACCCGGCGCTGGAAAAGGAAGCCTGGATCTCCTCGATCCTGCTGGAGTGGGGCAGCTGCGGCAAGATCGTCTACGTGGACGGCGCGCCCGCCGGCTACGTCCTCTACGCGCCGCCGATGTACGTGCCGCGGTCGCTGGCCTTCCCGACCAGCCCGGTGAGCGCGGACGCGGTGCTGCTGATGACCGCGCACATCATGAGCGAGTTCACCGGCGGCGGGCTGGGCCGGATGCTGGTCCAGGGGGTGGCCAAAGACCTCACCCGGCGGGGGGTCAAGGCCATCGAGGCGTTCGGTGACCTGCGCTCCGAGGGCCTGTCCTGCGTGCTCCCCGCCGACTACCTGCTGGCCGTGGGATTCAAGACGGTCCGCCCGCATTCGCACTACCCCCGGCTGCGGCTTGAGCTGAAGACCGCGGTGTCCTGGCGGGAGGACGTCGAGGTGGCGCTGGAACGGCTGCTCGGCTCGGTGAGCCCGGAGCGGGCGCTGCGCCTCGCCTGAGGGCGCTAGGGCCCGTTCTCCTCATGCAGCAGCAGGAGTGAGTAGGCGGCCACGGATGAGTCGTCGGTGATGGTTCCGTTAAGCACCATGGTCTTGAATTCCTGGCGGGATACCCAGCGTGTCCGCATGTCCTGCTCCTCGGGTTCCCGGTCCGGGCGGCCCGAGGTGAGGCCGGTGGCCAGGTAGACGTGGAAGCCCTGGCCGGACGTGCCGTGTGAGCTGTGCAGATAGCCCAGCCGGGTCAGCTCGCGGGCACGCAGGCCGGTCTCCTGCGCCAGCTCCAGCCGGGCCAGGTCCTCCGGGTCGCCGCTGCCCCGGCCGGGGAAGGCGCCCTGCGGGAAGCCCCAGGCGCGGCGCCGCACCGGGTACCGGTACTCCTCCACCAGGCAGAACCGGTCCGCCTCCATCGCGACGACCACCGCGAAGTCGGGCTTGTCGACGACCGCATAGGTGCCGCGGCTGCCGTCCCGGCGCTCGATTTCGTCCCGGCGCAGGGCCATCCAGTGGTCCTCGTAGACCACGCTGGACGCGAGCGTGCGGATCTCCGGGTCGTCGGCGGCGGTCATCCCGGCCGGCAGCGCGAGACGCGGGCCGGTCAGATGAAGTCGGCCAGCTCCTTGAGCAGCGCGGACTTCGACTTGGCCCCTACGACCTGCTTGACGACCTCGCCTCCGGAGAACACGTTGAGCGTCGGGATGAGCATGATCCCGTACTTCTGCGCGGTCTGCGGGTTCTCCTCGATGTTCAGCTTGACCACGTCGATCTTGTCCGCGTGCTCGGTGGCGATCTGCTCGAGCACCGGGGCGACCTGGCGGCACGGGCCGCACCACTCGGCCCAGTAGTCCACGATGACCGGCTTGGCGTTCTGCACGACTTCGGCGTCGAAGGTGGCGTCGGTCACGACTTTGGTTGCGCCCACGGTTGCTGCTTCCTTCCGTTGTTCTCGGCTTGGCTGAAGATCAGACGCTGCGGGACTCGTGGTCCGCGAGCCACCGCTCGGCGTCCAGGGCCGCGGCACACCCGGTGCCCGCGGCAGTGACCGCCTGGCGGTAGGTGTGGTCGACCACGTCGCCGCAGGCGAATACGCCGTCGAGGTTGGTGCGGGTGCTGGGCTGATCGACCAGGAGGTAGCCCTCCTTGTCCATGTCCAGCTGGCCCTTGAACAGCTCGGTGCGCGGGTCGTGGCCGATCGCGATGAACATCCCGTCCACGCCGAGCGTGCTCTCCTCGCCGGTCCGGGTGTCGCGCAGCCGCAGCCCGGTGACCTTGCTGTCGCCGAGCACCTCGGCGACCTCGCTGTTCCACTTGAAGCTGATCTTCGGGTTGGTCAGCGCCCGGTCCTGCATGATCTTGGACGCGCGGAGCTTGCCCCGGCGGTGGACCACGGTCACGTTCTTGGCGAACCGGGTCAGGAATGTGGCCTCCTCCATCGCCGAGTCACCGCCGCCGACCACCGCGATGCTGCGTTCGCGGAAGAAGAACCCGTCACAGGTCGCGCACCAGGAAACGCCGTGCCCGGACAGCCGCTTCTCGCCCTCCACGACCAGCTCCCGGTAGCGCGAGCCGGTGGCCACGATCACGGTCCTGGCGTGGTAGGTCTCGCTGTGCGTCTTGACCACCTTGGGCGTGGCGGCCAGGTCCACCTCGGTGACGTCGTCGGGGATCAGCTCGGCGCCGAACCGCTCGGCCTGCTTGCGCATGGAGTCCATCAGGTCCGGGCCGAGCACGCCGTCCGGGAAGCCGGGGAAGTTCTCCACGTCCGTGGTCTGCATCAGCGCGCCGCCCGCGGTCACCGACCCCTCGAACACGAGGGGGGACAGCTTCGCCCGCGCCGCGTAGACCGCCGCCGTGTACCCGGCGGGACCCGAGCCGATGATGATGACATCCCGAATGTCGGTCACTCTTGTTCGCCCTTCGCTGAACTCGCACCGCAGTCAACCGATCCTAGGGCGCGAAGATTCCCCAGGCGGCGATTCCGGCCGTGCGGCGCGGACGGCACTGGCGGGCGGTCAGCCGGCCGCCGCGAGCTGCGCCCTGGCCCGTACAGCGGGGTGCGCCGGCGTGCAGCCCGGGCCGGTCACGTACACCATCGGCGGATGGCCTTCCACCACGATGATAAGCGCCCGGCGGCCCTGGTAGGAGCCCTCATCCACCAGCCGGACCGGCCGTCCACGGGCGATCGCCAGGGCGCACGCCCGCAGCGCGGCCGCGGGATGCGGCTGGCGGGCCAGCGGGCCGGCCGAGACCGCCGGGCGGCGCGACGCGGTCGCGCTCCTGGCCAGCTGCGCGGCGGCCTGCTGGCCGAGCGTGCCCGGCTGGTAGCGGGTCCCGCTGTAGGTCACGGTCATCGCGGCCGAGGACCCGGCCGCCGATGAGTTCGGCTGCATCCCGGGCGCGGAATGCCCGCCGGCCGCCGGGAGGCCAGCGGCGGGCTCGGCCGCCCCGGAGGACGCGGACGAGGTGGGCGAGACGGCCTGGGCTATCCCGTAGCCGACCCCGCCCAGCACGACCACGGCCGCGGCCGCGGCCAGGCCGCGCACCGCGGCGGGCGACTGCAGCCACCGCCACCGGCCGCCACCGGGCCGGGCCGCGCCCGGGCGCCGGGCCGCACCGGCTGGCTGGGCGGGGCCTGGAAGCGGGGCGGGGCCTGCTGGCTGGGCGGCGCCGTTACCCTCGGCGCCGGCGGGCAGTGCCGCCCGGCGGGCGGACTCCGCGGCCAGCGCCGCGTCCAGCCGGGCCGCGAGCGCGGGCGGCAGCGACGGCGCGGGGATGTCCCGGAGCGCCGCCGTGACCTCGGCCAGCCGGGCCTGATCCGCGGCGCACTGCGGGCAGCCCGCCAGGTGTGCGTGGACCCGCGCGGCCCGGGCACGGCTGAGCAGCCCCTCGGCGTAGCGCGCCTGGGACTCGGCGGACACATGTCCTCTCATGCCCGGTTCTCACCTGCTCCTTCCGGAGGTGAGACGCGCGGAACGGCTGGCTGGTTCCGCCCTGGCCCTGGCGGGCCGGCCGGCCCGCGGCGCAGATGGGCCAGCAGCGGCAGCAGCCGGGCCCGGCCACGGGCGCACCGGCTCTTCACCGTGCCGACCGAGATGCCCAGGATGTCGGCCGTGTCGGCGACCGGGTACCCGAGCATGTCCACCAGGACCAGCGCCGCCCGCTGTTCGGGCGCGAGCGTGCGCAGCGCGGCCCGCACGTCCAGCGCGGTGTCCTGATCCGGCGCGGCCAGCCCGTGCGCCAGCACGTCCAGCGTCTGCTCGTCCATCCCGCTGGCCGCGGGGCGCGCCGCCCGGCGGCGCAGCCGGTCCAGGCACGCGTTCACCACGATCCGGTGCAGCCAGGTGGTGACCGCGGATTCGCCGCGGAAATCCGCCGCCCGGCGGAACGCGGAGATCATCGCGTCCTGCAGGGCGTCGGCGGCCTCGTCCGGGTCCCCGAGCGTGCGGACCGCGACCGCCCACAGCCGCTCCCGATGGCGGACGAACAATATTCCGAACGCTCCGGCGTCCCCACTGACATGCCGCCGCAGCAGGTCGCCGTCGGTGGGCTCGGCCGGCCCGCCGGGCGCGGCGGGTGAGCCCGGGTCAGGCCGGCCGGGACCAGGGTGGCCGGCGGCGGGCGGCTGGCCCGGGCCGGGCTGGCCGGCCATGGCTCAGCCCGTTCCCCGGACGGCGATGTTGTAGATGAACGCCTCGAACGTGTTACTGCTGCCGGGCTTGGGCGGCAGCTTGGTGAACCAGATCAGCACGTACCGGCCCGTGGGGGAGTTCTTGGTCTTGAAGGTCTGGGTGCCCGCGCCCACGTCCCGCCGCTTGGCCACGGTGTGGAACGAGCTCAGCCCGGCCGGGCTGACGGAGTTGCTGTTGCCGACCTTGATGGCCACGGTCGCGCCGGCCGTGGGCCCGAACGTGACCTGCACGGTGCTGAGGCTGACCGGCTTGCCCATGTCCAGGATCAGGCCGGTGCCCTTCTTCAGGTTACCGAAGGCCGCATAGGTCAGGTAGAACTGCGTGTGCCAGGCGGTTTGCGAGTTGTTGTCGATGGCCGCGGGGGCCTGGTCGTTGTTTTCGTTGCCCGGATCCGAAGCCAGGCCGAGTGCGTCGAACCCGCCCGCCGAAACCGGCTTGAGCGTGGTGACGGTCGGCGCCGGGCTGGCCGAGCCGCCGCCGGTCCGGCCGGCGCTGACCGGGGAGCCGCCGCTGGAGCGGGTCAGGCTGTACACGCCGGTGCCGATGGCCGCCACGACCAGCAGCGTGATCACCGCGATCACCGCCCGGCTGACCGGCCGCCGGGGCGGCCGGGACACCGGTGGCCGGGGGCGGCCCGCGGGCGGCCAGCCAGCCGTACCCGGGTAGGTGTCCGGGTAGTCGATGGCTCCGTCCGGCCGGTGGTACCCGCCCGGGCCGGCGAAGCTGTCCGGCCGCGGTGGTGGTGGCGGCGGCGCGGGCGCGGGCGGCGGCGCGAGCGGCGCCGGGATCACCTCGTACAGCGCGTCGGCCAGCAACGCCGGGGTGGTCAGCCGCGGGCCGCGGCGGCGGTCCCGCTGGAACAGCGCCTGGCAGGTCACCTCGTCGATGGATGCGGGCACCCCGGCGGCCACCTGGCGGGGGCTGCACGGCGTGCCGTCGGCGGCCAGCGGGGCAGGGGGCAGCGCACCCATCCCGGGGCCGGGCCAGTAGCAGGTCAGCGCCGCGTACAGGAGCATGGCCAGCCCCTGGGTGTCGGCCAGCGGCGGGTCATCGGCGGTGACGTCGGCCAGCGCCGCCTCGACGCCGAGCCCGATCACCTTCACCCCACCGCCGGGTGTCCAGCGCAGCGACTGCGGGGTCAGGCACAGGTGAGCCAGGCCAGCCGCGTGCGCGGCGGCCAGCGCCTCAGCCGCCTCGGCCACGATCTCGGCGCCCCGGGCGGGTTCCATCGGCCCGTCGGCGAGCAGGTCATCCAGCGATTCGCCCGCCACCCACTCCATGACGACGTAGGCCGAGTCCCAGTCGTCCTCCACGTCGAACACCTGGGCCAGCCGGGCATCGGTGAGCCGGCTGGCCGCGCGGGCCGCGGTGAGCACCTCGCGGATCCGGGGGAAGCCGGGCGCGAACGTCAGCACCGCCACCGGCCGGGCCAGGATTTCGTCAATGGCCTTCCAGCCCGACCAGCCGCCGCTGTCGGTGACCCGGTCCTCAAGCCGATAGCGGCCGCCGAGGCGGGTGCCCGGTTCCGAGATAAAGGTGCTCATAGGTGCCAAGCCAAGAGCGGGGCAGGCTCTCGAACCTCCTTCCGGGCCCCCGTAACTGCCAGCGAGGTAGAGCGCGCGAGCATGGTGCTGGACACCATGCTAAGCCGAGCGGGCTGGCATGGCGCGATGTGGCTGCCCTGCCATCGCAAACCGTTACACGTTCCAGACACCGCGTTTGGTTCCAGGTCACTCGTGCTGAGCTGCTGCTCGCTGCGGCCGGCGGCGGTCACCGGCGGAGCCGCGCAGCCACGGTAGTGATCAGGTCGGTGACCTCGCTGATCCGCAGCGCCCGGGCGAACAGCAGGTACAGCAGCAGTCCGCCGGCCCCGCCGAGCACGACGGTGACCAGCCCGTAGACCGGCCCGGGGGCGAACAGCACACCGACCATGAAGGTCACCGCCCAGGCGAAGAGCAGCGCCGGGACGGCGGCCAGGTTCATCCGCAGCAGCGCGCTGGCGATCTGGCGGCCGGCCAGGCCACCCAGCCGCCGCCGCAGGATCCACCAGGACAACGCGGCGCCGACCAGGTTGGACAGGCCGAACGCGACGCCGAGGCCTTCCACCACGTGCCCGGCGGGCAGCACCGCCAGCGCGAGCAGGCTGCCCCCGATGTTGGCGGCCATCACGGCCACCCCGATGAACATCGGCGTGCGGCTGTCGTGCAGCGCGTAGAACACCCGCAGCATGAGCTGGAACATCATGTACGGCACCAGGCCGAGGGAGAAGACGCCGAACACCTCGCCGATGTAGCGGGCCTCGGCCACAGTGGTGCTGCCGTGGACGATGGCGAACAGGAACTCGGCCAGCGGCGCGCCGAGCACGATCAGCAGCAGGGCGGCCGGCACCACGACCGCTGAGGACAGCCGGACCCCGGTGGAGAAGTCGCTGCGGACCAGCGCCAGGCGGCGCTCGGCGGCGTGCGCGCTCATCCGCGGCAGCAGCGCGGTGATGACCGAGATGCCGATGATCGCGTACGGCATCTGGAACAGCTGCCAGGCGTAGCTGTAGGTGGAGAACGAGTCGAAGCTGGCCCCGGGGTGCGTGGACGCCGCGTTCGCGACGTTCTGCACGACGAGGAACGAGACCTGGGTGGTCAGCACGTAGCCGAGCAGCGGGGCGGCCATCCGGCGGATCTCGGTCACCTCGGCCCGCCGGAAGTCGAAGCGCGGGCGCCAGCGGAAGCCGGCCCGGTGCAGCGCCGGGATCATGGCCGCGGTCTGCGCGATGATGCCCAGCGTGGTGCCGAAGCCGAGCAGCTGGACCTGGCCGGCCGAGATGCTGGCCGGGCTGACGCCGATCCCCCCGGTCGCGATGAACAGCAGCAGGACCAGGATCACCACGATGTTGTTGATGACCGGGGTCCACATCGGCGCGGCGAACCGGCCCCGCGCGTTCAGCACCCCGCCGGCCATCGAGCTCACCCCGTAGAAAAAGATCTGCGGGATGAAGAAGAACGCGAAGATAACCGTCAGGTGGCGCTCCGGGCCGGTCAGCGCGTGCGCGTACAGGTTCACCAGGAGCGGGGCGGCCAGCGTGGCCAGCACGGTCAGCGCGGCTAGGGCCATCGTGGCCAGGGTGAACATCCGCTGGTCGTAGGCCTCGCCGCCGTCCGCATCCCGCTTGGCCGCGGCGACCAGCAGGGGCACCACCACGCTGGTCAGGATGCCGCCGAGCATCAGGTCGTAGACCGCGTTGGGCAGCGTGTTGGCGTTGTTGTAGGAGTTGGCCACGCCGACCACGCCGAGCGCCCAGACCAGCATCAGCGTGCGCAGGAACCCGGTCCCGCGGGAGGCGAGCGTGCCGAGCGCCATCACCCCGCTGGACCGGACCAGGCTGGTTCCCTCCGGCCCGGTGCCACCCGGGTCCGGCGGCCCGGCGGCCTCCAGCGCCGCCTCCTCCGGAACGGCGTCCGGCTGGCCGGCGCTGGCCGGGGCGGCGGGCTCGGCCCGGCGCGGGCTGCCGGGGAGCCCGGGGATCCCGGCGAGCAGGCCAGCGCCGCCGCGGCTGTGCCGGGGGCCCGCGGGCCGACGGTGACCGGCACCGCTGCGCGGGCTGTCGCCCCCGCCCGTGTTATCGGGGGCGCTCCACCCGGCTTGGGGCGCTGGCGTACTCATCCGGCTCCTCGGGTGTGTCGTCGTCACGAGCCCGCTCGCTGACGACGGTATCCGTTCGGTCGGGCGATTCGCCGGGTGATCCGGCGGGATCCGCCCCGTTGGCGTCCTGACCTGGCCCGGTTTCCGGCCCGGCCGTTGGCCCGGTACCGCCGCCGTCGGGCGGCGTGGCGCGCGACCGGCTGCGCCGCCGCGCCCCGCGGACCACCGCGGTGATCACGAACACCCCGCAGGCGACCGCGACGATCAGCAGCGCCGTGCTGCCGAAGTGGGTGGCGTCCACGGTCAGCTGGGCCCGGGTCCCGGGCACCGGCTGGCCGTTGGGCGCGAACAGCTGCAGCTTGAGCACGGTGGTGCCGGCCGCCGCCGCGTGCACCCGGACCGCCACCGTGCGCTGCTGGTGGGGCCCGATCACCACCGGCTTCGGGGGCACCTCGACGGTGATCCGCCCCGATGGTGCCCACACCCGCAGCTGCACCGTGACGGGCAGGTTGAGCTTGTTGTTGATGGACACCGGGACCGAGCCGGACCTCCCGGTCAGCGTGTCCTGACCGGTGCCGACGATGCGCACCTGCCGCCACTGCGCGTCCAGGTAGCCGTTGATCCGGCGGAGCAGGGCCCGGGGCCGCGCCGGGTCACCCCGCCAGGCCGACGATTCCACCGTGGCCACCGCGCTGGCCAGCGAGCTGGTGGGTGCCTGCCCGCCCAGCATGCTGGCCTGCAGCCGGATCCCGCCCGCGACGCCTCTGAGCCGGTGCAGCACAGACCGGTGCAGCTCGCCGTGGCCGACCTCCCGCTGCGGTGGCGGCCGGCGGGCCACCTGCCCGGCGCCCGGGTGCGCGGCGACCAGGCTGGCCAGGCTGGCCGGGCGCAGCCAGGGCGCGTCCGTCGTCTCCGCCAGCAGCTGGCTGGCCAGCCCGGGGGCCGGGTTCCACTGGCGCGGCGGGGTGACCACCACGGTGCGGGGCAGCTGGGGCTGCTCGGCCGCGATCATCGCGGTCTCGGCCAGGAAACGCTGCTCGGCTGCGAACGAGCCGGCCGCGGTCGGCGCGCCGGCCAGCACCTGGCTGAGCGTGCTGTCGGCCAGCGCCACGCGCATGCCCGCGTTCACCCCGTCCGGCGTCGTGGTGATGGCGCTCGGCGTGTAGCCGGCCGCGATCTTCGGCGGCATCAGGCTGCTGTTCAGGACGACCGTGCCGATCCCGTGCGCGGCCAGGCTGCTGAGCACCGCGTAGTCGGCGATGCCCGCGGCTGGCCAGGCGATCTGCCCGAATTTGCCCGCGGGCCGCTGCACGCCACCCAGCAGGGCCTGCGCGGTCGCGCGTCCGATGGTGTAGGCGCGGGTCAGGTCGCCGCCCAGGCCGGCGTGGGTCAGCGCCGAGGAGTCCACGTCGGCGTACGGGGTGGTGAAGAAGTCCTGCCGCGCGGTGACCGAGGTCACCCCGGCCAGCCAGGCCCGGGCCGCGGCGCTGGCGCGCTGGCCGGTGGCACCGGCGCAGGCGGGCGTGCCGCCCACCCGGTAGCCGCGGGTCATCGTCTTCGCGCTGGCCACCAGGCTCGGGTCGATCGCCCAGGTCAGATCCGCGCCGCTGGCCGCCGGGGCACTGCCGTCGGCCAGCAGCCGGCCCAGCCGCCCGCTGGTGGCCAGGCTGCCGGCCAGGTCGTTGGTGAGCAGCGCGGCGCAGGCCTGCTGCTGGGGCTGGCCGATCAGCGGCCACACCCAGGCCAGTTTTTCACGGTGGGCCAGCCCGGCCCGGGCCCGCGAGCCCGGCCAGAACGGCAGGAACGTCCGCTGGTGGGCCAGCGGACGCCCGGACGTCGTCACCTGGGCCGCCAGCGGGTACACGCCGAACTGGGTCAGGTGCAGGTTCGCGGGCCGCACGGTCACCGTCCACTGCTCGCTGGTGCCCGGGGCCAGGCTGCCCGGCAGCAGGGTCACCGCCCCGGCCACCGGCGCGTCCACCGGCAGGTTGAGGTCGTCCGCCGCGTAGCTGGCCATCTCGGCCCGGCTGGTGAAGGCGGTGGTGGACGACCACAGCGTCACGGCCAGGTTGGACACCGGGCTGCCGGTCGGGTTGCTGACCGTGCCGGCCACCGTCACCCGCTGCCTGGGCCCGGCGACCTGCGGGCTGACCGACAGGATGGAGATGCTCACCTGAGGCTGGGCCGCGGCCGCCGCGGGCTGCTGCCCAGCCGCCAGCACCGACCCGCCGGCCGCAACGGCCAGCGCGGCCAGGGCGAGTCCCACCCGCCCCGGGCACCGGCCGGGCCGCCCGGCGCGGGCGGGCCTCCGGTCGCG
>Ga0335078_10005499_pt1 | contig 18716 bp, 12 predicted proteins | sample Lox_Sample_32_FD_206711 | JGI IMG/M metagenome (GOLD analysis project Ga0335078, IMG submission 206711) | Soil microbial communities from Loxahatchee National Wildlife Refuge, Florida, United States - Lox_Sample_3.2 | ecosystem: Environmental > Terrestrial > Soil > Wetlands | place: USA... | reverse complement strand
AAGATCCCGATATTTTTGAATACGCCTTCCACTCCTCCAAGTTTCCACCCAACGGAGCAAACCGCGGCTACTACCTAAACACGAAGCTCGACACACTCATTGATCAGGCCCGCGGCCAAACCGATCCCAATCTGCGTAAGCCTCTCTATTCCGAAGTGCAGTCGATCCTGGCGCAAGACGTCCCTTACATCGACCTCTGGTATCTCGACAACGTCCTCGTGCACACAAGGCGGGTCTCCAACCTGAAGCTAAATCCCGCCGGCAACTACGACTTCCTGCGCACCGCGGAACTCACTCCACAATAGATCACCAATTCCTTGATCTGCATCGAAAAAGGATTTTGTCATTCCGAGCGCAGCGAGGAATCTGCTGTCCTGTGTGGCGAGTCAGGCTCCGCGCTCTTCTTCGCGTGATACCATCGAATTTCGCATGCGGATTCTCTTCATCGGTGACATTTTCGGACGCCCCGGACGCACCATCGTCAAAGACCGTCTCCCGGGCATCGTGCGCGACCACAGCATCGATCTGATCATTGCCAATGGCGAGAATGCCGCTGCCGGATTCGGAATCACCCCGGCTCTTGCCGAAGAACTCTTCGAACTCAATATCGACGTCATCACCACCGGCAACCACGTCTGGGACAAGCGCGAGATCGTCGACTACTTCGAACTCGTCGCCGGAAACGGGCACGGTCCCGCCCGGCGAGTCCTGCGGCCCGCAAACTATCCCGCGGATATGCCCGGCTCCGGCATCTACAAAGGCCTCAAAGGCAAGGTTCCCTACGCCGTCATCAATCTTCAAGGACGCGTCTTCATGGCCTCGAACGACGATCCCTTCCGCACGGTCGACCACCTGCTCAAGCGGGTCGAAGCTAAAGTCATCCTCGTCGACATCCACGCCGAGGCGACCTCCGAAAAAATTTCTCTCGGATGGTACCTCGATGGACGCGTGACCGCCGTCGTCGGCACCCACACGCACGTCCCGACGGCCGACGAGCGCGTGCTTCCCAACGGAACCGCCTACATCACCGACGTTGGCATGAGCGGCCCCTACGATGGCGTTATCGGAGTAAAGAAAGAACTCGTGGTCGGCAAATTCCTCAACGGAATGCCCGTCCGCTTCGAGCCCGCCACAGGAGACGTCCGCCTCTGCGCCGTAATCATCGATTGCGACGAAACCACCGGCAAAGCCCAGAAGATCGAGCGCCTGATGCTGTCTTAAGGTGGCCTGGATTCGTCCGCCCTAAGTTGATTTCCCCAAGTCTTGTCATCCTGAGACGCGTGTTTTCGCGGCTCAGGATCTATGCATTGGGAAGATAACGCGAAACAAACGGGGACAAGAAATCAGAAACGGCGCAAGGAACGGATTCCCATTCGTTCCCCATATCGCAGATCGCGCAAGGGTTGAAACCAAGGTACTCTTGAGGTCCTGATGGCGCGTCCGAAATTGAGGAAGGCACGGTAAAATCAAAAACGATGAGGCGCTGGTCAATCTTGGCAGTCATAATCTCGGTGCTATCCTCCGTCTCCGGAGTCTGCGCCGACACGGCGCTCACCCCGCCCATCACTTGCGCCAACGGGCTCATCGGCAGTATCAACTGCATTCCCACGAAAAAAGAAGTGAAACAGGCTCGCGAAGCCTTTGATCGCGGCGTGAAATTGCACAAGCGTCAGGACTTTCTCGAGGCTTTCAACCAGTTCGACGATGCGGCCAGGCTAGATCCGCGCAATGTGAGCTATCTCACCGCCCGCGAGATGTTAAAAGCCAAGCTGGTCTTCGAGCATATCCAGCAAGGAAATCTGCTGCTGGCATCGGATGCGCGCATTCGAGCAGCCACTGAGTTTCGCGCAGCCCTCAATCTCGATCCTGACAACGCCTTCGCTCGCGAGCGTTTCGAGGAAGCTACCCAGCCGCAGCTGCTGCCCGTGGCGCAGGCTGAGCCGACTCCGTGGGGCAATTCGAGCGAAATTCTGCTTCAGCCTTCCGATAGCGTGGCCACGTTCCACTTTAGCGGCGACGCCAAGGTCCTCTTCGCCGAGTTGGCTGCCGCTTATGGAATGAAAGTGCAGTTCGACGACTCAGTCCAGGCTCGCCCGGTCGTCTTTAACATCGATAACGTGGATTTCTTCACCGCGCTGCGCTTGGCATGCCAGGTCAGCAAGATGATGTGGGGCGCTCTCGATCAGCATCAGTTCTTCATCGCCGCCGACAACAGTCAGAATCACAAGCAATACGACCGGATGGTCTTGCGCACCTTCATCCTGCCTCCGCACACCACACCGCAGGAAGCAACCGACATGGTTTTAGCCATGCGCAACATGTTCGACTTGCGATTCATCACCTCGGGTCAGACGGCGGACACGGTCGAACTCCGCGGCCCGGCGCCCGCAGTCGATGCCTGCGCGCGCCTTCTTGAACTATTGAATAACGGACGCCCGCAGATCATGCTCGATGTCCGCGTCTTCCAGATCAACCATCAGCTTACGCGCAATATAGGTCTCCACATCCCCTACACGTTCAACATGTTCAACATTCCGGCCGCAGCGCTGGCAGGTCTCTCGGGGCAGAACATTCAGCAACTCATCAATCAGTTGATCGCGTCCGGAGGCATCAACCAGGTAGGCAGCACCGCGCTCTCGGGACTTCTCGCGCAATTGGGAGGACAGCAGAACTCCATCTTCAGCCAGCCGCTGGCCACATTCGGAGGCGGCCTCACCTTCATGGGACTCAGTCTCGACAAGTTATCTGCGGCCTTGTCGGTCAATGAGTCCTGGGTGCGGAGCCTTGAAAATCTTTCGATGCGCGCCGGACAAGGCAGCGAAGCGACATTCCATCTAGGCGAGCGCTTCCCGATTCAAAATGCGAGCTATGCCCCGATCTTCAACTCTCCGCAGATTTCGCAGGTCCTCGGAAATCAGAGCTACATTCCGCCTTTCCCCTCCGTCAGCTACGAAGATCTCGGGTTGAATGTCAAAGTAAAGCCCGCAGTTCATGGAGACGGCACGATTACGCTTCAGCTTGAAATGCAGGTACGGTCTCTCACTGGCCAGGCGGACAACGGCGTGCCCGTGATTTCCAATCGGGAGTACACCGGAAGCATCCGCGTAAAAGATGGAGAGCCGACGTTTGTCGCCGGCGCGATCTCCAACTCGGACACTCTTTCGATGAGCGGCCTTCCAGGGTTCGGTGCGATTCCTCTTCTGAACCAGACAATGCTCACCAACACCAAGACGGTCAACGAAGACGAGCTGATGATCGCCATCACGCCCCACGTCGTCGCCAACTTCAGCCGAGCGACTCCAGAGATCTGGGTTTCGGAGCGCTAGCTCCGCGAGCACAAATCAGTTTCAGATTCGTATCAGAATGAGGTGACGGTCTGTTTGCTGCTGCTGTTCAGACTCGTACCGGACCGAAGTCGGATCCCAAGCCGCGAAGCGGCGACAGAATGCAGCCCACGGCGCAAGCCGTGGGTGGGTAGAAACCGAAGCAGTCAGCCCCGTAGGGGCGAAAGAAACAGAACTAGTTATTCTTGGCAGCGAAATCCACCAACCCCTTGTAAACATCGGCAAGACGCGGGTCAAAACTGCTGATGCGCCGCCCATTGATGAACAACGTCGGCGTGCTGCCCACTTCCACCGACTTACCCAATGCAATCGACGCATCCACATGCGCCTTCGTCTCGGGCTTGGCCGCGCAGGCGGCGATGTCGCTTCCCTTCACTCCCGCGCCATCCGCGATCGCAGTTAGTTTCTCGTCCACATTTTCAGCGGTAATATCCGCCTGCGTTTCGTAGGTCTTGGACACAAATTTCCAGAAAGCGTCGGTTGACGCGCGTCCAACGCAATCGGCATATTCTGCGCCCTTCATCGCCCAATTGTGCATTTCGAGCGGGAAATTCTGAAATACAAAGCGGGCGTTGGGTTCAGCGGCCACCAGTTGTTCGATCGGTTGTTGTGCCTGCTTGCACGCCGGACATTGCAGATCGCCGAATTCCACGATCGTAACCGGAGCCTCCTTCGGCCCGCGCGATGGACCCGAGACCCCCTTCTCCAGCGTCTTCTTCACCGGCTCAAACGGCCGCGCCCCGAAGGGTATGATCTCTCCCACGAGCGCATGCTTGCCATCGGCTCCCACGTAGAACTTGGTCATCTGCTGTCCTTGCGGATTCGCCAGCACGACGTCCACTTCCGACAATCCCGGAATCTGCGAAGGCTTAATGCTGGCGATCTTCCATGTGACATCGGGCTGATATCCGAATTGCTGATGCAGGAAGGCATCCACGGTCGCTTCCGACGGAAGATTGTCGGCCGACGAAGTAGCCGGCTTCGCGGCGCCTGTGCTTGCAGGCTTCGCAGCCGTTTGTTGCGCACCCGCAACAGAAAGGCTCAGAAGAAAGATACAGATCAGGTTCACAAAACCGCGCATGTTTTCCTTTCGCATCAATAATTCAGGGTTGGAACACAACGTCGGGATCGCAAATAACAGGATACTTCAGAAAAGGTTTTCAAACGTCAGACCTGGCGGCAATCGGGAACCGCCGCCCATAGCCGAACGCCTTCGGCGAGATCTTCAGGCCCGGCGCAGCTTGTTGCCGCTTGTACTCCGCCCGGTCCACCATCCGCACGACTCGCCGCACCACCTCGATATCAAATCCGTGATCGGCCGCAATCTGCTCGATCGGATGCGAATCCTCCACATAATCTTCCAGCACCGCATCCAGCACTTCATACGGCGGCAGCGAATCGCTGTCCTTCTGATCCGGACGCAACTCGGCCGAAGGCGGCTTCTCAAGCGTCGCCGCGGGAATCATCTCGCGCCGCGAATTCACATAGTGGCTGAGACGATAAACAAGAGTTTTTGGAACGTCGGAAATCACCGCCAGCCCACCCACCATGTCTCCGTACAGCGTGCAGTAGCCCACGCCCAATTCACTCTTGTTGCCGGTCGACAAAACGATCGCTCCAAATTTGTTCGACAGGGCCATCAGCAGCATGCCCCGAGCCCGCGACTGCAGATTCTCTTCGGTGACGTCTTCCGGTGTTCCGGCAAAAACATCCTTCAGCATGCCGCGATACGCCTGGTACGCCGGATCGATCGAGATCAATTCGAAGCGGATTCCAAGATTCTTGGCGAGCGTCCGGGCATCATCAATGGACCCTTGGGAAGAATACGGCCCAGGCATTCCGACCCCGATGACATTCTCTGGCCCGATGGCATCAGCGGCAATGACCGCCGTCAGGGCCGAATCGATGCCGCCGCTTAAACCGATGATGGCCTTCCCAAAGCCGCACTTGCGCATGTAGTCGCGCGTGCCCAGAACAAGCGCCGAGTATGCGCTGGCGTCGTCTCCCGCCATCTGCTCATGCATCTCTCCCGTCAGGCTCTGCGAGTCAAAGTAAATGAGGTCTTCTTCAAACGACTTGCCCTGCGCGATCACTTCGCCTTCGCGATTGAGCACCAGGCTGGAACCATCGAAAACGAGACTGTCATTGCCTCCCACCTGGTTTACCAGCGCCACAGGGACTTTGTGCCCCCGCGCGATGCTCGCGAGCATGTCGCGCCGGAATTCGCGCTTCCCGATCCAGAAAGGCGAAGCTGAGATATTCAGCACAAAATTTCCGCCCGACTGAATCAGCGCTTCCACCGGATCAACCGTATACAACCGCTTCGCCCAGAATTCCTTGTCGTTCCACGCGTCCTCGCAGATCGTCAGCGCCATGCGGTTGCCGCAGAACGGAAAAAGTTCCTGACGTTTGGCCGGAGCAAAGTTGCGCATCTCATCGAACACGTCGTAGGTGGGAAGCAGCATCTTCGACTGCATGAAGGCAATCTTGCCATCCTGCAGCAACGCCGCTGAGTTCTGCACGTTGCGGCCCGCGTCGGCAGGCGCCGGCGTCACCAGTCCGCAGATCACCGCGATACCCTTGGTTTCCGCTGCGATCCGCTCGGCAGTCTCCCGGTTGCGCTTTACAAAGGATGGGCGGTCCACCAAGTCCCGGGGCGGATACCCGCATATCGAGAGTTCAGGAAACAGAATCAGTCCCGCTCCGGCCGCCCGGGCGCGGCCCGCGAACTCCACGATCTTCGCGGCGTTGCCCGAAAAATCTCCAACAGTTGGGTTGATTTGCCCCAGCGCAATCTTCACTTATCCAGTTTAAAACCCGCCTGTTCTTCTTTGCACGGCAGGCACATCTCGGTTGTTTCCAAGGCAGGTTCCGAAGTAACTGGCGAACTTGCAAAAACCTGCTACAATATCGATTTTGTGGACAACCGGAGGTCGTACGATGCGCCTGCGTTCGCAAGTGTATTTGAAGTACTCCCTGCTGTTTTATTTCCTTCTCGCTACTCTAAGCCTTCTGGCCACTTCCGCCGCTGCTCAATCCAACGGCAAATCGCGTCCCTGGATGAACACCAGTTTGTCTCCCGATGAGCGTGCCTCCATGGTGGTCAAAGAGATGACGCTGGATGAAAAAATCTCAATGCTGCATGGCACTGGCATGGCAGGTTTGAGCCCGCTTAGCCCGCAGATCGTCCATTCCAACGGCGGCGCGGGATTTGTTCCCGCGATTCCCCGGCTCGGCATCCCGGCGATCCAGGAGTCGGACTCAGCCTATGGCGTACGCGCCAGCGGGGAAAACGGACGCTATTCCACGGCCCTGACCTCCTGCATCGGCGGCGCAGCCACTTGGGATTTGCAGGGAGGCTTTGAGTATGGAGCCTTGATCGGTCGCGAACTCCGCGCCCAGGGCTTCAACATGTCGCTCGGCGGAGGCGTCAATCTCACTCGCGAGCCCCGCAACGGCCGCACCTTCGAATACATGGGCGAGGATCCGATTCTGGCCGGCAAAATGGTCGCATCGGTGATCCGGGGAATTCAGTCCGAGCATGCTATCGGCGACATCAAGCATTACGCGCTCAACGACCAGGAGAGCGGACGAAATGCAGTGAACATCACCATTGATGAACGTGCCGCGCGCGAGAGCGATTTGCTGGCCTTCGAAATCGGGATCAAGGAATCTGACCCCGGCGCAGTGATGTGCTCCTACAACCGGCTCGACGGCATCTACGCCTGCGAGAACAAATTCCTTCTCACCGATGTGCTCAAGAAAGATTGGAACTACAAAGGATTCGTGATCAGCGATTGGGGCGCCGCGCACAGCACGGTGAAGTCTTCACACGCCGGCCTCGACCAGGAACAACCCGGCTGGATCTTCTATGGCGATGACCTGAAGAAAGCGGTCCAGAATGGTTCCGTCTCGCAAGCCGAACTCGATGACCACGTACACCGCATTCTCCGGGCGATGTTCGCAACCGGCGTAGTCGACGATCCCGGCGAAAAGAGCGTCGTCGATATCCAGCGCGGCTTCGACGTCTCCCAGAAGATCGAAGAGAGCGCCATCGTCCTGCTGAAGAATGAAGGCCAGCAGCTTCCGCTGGATGCCTCCAAACTCCACAGCATCGCCATCATCGGACCGCACGCGGACGTAGGCATGATCTCCGGCGGCGGCTCCGCTCAAGTCGATCCCCCCGGCGGCAATGCCATCATGCCTCCAGGAAAAGGACAGACGCACTGGCTGGAACCGATCTGGTTCCCGACCTCCCCGCTGAAATCCGTCCGCGAAAGAGCTCCGGGCGCAACCGTCACGTTCGCCTCCGGCGCCGACGTTGCCGCCGCGGCCGAACTCGCCAAGAAATCAGACGTCGTTCTCGTATTCGCCTATCAGTGGGAAAGCGAAGGCATGGACCTGCCAAGTCTCTCGCTTCCTGAGAATCAGGACGAACTCATTGCGAAGGTCGCATCGGCCAATCCTCACACTGTCGTCGTCGTGGAATCCGGCGGCCCCGTCACCATGCCGTGGGCAGGTCAGGTCAGCGCCATTCTCGAAGCCTGGTATGCGGGCAGCAAGGGCTCCGACGCCGTCGCCAACGTGCTGTTCGGCAGCGTGAACCCCAGCGGCAAGTTGCCGGTCACCTTCCCCAACAGCATCGAGGATCTCCCGCATCCCAAAGTAGTTGAGCCGCCGCCCGCCTCGATTCCAGGCCCGTCAAACGAGCCATGGATCCAAATCGCAGCCGGCCTCGCGCCATTTCCCGTCACCTACAACGAAGGTGTCAAGGTCGGATACAAATGGTACGACGCCGAGAACAAGCCAGTGCTCTTTCCCTTCGGCCACGGGTTGTCGTACACGACTTACTCTTATTCCAACTTGCGCGTAACGACGGGCAAAACGCCCCGCGTGACTTTCACTCTCACGAATAGCGGTTCGCGTGCAGGCGCGGAAGTCGCAGAAGTCTACGCTTCCCTACCCACATCAGCGGGCGAGCCCCCAAAGCGTCTCGTCGGATGGAGCAAGGTCCAACTCAATCCCGGCGAGAGCAAAGAGGTCACCGTCGACGTCGACCCGTGGTATCTCTCCATCTGGGACGTAAAATCCCACGGCTGGAAACTGATCCCCGGCGACTACAACATCCTGGTCGGAGGCTCGTCGCAAACCCTGCCGCTGAAGCAGTCAGTGAGCCTGAATTAACGGCTCTTAGACTATAGATTGTCATCCTGAAGCGCGTGTTGTTCGCGCTTCAGGATCTATGCATTCCACCGCTTGTCATTTCGAGGCGGCGCCAGCCGGTGAGAAACCTGCGGGTGCCCCATTTCTCCCGCGAAGTGTGCGCGAGAAGTGGGGCTTCTGACATCTCTGAGCGTGAAGGCTTTTGAGGTTTCCGAGTACGGAGGCTTTCGACTTTTCTGAGCGCCGAGGCTTCTGCCTTCATTGAGCACGGAGGGAAGGGCACGACTTCAGTCGTGCCGAAAACGATGTAGAGGAATGCGGCTTTAGCCGCTGAGGTTTGCCTTTGCGAAAACCCTAACTAGCGCTCAGCCTGAACGAATCCGCTGCTTCCAGTACCTCAGGCACAATCGCATCAACATCCGCATCCGTCGTCCGATGGTTCACAATGCAAGCCCGCAAGCAGAACTTCCCCCGCAGCGAAGCATTCGAAAGATAAATCTTTCCCCGCCTAGTGACCCGCTTCAGCAACTCAGCATTGAAACGATTGCGATCCTCCTGCGGTATCCCCTGCGTCCCGCGATGGCGAAAGCAAACCGCGCTCAAATCTCCTGTCGCAACTAACTCCAGCGCTGGTTCTCTGCGGATCGCATCTGCTAGCCTTCCCGCTTGTGCGATGTCTTTCCGGATCGACTCCCGAAACGCCGCGAACCCGTGATAGCGCAGTGACAGCCACAACTTCAGCGCGCGAAATCTGCGCGACAATTCCAGCGACTCCTCGAAGAAAGCAAACCCCTCAATCGGATCCGCGGTAAGTGCGCGCGCATATTCGCCGCTATGCGAAAACGCTTTTTGCGCTGCCTCGGAGGAGCGGTAGAGCAGGCATCCGCAATCGAGCGGTTGATAGAGCCACTTATGTGGATCGAGCGAAATCGAATCCGCCAGTTCCAGACCCTGAAATCTCTCGCGATGCGCGATGGCCGCGAGTGCTCCGTAAGCTCCGTCGACATGAAACCAAGCGTCGTGCCCGTGCGCGATCTCGGCGATCTCCCGCAGCGGATCGATCACTCCCGTGTTCACGGTGCCCGCCGAGGCGACAACTGCGATGGGCCTTTTCCCTGCCGCGATGTCACGAGTCATACTCGCGTAGAGCTCTTCCGGGATCATGCGATACGACTCGTCGGTTGGAATCGGCCGCAGATTATCCCGCCCGATTCCGAGCAGCGCCACGCTCTTCGGAATCGACATGTGTATTTCAGCCGACGCATACACAACAGTGTTCGGCGGCACACCAGTCTCGTTGCTGGCCGCCTTCGCCTCGCGCGCGATCGCCAGTCCCATCAGGTTCGCTGACGAACCTCCACCCGTAAGGTGTCCGAGAAATCCCGGACATCCGATCGCCTCGGCCAACCAACGGACCACTGTCTTCTCGATCGTGACCGCGGCAGGCCCCGACCGCCACGCCGTCACATTCTGATTGAGAACGCTTGCCAGCAGATCGGCCGTCGCCCCTACCGGCTCGCCAGATCCAAGAACGTACCCGAAGAAACGCCCATTCTGCGCCCGCACGGCGCGCGCAACTTCCGGAAGAATGTCAAAAGCCTGCTCGGCAATTCCCTTCTCCGGCAGAGCAGACTGAAATTTCCGGATCGATTCCTCACCCGAGATCGCTGGCGCAACCGGCTGCCCATCCAGACCTTCCAGATATTGCGCCGCCAGCTCAGTCACTCGTGCAGAAAGTCTCCGGAACTCTTCGCTCGAAATTTCAATCGGATTCATGTCGTACGATACGTCCTGGGAAAATGCTGCGCGTCTTCGCAACCACCGTCCGAGATGATTGTCATCCTGAAGCGCATGTTTTCGCGCTTCAGGATCTATGCATTTTCGATTCAGCGACAACGATCTCCGTTTAGCCGCTCGCAACCAGAGACAGCGCCTCCAGCCGCACGGCTCAACGGTGTCGGAAGAGACGGACGTCAGCCACGACCCGTAACGCTTTGGGGAGGGGCACGACTTCAGTCGTGCCGTCACCCCGGCAAAAAAGAGAGGGCTTTAGCCCCTGAGGCTCGCTCCCTCTAATCCCCCTCCGCCGCAAACACCGTATGCCGCGGCTTCGGCATCGGAGCCGCTCCCTTCCGATCCTGCCACAACACGCGATTCAACTGCGCCGCTCCCGCCGCATCCGGACGCGAGAAATCCATCCGCGACGACACCTTCGCCCCGGGAGCATCCTTCTTGTTCGTCTCGTAAATCAGCCCGTTCTTCCCATTGCGGAAATCAGCTTTGTATGCCGGCTGATTCCCCGAACCCGAGAACAGTCCGCTCATGACCGGCGCGTACGCATCGTTCACGTTCATCGGCGGAAGCCCCAGCAGCATCTCCATCGTGTGCACCATGTTTACGGTCGTGTAGAAACGGTGCTCCACGTTCGGCTGCTCTGCCGATCCCGGCGCGTATTTACTGATCACGAATGCAATCGAGCGATGCGCATCCACATGGTCGGCTCCGTCCTGCGCATCATCTTCCACCACAAAGATCGCAGTGTCATCCCAGTACGCACTGTGCGACACGGCCTCCACGACACGGCCCAAGGCAAGATCGTTATCGGCCACATTCGCCGCCGGGCGCGCCTTCTCCGGACGCGTTCCTCCCGTGTGATCGTCCGGAAGATACAACAGCACGAACGACGGCAATTCGAAATCCGCCCCCTCCTTTGCATCGCGCGCCTTCACGTACGCTCCGAATTCATTCAGGAACTCATCAGCGCGAAGTTGATCGGGATAATCCGTGTTGAAATCCGGAAATAGCGGATCGAAATGGTCACGCAGCACAGGTTTGGTGGCCTTGACGCCGTCAAACAGCGGGACCGCCCACAGCCATGGACTCCTGCCGCCGTGCGGATCGCCAACATTCGGCGGCAGCGTGTCGCCTTGATGCAGTTCTGTTCGCGGACACTTCGTCGCTTGTCCCGAAGGTGTTCCCCACTTCGGACTGGATGCCTTGCGCTTCTCGTTGCACCACTCGGCATTCACAAACTCGCCATACATACGGAAGCTCAGGTGGTTGCGCGCCAGATTGTCCCAGATAAATCCGGTCGAAGGATCGTCCACGTCCGGCAGATTGTGGTCGAGCGGATATTCGTCGGCGTTCTGTCCCTGGAAGTCGTACGTGCGCTCGCTGCCGCGGTATGTAATCGGCCACACCTTTTCGTTGTAGTCGGAGGTGATCGCCGCCGTCGACCACAAGTGCCCATCGCCCGACACTTCCCCGCTGTCGTAAAAGTTATCTAGCACGCCAAACTGCAGCGCGAGCTTGTGCTCGTTGGGCGTGATGTCTTCGCCGTACATGGTGAGCGAAGGATCGCCATCCCCAACTTTCAGATCGCCCAGAATCTGATCGTAGGTCCGGTTCTCCTTCAGCACGTAGATAACGTGCTTTATGGGATTCTCCCCGGATGTGAACGTGATCTTTCCCGGATCGCTGTGGAACAAATTGTCGTGTTCGACCATCTCCGTGAATCGCGGCAAGTCCTTCATCGTCTCTGGGATGCTCAGCCGCGCAATCGATCCCCTCAGCAACGTCGGGATGTACGGATGCTCCTCATGTTTCACCTCGTAAACCGTCTTGCCCATCTCTTTGTTGGCCCGAGTGCCTTCGCCCTTAGCGGTTGCAATGAGCAGATCGTCGCCATGCACCGCGAGCGCGCTGGGATACCAGTCCGTGGGAATGGAACCGAGCCCCCAACTGACCATATCGTTCGCGCCGCCGTCAAAGATTGCGGAAGTATCGAGGACCACAACCGAATTTGCGGATGAATTGCCTGCAAACACGCGCTTACCATCCTGCGTCTGCGCAAGGGCGGTGGGATAGCTTCCTGGAAATTTCTGATCGCGCGTCGCTGTATTCAAGAACATCAGCGGCCGCCCGCTTTCGGTAGAAACCGCGGCCACTTCGTCAATGTTCGACAGCGCAACGTATAGCGTCTTTTCAGTCGGACTCAACAACATCGCGGTCGGATGCGAGCCCGGCGCCAGCGGATCCTCTGGCTGCTTGAGCTTGATCCAGCGCGCAACCTTCCCGCCGGTCAAATCCAAATCCGCCACCTGCGATGCATTCCACAAGCTGCACCACGCGCGCCGCCCATCCTTCGTGGCCACGCACGTATACGGATACGACGACGGCACCAGATCGCTCGTACTCAGGTCGAACGTCTTCAGTATCTTTCCAGTCGCCGCATCCACTAACACCACGTTGTCCGAAAGATCGTTCGCAATCAACAGCTTGTCGTGCCCGCCGTCTGAAATCACCGCGAAACCCGCCGGATACGGAATCGCCATATGCGGCGGCGCTTTCAGTCCGGATGCCAGTTTCTTCCCTGTCGAGAGCGGCTGCAGCGGAATCGGAATGAATCGTTCCGGCGCCACCTTCCCGGCCGTAAAGCTATAGACCGCAATGCCGTTTCCCGTGTCTCCCTTGCGCGCTCCGGTCGGATCACTCAACGAACCGATCGATGCATACAAATGCTTGCCGTCGGAACTGAAGCCGAGCCCAATGAAATAACTCTGATGGTCCAGGTCTCTGAGCCGATTCTCGGGGAAGTCTTCCAGCTTGTTCGTCTTCAGATCCCAGACGGAGATGGACTGACGCGCGAGTGTTTCCTGCGAGCCAAATCCATCGTGCAGCAGCGCCGCGTAACGTCCATCAGGACTGACGACCATCGTCACGGGAAAGTTATTCGTGCTAGCCACGCGCCCCGGAGACGGCACAGTCAGCTGCTTGCTGGTTGGAAGATTGATCGGTGGACGGTCGTTCGACGGCGCTTGCGCGTAAGCGAATGCGCTAAAGGCTAGCACCGCAAGACAGCAACGCGACAATAGAGCCACAAATCCTCCCACGAGCATTTCCTCCGACGAGTGAAGTGCAGACGAGCCTAATTCAACCAGCAAGATGCGGTCAAAGCCGGTCATACGGTGCCCTCAACGTTCTTGGGAAGGGCACGGCTTCAGCCGTGCCGGTAGCACCAACAATCAAGGCGGGCTTTAGCCCCTGAGGGGAATCGACGTGTGTATTCGCCTACCAACACAAAAGGCGCAGAGCGTAAGCCCGGCGCCTTCAGAATTTCCTATATACTTCCAGAATATCAACCCAGCCACCCCAAAGTGGCCATTTTCCAAAATTTATTTCTCGACGGAAATCAGCAGCTTACAAAGAAACGTGATTCAAAACCCCCTTGACAGCTTTCTGCGCCGCTTCGCTGCCGACCGCTAAATTCCCGATGCCCGCGTAGTCGGCCGCTCCGGCTGCTCTTCTTCCGGATGAACATTGTGACGAACGTCTGCTCCCTGCACCCAGAAAATCACATCTTCGGCGATATTAGTCGCGTGGTCGGCAACGCGTTCCAGGTTGCGCGCAACCAGCAGTGCATCCAGCGCCTGCCGGACAACTTCCGGACGTTCATTCATGCACTTCACCAGTTGAATGAAGGCATCGTCGCGCATGCGGTCGATCACGTTATCCATTTCAAGAACAGCCTGTGCGAGTTCGACTTTGCCCTCGATGAACGATTCCAGTGAGCGGCGCACCATCGTGCTGACTGCCGTACCCATGCGCGCGATGTCGACCGGAAGGTCCGCGACCGGCAGTTCGACCATGTCCATGACCCGCTCTGCGATGTTCACCGCCTGGTCGCCGACACGTTCCAGGTCCGAATTGATCTTCGTCACCGCCAAAATGAAACGCAGGTCCACTGCCATCGGCTGCTGCATAGCGAGCAGGTCGAACGCAGCTTCGTCGATCTCCCGCTCGGCGGTATTGATCAGTGCTTCGCCTTCCAGAACCATCTGGCAGCGCGTCAGGTCGCGTTCCACGAAGGCCTGCCGCGCGCGGTCCACCGCCTGCTCCGCGAGACCTCCCATGCGAAGCAACCGTTCCCGCAGATCGTCAAGCCCTTGCTGAAAGCGCGTGCGCATTGTAGACGTTACCTTCCTTACCAGCCCGTTTCGTATCAGGGCACGCATTTATGCGTGCCACAAATCCCGCAAAGCCAAAGCGCCTTTAGTCGCTGCGGTCTACCCGAACCTACCCGTAATATAGTCTTCCGTTCTTTTCTCGGAAGGCTTCGTAAAAATCTTCTCCGTCTTGTCGAACTCTATCAACTTGCCCAGCAAGAAGAATCCCGTAAATTCCGCGACGCGCGCCGCCTGCTGCATGTTGTGCGTCACAATCACGATGGTATAGCGCTCTTTCAGCTGAAAGATCAACTCCTCAATCTTTCCCGTCGAGATCGGATCGAGCGCCGAGCACGGCTCATCCATCAACAGAACCTCGGGCTCTACAGCAAGCGCGCGCGCAATGCAAAGCCTTTGCTGCTGCCCGCCTGAAAGGCTCGCTCCTGACTTTTTGTGAAGCGAGTCTTTCACTTCTTCCCACAGCGCAGAAACTTCCAGCGAGCGCTGCACGATCTCGTCCAGCTTGTGGCGATCTCGATATCCATTCAGCTTCAACCCTGACGCAACGTTGTCATAAATCGACATCGTCGGAAACGGATTCGGCTTCTGAAAAACCATGCCTACGCGACGCCGCAACTGCGTGGGCGACGTTCCGTTGTATACGTCGATTTCACCGATCCGGATACGCCCGTCCACGGTCGCTTCGGGAATCGTCTCGTGCATCCGGTTGATGCAGCGGATGAATGTCGACTTCCCGCAGCCCGACGGTCCAATCAGCGCCGTGGCATGGTTGGCCACCACGTTCAGATTGATGTCGTACAACGCCTGGCCTTTGCCGTACCAGGCATTCAGGTGCTCGACCTGGATTCCAACGCCCATAAGTTATGCCGTTCCAAACGAGCCGCGGCGAACGACGTAGCGCACAGCAGCCACTGCTCCCACAATCAAAACGATCAGCACGAATGATCCCGCCCATGCCTGGCGATGCCAGTCTTCATACGGCGAGTTCGCGTATACATAAATCTGCAGCGGCAAGGCCGCAATCGGCTGGTCGTATTTCAGGCTCCAGAAAGTATTTCCCAGCGCGGTAAACAGCAACGGAGCCGTCTCGCCCGCTACGCGCGCAAACGCCAGCATGATGCCGGTGATCACTCCCGACGTCGCAGTTCGCAGTACGACGGACAACGTCGTGCGCCACCGCGGAACGCCTAGCCCGTAAGCCGCTTCGCGCAGTGCCTGCGGCACCAGCAGCAGCATTTCTTCTGTCGTTCGCGTAATAGTTGGCACCATCATGATGCCCAGAGCGACTCCGCCCGCCAGCGCCGAGAACCCATGACCGCGGACCAATATCGCCCAACCCACGATTCCGATGACAATCGAAGGAACGCCGTTCAGCACATCCGCGGTAAAGCGGATCACGCCGCCTAGCCGGTTCTTCCCGAACTCAGACAAGTAAACTCCCGCCCCAATTCCAAACGGCACTCCGATCACGCTGGCGATCGCCAGGATCACCACCGATCCCACGATGGCGTTGGCCATGCCGCCGCCCACCTCGCCCACCGGCTTCGGAGTTTTTGTTAGGAAATCCCAGTTCAGTGCCCCAACGCCCTTGTAGACCAGATACGCGAAGATCGCGATCAGCGGCGCCAACACTAGCACGACCGCGAGAATCGCCGCCCCGGTCATGGCTTTGTCGGTGACCCTGCGCCGCAAGCTGATCGGTGGCACGACAGACTTGGAAACCGCCGCCGTGGTCTCAGACATGTCCCCTCGCAGGTTGTCCTCGGGTGACGCTCCAAACCAGCAGTCGCGCCAAGGCGTTCACAATGATGGTGACCAGGAAAAGTGCGAGGCCGATCTCGACCAACGCGGAAAGGTAGGTGTCGCCGGTCGCCTCGCTGAACTCGTTGGCCAGCACGCTGGCCATGGTGTAGCCGGGCGCGAACAACGACTTGGCAATCTCTGGACGATTGCCGATCACCATGAAAACGGCCATCGTCTCGCCCAGCGCGCGGCCCAACCCAAGAATGATCCCGCCTACGATTCCGGCCCTGGCATTTCGCAAGACTCCAATCCGGATCATTTCCCATCGCGTCGCGCCCAGCGCCAGCGCCGCTTCCCGCTGATTCTGCGGGACGACCGCAAGCACTTCGCGTGTGATGGAAGAGATAATCGGGATCACCATCACGGCCAGGATGATTCCCGCCGCCAGCATTCCGATTCCGTACTGCGGTCCGGTAAACAGCCCAGTCCAACCGAGCGTCTTCCCCAGGAACGGTTCGACGTAGCCACTCAGCAGCGGCACAAGGACGAACATCGCCCACAAGCCATAGATCACGCTGGGGATCGCTGCCAGCAATTCCACGAAGAACGAAAGCGGAGCCCGTAAACCCTTGGGGCACATCTCCGTGGTAAAAACTGCCACTCCCACCGATAGCGGAACCGCAATGATCAGGGCGACGAGTGACGAAACCAGTGTGCCGTAGATGAAAGGCAGAGCCCCAAACCGCTCGTTGACCGGATCCCAGTCGCTTCCGACGAAGAACTTCAAGCCAAAGGCGTGCCACGACAGCCCAGATCCGGAGATCAATTCGTACACAATGAGCCCCAGAACGCCCAGAACGGCGAAGCCGCAGGCGGTCATTGCGAACTTGAAAAGGCGATCGGGTACTTCGCCGCCCGAGGCGTGCCGTAAGGGCGCTGGCCGGGCCGCCGCCAATGACGCAAGTCTCGTGGCTTCAACGGGTTGCGGTCCGTTCATATCAGGCCGTGGAAAAGCTGGATTGGCCATCGAGGTCACCGTATCAGAAGGTTGTTAAAACGGTGTTAAAATGAACCAGCATTTTCGGCCGTCCTGATTTCCCTCATCAATCGGCTCTGGGGTTTTTCCAAGCGAGTTGCCAATCGGCAACCCGGCTTGTTCCGTCCCTGTTTCAGGGACCACGATATTGACTGGTGCAATGACGATCGCAACCGAGCGCACAACTCTCATTTTCCGGAAAATCGAACGGGACCTGTTGCGGCTCCGCAAGTCGCAGGAGCCCGAAACCGTGCACCGCTTCCGCACGGCCAGTCGCCGCTTGCAAGTTTTGCTGGAAGAACTCAGTCCAAATCGGGATCGCAATCAGAAGAAACTTCTGAAGCTGCTAAGACGCATTCGCAAGCGGGCTGGCCGAATTCGCGATCTGGATATCCAGCTCTCGTCGCTCCGCAGCTTGAAGATGCCGTTGGAGCCGCGCCGGAAGACGCAGCTGACGCATCACCTGATCGAACTTCGACACAAGCACGAAAGAAAACTCGCCAAGCTGCTCACGAAAAACGACGTTGCCGAGATGGGAAAGCGCATCCGGCGGTCCGCCAAGACATTTGACGCAACCGCCACCGAAGATCCTTTGAAAGTTGCCCGGCAGATGATCGCATCGGCGTCTAGACCGACACCGTCCGCGATTGACGATCAACTCCTGCACAACTACCGCACCACGGTGAAGCGCGCCCGATACGCTGCAGAATTCGCGCAGAATTCAGAGCAGGCGGAACAACTCCGCTCTCAGTTGAAGGGATTGCAGGACGTTCTCGGGCAATGGCATGACTGGTTCACCTTGACCGAGACCGCGTCCCACGAACTCGGAGACATCACACGGTCCCCACTCGTCGCCGCCCTGCACAGCGTGACCCGGGCAAAATTCCGCGCAGCGGTGGCAGCCATCACGGCTCAGGCTCGGCAATCCGAATCGTCTGCCTCGCACGTCCGCAAGTTCGAATCGAAAACCAGCTCCGAATTGGTGGCCGCCGCGGCTGCTTAGAAGTTCTTCTCCATTCCATTTCAGTCGGCAATGAGGCTGCGCTCTTCCACCTTCCCCATGTAAACTGATTCCCTTCCATGCCTACGTTCGCCGCAGTCGACATCGGCTCGAACTCCGTTCGCCTGAAAATTGCCCGGCTTCAGGGTGGACGCCTGCGCGAACTTCACGAAGACCGCGAAGTCACTCGCCTCGGGCAAGGGGTATTCGGCACAGGCTTCCTCACGCCGGATTCCATGGCCGACACGGTCAAGGTGCTGCGCCGCTTTCATCGCTCCACCCAGCAGATCGTCACTGACACCGTTCGAGTCGTGGCTACCAGCGCTCTACGCGACGCCAAGAATTCTCAAGCGTTTCTCGAGTGGGTACGCTCCGCGACAGGCTGGAAAGTCGAAATCATCTCCGGTGTCGAAGAGGCGCGCCTGATCCACCTGGGACTCGTCTCCGGACCGCGGGTCGACAAC